>Ga0070741_10001990_pt1 | contig 57426 bp, 49 predicted proteins | sample Coa_R1_4_FD_66440 | JGI IMG/M metagenome (GOLD analysis project Ga0070741, IMG submission 66440) | Surface soil microbial communities from Centralia Pennsylvania, which are recovering from an underground coalmine fire - Coalmine... | ecosystem: Environmental > Terrestrial > Soil > Unclassified ... | reverse complement strand
GGTGGTCCTGCTTGTAGGTCCGGAACTCGTGCCGCCAGTACGCGAGCGTGTCGCTGCTCGCGCCCGCGCCGCGTGTGATCTGGAAGAGACCCGGGCTCCGGGGGTCGAGCATCTGCATCAGGAAGCCCTGGTTGTTGTACATGACGACGTTACCGGCCTCGTACGTGAGCGGGAAGCCGTTCGCCGTCCCGACGAAGATCGTGCCATTGTCGACTTCCGAGACGTCGACGGCGATGTAGACGGTGCCATCCTTGCCGACGCCCGCCTGGTACCCCTGGCGGACGACGGTCTCCGAGAAGTCGTGCAGCGCGACGGGGGTCGAGGTCACCGTGAACTGCGAGTCGGGAACGGTCATCAGCGCGACGCCGGCGGCGCTCCACACCGTGATCGTGCACGGCCCGAGCGACACGTTCGGAACCGACACGCGGAGATGGGCGCGGAACTGACCGTCCGCGAAATCGCGGCGGAGCGTCGCGCGGCCCTTGCTCCAGTCCGTCGAGTTGTCGATCGTCGACGTGAACTGAACCGCGTAGCCGGTGCCGGGGACGAAGACGTCGGAGAAGAGCGTGATCCGCTGATCGACATAGCCCGCGAATGGACGCACCGCGGCTCGCGGCGGCGGCGGCTTTGCGCACCCGCATCCGGCGTCCGCGGTGGCCGGCATACCGACGGCCGCCGCAACGACGAACGCCGTTGCCACCGCGAGTGACGTGAATCTCGGCATGACGGTCTTCCCCCTGTCGTTCGACCCGTGAAGCATCCCGTCGGCGAGGTGCAGGTTTCGGGCCGTCGCGCGAAAGTCCCGAAAGACGGCGGTCGAACGGTCGCGCGTCGCGTGCTGCGTGTCACCGGCGGCACGAATCCGTGCCGGCGGTGACACGACCATGCGCGCACGCGCGGCGCGCGCGACTCAGGCCGCGGAGCGCCCGGCGTCGGGCGCCGGCAAGGTCCGCGCGAGCGGCAGCCGAATCGTGAACGTCGTGCCCTCGGGTCCCGACGCGGTGCATGCGAGCGTGCCGCCGAACTCGCCGCTGATGATGTCACGCGCGATGGAAAGGCCGAGTCCCGTGCCCTTGCCGAGGGGTTTCGTCGTGTAGAACTCGGTGAAGATGTGGTCGCGCGCGTCGGCCGCGATGCCGACGCCGCGATCGCGGACGTGAACGACGATGCCGGTCTCGTCGCGCACGGCCTCGACGACGATCCGCGTCCGCTCGGGGGGGAGCCCCTCGGTCGCGTCGATCGCATTGTTGATGAGGTTCACGAGCACCTGCCCGAGACGCGTGGCGTCGCCGAAGAGCTCGGGGAGATCGCTCGGCAGCTGCAGATCGAGATCGCCGCCCACGAGGCGGAGCCGGTGCATCAGTAGCGGACGGAGATCGCGATCGAGAAGCCGCACCAGGTCGATCGACGCCGCCGAGCCGCTCGTCGTCGTCCGACCCTGCGATTTGACGCTCTTGATGTACGCGACGGCGTTGCGGGTCCATTCCTCGACGCTCGCGACCATCTGCGCGAGGTCGTGGAATGCCGCCTGCCGCTCCTCCACGCTCCAGGTCGGGTCCGCGGCGCCGGCTTCGCACTCCGCGACCAGCTCGCCGGCGATCTTGAGTCCGTTCAGCGCGGCCCCGAGCGGGGTGTTCATCTCGTGCGCGATGCCGGCGGCGAGGCGACCGAAGGCCGCCATCTTCTGGGCGGCGATCAGCTGCTCCTGGCTCGCCTGCAGCGTGCTGTACGCGGTCCCGAGCTGATCGAGCGAGTCGGCGAGCTGCTGGGTGCGCTCCTCGACGCGGCGCTCGAGGTCGACGTTCAGCAGCTCGAGATCGTGGAACGTGCGCGCGTTCTGGAGCGAGAGCGCCGCCTGGTTGGCGAACGTGTGGAGGAAGGAGACGTCACCGGCGTTGAAGAAGCTGCCCGCCCGCGGACGTCCGCAGACGAGGAAGCCCGTGAGCACGCCCTGGCATCCGAGCGGGACGATGAGGTCCGCCTCGAGTGCATCGAACTCCGGGAGACACTCCGGCGACGCGAGCAACGTGCCCGCGACGAGCTTCTCGCGGATCAAGGGCTGCGGCAGCGACGCGAGGAGGGCGCCGAGCTGTCCGTCGGCGGGAAGCCAGAGCGCGGCTCCGCCGCGACGCGGCGGCTCGCAGGCGGCCTCGGCGAAGCCGTCGGCGCCGCGGAGGAAGACGGCGACCCGGCCGAGCCCGAGCGTCGTCGACGGCACGGTCAGCGTCAGCCGCAGGATCTCGTCGAGGCTCAGCGTCGCGCCGAGCGCCTTGCTCGCGGCCGCGAGCACCGCCGGGGCATCGTACGTCCGCCGGCCGAAGATCACGTCGACGAACCGCTGCACCCGGTCGCGGAGCTTCGGGAGAAGCAGGAGTACGGCGATCGTGAACGCGAGCGAGAACGCGGTCGACTGCCCGGCGCGGAAGAGGTGCAGGACGTGGGTCGCGACGGCCGCCAGGCCGAGATACGCGGCGCTGACGAGACCGCTCAGCGTCGCATAGTAGAAGCCGCGCTGCACGAGCGTGTCGATCTCGAACAGATCGCGCTTGCTGACGGCGTAGGCGACCGAGAGCGGAAAGAGGAACGCGGTGAACGCCGTCATGTTCACCGGCACGCGGCCGTCCAGCGCGGACAGGCAGAAGAGAACGACCGGCGCCACGAACGCGACCATGAGGCCGAGGATCACGACGCGGACCTGGTTTCGGACGAACTCCGACGACGTGCGGACGTAGCTCCAGACCGCCGAGGCGAGCAGGAAGATGCCCGTCACCGCGAGGTATGACGTCGCGAGCCAGTGGATGCCGGGGTAGCGCTCCGGGATGTCGAGATGCACCTGATACACGAGCGCCAGCGCGAGCGCCGGGGCGTAGCTCACGGTGATCGCGCGACGCACCGTCGCACGCCGGATCGGAAAGACGAACGCCAGATGCAGCAGCGTCGCGGGCAGGAACGACTCGGCGAGCGCGTGGAGCCGGAAGAAGCGCGACGGGCCGTAGAGGTCGATCGCCGTCAGCGTGTAGGTGCTGAGCGCGAGGCAAAGACCGAGGAGCGCCCACGTCGTCGCCCGCCGCGGGCTCAGCAGCCAGACGGACACGCCGATCGCCGCGAACACGACGCCGTCGAACAGGTACACGCCGAAGATGAGGAGGGCGTCGCGCCACGCGAAGAGGCGCGATTCCATCCACTCGATCGTGTGCGCGCCGCCGCGCTCGAGCGTGTACGCGAAACGCGTCCCCGGGGGCGCGGCGGCGACCTCGGTGTAGACGTCGGCGGAGGACGTGACCGGCACGTCGTTCACCGCGACGAGCGTGCTCTGGAAGACATCGGGCGCCAGCGCCACCGGCCAGCCCGGGAGGCTGACCGACGCGACGACCTGGTTTCGCAGCAGGAAGAAGCCGGGGAAGGGACGCCCGATCCAGTGGAGCGCGGACCAGGTGACGACCGACGCCAGACCCGCCGCGCCGATCAGGATGACCGTCGCGGCGAGCCGTACGCTCGGGGCGCGGGATCCCCGCATCCCGTTCAGGCCGCGGCGTGCCCCGCCAGCGACCCGCCGGTCGTCTTCGCGCTGACCGCGCCGGGCAAGACGACCGTGAAGGTGCTGCCGCGGCCGGCGGCGCTGTCCAGGCGGATGTCGCCGCCCATCATGCGGGCGAAGCGGCGCGCGAGAGCCAGGCCGAGCCCGACGCCCTTCGTCTGCCCGTCGTGCGGGCGCAGCTGGTGGAAGATGTCGAAGATCGCCTCGTGGTGCTCCGGCGCGATGCCCGGGCCCGTGTCGCTGACGCAGATCTCGAGCACGCCGTCGGGCCGCGCGGCCGCGGCGAGGCGGATCTCCCCCTCCTGCGTGAACTTCTCCGCGTTCGAGAGCAGATTCTGGATCACGACGCGGAGCTTCGCGGCCTCTGCCGCCGCACGCGGGAGGTCGTCGGGCACGTCGAGGACGAACTCGACCGGCTTGTTCCGCATGAGGAGCGAGAACCAGTCGCCGACCTCGCGCAGGAACGGCGTCAGGTCGACGGCTTCGTAGCGGATCGACATGGCGCCCGCTTCGAGTTTCGAGAGATCGAGGAACTCCTCGACCAGCTCCAGGAGGTACGCGGCGTTCCCCCGGACCTTCTCGAGGACCGGGATGCTGTCGGGCGCACACGGACCGAAGGTTCCCTCGCGCACCAGGTCGATGTAGCCGAGGATCACGTTGAGTGGCGTGCGGAACTCGTGGGAGACGCTCGCGAGGAGCTCGGTCTTGAGCCGCTCGGCGATGTGCAGCTGCGCGAGCTGGTCGTATGCCTTCAGGGCGACGTCGACCCAGAGGAGCAGGCGATCCGGGCCGTCGCTCTTGTCGTGATAGCCCTGGATCGCGAGCCGGCGAAGCATCTCGCGCGGCGGCTTCTCGCCGGCGTAGCCGGTCTGCAGCACGATCTGCACGAGCGAGTCCCGGTCGCGTACACGCCGGATGAGCTCCTCGCCGTTCATGACCGGCATGAAGTAGTCGACGAGCAGGAGCTGCACCGGCTCGACCCCCAGGATCGCGAGCGCCGCGGCGCCGCTCTCGGCGGTCAGCACGCGGTGGCCTTCGCGCTCGAGCAGCAGGCGCACGGAGGTGAGCGTGTCGGCCTGGTCGTCCACCACGAGGATGGTCCGGCCGCTCGGCTGCACGTGTCGGCGGCCGCTCATCGCCATCCGTACTTTCTCGTCGCCATCGGGTCTCGTTCTCCGCTCGGGGGTCCGGTGATCGCGTACTTGCACGTTCCGCGCCGACGGCCGACCGCCCCGAAACGCGTGGAATCGGCCCGCTTTCCGCGCGCGCGATCGCCCTGCGCCGCGCGCGCCCGGTACACGGGTGACGCTCGTGTGCCAGCGGGGACACCCAGCGGACGCCGCAGCGCCGTCAGTGATTCAGCGCAAAGCGGCGGATCCGCCGCATGTCGGCCTGACGGAGGCCGACGAACGTCAGCTCGACGATCTCCCGATCGTCGCGCGGGGTCACGTGGACGACGTGCCCGTGGAAGCGGGTCCCGAGGCCGAGCTGCCCGAACGACGCCGACGCCATCGGCGTGACGGCCCCCGGCACGAGCCCGGAGCCGGCGGCGAGCTCGACCAGGACCCCGCTCTCGCTGATCGCGAGCCCGACCGCCTCGTGCCCGCCGACACGTAGCTCGGTCCCGCGGAACGCCACCCAGTGGAACGGCGGCCCGTCGGCCGCGGACAGGAGCGCGCGGACCTTGTAGAGGAAGAGCTCGATCTCGATCGGCTTCGGGACGTATTCGAGCGCCCCGAGCGCGAGCGCCTCGTTCACGTGCACCTCGGCGTCGAGCGCGCTGACGATCATGACGGGCGGCAGGCGACCGAACCGTTCGCGCAGCAGACGCAGGAACTCGAGGCCGTTCATCGCCGGCATCATGATGTCGACGATCAGGAGGTCGAGCGTGATCGCGGGCGGGTTCGCGTCGGTGCGCGTGAAGCGCGTGTCGATGAGTCGGAGCGCCTCCGCGGCGTCGGCGGCGGTATGGATCGGGTGAACGCCGATGCTCTCGAGCGCGATGCTCAAGACCGCGCGCATGTCGGCGTTGTCGTCGACGATCAGCACGCGGCGGGGCGCGACGGAGCGCCGGGAGCCCGACCCGTGCGCCGTGGGCGGCACGAGCGACATGGCGTTGCGGAGATGCTCGGAGCAAGAAACCTGCCGCTTCGGCGCCCCGTACGCGCGCGGGACGTTCGCGATGCCGCGGGCGGCACGATCGTCCCGGGACGGAAGGTTTTGCACGCCGGCCGTCGGTCGGTTGACACGTCATCCGCGGATGGATACGTACGCGGTCCTGGCGGCGTCGCCAGCGTGCCGCGGGGTGGAGCAGCCAGGTAGCTCGCGAGGCTCATAACCTCGAGGTCGCAGGTTCAAATCCTGCCCCCGCAACGTGGTAGCCCCGGGTCCGGCGTCGGTTTCGGACCGACGTCGGACCGGGGTTCCGTCGAGTCCGCGTCGACGCGACTGCTCAGGCGGCGCCGGGCATCTTCGGTGCGGCGGCGGCCGTGCGATCGTGCCGCGCATCCGGACCGATGATCGCGCGCAGCCCGAAGTCGTACGTCACGTAGCTCCAGGCCCAGTTCACCAGCACGACGACGCGGTTCCGGAACCCGATCAGCATGATGAGGTGGACGAAGAGCCAGATCCACCACGCGAGCCGCCCGGCGAAGCGGAACCGCCCGATCACCGCGACCGCCCGACTCCGTCCGATCGTCGCGAGCGAGCCCTTGTCGCGGTAGCGATACGGGACGAGCGTCTCGCCCCGGAGCGCGTGGAGGACGTTCGCCGCCGCGCACGCGCCCTGCTGCATCGCGTTCTGCGCGACTTGGGGAAGGCGCTCCGCGCCCTCTACGAGCGCGACGTCCCCGGCGGCGAAGATCTCCGGCTGTCCCCGGACGCGCAGCATGGGCTCGACGACGAGGCGACCGCCGCGTCCGGTCGGGAGACCGAGGTACTGCGTGACGGTCGCCGCGCGGATCCCGGCCGCCCACACGACGGTCGCGGTCGGGACGGCGTCGTGACCGGCGAGCTCCACGCGATCCGCGGTGACGCGCTCGACCCGCACGCCGGTCCGGACCTCGACGCCGAGCGCCTCGAGGTCGCGCCGCGTCCGCGCGCGGAGCCGGTCGGGATACGGACTCAGCAGATGGGGTCCTGCCTCGACGAGGATGATGCGGATCGCCGACGAATCGAAGCGGTAGTCGCGCGGCGCCACGTGGTGGCGGAATTCCGCGAGCGCCCCGGACATCTCGACGCCGGTGGCCCCGCCGCCGACCACGACGAAGGTGAGCAGTCGAGCGCGTGCGACCGGGTCGGCGGTCGCGTGCGCGCGCTCGAGGGTCAACAGCACGTGATTCCGGAGACCGCGCGCGTCTTCGAGGTCGTAGAGGCAATGCGCGTACTCGCGGGCACCCGGGATGCCGAAGTCCTCGGCGGAGCCGCCGGTCGCAACGATCAGATACCGGTACGGGATCCGGTCGCCGCCGGCCGTCCGCAACGTCCGTGCCGCGGGATCCGCCGATGCGATCGCCACCATGCGGAAGTCGACCGTCGGGAAGCGGCGGAGGATCGCCCGCGCCGGGTACGCGATCTCCTGCGGCTCGAGGCCGGCGGTCGCGACCTGGTACAGAAGCGGCAGGAACGTGTGGTAGTTGCGCGCGTCGATCCAGAGCGTGTCGACGCCGGCCCGTCCGAGCCGTCGTACGGCATGCAACCCGGCGAAGCCGGCACCGAGCACGACGATCCGCGGGGCGTCGCGGTCCCCCATCCGTCCTCTGTAGCACGCCGCGGCCGTTGACGGTGCCGGACAGGCTCATCTAGCATCTGCGCCCGTGCGAACGTACACCGGCGGCTGTCACTGCGGGCGCGTGCGCTTCGAGGTCGAGGCCGACCTGGGGCGCGTCACCGAGTGCAACTGCTCCATCTGCACCCGAAAGGGGTACCTCCACGTGATCGTGCCGCGCGAGCGGTTCCGCCTGCTCACCGACGAGGCCGAGCTGGCGACGTACCGCTTCGGGACCGGCACCGCGCGCCATCACTTCTGCCGGCATTGTGGCGTCGCGAGCTTCTACGTCCCGCGCTCGCACCCCGACGGGATCGACGTGAACGCGCGCTGCCTCGACGGCGTCGACCCGAGCACGGTCCGCATCGAGCCGTTCGACGGCCGAAACTGGGAGGCGAGCATCCGGACGCTGGAGGTCTCGTCATGACGGCCAGAGCGGCATTCGTTCTCGGGCTTTTCCTGCTGCTCGCGGCGCTCGTGCGAGGTGGAATCTACTCGGCTGGGCACGACTTCGTCGTCAACCGGTTCACCGGACACTTCGAGTTCGTGCCGGCGGAGGACGAAGACACCGACGACACGCTGGTCGACGCCGCGCACGCCTTGACGTCCCGGAGGGCCGGCGATAGGGTCGACCGTTCGGTGCGTGGCGGCGGCGAGTGGCGGGCAATCCGGGTCGGGAGGTGATTCCATGGCTGGTGGACGTGCCTTCAAGAGCAATGTCCGCGAGCGGCGCGAGGCCGAGCGCCGGATGAAGGCGCTCGAGAAGCGGCAGAAGAAGGAAGAGAAGCGGAAGCAGGCGGCCGAGACCGGCGGCGTGCCGCCCCCCGCGGCCCCCTCGCGCTGACGTTCCGCGCCCCGCGCTCGTGAACTCGCTCGGTCGGCGGCGTACCCAAGTGGTTAAGGGAGAGGTCTGCAAAACCTCCATGCACCGGTTCGAATCCGGTCGCCGCCTCTCGACTCCGCACGGCTTCCATGCGGGCCCTTGTCTTTGTCGTCGCGCTCGCGGTCGGCGCCTGCCGCCCCGCTGACGAACGCGCGCTCGGCCCGCTCCCCGGTAGCCTCCCGTTCCCTCCGGCCCTCGGACGTCGTCTCGCAGTCGCGGCGCGCGACCGCGATCGGCGGGACGCTCCGCGGACCCGTCATCACGCGCCCGACGGCACGCCGCGCTACACGAATCGGCTGATCCTCGAGTCGAGCCCGTACCTCCTCCAGCACGCCCACAACCCCGTGAACTGGTTTCCGTGGGGCGACGAGGCGTTCGCGATCGCCCGCGAGCAGCATCGGCCCGTCCTCCTCAGCATCGGCTACTCGACCTGTCACTGGTGTCACGTGATGGAGGAGGAGTCCTACGAGGACGAGGAGATCGCGACGTTCCTCAACGAGCACTTCGTCGCGATCAAGGTCGACCGCGAAGAGCGTCCGGACGTCGATGGCGTCTACATGGACGCCGTCCAGGCGATGACCGGGGGCGGGGGCTGGCCGCTGAACGTCTTCCTCACGCCCGTGCGCCAGCCGTTCTACGGCGGCACGTACTTCCCGCCGCGGGACGGCGCGCGCGGCGCGCGGACGGGATTTCTCACGCTCCTCCGGACGATCGCCGATGTGTATGCGCGCGACCCGGATCGGGCGGCAACCGCCGCCGCCGACGTGACCGCGCGCCTCGCGACGGTGCGTGACGCCACGAGCGAAAACGTCCCCGGTGCGGCGGCCATCCGCGCCGCCGTCGGCGTGCTCGCCGCGACCTTCGACGCTCGGTGGGGCGGCTTCGGGCGCGCCCCGAAGTTCCCCCGTCCCGCGAATCTGACCCTGCTGCTGCGCTATCACCGCCGCACCCGGGATCAGCCGGCGCTCGCGATGGTCACGACGACGCTCGAGCGCATGGCCGCGGGCGGCATGGCGGATCAGCTCGGCGGCGGCTTCCACCGCTATTCGATCGATGCCGAGTGGCACGTCCCGCACTTCGAGAAGATGCTCTACGACAACGCGGAGCTCGCGGCCGTCTACCTCGAGGCGTTCCAGGCGACCGGCCGCAACCACTTCGCACGCGTCGCACGCGAGACGCTCGACTACCTCACACGCGATCTCGCCGCACCGGACGGCGGCTTCTTCGCGGCGAGCGACGCCGACAGTTCGGACGGGGAAGGGGCGTACTTCCTCTGGACGCCTGAGGCGATCGACGCCGTCGTCGGTCCGGAGACGGGACGACTCGTGCGCCCCGCGTTCGACGTCGGGTCGCCGGGCGAGGCGCGCGTCCTCTGGCGGCCGCGCCCGCTCGACGACGTCGCCGGAGAGCTCGGCGTGTCGCGCGATGCGCTCGCCGATGCGCTCTCGACCGCACGGCGCGCACTCCTCGCCGCGCGGGCACGCCGACCCGCGCCCGCCATCGACCGGAAGATCCTGGTCGCGTGGAACGGCCTCGCGCTCTCCGCGTTCGCCCGCGGCGCGCTCATCCTCGGCGAGCCGCGCTATCTGGACGTCGCGCACCGCATCGCCGCCGCGCTCTCCCGCGCCGAGGCCGACGGACGTCTCCGTCACCAGATCGTCGACGGCGCGCCCGCTGGCGACGGCTTCCTCGACGACTACGCCTTCCTGATCGCTGGCCTGCTGGATCTCTTCGAGGCGGACGCCGACCCGCGCTGGCTCGAACGCGCGACACAGCTCCAGGCCCGCTGCGACGCCGACTTCCCCGATCCTGCCGGCGGCTACTTCTTCACTGCCGCCACGCACGAGGAACTCCTCACGCGTCCCAAGCCGGACGACGACGGCGCGCTCCCCGCCGGCAACTCGGTCGCGGCGCTGAACCTCCTCCGTTTCGCCGAGTACACCGGCGACGAACGCTACCGAGACCGCGCGGTCGGAATATTCCGTGCCTTCGCCGGAACGATCGCCCGGACACCGACCGCGCTCCCGTACATGCTCGCCGCCCTGGACTTCTCCCTCGACCGTGCAAAGGAGATCGTCCTCGTCGCACCGGACCACACCGATTCGACCGAGCTACTCCAAATCCTCCGCCGCACCTTCGTTCCGAACCGGGTCGTCATCACTACGACCGAACGTCAGGTGCCATCGCTCGCGCGTCTCGCCCCAGTCGTCGCCGAGAAGACCGCGATCGGCGGGAAGCCGACCGCGTACGTCTGCGAAGCGATGCGCTGCGACCTCCCGACGACGGACCCCACGGTCTTCGCCCGGCAGCTGACCAAGATCGAGCCGCTACCGTAAGCGTCCTCGCGCGTACCCGCATGCCGCGCCGGCTTCTGCCGGCCGCGGCACCCCGGTCGCACGTCCCACCGCCGCGACACCCTCGCGTCCGAAACCCGACCCGAGACGAAGTCTCGGGTCGGATCAATTGCAGTTGACGTCGAGCTGCGCGCCCTCGTGGTCGGAGGGCCAGCAGATCGGATCGGGGGACGGACCGCAGCTCGGCGCGAACGGATTCGGATCGTCGGCGAAGATCCGGGTCGCCGTACCGTCGCCGTCCGCGTCGGCGCCCGTGTCGATCGTCGCCGTGCAGAGCGAGCCCGGTCCGGGCGGGACGAGGAAGATGTAGTCGATGCGCTCGTTCTCGTTGCTCGCCGTCGACTGCAGCTGGCTCAGGTTGTTGTCGACGCGCCCGGACGTGCACCCGACGCCCGTGCCGGGATCGCACTCCGGGTTCCCCGCAGCGAGATACGTGTCGGGCCAGCCGCGATCCACGAGCTGGTGGTACGCGAACGAGCCCGGGTGCTCGTTGAAGTCGCCGGCGACGATCGCCGGCGTCGCGACGTCGTGCTTCGCCGCGACGTAGCTCGCGACCTGGACCGCCTGGCATTCGCGGATGACGGTCGCACCGGCGTCCAGGCACTCCTGCGGGCAGACACCCGCGCACGGGTTCTGGGCTCCGTCGCTCCCCGCCGCGAGATGCGTCGTGAAGACGTCGACCGGTCCGAGCGGATGGTCGATCCGAGCGTAGAGCACGTTCCGGAAGTCGCGCTGGAGCGGCTGCACCTCGAACGTGACGGCGGGGTAGCGCGTCAGGATCATCTCGTCGTCGATGCCCGAGACCTGCACGTACACCGTCTCGTAGGTGAACGGGCACGCCGTCGCGAGATGCGGCGTGATCGCCATGATCGACGGGTCCCATATCTCCTGCAGCGTCACGACGTCGGGGCATCCCGCGGCGACGATCCACTGGAAGAGGAGGGCGACGCGATCGTCGATCCGGCAGCTGTGGGTATTGGTCGGGCAGAAGAGGCCGTGGAGCAGGTTCAGGTCTGCGACGGTGAGATCGGTCTTCGGGCACGCGGCGGGGGCAGCGGCGTGCCGGGCCGCGAAGCGGCCGCGTGTGTTCCGCGACACGCTCGCCGCGTCGAACGCCGCGCAGTAGCGCGTGCCGGCGACCCGGAGCACGACGGACACCGGAACGCGCTCCGCCGTCGCCGCGAGCTCGCAAGGCCAGGCCGCACCGCGCGCGCTCACGGTGAGGAGACCCGGCCGAAGGACGATGCGGCGAATGCCCATCGTGCCCGGCGCGGGCGCGAGGTAGCGATAGCCGCGCTGCGCGCCGTTCCCTCCGAGCGGGCGCCACCGCGTCGGATCGAGCGTGACCTCGACGCGACACTGGCCGACGTCCGCGCCCGCGTTCACGACGAGCGTCGCACCGAGCGTCGGGTCGGGAAGTGGCGCGGCGAGCGCGGCGTCCGCGACGACGAGCGTCGCGTTCCGCTTGCGAGCGTCCGCGGCGTTGGCGCGGAGCTGGAGCTTGTTGCCGCTCACCGGCACGTCGGCTGCCGCGACGAGCGCCGGCACCGCGGCGAGGAGACACCCGACGACCGCGCGCGCGAACATGCGTCAGGAAGACCGCAGGCCCACGGGCGATGTCAAGCCTTTTCTTCGACCGCGTTCACCTTGGCGGCGAGGATGAAGTCGTTCTCGTGGAGGCCCTTGATCTTGTGGGTGTGGAGCATCACGCGGCAGTAGCCCCATCCGAAGCAGATGTCGGGATGATGGTCCTCCGCCTCGGCGACCGCGCCGATCCGATCGACGAACGCGAGCGCGGCGGCGAAGTCGGGGAACTTGAAGGTCCGCTCGATCTCGGTCGCGGCGTCGTTCAGCGTCCAACCCGGTGCCTCGGCCAGGAGCCGCTCGGCGTCGGCACGTGGCATCGGCGGAATTCCACCCCGACAGGGGGTGCACTTCTTCGCGGTGAGCGACATGCGATCTCCTCCTTCTCCGTCCAGCGCTAGCCGGATTCGACCGCGACGCCAAGCCTGCGGTGGCATCGCGCGGTCCGATCGCCTATCGTCCCGCGCGCGTGGCGGGCATTCCGGATCGAACCGCGGTCGGGCTCGACGACGCGGTGCAGGCGCTCGTCCCGGAGATCCGCGTGGCGGCGGATCGCGTCGAGCGCGACCGCCGCGTGCCGGCCGAGCTCGTCGCGGCGATCGCGCGCGCGGGCATCTTCCGACTGTGCGTGCCGCGCACGCTCGGCGGCCTCGAGGTCGATCCGGCGACGATGGTCCGCGCGCTGGAGGCGCTCGCGGCCGCCGACGGCGCGACGGGCTGGTCGGCGATGATCGGCGCGACCAGCGGCGTCGCGAGCGCGTACCTGCCCGACGCGGCGGCGCGCGAGATCTACGCCGACCCGGAGACGATCACCGGCGGTGCCTTCGCGGCGTTCGGCAAGGCGATCGTCGTCGACGGCGGCTATCGCGTCACGGGCCGCTGGCCGTTCGCGAGCGGGTGCGAGCACTGCACCTGGCTCATGGGCGGCGCCGTCCCGATCGACCACGGAACGCCGCGACTCCTGCCGAACGGGATGCCGGACGCCCGCCTCATGCTCCTTCCAGCGCGCGAGTTCCGGATCATCGACACGTGGACGGTTGCCGGGCTGCGCGGCACGGGGAGCCACGACATCGCCGTCGACGACGCGTTCGTCCCCGCGGGGCGGTCGGTTTCGCTCGTCACCGACGCGCCCCGTGCGACGGGGGCGCTGTACGCGTTCCCCGTCTTCGGTCTGCTCGCGCTCGGCATCTGCGCCGTCGCGCTGGGGATCGCGCGCGCCGCGATCGACGAGCTCGTCCGGCTGGCGCTGGCGAAGACGCCCACCGGGAGCCGTCGCCGTCTCGCGGACCGTCCGGTCCTCCAGGTGGAGGTCGCCGAGGCCGAGGCGATCCTCGGCGGCGCGCGCGCGCTCGTCTTCGACGCGATCGACGCCGCCTGGACGATGGCGTCCACGGCGGGTGCGATCGATCTCCGGCAGCGCGCCCGGCTCCGGCTCGCGGCGACGCACGCGACGCGGAGCGCGGCACGCACCGTCGACCTCATGTACCACGCCGGCGGCGGCACGGCCGTCTATGCGACGAGCCCGCTCCAGCGACACTTCCGCGACGTCCACGTGGCGACCCAGCACGTCATGGTCGCGCCGCCGACGCTCGAGCTCGCCGGACGGCTCCTCCTCGGCCTCGACGCCGACACGACGATGCTGTGAGAGGAGGCGACCGATGGACCTCTTCGAAGCGCTCTCGACCACGCGCGCGATCCGGCGGTTCACCGACGAGCCGATCGCCGAGGCCGACATCCTGACCTGCCTCCGCGCGGCCACGCAGGGACCGAGCGGCGGGAACATCCAGCCGTGGCAGTTCGTCGTCGTGACCGACCCGGACATCAAGCGTGCGCTCGGCGACGTCTACCGGCGGGCGTACGATCGCTACGAGCCGGCGCTGCTCGGCGTGCGCCCGCCCCCGCGCACGCTCGAGGAAGGGGAGAGCTTCGAGCGCATGCGGCGCGCATCGCGTCACCTGGCGGATCACCTCGGCGGGGCGCCGGTGCTCGTCCTGGTCCTCATGCCGAACATCTCGATGACGCTCCAGGATGCCGAGGGGCCGCTCGACGTGGGGACGCCGTTCGCGTCGGTCTATCCTGCGGTCCAGAACCTGATGCTCGCCGCCCGCGGGCTCGGCATCGGGACGACGCTCACGACCGTGTACCGGATCCACCAGGACGACGTCCGCGCGATCTGCAGCATTCCGGCGCGCTACGAGGTGGTGGCGCTCGTGCCGATGGGGCGGCCGCGCGGGCCGTTCCGCGTCGGCCGACGGCGGCCGGTCGAGACGGTCACGCACTGGCAGCGGTTCGGATCGCGCCGCGGCACCTGACCGCGCCGCTCAGCGCGTCGCGGCGCCGTCGGCGATGCCCGGCGCCGGAACGACGCGCACGCGTCCCGAGGCGGAAGTCGCGTCGCCTTCCGCGGTCAGGCACGCGATCTCGGCGAGCCCGGGGATGTCGATCCGTTCGACCTGGTCGCCGATCGAAACGTCGTGCGCGGCGGTGAGCGCGACCAGCCGTCCCGCGCCCCGTTCGATCACGAGGGGTGTCGCGGTGAGCGCGGCACGGACCGCCGCGGTGTTCCGGTAGCGGACGACGAACGCGTCCCAGGTGTTCGGCGCGCCGACGTACGCGCCCCACTTGCGCTTGTAGCGGAGGACACCATCCGTCAGGACGGGGCGGCACGCGCCGAGCGAGAGTCGTGGGAGCTTTGCGTCGACCGCGAACGCGATGGCGTGGAAGTAGCACGCCTCGAGGAGCAGACCCGACGGAACGTCGGCGTCGGTCCGAACGCCGAAGGCGAGCACGCGGACGTCGCCGTTCCAGCGCTCGAGGAGCGCGCCGGCGACCGGCTCGCTCCGGCGCTCGAGGAGCAGCAGCGTCCCGTGACGACGGGCGTGGCGGAACGCGTGCCGCGGCACGCGCAGGAAGAGATCGCCGAAGCGACGGCTCGTGTACGGCTCGTAGAGCTCGCGACGGAACCAGTCGTGATGCCGGGCGTCGTGCGTGACGCGTATCGTGAGCCCGAGCCGCCGAACGCGCCGCGCGTCGTCCCGACGCGAGCCACGTCCCGCCCGCTCGCCGCGGATGATCTCGTGCATCGGTCGATCGGTCCGGAGCCAGAGCGGCACGGAGCCCGGGACGAGCGCGTGGTCGCGCAACCGACGCGCGACCGGCCAGGCGGCCTGCCACAGCGACAGGTCGACGTCGCGTCCGACGCGATCGGCGCCCTCCACGACCCGTCCCGCCATCACGTCGCCGAGCGATGCAGCCTCGGGCTCGCCGGCGAAGAGCGATCGCGTCCAGTATCGCGTCCACTGATCGTCGGCGGCGACGATCGCGCGGAGCTCCCGGGCGCCGACACGCGTCTGCCCGACGAAGCGGCGCACGGGATACCGCGTTCGACCGAGCTGCAGCATCCGGCGCGCGCCCTCGGCGGCGGCGGCACTCGCCACCCGGAGACGGTCCGGCAGCACGGAACCGCACTCCTCGAGCAGGTTCAGCGGACGCAGGCAGCGGCGGAGCTCTTCGGGGAGCCTCCGGTAGAGCTGGAGCGGGGTCGGGACGGCGGCCGCAGCATGGGCGAGACGTCCCACGTGCGCGAAGGCAACGCGCGTGCCACCCGGCATCCCGCCGTTGGCAGCGCCGCGGTGCCGTCAACGCCGACAGCCGACCGCCGACGTGCACGCGCCGTCGACACGGCCGCGGCGAGGAGCAGGCGGGCTCAGCTGACGACTTGCTTCCGGATCGCGAAGCGCACGAGGTCGGCGGTCTTGTGCAGATCGAGCTTCTTCATGATCTGCTTGCGGTGCGTCTCGACGGTGTTCGGGCTCAGCGTGAGAACGGTCGCGATCTCGCCGTTCGTCTTGCCTTCCGCGATCAGCTGGAGAATCTCGCGCTCGCGGTCGGTCAGGCGGCTGAGATCGTCGTCGAAATCCTTGTTGCCGTCCTCGCCGAGGTAGTCGCGGAGCAGCATCCGCGACACGTCGGCGTTGAAGAACGATCCGCCCCGGCCGATCACCTTGACCGCCTTCAGCAGATCGATGTCCTCGGCGTCTTTGACGAGGTAGCCGCGCGCGCCGGCGCGGAGGCTCTGGCGCACGAACACCTCGTCGCGGTGCATGGTGAGGATCAGCACCTTCGTGTCCTTGTGCCGCCGGACGATCCGGCGCGTCGCCTCGATGCCGTTCAGCTCCGGGAGGGTGAGATCCATGACGACCACGTCGGGATGGAGGCGGTCGACGACGTCGACCGCCGCGCGGCCGTCGGGTGCCTCACCGATGATCTCGATGTCCGGGTCGCTCTCGAGGATGCAACGGAGGCCCTGTCGGACGAGGGTGTGGTCGTCCACCACCAACACGCGGATCCGCTCCATCAGGGGCTGACGCATGAAATCACGGCTGCGGGCCCTCGCCTGCTACCGATCCGACCGGAAACAGGGGAGAGCAGGCGAGAAAAATCGGGGATGCGGAACCGAACTAGCTGACGACCTTCTTGCGAACGGCGAAGCGAACGATCTCGGCCGTATTGTGCAGGTCGAGCTTTTCCATGATGTGCTTGCGGTGCGTCTCGACGGTGTTGACGCTGACCGACATGAGACCCGCAATCGCGCGGTTGGTCTTCCCCTCGGCGATCAGCCGGAGCACCTGCTGCTCGCGCTCGGTCAGGAGGTCGAGATTGTCCTCGATCTCACGTGCCTTCGCCTCGTCGACGTAGGCGGCGCGGAGCAGCTTCGAGACCGCCGGGCTGAAGAACGATCCGCCACGGGCAATCGCCTTGGCGGCCTTCAGGATGTCGGCCGAGTCCTTCAGGAGGTAGCCGCGAGCACCCGCCTTGAGACTCTGCCGGATCGAGACGTCGTCGGAGTGCATCGTGAGGATGAGCACGCGCGCACCACTCCCCCCCTCGACGATCTGGCGGGTCGCCTCGATGCCGTTCACCTCGGGGATGGCGAGGTCCATCACGACGAGGTGCGGGCGGACCTGCTCGACCATCGCGACCGCCGTGCGCCCGTCGCCCGTCTCGCCGACGATCTCGATCTCCGGATCCGTTTCGAGGAGACGGCGCAGGCCCTGACGGACGATGGTGTGGTCGTCCACCAGGAGGACGCGGATACGGCTCATCCCCCTGACGCTTCCCGCAGACGAGGGGGGGCTGTCAAGGAAGAGGGTGTAAACGGCCGGGCACTCCGTCCGTGCGGCGCGGGAACGGGAGCCCAACCGTCCGAAGGGAGGACGCTTTTCCACACGTCGCCCGGGATGGCGATCCCCACAGCCTTCTCCACGGTGCATTGCAGCGGAGCTAGAATGGCAAATACGCCCGGTCTTCGGCCGTCCCGGGGCGCGACGGCATTGGGTTTCGACGGCCCGCCGGCGGCACGACTCTTGCCCTTCGCGGCCCCCCGACAGCTGGCCGTCGCCACGACGGCCCCGAGGGAGCGCGACGTGAACGACCTCTTCATACCGCGATCGATGCTGGGCGCGATCGACCTGAATCTCCGCTGGGCGGGCGACCGGATCCTGCCCGGGATCGGCGTGGCCCGTGTCCGGTACAAGATGCTGGTGTTCCGCTGCGGCTGCCACGGTCAGCTCTCGAACGCCGGCGAGCAGCACGCGGAGTGGAGCTTCCGACACGTCCACTGGTGCCTCTGCCTCGAGCACGTCCCGTACGCCGATCTCGTGACCCGCGCGTTCACCGCCGACGGCGCGATGTGCGTGACCGGTCGCTGCTACTGTCGGACCCGGCTCCCGAAGCCGGCGTTCAGCGGGCTGTCGGCGTTCTCGCTCCTCGCCAGCAGCTCGCCCGCGCATCCGCGCTTCTCGCGGCCGAATCCGTCGGCGCGCTGACGATCGGCGACGCTCAGCGGTCGACGACGGGGAGGACGAGCGAGAAGGTCGTCCCCTCCTGCTCGCGGCTCTGGACGACGATCTCGGTGCCGAGGAGGCGCGCGAGCTCCTGCGAGAGGGCGAGCCCGAGGCCGACGCCGCTACCCGGGACGTTGCCGTTCCCGCCACGATAGAACGGCTCGAAGATCCGGAGCTGCTCGCTCGGCGTGATCCCGGGCCCCGTGTCGCGGACGGCGAGCCGAACGCCGCCGTTGTCGCGCGCCGCCGACAGCTCGACGCTGCCCCGCGGCGTGTACTTGACGGCGTTCACGGCGAGGTTCGCCATGATGCGTCGGAGCCGCTCGACGTCGGCCTCGACCGATTCGGCGCCCGGCTCGACGCGCAGCTCGAGCCGCACGTCCTTGTCGCCGATGAGCGGCTCCGCGAGATCACGCACCTGGCGATAGAGCTGCGGCACGTCGACGCTACCGCGGCGGATATCCGACGTCCCAGCTTCGAGGCGCGCGTACTCGAGGACGTTGTTCGTCATCTCGAGGAGGAGACGCTCCTGACGACGGAGCCGCGCGAGGCCGCTTCGGCCCGCCTCGTCGACGTGCGCGGCGATCACGTCCATGCTGCCGAGCACGACGTGGAGCGGCACCGCGAGCTCGTGCGCGAGGTGCGCGAGCATCCGGCCCTTGTCGGCGGTCGCCTGCACCGCAGCGCGGTAGAGCGCGGCAGCCTGCAGCGCGGCGCCGACGTGGAGGCCGAAGAGCTGCAGCACCTCGTGCGTCGGGCCTTCGAACAGGCGCGGCTCCGCGCGGAAGACGACGAGCGCGTGTCGTTGCCCGCCGTCGGGACTCGTGACCGGTGCGGCGAGCTGGACGCTCGCGCCGAAGCGCTGCAGCGCGGGCGCCTCGGCCGTGGACGTCCCATACGCCGAGCCGTCGACGGGGCGTCGTCCCCCCCACGGTCCCTTGCGGTGCGGCCACCAGACGATCGGCTCGTCGTGCCACGCGCCGTCGAAGAAGAGCGCGTCGGTCCGCCAGTCCTCGCCGTTCGCGGTCGCGGCGAATCCGCCGTCGGCGCCGGTCAGGCGGACGGCCGCCTCGACGCCCTGGCGCCAGATCGCCTCGGGATCGAGGCTCGTCGTGAGGGCTCGACCGGATTCACTGAGTCGCTGGAGCACGCGCGCCTGGCGTGCGAGCCGTCGCGCCGCGCGGCCGAGGAGACCCCCGCCGACTGCCAGCATGAGGTACTCCGCCAGCATCAGCGCGCTGCCGGCGTAGAGCCACCACGGCCCGTACGCGCGCCCCGCGCAGACGCGGCGAAGGACGACGCACAGGAACGACAGCTCGAGGCCGCGGCGGATCCCGAAGACGTAGGCCGCCAGCGTGATCGGCACCGCGTAGCCGAAGGCGAGCGAGATCCCTGGCCAGAGGCGCGCGTCGGCCCAGGCGACGACGGCGATCATCAGCGCGACCAGCAGCCCGACGCCGTGGAGCCGTCGACGCCGACGGAGCGCCGGCTCGGCCTCGAGCAAGCGATCGAGGAGGGTCGGAACGACCTTCCGCCTGACACGACGACGACCGGTGCCCACCATCGCTAGGCCGTTCGGTGTACGGGAGCCGTCACGAGCACGCCTGGGATTCGCTCACTCACCCCCCGATTTGCAACCTCGATGCCGGGCGATTGCCCGCGGCGCCATTCCAGGTCCGGCAAGCCTTCGCATGCACGACTGCACGACCGAGCCACGGTCGGAGCATGAACCGCCGCTTCCGTGCTCACGACGAGCGGCGCCATCCCGATCCGAACCCCGCCTGGCGCCGACCGCTCATCGGGCGACTTTCTACCACGGACATGACATCGGCCGTCCAGCGAAAAGCCATTGCTCCGGCCGAAACCCACCGCTACGACGGCCGACCGACGCAGCCTTGCGACGAGGGGAGGGCCGACGGGCGGAGGGTCGGAGCCGTCCGTTGCGCTTTTGTCGGATCTGGCGGCGCGTCATGGTGAGCGACGTGCGCCGTGCCGCTGCAGATGGCACGCGGCATGCTGCCATACGGGGGCGATGAAGAAATGCGCGCGGTGCAGGCGGACGAAGGTCTTATCGGCATTCCGGCAGGACGGTCAGGACACCTACTGCCGCGAGTGTCGCGTCACGTACTTTCGACGTTGGATGACCAAGCATCGCGAATCTTATCGTGACTGGCAGCGCGCCTACCGCGAGAGGAACCGGCGTCGGCTGCGCGCTTATCATCGGGAATACCAACGCCGGCGCCGGGCGCTCCAGCGGCTCGGAAAGTGGGACGCGGCCGCGTCCGTCGGCTGAGTCGCCCGCACCCGCCGATCGTCGGGAGTCGACGCCCGCTCCGCGTCGGCACCGGCCGCGTCATCACGGCGGGATGACCGCCGTCCGCCCGAAGAACAGGTAGATGATCAGGAAGACGACGGCGAGGAGCGCGCACAGCTTCCCCGCCTGAGCGCTCAGCCCGGCGATCCCGCGGAACCCGAGCAGCGCGGCGACCAGCGAGATCACGAAGAAGACGAACGCCCAGTGGAGCATCGGATGGGTCCTCCGTCGACGTCATACGGCTCCTTGAGAACGATGCAATCCCGGACCGGTCGGTCGACGGCAACGACCTCCCGGCGTACAGAGGTGGGCCACGATGCCGGCGCTCTTCGATCAGCCGACGATGCACCTGTTCGCCCTGTGCGCGACGATCCTCGTGCTGAAGATGGCGATGACCGGCTACGCCACCGCGGTCGCGAGGAACGTGAAGGGCGTCTTCATCTCGCCGGAGGACTACGCGTTCCGCGGGAAGGAAGCACAACCACCCGACGAGCAGGTCGAGCGCATCCGCCGCGCCCATCATAACGATCTCGAAGCCGTCCTGCCGTTCCTGACGATCGGATTCCTCTTCGCCCTTCGTCAGGCAGCGTCGTACGAGGTCGCGCGCTGGCTGTTCGTGACGTTCACGGTCGCGCGCATCGGGCATACCGTCGTGTACGCCGCCGGACTCCAGCCGTGGCGATCGATCCTCTTCGCCATCGCGGACGTCGCGATGCTCGCGATGACCGTGCTGCTCCTCGTCAGCCTGCTCTAGGTCGACGGCGCGGCAAGCAGCCCGCGCACCGTGCGCCGTCGGAAACACGCATACCGCGTCTCGGCGCTTGCGCACCTCGTAGCAGCGGATGTAGCTCTCCAGCCAGACGAACTCGCTGGGGGGAAGCCCGTTCCGCCCTTCGCCGCATTGCTTCTCGTATCGTTCATTGCGGTTGCCCCGGCTGTGCTCCGCGCCGACTGTGGCGACGATCCGGGCGACGGTGCAGCGGTCGCGGCGGCGCGTGCCGAGGTCGATGCCGAGTGCGCCTGCGCGGGCGCGCCGACCCACGACGTGTTCGTCCACTGCGCCAGAGAGGTCGTCGCGCGCCGGGTGGGCTCCCGGAGCCTCCGGCGAGCCTGTCGCGCTGCCGTCGTCCGGTGCGCGGCGCGTTCGACGTGTGGAAAGCCGGGGGCCGTCGCCTGCTGCCGGACGGACGGTGCGAAGACCCGATGCCAGGTCGAGAAAGACGCGGCGACGTGCCAACGTCGTCATGGAGGCTGTGCGGACGCTCCGGCGAGCTGCTGCGACGCGTGTGTCGGCGGCGGTTGCAGCACGACCACGACGACGCTCGTGGGAGTCCCGTGCGAAAGTTCACTGACGTGCGCGGGCGATTGCGGCCCCGGGCCGCGCTGCGCCGTTAGTGGAACGGGCTCACCGACGTGCGCGTGTTTCCCGCTGAACGTGACCCCGTGCAGCGAGGACGGCTATCCCACGTGCGCCGGGGCGTGCCTCGGCGGGCGGACGTGTCAGGCGGTGGGCAATCTCGGGAAAGAAGCCGTGTTCGGCTCCTGCGCGTGCGTCGACCCGGAAGTACAGTGCGGCACCTCGTGTGAGTCGCTCGGGACATGCGCTGCCGGCGAGGCCTGTGTCCGGAACGTCATCGCGCCGATACATTGCGAGTGCCTGGCAATCGGGCCATGCGTCGTCGGCGGCTGTTTCCGGGACGTCGTCACGCGCGGTTGCGCGTGCCCGGTGCCGTAGCCGTCGCGACCGTCTCGAGTGCCGGGAGGGAGGCTCGAACTCCCACGCCCTTGCGGGCAACGGATTTTAAGCCAGAGCCCGACGCTCCCTGGAGTCCAGTCCATCCACCAGAGCCGCAGAAATCCTCACCTCACCACATCGCCGAGTTGGTTCCTGACGCTGGAGTCCCCCCGGCTTCACGGAGAGAAGGCGGAGAGTCGGAGGGCGGAGATGCAGAGTGAGCACGGCTTGGTGCGCCGCCTCGAGGAGCTCGCACCCGGGACACGCGTGCGGCTCGCATCGACCCGCATCGGAACACTGCGCGAGGTGAGTTTCACGCGCGCCGTGGTGGAGCTCGACAGCGGGGAGGAACGGCGGCGAGACATCGCCCCGGCGTGCGAGGTGGAAGTCATTGAATCGCTCGACGCCGCCCTCGAAGTGAGCCCGCCAACGACGGAGACCCGTAACAGCGACCGGAAGTGGTCAACGAGTCCTCCGGATCTGCGTTACGGGTCCGAAGGCTCGAGTGAGCAGGCCCAGCCAGGTGCATGCACCGTCTGTAGGAATCTCACCGATCGGCCGCGGTTCGGTCAGCGCTACTGTTCCGGGCGATGCCGGCAGCGGGCCTACAGACAGCGGAGGAAGGTTCAGGGCAGCGCGCCCACCCTGACGGAGGCGTGTTAGGTCTCGCTACTCCGCCGGGGAACGTTCCGGCTCAATCTCGGGCTACGTCTCCCGCGACGCCACCAAAATCGCCACAGAACCGATCTGCCTGGCTGCAGTATCGGCGTACTGTCGCAAGCTCTCGCTGAACGATGTCGGCCAACGGCTGGTATCGACGAGCCGGCTTCTTTACTTCGCCGTCTTTACGCCGCAGCAGTGTTCTGGCGACCAGCTCGTTCTCCACTCTGTCGTCGCATTCGATATCGTTCAGATTCCGGTAGGGGGGATCGAGGGCAGCAACTACCCAGGCCTCCGTGGAGAGCGACGGATTCGTGATCACAAGAAACGGCGGATGGGTCGGCAGGCCAAGCCATGAGTTTAGTATGACCGCGCGAAGAGCGTCTGCCGTGTCGGCAGCTGGCGGGCAGGGCCGGCGGGCATTCTCATTGTGAGCCATCGAGCAGTCCACGTGGATGACAAGAACGTGGAGTACACCGCTCGTCACCCCTGTCATGAAGGTGGCAAGGTTCGGACCGTACTCGCGACACCACGACCTTACGCCTCTCCACCCGAAGGCGGAGGTCGACTCGGGGCTTTGGTCTGGGCGCAGCCGGACAAACTCGACGTTCGGCTCCAATCCTCGCATTACCGCTTCAAGTACGAGCCAGTCAGACGGTCCCTCAGCGACGATGCCGACTCGCAACACCACACCCGCCGTCACAGATTCCGCCTTCACAGGGCGGCAGGCATCCCGCCGAGCCGCCCCATTACCCAGAGCCGCGAAAGACTAAGGCCACGCTCCTCCGCTCGGTCGAGGAGCGCGGCCGAAACCGTGACCCGGTTCACCCGCGTAATACCTTCGGGGTCCCTGTCCACTGCGAATAGCCGAACACGTTCATTGCGAAGGTCGAGGCCGTCGAGCACGAGCGGGTTGTGGCTCGTGGCAAGCATCTGGCGACCCCCGTCCTTAACCAGTTGCTGAGTCACGAGACTCGTGAGCGCGGCAGCCAGTCGCGGATGTAACGCATGGTCGAAGTTGTCGATCGCGAAGACCTTCGGCGCATGCTCATGGGACGCGAGCACAAGAAGAAAGAGAACATAGAGCGCTCCCTCGCTTGCATCATACGCAGAGAGTACGCTTCGCTCTTTTCTCATGAAGCGATCACGGAACCGGAGCACAACAGGCGTCGTCTTTACCGCCGGCGAGACTGCTGCCTGCGCGACTGGGACGGCCGCCATATCCTCCGCCCACTCGATCATCTCCCAAATGTCGTCTAAGTCGAATGGACCGAGTTTTTCGGCCGCTCTATCCATGACATCCTTGACGGCCTCCGGAAGGCCACCGCCGCTCAAGCCCACCGGCTCCCGTGACACCTCATCCGTTGACACCCCTCGGAGAACGGGGGTGGTAGGCGCGTGGATCGCGAAGGCTTCCAGATCTGCGATGAGCCCGCGCGCCGCACCCGCGTCCTCGCGTCGAGCAAGTGCAAGCTTTGCTACTGTCTGGTCGCTCGGGGGCTCGATTCGCTCCGGTTTCCCTTGACTGTCGTAGATTCTACAGCCGCGCGGTGCACGAGTTACTACGTCACGCTCCTGGTCGATCAACGATTCGGACGATATTCTCCACTTGGCTGACGGAGACGTGATCGGATTGTCCAAGCCAACTCGGTAGAGGGCGTCTGCGGTCTCGGCTTCCAAGGTTATCAGTCTTCTGAAGGGCTGATTCCGGAAAGACGTCTTGTAGAGAGACGGCAGGCCGAGTCGGACACCACGATAGCGCAGCGTTTCAGGTTCTACGGAGCCGAAGGCCGCGGCACCGATCACGCCGAGCGCCTCGAGGAGATTGCTTTTGCCGCTGCCGTTGGCGCCGATGAAGATATTCACAGCACCGAGCTCGACCTCGGCTTGCAAGAGAGACTTGAATCCCTGGACCGTGAACCGCGACAGCATCGCCCTCTCCCCGCGGCAGCCCCTACGAGCACGTCCATCAAGCGGCTGGTGGCGCGTTGGCCCTTCTAGCGGCGCCCCGCCGGGAAGGTCAACGATTCAGGGCGAATTGGCCCCCCAATCGCTGCAGTGAGTACGGGCACCCGCGCACTAACGTTGTACCGGCGTCAGAGCAGTTCCCCCTCCTCGCGCGTCGCTCGGCAAGTCGAGGTCGGGCTGTCCATCGCGGCCGCGAGCACGAAGTCGCCTACCGCGGCGCGCTTCAACTGGAAGTCTCGTGTCCGGCCGGGTTAGCCGAGTTCTGACCGAGTCTTTCCCAGATGATCCTCTCCCCAGTCCGATCACCACATGAGCGAGCCAGAGCCTCCCGAAGACCCGACTCGCGCGCCTGCGTGCGCGCGCCCGCGCGTACGCGCCTGCGTGTGCGCGCGGGCCCCGCGCGTTGGAGGGGCGTAGCGAGAAACGCTGAGAGGTACTGCAGTTAGCCGTCAGTGAAGCTTTCGACCTGCTCGCTTGTTAGTGTGCACCACCGCAAACATGCGTTCACGCGCGCCCGTCGTATTCATCCTGGGACAAGAACCCTGTGACGCAGTTCATACTCTGAGAACATGGCCCGTAGAGAGCGGCAAGGAGTTCTTGTGTATGGCCCCCCCCGCACCCGGCGCGCGGGCGGCGTTTTACCGCTTCCCGATTCCCAGGCCTCCCGCCGCTGACACTCTCCTCCGAGCGCGCACGACCCAGGGCGTGTAGACGGGTCTCCTATCCGACGCGCCCCGCTACTCGAGCGACGCGACGGCCGTTTTCATCGCCTCTCCGTCTTCTCTCCGCGTCCTGCGGCCTCGGCGCGACGCGTACCCCGTTCTGACTCGCGTTTCCCAGCTCTGTCGGAAGTTGCACCGCACCGAATGGCCGTCACCGGGGAGCCGGGGGGGCCATCCGCCCAGGGGCCCTCGTCCGTTTTCGCGTGGGGTTGTTCCGTGTTGCATAAGAGGTCGTGCTCGGTAAGAGAGAGCACTAAAAGTCGGGCATCGCGCCGTTCGGCGTGCGATCCCCGCGCAGGGCGTGGACTAGGCGCTCGGAGAGGCATCTTGATCGCGACGAACGCCGATCGAATTCGGCTGGTATTGCAGGGCGCCGGCGGAAAGCCCTTCACCGTCTTCGTCAATCTGCTCATCTCCACGCACGCTCGGTTTCACGGCCTGGCTGATTCAGAGATCGACGCGAACGTGCGCGTGAACCTTCCCGACGGGGGTGTCGACACCGAGGTTCGAGCGCCCGTTCCCGGCGACACAACAGGGTGGGTCGGCCTGGCGACCGTGTGGCAGTACAAGGGAATGCCGTTCCGTGACGTCAAGATCAGCGACATTCCGAAGGGGAAGTACGTTCAGCAACGCATCCTAGAGGGCTTCGCCTTGCGGCTCGCCGTCGCCGATAGCGTGCCATCGCCGAAGCGCGCGGAGTGGGAGACTGAGCTGCTCGCGCTGGTACGGGCGATTCGCTCCGACGCGCCCCAGCCGCGCGTTGTGACGGCCGACGATCTCGCGACGTGGGCGAACCGGTACCCGGGGGTGGTGCTCTCCACCTTCTTCCGCGGCAGCGACCGCGACGTGCTCCACTTGGAAGCCTGGGCCAAGAACGCCCGCGACGCGACGGGCATATTTGTCCCGGTGCCCCAGTGGGCAGCCATCCGGGACGAGATCGCGAGGCATGTCGACCTCACCGCGGCGGTTCCTTCCGCGGTCAGGACGATGCAGGGAGACGCGGGCGTCGGGAAGAGCCGCCTCGTGTTCGAAGTCGTGAGCGAGATGCCCGGCGCGACAGGCCTGGTCGTGTACGCGCTGGAGGACGCGGTCCTGTCGATCGCGCGCCACCTCGCAAACGACCCCGAGGCGCGCGCGGTGCTCGTTGCCGATGAATGCCAAGCCGACACCCGGCTGCAGCTGGCCAAGCTGCTGGACGGGCACCGCGAGCGCGTCCGGGTAGTAGCCATCGACAACACGCTGGTTCGGCCGGAGGCCCCCGACCCCGAACTGTCGCTCGGCAAGATGCCCGGCGAGGTCCTCGAGCAGGTGCTGGCGCAGAATTACCAGCTGATCGACGCCACCCGGCGCCGCGCCTACGCCCAGCTCGCGGAGGGATTCCCACGCCTGGCGGCGGACCTGTGCCGCTGGGACTCCCTCATTGCTGGCCGCGGAAACGTCGGCGCAGTAATCCCGAAGATCGGCGAGTATCTCCGAGCGCGACTCGTGGGCCCGCAGGCAGACGCCTTCGCGGCGCTGGGGCTCGTGACGAAGATCGGCTACACGGGCAATGTCCGGGGGGAGCTGGACGTGCTCTGTCGGTTCCTCAGCTTGGATCGCGCCGAGGTCGAGCGCGCGTTGCATGGGATCCACGACGGGCCGGGCTTCGTTGGCCGGTCCGGGCGTTACGTCTACATCACGCCGGAGCTCGCCGCACAGGTCGCGTTGGACGAGGCGTGGCGGCGCTGGGCGCGCCACGATCCGACGCAATTCCTCGAGAGCGTCCCGGCCGAACTCTTGCCCGCCTTCCTGGATCGTGTGTGGCGGAGTGCATCGGAGGAGGTGCGGCGCGACTGCGCCGACTACTTTCGCGGCTGGGCCGAGAGCCGTACCGCTGCCGATCTCCTCGATCTCGATGAGGTTCATCGGCTAGTCGCGCTCGCCGACACGCACCCGGCGCGGTATCTCCCGCTGCTCCGGCGAATCATCGAGCGGGCGACCCTCGACGAGCTCCGGGCGGTCACCGGCGCTTCGACTCGGCTCGGCGGCTGGGGTCCGAGGCGGGCCCTTGTGTGGCTCGCGGAGCGCTTCGCCCAGCTGCCCGCGCACTTCGACGATGCCGAGCGCATGCTCGCTCGTCTAGCCGCTGCCGAGTCGGAGCCCCACATCGCGAACAACGCAACGGCGATCTGGGGCCAGCTCTTCCGGATGTACCTCTCCGGGACGGCAACCCCGTTCCCCGACCGGCTCGCGCGACTGCGTGAGCGGCTGCGCGATCCGGTTCCGGAGATCCGCGCCGTCGCACGAACGGTGCTGCACGCCCCGCTGGCGAGCCGTGCGATGCGCATGGCCGGACCTTCCGTGGTAGCCGGCAGAATCCCGCCGCCGGAGTGGATGCCTCGAGACGCCCCCGAGGCACGCCGGTGCACGGCGGAGACGCTCGCGCTCCTACACGACGCGGTGGGGTGGGACGCCGAGACGCGCAACGCCGTGGTCGCAACCTTGCTCCGGGAGTTCCGGCACCTGCTCGCGATTGGATCCCTTGACGAGGTCCGTGCGATTCTGGGCGGCCTCGCGCCGGACGACCGAGAGCGGGTGGCGCTGATCGACGCACTGGACTTGGTGCTTCGCTATGACGCACCGACTGAGCCTGAGACCGAGGGGGCGCAGACGCAGTACGTGGCGAACCTCCGATCCTGGCGCAACGCGCTCGTCGGCGACGACCTCCACGGCCGGCTCGTAGCGGTCGTGGGAAGGCGACGCTGGGCGTTGGCACGCCGGGAGGCCGACGCGTGGCAGGCGGAATTGGAGCGGCTCGCCGATGAGCTGGCGGCGGACCCCGCGGCGCTCCGCGACGAAGTCCCATGGCTCACGACCGAGGCCGCCCACGCCAGCTGGGAGCTCGGCGTCGCCCTCGGCCGGCGTGACCGGGAGGCCCACCTGTTCGACTTGGTGCTCTCGACAGCAAGGGCTGGTGCGTCACGGGCGCTCGCCCCAGGGTATGTGCACGGCCTTCTGTCGGCTCATCCGCAGCACGTGCAGTCCGTCAACGCGTGGCTCGACCGCGCGGAGGAGCGCGCGCCGGAGGCCGCGTGCGAGATCGCGATTAGTGCGGGGGCGACCACCGACCCACTGGGGCGGACGCTTCGGCTCTTCGCCGCGGCCAAAGTGCCTGCACGGTGCCTGTTCGCTCAAAACTTCCTCCAGGACTACGGCGAGCAATCGGCCGGTCAACTCGAGCAGATACTTGCGCAGCTGGCTGAGGCCGCTCAACGAGGCGACATGGCTGCTGTTGCCACCGGGCTCGACAGTCTCGGCCTAATCCTACCGTACGACGCCGGCCCTGATCCCCACCCGCTGCTCGCGGCCCACCCGGGATTGAGGGAGGCGACCTGGCGGCTGCTGGAGAGCGTCCCGGCGGACATAGCGCCACCATCCCATTGGTGGGCCACGGTTATCGCGCACCTCGGCTGCTTCGACCCCGAGCACGCGGCGGAATACGCGGCGCGTCGACTCGTCGATGAGTCGAGCGGCGCCGAAGCCGACGCGGTGCGCGCGATCCGTACGCTCAGCGCTATGCATCCCGCGGCGGTGATGACGGCGGTCGGCGCCGTGATGCTAGACGACCAGACGAGTGGATTCTTTTTCGTAGGCGACTACCGCGAGGTCTTCGCGACGATCCCCGATAGCGCGAAGCGGGCCTGGCTTCAGCAGGTCGGCGTGGAGGGAGCTCGGCGCATCGCACGACACCTGGCGCTCCCATACGTGGCTCCGAACGGCGACGCCGTCGTGCCCGATCTTACTGCATGGGTTCTCCAGACTTTCGAAGACGACGACCGCACCTGGCGGGAGTTCGCCGCTGGCACGCACAGTTGGAAGATATACAGCGGCGACATCGCGGCCGAGCATGAGGCGGAAGCCGCCCTCGCACGGCGGTTTTTAGACCACCCGATCCGGCGCATCCGAGAGTGGGCCGCGGAGCTGGAGCACGTCGCGACCGCCGACGCGAATGCGGCGAGACAGAGGGCGGAAGAGTTGGATCTCCCGTAAGTCGGGCCCGCCCCGGCGTCCGCGGTAACGAACATCGCTTCGACCCGCCGATTGCCTCAGTCGCACGGCGCGGCTTCGGGTTGAATCGGTACGAGAGAGCGGTGTGCGCGGCGTCCACGGGGCCACCCAGTCCATTTGTCGATGCGGGCGAACTAACGGATTCGCTGACATCTGCTCTGCTCGCTCGCAAGCAGGAAGACCGCTCAGCGGTCCGTCACCGCCGGTCGTCCGGTCTTGCGCCCCGTCAGCAGTTCCTCAACCGTTGGGAGGCTATCTCGGCGACCGTTTGTTCCTGCTGACGCCGCAGTCGTAGAGCGCTTCGCGCCCTCCGGAACCTCTTCCCGGGTAGGGAGTCGAACGGGCGTATTCGTCCCCCTCACCAAGTCCAACCGCCGCATCGTCGCCACAGACTCCCCGTCTGGACGCTCACTCTCGACCACGGCGTAGACAACCCCGCGACACGTGTCCAGCACGGCAACCGTTCCGGTCCACGGCACGGACTGGTAGCGACCGAGTGTCTCAGCATCCTCCGCGCACGCGTCCGTCCAACGCCAGTGCCACCTCGGCGTCGCCACGTGGAGGACGCCGAGTCTGAAGGCGACGCCGAGCGCCGCGAAGCCCATGATCAGCGCGATCGCAAGCCCGAGACGCCGCTGGTGCATGCGAATCTCCCCCGGCACGTAATGCCGCCCGCGGCGCCTGTTTCTCACGACGTTGCCTGAGAGAGCGTAGGCGGGCCGTCGCGGCGCCGTACTCGGAGCCGTCCGTATGCAATTGCAAACGCCCCGTCAAGCGATTGCTGGTACGCGCGCGCGCGGATGGGCGTGGAGGCGCAGCTCCGCAAGCGGATCCGGCAATTGGTCGTGCAGAAGCACGGCTCGCTGGATCGCTTCTATCTCGAGACCGGCTTCTCGAAAGGCCATCTTTCGCAGATTCTCCGCGGCCAGCGGAGTCCATCCGTCGCCACACTCGTGAAGCTTGCGAAGGCGCTCGAGGTCGACGTCGCCGACTTTTTCGTCGTTCCCGGGGGTGGCCGCTCAACATGACGTGTCGGTCGCGCTCCACTGCGGGCCGTGATACTCGATCTCCGGCGCCATTTGGAGTGCGCGCGCGGCGGGCGAGGGCATGTTTGTGGGCGACAGGGCTGCTGGCCCCGGAGCGGACGATGCGCTCGCGCGGTGTGTGAGCTGCAACGACCCTTACCCTGAAGGGTCGGCGACCTGCGGTCATCCGTTCCACCGCGAGTGTTGGGGCGAGTGTCTGCGTGAGGGCGTGCCGTGCCGCGTCTGCGCAGGCGTCGAGTACATGCCCCCCGAAGCCGTCGAGACGATTTTCGCTCCGCCGGAGCCACCGGACCGGATCGAGCGACCGCGGCGGCACCCCCTTCCCACGATCGAGGACGAGCGGTTCGTGCGCGGGCTCGGGGCCGAGCCGCTAGTCGGCGTCGATGCTGCGAGATCGCAGAACGGGCGGCGGCCTCGGGCGCACTATCGTCGAGCGCATCCGGGAGAGTGCACAGCCGATACGGAACGCTTCGAGCTACAGCTTTGGCGAACGGTCCGGGACATCTACCGCGATCCAGGCACGACGTCCGGGCGCGAGCAGCTGCCGCTGAACCCTGAGCTCCCCAGCTTAGTTCCACCCATCATGGCCGGCATGGCGGCAGACGCTGCGACGGCGAGCGACGGTCGCTCCCTCGCAGCGTTCCTCGGCGACGTGCTCTCCCTCCCAGCGCCGACGGGTAAGTGGGCGCTCGAACGGCTAGAGGCGTCGCAGACCGTTCTCGGCCAACCTGGGTGGCGGCGCGTCGCGATGCGCGAGCCGGCTCGCCTTTTTGCGTACTTGAGCACCGCCATCTGGAACGAGAGCGGCCGCCGGCGAAGAGACGTCGTGAAGGGCGAGCGGCAGTGGGACCGTGTCCGCAGGGCCCGGGTGCCCGCGGCCCTCGACGACGTAGAGCAGCTGAGCGACGAGTTCGTCACCGATGTATGCGACAGGTTGACGCCACGGAAGCGGGAGCCGGCGCTCCCTGTGGTAATCGCCAACGCAGGCGAGCTTCGAGGGCGCCGCCTTCCGCCCGTGCAAGAGCGATTCCTGGCGCTGCTAGTGGTCGGGACCCGGCCGGCGGACGTCGAGCGCGATCTCGGATGCGGTTCGAGCCCGTACCGTGCTCTGATCGGCCGCGCCCGGCGGCTGCAGCGACGCGCGTCGCGATAGGCCCCCCCGCCTCGAGAAGTAACGCCCTGAAGAAGGGGGACCGGGGGCCAGTTTGGTCCCCACCCAGGGAGGGGCGAGACATGGCTATCGTCGAGGCCGCGTTGCTCTACCGGCCACACGGGATCGGCGCAGAACATCCGGTCATCATCGGCACGGTTGAGGATCCGGCTGCACTGCGCATCGTTCGCGATCGCCTGTGGGCGAGGGCGCGTGCTGACGCCGAGCGTTGGCGCGACCTCGACCCCGGGCTCGCCGCCATGAAGCTCGGAGAGGTGGAACGGCTCGCGCGTGTCCTGAGCATCCTGCTACCCGATGAGGATCTCGCGCCAGAGCTACGTCTCGTGAAGCCGACGACAGCGACGGAGTCGATCGAAGGGAGCTGAGGGCGGAGAGAACGCGCTCCGTCCGGCCGGCTTGCCCGGGCCTCACCGGACGGGAGCGCGCGGAGGCTGACGGTGCGGACGATACGGGATCACGCGATGGTCGGCAATGGAGGCACGCGACGGAGCACACCCCGCGTGCCGTTCGGTAGCTACCGCGGCGGGACCATGATGGGGAAGCCGATCGTCGTCCCTCTAGAGGCGAGTGCCGCAGCTCAGGCGCTCCGGCGCCTGGTCGACAGAGCGCTGGCGTGAAGGGCAAGCGTCCTGGTCCCAAACTCGTGCAGGCCATCACGGCAGCCGTGATCGCACGTGGTGGGAAGCTCGAGGGCGACGAGTACCGCGTGCGGTGCGTGCGACCGGAGAAGCACCGCAACGACGATGCGAACCCGTCCATGCGGTGGCATCCGGAGCGCGCCGTGTGCCGTTGCGACGTATGCGACTTCGGCGGTGGCGCCGTAGACGTCGCTCGCGCCCTCGGCGTCGAGCTTGGCGATCGGCGCCGTTTTGTCGCGCCGGCATCGATCGAGGTGTTCGCCCGCGAGCGGTGCCTGTCCGTCGAGGTGCTGCGGCGCTTCGGTGTGCGACTGACCGACTGCAGGGAGAAGGACGGTTCTCGCCGGCCCGCCCTCCGCTACCCGACCACTCTCCGTGTTGATCGGCTGAAGTTCCTCGACGGCGGGCGCCCCAAGTATCGATGGGCGCGCCGCGGCGGCCGTCTCCACTGGTACGGTCTCGAGCAAGCGAGTCGCCCGCTGCGGGCGGGCGCGCGCACGATCTACGTCGTGAACGGTGAGCCGAGCGTATGGGCGTGCGCGTCACGCGGAGTCCCCGCGGTCGCGCTTGCCGGTGGCGAGGCGGCACGACCTTCCGCGCCGTTGCTCGAGGAGCTCCGCACGGTGCTCGGCGACCTCGGTGACGTAGCCATCCGTGTCGTCTACGACGCCGATGCCACCGGCCGGGATGGGGCACGCGCCGTGGTCGCTGCGTTGCGCGCCGGCGGCTTCGGCGACGTCGAGGCGCTCGACCTGGCCGGCGAGCTCCCCGACGTCTGCGGTGCTGACGTCGACGACCTCCAGCGACGTGCGGTCGGGCGTCTCGCAGAAGTGCTCGCCGGGTTGCCGGTGCTCGCCGAGGCTGCGCCCGCAACTGAGACGAACGCGGCACCCATGCGACCACTCGCGGATCTGCTCCGCGCCGTCGAGGAGCTCGTCACCCGTTACGTGATCGTGCCGTCAGCGGCCGGCGTGGCGCTCGCGTTGTGGGTCGCTCACGCGCATGCCCTCGAGCCCTTCGAGGCCACCCCGTACCTGAGCGTGACGTCTCCCGAGAAGCGCTGCGGGAAGACGCGCCTCCTCGAGGTGCTCGAGGGCATCGTCCCTCGGCCCTGGCGTGCGGCCGGCGTGAGCGCGCCGGTGCTCTTCCGCCGGATCGCGCGCGACCAGCCCACTCTCTTGCTCGACGAGGTCGACGCCGTCTTCCGCAAGCCGAGCGAGACGATAGAGGCGCTCCGCTCCCTTCTGAACGCTGGCAATAGGCGAGGCAGCGTCGTCTCCCGCTGCGACGCCAAGGGCGAGCGCCTCGTCGACTTCAAGATATTCTGCCCGAAGGTGCTCGCCGGAATCGGCGCGCTCCCGGACACGATCGCCGACCGCGCAATCCCGGTGCGCCTTGCCCGTCGCAAGAAGAGCGAGACCGTTGCCCGCTTCCGCCAGCGGAGGTTCGGCGGCGAAGCGACCCCCTTGCGAGAAGTCCTCGCAGCGTGGGCCGCGGGTGCGGTCGCTCAGCTTCAGGGCGTGGAGCCTGCGGTGCCTGAGCAACTCCACGATCGCGCCGCCGACGCCTGGGAGCCATTGTTCGCGATCGCCGACCTCGCGGGCGCAGAGTGGCCCCAACGCGCCCGCGCGGCCGCCCTCATCCTCCACGGCGGCGACGGCGACGACGGACTGAGCATCACGCTCCTCCGCGCGATCGCCGACGTCTTCGCGAACCGTGGCCTCCGCATCCTGACTCGGGACCTGCTCTCTGTTCTCGTCGAGCGCGAAGGCGAGCCGTGGGGTGCATGGTGGGGCTGTGACCTCGAGAAGGGCAACGTCAAGGGACCGGCCTACAAGCTCGCGCGGCTCCTCAAGCCGTTCGGGATCGTTTCGAAGGCGATGCGGGTACCGGACGGTGGGCGTGGTCAGGGCTTCGAGCACTCCGACTTCGAGGACGTCTTTACCCGGTACCTGAACGACCCGACAACCGGACAACCCGCGCCAGCCGCGGCTTTCCGTGCCGACGGAGGATCTGACGCGCACGATGGCGTCAGGTCGTCGGAAGACCCCGGAACGGTTGCGGCACAAGGATTGTCAGGTTGTCAGGTCGCCCAGCCGGGGGATGGCAGTGGTGTCGCGCCTGGACCCGTGAACGGCGGACTTCCCCCCACCGACCCCTGTCGAGTGTGCGGGCGGATCGCCTGGTGGCGCCAGCCGAGCGGCGTCTACGTGTGCGGGGCCTGTCACCCGCCGCCGCTCGCCGCCACGCAGGGAGGAGTAGGGCATGGCCGCTGACGAGAATCGCGCCGCCGCCCAACGGCTCCGCGCGGCGCTAGACCCTGCCGCAGGTGCCGAGCGCGGAACGCGCCTCGCCATGGTACGGCGCGGCGAGGGCAAAGAACTCCGCGTGACGCTGACCGAGTGGCAGGGAGAGGGCCACGTGGGCCTACGCCTCTGGCGCCGCGACTCGCGCGGCCGCTGGTTTCCCGACCCGCGCCGCGGTCTCACGCTTCACGTCCGCGAGCTCCCGGACGTTCTCGACGCCCTCGCGGCAGTAGCAGACTTCCTGACAGCCACGCACCTCGCGGGCTGCGCGCGCCCGGAGCCAGAGGGAGGCGCTACGTGAGCAGTGACGCGACCTCCCGACCGCTCGAGCTTCCGCCCATGGAGGCGATGGACGCCCTCCCGCTTGAGGCACTTCCTGCCGTGCTGGCCGAACTCGCGGCGTTGCAGGGGCGGGCGGCCGCGCGGCTCTGCCAGTCGGCCACGTCGGGGCGGCGGGACGGCGAACACCCGACCCGCCTTCTCACCGCCGCTGAGGTAGCGGCGCGGACGAATCTCTCGCGGGACTACGTGTACCGGCATGCGAGCCGCTTCCCGTTCGCGCGCCGATTCGGGCGCGCGGTCCGGTTCGACGAGGCCGGCCTCGAGCGTTGGCTTGCAGCGCGCCGACCCGGTTGATAGGAGCTTGTAAGCTAGGGGAGTATCGCAGTATGCAGAAGCCTCGCGAGAGCACACGGCGGCGCCTGGCGAAGCCCGCGAAGGAGGAACCCGAGATGATAGTCACCACGATCGCCCTCGACGCCGAAACGCACCGGCGGCTCCGGTACCTGGCCGTTGAGGAACGCACGACCTTCCGCGAGCTCATCCGGACGGCGATCGCAGAGCACCTCAGCCGCCGCGGAGGAGGGAAGTAGGATATGGCGACCAACGAGCAGAGCGGGCGGCACCAACGCCCGCCAGCCAGCCCGCATCGGCCGCGCGGCCTCGGCCGTGTCTTCCGGTACAAGGGCAGCCGCTTCTGGTGGATCGCGTACTATCACCATGGGCGGGAAATCAGAGAGAGCGCCGGCACCGAGGACCGCGAGAAAGCCGAGCGGATACTCCGCAAGCGGGTGGGCCTTGCGAACACGCCGCACTTTGTCGACCCGACCACACAGCGCCTCACCTTCGACAACCTTGCCGAGGGCTACCTGCGGGACTACCGGCTCAACCGGAAGCGATCGCTGCGCGACGCCGAGCGGCACGTGCGGTACCTCAGCCAGGTATTCGGCCTCGACCGAGCCGTCGCGATCACGTCTGAGCGGGTTGCGGCGTACTCTGAGGCGCGGCTCGGAGAGGGCGCGCGGCCCGCGACAATCAACCGCGAGCTCGCTGCCCTTCGCCGTATGTTCAGGCTCGCCGAGGAGACGCTGCGCTACCGGCCGCGCATCAGACTCCTCGCCGAGGACAACGTCCGCGAGGGATTCTTCGAGCCCGCCGACTTCGAGGCGGTCTGCCGACACCTGCCCGCCGACGTCGTCGACGTTGTCCGGTTCGCGTACCTCGTCGGATGGCGGCGCGGTGAGATCCGTACGCTCGAGTGGCGCGACGTCAACCTCGAGCGGTTGAACGGCGCTGTGGTAGGCGGGGCGATCCGGCTGCGGGCGAGCCAGAGCAAGAACAAGCGGGGGAGGGTGCTCGCTCTCCGCGATCAGCTCCTCGAGCTACTCGTGCGGCGGGCGGAGCTGCGCCGGCTCGACTGCCCGCACGTCTTCCACCGCAACGGTCACCCGGTGCGGGACTTCCGAGCAGCGTGGAAGAACGCATGCGCTGCGGCCGGTATGCCGGGTCGACTCTTCCATGACCTCCGGCGATCGGCCGTCCGCAACATGGTCCGCGCGGGGGTCCCCGAGCGCGTCGCCATGGCGATCTCGGGACACCGGACGCGCAGCGTCTTCGACCGGTACAACATCGTGAGCGAGGACGACATCGCGGCCGCCGTCGAGCGGACGGGTGCCTACGTCGCTCGTGAGGGCGAGAAGGAGCGCCGCGTGGAGCCTCTCGCGGCGGCAGCTGGCCAACAACACGGAGAGAACACGGAGAGTGGCGCCCACCGGGCAGCCGCTCGGACAGTGACGAGCGCGCGTAACCGCGTGGATTCACGAAGTGCCGGGAGGGAGGCTCGAACTCCCACGGCCTTGCGGCCAACGGATTTTAAGTCCGTCGCGTCTGCCAGTTCCGCCATCCCGGCCATCCGACGATCCGCGCGCTCCGATGCTGCGCGCGACGGCTCGCCGAACGCCGGGGATTGTGCACAAACCACGCTCGCGACGCCATCGACGGCACGGTCTCGTCACGCGCGCCGGTGCGCATCGCAGGATCCGCTTCGCACTGGGCGCAGTTTTTCTTACTCACGCGATGGGCACCGCCATACACCCCCCGATTCCAGGCCGGGCCGGGTCTCTACGCGATCGCGGTCCGGACCAGCAGCACCGAGCGCGACCACCTATGCCTCGGGCACGAATACGACGGCGAGTCGGCGACCCCGCCTCCACCTCGTCCTGCACTGAATATCGGTGCGAGAGATCTCGACGGCGTCGGCGATCCGGCGTTCCTTTGCTGCCGGCGACGCTTTTCTGACACCCGAGCGCGGCCAAAACCCGACACCGTCGGCATCCAGGTCGGCATGCGAGTTGCTCTGTCTCGACGTATGCTCCGCGTCGCGCTCGTCGGCCTCCTCGGCACCTGGATCCTCGCGCTGGTGCGGATCGCGCGCGCACGCCGCGCGCCGGTCGCGGTCGCCATCAGGACGGCCCCGCGAACGCGCCGCCGCGCCGCCTAGCCGCCGCACCGCGGTTGAGGCGTCGCCGGGGGTCGTCTATCCTCCGGCGTCCTTCCAGAACGTATGACGCACGCGATGCTGCGTCCGCTCCCGGAGCGGACTTGTGCGCCGGCGCTCGACGATGCCCCGACGACCATCGGCGGCAAATTTTTCTTCGTCGGCGACCACAAGCTCTATCTCCGTGGCGTGTCGTACGGGCCGTTCTCGAAGAGCGCACACGGGTTTCCGTTCCCGGAAGACGGCACGCTGGCGGAGGACCTCCGCCTTATGGCCGAGGCCGGGGTCAACTGCCTCCGGACGTTCACGGTCCCGCCGCGGTGGCTCCTCGATCGTGCCGCCGAGCACGGCCTCCGGGTCCTCGTCACGATCCCGTGGGCGCAGCACGTCTGCTTTCTCGACAACCGGGCGCTCGTCGCCGAGATTCGCGGGACCGTCCGCGCCGCCGCCGAGACCTGCGGCGATCACCCGGCGCTGTTCGGCTTCCTCGTCGGGAACGAGATCCCGCCCGACATCGTGCGCTGGTACGGCCCCGAAAAGGTCCGCGAGTTCCTGCGCACCCTGCACGACGAGGTGAAGTATCGCGCCCCCGGCGCGCTCGTCAGCTACGCGAACTTCCCGTCGACCGAATACCTCGACGTCACCGATTTCCTCGACTTCGTCTCGTTCAACGTCTACCTCCACCGCGAGGCCGACTTCCGGCGGTACATCTCCCGCCTGCAGAACATCGCGGAGGACAAGCCGCTCGTCCTGACCGAGTTCGGCGTCGATTCGATGCGCGAAGGCACCGAGCAGCAGGCCGAGCTGCTCTCGTGGATGATCCGCGCCGGCTTCGAGTCGGGCGCCGCCGGCACGTTCGTCTTCTCGTGGACCGACGACTGGTTCACGGGCGGGGCGCAGATCGCCGACTGGGCCTTCGGCCTGGTCGACGCGCGCCGGCAGCCGAAGCCGGCCTACGACGCGGTGCGCGCGCAGTACGCCGCGCCGCTGCCGCCGCGCCTCCAACGCACGCCGCGCGTCTCGGTCGTCGTCTGCGCCTACAACGCCGAGCGCACGATGGATGCGTGCCTCGCGTCCCTCCGGACACTCAACTACCCCGACTACGAGGTGATCGTCGTCAACGACGGCTCGAAGGATCGGACCCTCGCCATCACCGAGGAGCACAAGGCCCGTTACGACGCCGATCCCAATGGGCCGCGTCTCGTCATCATCGACCAGGAGAACAAAGGGCTGAGCGTCGCCCGGAACGTCGGCGCCGCCGCCGCCACCGGCGAGATCGTCGCCTACACCGATTCCGACTGCGTGCCCGATCCGGACTGGCTCGCGTTCCTCGTCTACAAGTTCGTCCGCTCGGGCTTCGTCGCGGTCGGCGGGCCCAACTTCCCGCCGCCCGAGCCGCACCTCGTGCCGGCGGCGGTCGCGGTCTCGCCCGGCGGCCCGACCCACGTCCTCCTGAACGACGAGGTCGCCGAGCACATCCCAGGCTGCAACATGGCGTTCACCAAGAAGGCGCTCGAGGACATCGGCGGCTTCGAGCCCGTGTTCGCCGCGGCCGGGGACGACGTCGATCTCTGCTGGCGCCTCCAGAACCGCGGCTATGCGATCGGCTTCAGTCCGGCCGCGACGGTCTGGCACTACCGGCGGAACACCGTGAAGGCGTACCTGAAGCAGCAGATGGGGTACGGGAAGGCGGAGGCGCTCCTCTACTTCAAGCATGCGTACCGCTTCAATCTGCTCGGGCAGTCGCGGTGGCTCGGGCGCATCTACGGCGAGCTCACGACCGGCGTCCTCTCGCGCCGCCCGATCATCTACTTCGGCGCGTTCGGGCGCGGCCTCTTCCAGTCGATGTACGAGCCGCCCTCGTCCCTCCTCTCGTACCTGCCGTTCACGCTCGAGTGGAACGCGATCGGCATCCTGCTGTTTCTCTCGGCGCTGGTCACGCCCCGCGCGCTCCCGCTGGCCGCGCTGCCGCTCGGGGTCTCGGTCGTCTGGTCCTTCGCGACGGCACTCCGGGCGCGCGTCGACCCGCGCTTCACCGGACTGCGCTCGCGCGTCCTGATCGCCGTGCTCACGTATCTCGGCCCGCTGATGCGCGGCGCGCAGCGCTACCTCTGGCGACTCCGCGGCCACGCCGAGATCGAGCCGGTCGTCTTCGAGGGACCGCAGCAGCCCGCCCGCATCGACTGGCTCCAGCGCGCCTTCACCCTCGGCTACTGGAGCGAGCAGGGCCACGAGAAGGAGGCGCTCCTCTCCGGCGTCATGGAGTTCCTGATCCCGCGGAAGTACCTGATCGCGGTCGACCCCGGCTGGAACCGCTGGGATCTCGAGGTCTATCGGGGCATCTGGTCGAAAGCGCGCATCGCCGTCGCCGCCGAGAACCACGGCGGGGCGAAACGTCTGCTGAACGTCCGTTGCGAGGTGCGGCTGACACGCGTCTCGGAGCTCGCGCTCGCGGGCTACCTGATCGCGGTCGTCTGCGGGCTCCTCTTCGCGGTCCCTGAGATCACGGCCGTCGGCATCGCGCTCGGGATCGTGAACCTCGGCGTGATCGCCGCCGAGAACGTCCGCCTCGGGCAGACGCTCAACGACACGCTCGACATCGTCGCCGGGCGGATCGCCCTCCGCCCGCTCGGCAGCGCGACGGCCCCGCGCGCCGAGGCGGCCTAGGCCCGCGCGATCGATGCCCGGCGCGGCGCGACTCGTCCGGAACGTGTTCCGGCGGCTGACGCCGTACAGGGGTCTGTTCGTCTGGGCGATCGTCCAGGTCGTCCTGATCGGCTTCCTCGAGCTCGCGAAGCCGTGGCCGCTGAAGGTCGTCGTCGACGACGTGCTCGGCGGGCACCACCTCGACTGGCCCGGTCTCCGCGATCTCGGACCGCCGGCGCTCCTCGCCGTCGCGTGCCTCGCGCTCGTCGGCATCTACGCGCTCCTCGGCGCCCTCGGCGTGACCAGCAACTACGCGACGATCAGCGTCGGCCAGCGCATGGTGAACGACTTCCGGAGCGAGCTCTACGCGCACCTCCAGCGCCTCTCGCTCGCGTTCCACAGCCGCCGGCAGGTCGGCGATCTCCTCTACCGCCTGACCGCCGACACGTTTGCCATCCAGACGCTCACGATGAACGGGTTCTTCCCGATCGTGAGCTCGGTCGTGATGCTCGCCGGAATGATCGTCGTGATGCTGCGTCTCGACTGGCTACTCACGCTGATCGCCCTCGGCGTCGTGCCGGCGCTCTTCCTCTCGATCGTCGGATTGAGCCGCCGCATGACGGCACTCGCGACCGAGTCGCGCGTGAAGGAGAGCGCGCTCTGGGCGGTCGCGCAGCGGACGATCGGCGCGATCCGCGTCATCCAGGCGTTCACGACCGAGGAGGACGAGCACCGCCGCTTCGTCCGCTCGAGCAGCGAGAGCCTCGCCGCGAACCTCCGCCTGTACACGTTCCAGACCGTCTACGGCTCGTTCGTGAACGTCGTGATCGCCGCCGGGACCGCCGCCGTCTTGTGGGTGGGTGCGTCGCACGTGCTCGCGGGACGGCTGACGATCGGCGAGGTGCTCGTGTTCACGTCGTACCTCGCGTCGCTGTACGCGCCGATCAACAGCCTGACCCAGACCTGGGGGCTGATCCAGGGCGCACGCGTCGGCGCCGAGCGCGTGTTCGAGATCCTGGACACGGCACCGGACCTCGTCGACGGGACGCGGACGCTCGGCCGCGGCGAGGTCCACGGCGCCGTGACGTTCGAGGACGTCCGCTTCGCTTACGACCCGTCGCGCCTCGTCCTGAAGGACGTGAGCTTCCACACGCGCGCCGGGGAGGTCGTCGCACTCGTGGGTGCGACCGGCGCGGGCAAGACGACGCTCGTGAGCCTCGTCCCGCGCTTCTACGATGCGAGCGCCGGCCGCATCCTCCTCGACGGCATCGACGTCCGTGAGTTCCGTCTGAAGGCGCTCCGCCAGCAGGTCGCGATGGTCCTCCAGCCGCCGCTCGTTTTCCCGACGACCGTGCGCGAGAACATCGCCTACGGCCGGCCCGACGCGACCCTCGCGCAGGTCCGCGAGGCGGCGCGCCTGGCCCAGCTCGACGACTTCCTCGAGCGGCTCCCGCAAGGTCTCGACACGCTCGTCGGCGAGGCGGGCGCGACGTTGTCCGCCGGGGAGCAGCTTCGGATCACGATCGCGCGCGCGATCCTGCGCGACGCCCCGATCTTGATCCTCGACGAGCCCACCTCGGCGCTCGACGCCACGACCGAAGCGCTCGTGATGCAGGGGCTCGAGCGGCTGATGGCCGGCCGGACGACGTTCGTCATCGCGCACCGCCTCTCGACCGTGCGTCGCGCCGACGTGATCCTCGTCCTCGACGACGGCCGGATCGTCGAGCAGGGGACGTTCGCCGAGCTGGTCGCGCGCGGAGGCCACTTCGCGCGCCTGCACCGCACGCAGTTCGGGGAGGAGTCGGACCGTGCCGTCTCGTCGTGAGCCGCTCGTCGTCCTCGGCATTCTCGGGCAGTACCCGATGGCCGGCGTGTCGTGGCAGGCGATCCACTATCTCCTGGGCTTCCACGCGCTCGGCTGGGACGTCTACTACGTCGAGGATTCCGGCGCGCCGCCGTACGACCCGGCGCGCGGGATGGCGAGCGAGGACTGCAGTCACGCGGTGCGCTACGTCGGCGACGTCATGCGGCGGATCGGGCTTCCGGACCGCTGGGCGTACGTCGACCTGATGCACGGCGACACCCACGGGCTCCCGCGGGCGCGGCTCGATGCGCTCTATCGCGACGCGGCGGCGATCGTGAACGTCTGCGGCGCGACGGCGCCGCGGGAGGAGCACAAGCGTGGACCGAAGCTCCTCTACATCGAGACCGATCCGGTCTACGAGCAGCTGCGCATCGCCCTCGGGGAGCAGTCGTCGCTCGCCTTCCTCGAGAGCCACGACGTGCTGTTTACGTACGGCGAGAACTTCGGCGCCCCGGACTGCCCGGTTCCCCTCGGCGACTTCAGCTGGAAGACGACGCGCCCGCCGGTCGTCGTCGACTGCTGGGAGGTGCGCACCGATCCGGCGGCCGTCTTCTTCACGTCGATCGCGTCGTGGGAGAACAAGGGCAAGGACATCACGTACCGCGGCGAGACCTACCAGTGGTCGAAGCACGTCAACTTCCTCCGCTTCCTCGAGCTGCCGCGCCACACGCCGCAGCGTTTTCGTCTGGCGATGGACCCGGCCGACCCGGCCGCCGAGGCGCGCGTCCGCGGCGCCGGCTGGGAGCTGACGGATCCGCGCCCGATCTCCGCCGACATCGACGCCTACCGCGAGTTCGTCTACGACTCGCGTGGCGAGTTCACGGTCGCGAAGGACATCTACGTCCGCCCGCGGAGCGGCTGGTTCAGCGACCGGAGCGTCTGCTACCTCGCCGCCGGGAAGCCGGTCGTGACGCAGGACACGGGGTTCGGGAAGTTCGTCCCCACTGGGAAGGGCCTCTTTGCGTACACGACGATCGAGGAAGCCGTCGACGCGCTCGCCCGGATCAACGCCGACTACGCCGTCCACGGCGCCGCCGCGCGACGGATCGCCGTCGACTCGTTCGGCGCAACCGGCGTCCTCGGCCGGCTCCTCGCCGACGCCGGGCTCGCGTGAGCGTCGATGCGTGTCGTCGTCACGGGGCTCGTCGCCACCTATCCCGTCGGCGGAGCGACGTGGGACTACCTCCAGTACGTGCAGGGATTCCGTGCGCTCGGTTGCGACGTCGTCTACCTCGAGGACACGGGGCAATGGCTCTACGACCCGGCCGCCGGGACGTTCACGGACGACGCCGCCCCGAATGCGCGATACCTCGGCGATGCGCTCGCGAGCCTCGACCCGGGGCTCGCCGACGCGTGGTCGCTCCGGGGGCCCGACGGCACGCACCACGGCCTCGACGCAGCCGCCGTGGCGCGCGCCTGCGCCGCTGCCGACCTCTTCCTGAACGTCTCGGGCGCGTGCTGGCTTCGCGAGCCGTACCGCGCCGCGCGCGTCACGGCGTACGTCGACACGGACCCCGGCTACAGTCAGGCGAAGCTCGTCGCGGTCGACGAGGGCGTCGCCGACGAGTCGACGCGCTACTCCGTCGACCTGATCCGGCGGCACGACGTCTTCTTCACGCTCGGCGAGGAGATCGGCCGGCCCGGGTGCGCGATTCCGGATGCCGGTCTCATCTGGCACACGACGCGCCAGCCGATCGCGCTCGCGAACTGGCCCCTCCGCGCGGCGCCCGACGGCCCGTTCACGACCGTGATGTCGTGGAAGATCGAGCCGCGCCCGCCCGCCGTCGGCGGACGGACGTACGGCGGGAAGGACGTCGAGTTCGAGCGCTTCATCGACCTGCCGGCTCGCACGTCGGAGACGCTCGAGGTCGCGATCTCCGGCGCCGCCCCGCACGAACGCATCGCCGCGGCGGGGTGGCGGGTGCGCGACGCCTACTCCGTGTCGGCGACGATGACCGCGTACCGCGACTACATCCTCGGCTCCCGCGGCGAGGTGTCGATTGCGAAGAACGTGTACGTCGCGCTCCGGAGTGGCTGGTTCAGCACGCGGACGGCCGCCTATCTCGCGTGCGGGAAGCCGGCGGTCGTCCAGGACACCGGCTTCGGCGCGCACGTCCCGCCGGGTCCGGGGCTCCATGCTTTCCGGACGGTGGACGACGCCCTCGCGGCGCTCGCTGCCATCCGTGCCGACTACCCCCGCGCCTGTCGACACGCACGCGAGCTCGCCGAGACGTACTTCCGCGCCGAGACCGTCTGCCATCGCATCCTCGTCGACGCGGGGCTCGCGTGACGCCCGCGGTCGCCGAGCGGGTCGCCGCACGGCTCGGCGACGTCGCGGGCATCGTCGCGGTCGCGCTCGGCGGCTCGCGCGCGCGCGGCGACGCGCAACCGGACTCGGACGTCGACCTCGGGCTCTACTACGCCGCCGCCGCCGCGCTCGACGTCGCGGCGCTCCGCGCGCTCGCCATCGCGCTCGACGAGCGCCACGCGCTGCTCGCCGTCACCGCGATCGGCGAATGGGGACCGTGGATCAACGGCGGCGCCTGGCTCACGATCGACGGACAGCGCATCGACTGGCTCTACCGCGACCTCGGCCAGGTTGCCGTCGCGATCGACGAGTGTCGTGCCGGCCGCTCGCGCTGCTACTACCAGATCGGGCATCCCCACGGATTTCACACCCACGTCTACGCCGCGGAGACGTACTACTGTCGACCGCTTCACGATCGGTGGGGACGCCTCGCCGCGCTGAAGGCGGCGGCCACGCCGTATCCGCCGGCGCTCCGTCGCCAGCTCGTCGACGAGTTCCTGTTCGAGGCCGGCTTCGCGCTCGAGACGAGCCGGAAGTCGGCGGCGCGCGGCGACGTCTTTCACGTGACGGGGAACCTCTTTCGTGCCGCCGCGGCGCTCGTCCAGGTCCTCTACGCGCTGAACGAGCGGTACTGGATGAACGAGAAGGGCGCGGTCGCCGCCGTCGACGCCTTTCCTCGCCGGCCGCCGGCGTTCGCCGCCACCGTGACGGCCGTGCTCGCGAACCCGGGGGCCACGCCGGGCGCGCTCGGCGCGAGCCTCGACCGCCTCGCGGCGCTCGTCGACGCCGTCCGGGAGCTCGCGCGCTGATGGCGCGGATCGTCGTCGCGGGATACGTCGTCCGAAACCCGCTCGGCGGCTACTTCTGGCAAGCGGCGCACTACCTCCTCGGCCTCCGCGCGCTCGGTCACGACGTCTGGTTCTACGAGGACACCGGGCACTATGCGCCGGCCTACAACCCGACGACGGGAGAGTTCGGCGAGGCGTACGCCTACGGCATCGCCGCCGCCGGCGATTTCTTCACACGGCTCGGCGTCGGCGACCGGTGGGTGTTCGTCGACACGCGGGCCGGCACCGAGTACGGTCCGGGGGCCGGACATACCGACGCGCTCGTCCGGGACGCGGATCTGCTGATCAACGTCGCCGGCGTGAACCGGATTCCGCCGGAGCGTCGTGGCGGCCGCCCGGCCGTCTACATCGACATCGACCCGGCGTTCACGCAGATCAAAGCGGCCGCAGGCGACGCGCTCCTCCGCGCGATCCTGGACGAGCACGACCATCTCTTCACCCTCGGCGAGAACATCGGCACGCCGCGCTCGCCGGTGCCGACCGCCGGCTACGTCTGGCACCCGACGCGACAGCCGGTCGTGCTCGAGCACTGGGCGGACGCGACGCCGCCCGGGGACGCCTTCACGACCGTCGGGACGTGGGATGCCCGCGGGCGCGACCTCACGTTCGAGGGCGAGACGTTTCGCTGGCGGAAGCGGACGGAATGGATGAAGTGCCTCGATCTCCCCGCGCGGACCGGCGCGCGCTTCGAGGTCGCGATGGACGTCGCGAGCGTGCCGGGCGATCCGCAGGTCCTCCGGGCGCACGGCTGGGGGATCGTCGACCCGCTGGCGGTGTCGGCCGATCCGTGGCGGTACCGCGACTTCCTGCGGGGCTCGCGCGGCGAGTTCACCGTCGCGAAGGACGTGAACATCCGGCTCCGCAGCGGATGGTTCAGCGACCGCGCCGCCTGCTACCTGGCGGCCGGTCGGCCCGTCGTCGAGCAGGACACCGGCTTCGGCGACGTGCTACCGCTGGGCCCGGGTCTGCACGCATTCCGGACCGTCGCCGACGCGGCCCGCGCCGTCGCCGCGATCGAGGCCGACCCGGCGCGCGCGGGCGCGCACGCGGCGGACGTCGCGCGCGAGTACTTCGCCGCGGACCGCGTGCTCGCGTCGCTCCTCGCCACCGCGGGGCTCACGGGGCGAAGCTGACGTTCAGCACGGCCGTGCCGGCCGGCTCGCCGTAGCCGGCGACTTCCAGCAGATACGTCGTCCCCGCCGCGACGGGGAAGACGATCCGCGACTGGAGCGTCGTCCCCCAGTCGTCGTCGCACGCGACCTCGGTGAGACTCCCGCAGGTCCCGGTGTGCGCGGCGAGCACCGTGTCGTAGTCGCTGCCGTACGTGTCCGCGGTCATCGTGCCGTCGGCGGGCGCCGTCACGGCGTACCACACGGTGTGCGACTTCTGCGTCTGCGCGCCGCACGAGAGGACCGGGTCGTCCGCCGACGCGGTCGCCGCGTGCGTGTCCTGCGTCGTCGTGAACGGCAGCGTGCCGATGACGATCGCGGCGGTGCAGAGGTCGCTCGGCGGGTTCTGCCGCGACGGCACGCAAACCTCACGCTCGCGCGTGACGTCGACGGCGGCGGTCTCGAGATCGTTCCGCACCTGGACCCCGTGGACGGGTTCCGCCTTCGGCTCGCCGTGCGCGCGGCGCGTCCCGTAGCAGAGCAGATACTCGGCCGGATCGCGGACGGACGCATCGCCTTCGGCGACCGGGATGCAGACATGTCGCGGCTTTCGGACGTCGAAGCGGACCGCGGAACCGGTGACGGCGTCGGCGACGGTCGCCGTGAGGCCACGCGGGAGCTTCGGCGTCCCCGGGGACACCCGCGCGCGGTAGCACGCGTAGCGATCGGGCGCCGACGGCGCTGGGGGGACGCCGGTGAAGCTCACCGCGGTCGGCACCATGACCACGTCGGGCTTCGTCGCATCGACGAAGAGCGTCCCGAACTCGTTCACGAGCCGGAGCCGCGCCGGCGGCACGACGATCGGCGTCCCGTGCGAGGGCTTCAGCGCGTAGCGCCCCAGATGCGTCGCCGGATCGAGGATGCCGGCGCCATCGGCATCGCCCGGCGTGCAGAGCTGGTCCCGGCGCACGAGATCGACCTGCATCGCGCCGAACTCGCCGGTCAGCGTCACGTCGGTAGCGGATCCGAACGGCGCGGCGCCGTCCGCCGGCTTCGTCGAGCGGCAGAGGTAGTGGTCGAGCGAGCAAACGCCGACGATCTCCGGCGCCGTCGAACAGTCGAGCTGGACGGTGCGGGTCGTCGTGTTGTTCGTCTCGTCGCTCTCGGCGAGGCGCCCGTCGGGATCGAGCGTCACGCGGAGCGTGTAGGTGCCGGCTTCGAGACCCGCGTCGGTGACGTCGAGATACTGGCAGGGGAGGCCGGCGGGATACACGTCGGTGCAGCCGGCGCTGATGCCCTGGTCGTTGCAGGTGAATTGGGGGGCCGCACACTCGTCGTCCCGCAGGCAGAAGCTCTCCTTCCGCCCGGACACGACCGGCACGCCGTCGCCGTCGAGCAGGTCCATCTGCGCGAAGCCGTCGAAGTGCGGATGCCCGTGAGAGAGGCTGCAGTGGAAGTACGGGTTCGCGCACGCCGCTCCCGGATTGGCCGCACAATCGGGACAGCCGGGATTGCCGAGGACGAGGTCGTCCGTTCCGACGTTGTGCGCGCGGAGCGTGAAGCGGAGGAGCTTCCGCGCCGTCGTCCCTCCCGCGCACCCGTCGTCGACGTCCGCCTGCGGGACGTCACCGGCTTCGATCGAGATCGCCGAGACCTCCGGTACGAGATCGGCGCCAGCCGCAGCGGGGGACGGCGCCGCGAGAGCCGGACCGAGGAGGATCACCGCCGCAAAGGAAACGCGCGCCATGCCCGCGCGCTTCTACCATATCCGCGCGGACGCGCAGGGCAAAATTTTCGATCCCGCCGGAAAGGGGAGCCGCCGGGCCGCGGCGTCACGTCGCGCCGACGGGCGAGCGGTGGCCCGCCGAGCCGCGCTCGTACGTCAGCGTGTCACGCTCGTCCGTCGCCGAGCGCCGGCGAGAACCGGGCGGCGCGCCGCTTCCGTGCCATCCCGTCGCGCCGGATGGCCGGCCGTTCAGTGTATCGACGCGATCCGCTCGAGGACGCGGCCGTCGACCGTCGCGAACAGCTCGTTCCGGCAGAGGAAGTGATGGAGGAAGCCGTTCATGACTTCGAGCTGCGTCCGGTATTCCGCCAGCGCGGCGCGTTTCGCGGCGAGCTCGGCCGGGGTCAGGTCGGTCTCGGTCCAGCGCGTGTCGGGCAGGTCGGTCGCGGGGACGAATCGATCGAAGGTCGGCGGACGGGTCGCGGGCCACGACGGGTAGTGCACGAGATACGTGAGGACGCTCAAATGCGACGACAGAACGCCGCGCGCCTGGAGCTCGCTCATCGCCTCGGTCACGAAATAGGTGGTGTGCGCGTGGTCCAGGTGCGTGTCGTAGGGATGTGGCATCACGACGACATTCGGCCGGAACTCGCGAAGCTCGTGCGCGATCTCCGCGGTGAGGTCCTGCCCGTCGTAGGTCGCGCCGTCGGGCTCCGGCGGACTGTTCTCGCCGGTGTACGGCGACGTGTAGGGATGCGACCGGAGCCAGTGTGCGCGCCAGAGCTCGGCGAGCCCACCGTCGGGAAAACCGAGGAAGCGGATGTTGCCGCGCGGAACGCCGAGCCGTCCAAGCGCCCCGATCGCCTCGTGCCGCCGAAGGTCGCCGAAGTTCACGAAGTCGGCGTCGGCGGGCTTCTTCACGTCGAAGTCCTCCTTGACCGCCGCGGGATAACCGTCGCCGTTCGTCATGAACACGACCCGCAGGGGTATCCCGGCGTGCGCCCACCGATGGAGCAGGCCGCCGACCGCGATCGTCTCGTCGTCGGGATGCGGCGCGAAGACGATGGCACGCGGGCTGGCGGGCAGGCTGAGCGGTCGCACCGCGGCCGGGTCCGCCCGGCGTTGCGGCGTCGCGCGCGGCTCCGACGGCGACGCCACCGCGCGCGGCGGCGGTGCGAATCGGCGCAGGCCGACGACCGCCGCGAGCATCATCAGCGCCAAGGTGGCCAGGTATCGCCGCCGCATCGTCCGCTCCGTCCCCCCGCGGTTCAGATCTTATAGCGCTGGACGAGGTGACGTGCGATCACGAGGCGCTGGATCTCGTTCGTCCCCTCGCCGATGATCATGAGGGGGGCGTCGCGGTAGTACCGCTCGACGCGAAACTCCTTCGTGTAGCCGTAGCCGCCGAGGACGCGCATCGCTTCGAGCGAGACCTCCTGACACGTCTCCGACGCGAACAGCTTGGCCATGCCGGCCTCGACGTCGCAGCGCTCGCCGCGGTCCTTCATCGCGGCGGCGTGGCGTGTCAGGAGGCGCGCGGCCTCGACCTTCGTCGCCATGTCGGCGAGCTTCAGCTGGATCGCCTGATGCTCGCAGATCGGCTTCCCGAACGTCGTCCGCTGCTGCGCATAGCGGATCGCGTCCTCGAATGCAGCCTGCGCGACGCCGACGGCGCGTGAGGCGATGTTGATGCGTCCGACCTCGAGGCCGCTCATCACCTGCTGGAAGCCGCGTCCCTCGACGCCGCCCATGAGGTTCGCCACCGGGACGTGGAAGTCCTCGAACGAGACCTCGCACGTCTCGATACCCTTGTAGCCGATCTTGTCGATGTCCCGACCGATCGTGACGCCGGCGCCGTCCTTCTCCGCCGCGAGCAGGCTGATGCCCTTGTGCGGGGGATCGGCGTTCGGATCCGTCTTCACGACGAGAGAATAGATCGTGGCCGTGCGCGCGTTCGTGATGAACATCTTGGAGCCGTTGACGACGTAGTGGTCGCCGCGGCGGACGCCAGTCGTCCGGATCTGCTGGGCGTCGCTGCCGGCGTGCGGCTCGGTGAGGCAGAGCGCGGCGCGGTGCTCGCCACGCGCCATCGCCGGGAGGTAGCGCCGCTTCTGCTCCTCGGTACCATGCGTGTTCAGGACGAACGCGAACATGAGGTGCGTGTTGAGGACGCCGGAGAGGCTCATCCAGCCGCGGCAGAGCTCTTCGACGATCATCGAGTAGGTCGTGTAGTCGAGCCCGAGCCCGCCGTACTCGACCGGGATCGTCGCGCCGAAGAGGCCGAGCTCCTTCATCCGCTCGACGAGCGGGTCGGGGTACTCGTTGGCGTGCTCGTAGGTGCTCGCGACCGGCATCACCTCGCGCTCGACGAAGCGGCGGACGGTGTCGACGATCTGCGCGCGGAGCTCGTCGCGTTCGTCAGATGCGCGGTGCGTCACGAGTGGCGGACTTCACCATGTTTCAGTATGCCTGGCAAATGATTGTGGGGGCCCGTCCGGTGCTCGCGCGCTTCGCGCGCTGCGCTCCTCCGATACCCCCACACCCCAACGCGCGGCTCGGCAACGCCTCGCTCGCGCTCCTCGGCATTTGGGGCGGCACGTGCTCGCGCGACCGCCGTGCCGGATCGTGTGCTCGCGCGGCTTCGCCGCGCATCGCGATGGTTGCGGTCGCGCTGACTCTCGTTGCCGGGAGCGCGCTTGGTCGTGAGCGCGTCGGGGCACATCCGAGTGATGAAACGGAAGTGTTCACGGGTGGGGAGGATGTGGCGCCGGGGCAGGCGCCGCGGCGGCCGGCGCTGGCGTACTGGAAGGTCCGGGCGACGCTGCGCGTGCCGGCGGCGGAGCGGGCGGTGCACGTCGGGCTCCTCGTGCCGCTGTCCGACGGGCGCCAGGACGTGCTCGCGCGGCAGACCGTCGCGCCGGGGTTCCGTTTCCGCGAGGACGGCACGACGGAGAACCTGCGTGCGGAGTGGAGCGGCACGCCGGCTGCGCCAGCGACGATCACGTACGACGTCGCCGTGCGGGTCGCCGAGACGTCGACGGCCGTGCCGCGCGTGCCGCTCGCGTCGCTGCGCGTGCCGCCGGACGCGGCGCCGTCGCTCGCCCCGACCGAGTACATCCAGAGCGCCGCTCTCGCGGTGAGCAAACGGGCGCGGAGCGTCGTCGGGAAGGCGACCGCGCTCGACGAGGTCGTCTGGTCGCTCTACCAGTACACGGCAGCGTTTCAGGCGGCCGGCGAACCCGCCGGCCCCCAGGATGCGACGAGCGTCCTCGAGGCACGGCGCGGCACGAGCCTCGGCCGGGCGCGCGCGCTCGCGGCGCTCCTGCGGGCGGTCGGCGTGCCGGCCCGGCTGGTGGGCGGGCTCCGGCTCGCGAACGAGAGCGAGAAGCGCGCGACCAACTCGTGGGTCGAGGCATGGGTGGGCGACGGCTGGGTCCCGCTCGATCCTGCCGGCGGGTTCTTCTGCGCGCTCCCGAACACGTACCTCGCGCTCTACCGCGGCGATCTGCCGCTGATCGTCCACACGCGCGGCGTCGAGCTGGGCTACGACTTCGCGGTCCGGCAGACGACGCGCCGGATCGTCGAAGAGGGGGAGGCCGAGGACGGGGGCGTGCGTGTCGAGGCCGGCCGGCGACCGATCGTCCGCGGCCCCGGGCGTCACGGGGTCGAGACGCATACCACCTACGTGACCGCACCCGTCGCGAGCGTCGTCCTGATCGCCGATCAGAGCGTCCCGGCGGCGGTGACCGACCGGATCCTGAGCGAGGCGCGCGACGCCGCGATCGACTGCGTGCTGCTCACGGCACACTTCGAGTCGCGCTACTTCCGCGAGACGTACCTCGAGCGCCTCGTCGCGCAGCACCTCCCGCTCATCCGCCAGGCCAATCTCGTCCTCGTCGCGACCGCGGACGACGCGGGCCTCTACGCCCTCATGACGCTCGGCGAGCGCGACGTCCACATGGAGGACAGCCGCATCGTGGTCGCCGGCGCGATGACGCGGCCCGCCGGAATGATGCTCGCGTCGCTCCTCCGCCACCTCGTGACGCCGGGCGAGGTCGTCCTCGTCCCGCGACACGTCGATCTTCTCCCGCTCTGGGAGATGGCGCGTGCAAACCTGGTCGACGGGACGCCGATGGGCGAGGAGGCGGCGCGCTGGAACATCGACGCGCTCGTGCTCGGGGAAGCCGGCGCCGAGCTGCCGCGCTGGCGGCGCCCGCTGATGCTCGCGTGGGCGCGCGTCGTCCGCGCCCAGGTGCCGCTCGGCGCGCTCACGCTGATCCTGATCCTGCCGCTGATCGCCTCGATCGTGGTCGTGGCGCGCATCGTGATCGGCGTCGAGACGTTCGGGATGTTCGGGCCGGTCATCGTGTCGCTGGCATTCATCACGACGGGCCTCGTCTGGGGCACCGTGATCTTCATCGCGATCGTCGGCCTCGGCGTCGCGCTCCGGACCGCACTCCAGCGCCTCCGGCTCCAGGCGGTCGCGCGCCTCGCCATCCTGATCGCGCTCGTCGCCGCCGTGATGGGCGGCCTCACGCTCGTCGGCGCGACGCTCGGCATCGGCCCGCTACTCAACATCAGCATCTTCCCGATGGTGATCATGTCGAACGTGATCGAGAGCTTCGCCGCGTCACAGGTCGAATTCGGGACGCGTCAGGCGCTCCGCATGACGCTCACGACCCTCGTCCTGTCGATCACGTGCTACCTCGTCGTCGATCGGGCGGGCCTCCAGTCGCTCGTGCTCGCCGTGCCCGAGATCCTCCTCGCCACGATCGCCTTCGACGTGCTCCTCGGGAAGTGGCGGGGGCTCCGGCTCCTCGAGTACGTCCGCTTCATCGGCGCCGTCCGACGGGATCGCGCGGAGCCGCTCGCGCCCGCGATCGCCGGTCGCCGCCCCGGCGATCCATCGGCGTGATCGCGCGCCTCCGCCGGCTCCGCGCCGAGGTCCTCGGGCTCAACCGGCGGAACCACGCCTACCTCTTCGGCCACAATCCCCGCGACCGCTACCACGTCGTCGACGACAAGCGGGCGACGAAGGCGCTCCTCGCGGCCCACGGCGTTCCCACGCCGGAGCTCCACGCCGTCTGCGAATCGCAATGGAACGTGCGCGAGCTCGTCGCGCGCCTCGGCCAACGATCGGACTTCGTGCTGAAGCCGGCCCGCGGCGCCGGCGGCGCAGGCATCGTCGTGATCGTCGAGCGGCGAGGCGACCGGTTCGTCAAGGCGAGCGGAGCGGCCCTCGGCGCCCGCGACCTCGAGGCGCACGCGTGCGACGTGATCGCGGGCACGTTCTCGCCCGGCGGTCGGGAGGACGCCCTGCTCGTCGAAGCGCGCCTCGTACCCGACGCGCGACTCGCGGCGCTCGCGTATCGCGGGATGCCCGACGTGCGCGTCCTCGTCTTCCGTGGCGTCCCGGTGCTCGCCATGCTCCGGCTGCCGACGCGGCGCTCGGACGGCCGCGCGAACCTCCACCTCGGCGGCATCGGCGTCGGTGTCGACCTGGCGACCGGACGGACGACGCACGGCGTGCTCGGCCGGCGCTCGCTTGACGTCCATCCCGACCTCGGCGTGTCGGTCACCGGCGTCGCGGTGCCCGCGTGGGACGACGTCCTCCTGCTCGCGGCGCAGGCAGCCGAGGCCGCGGGGCTCGGATTCGTCGGGGTCGACGTCGTGATCGATGCGCGACGCGGCGTGCTCGTGCTCGAGCTGAACGCGCGGCCGGGCCTCACGATCCAGGTGGCGAATCGCCGCGGGCTCCGGCCCGCCCTCGACGCCGTCGCGGCGGCGGCGCTGCCCGCGTCGGCCGCGGCACGCGTGGCGCTCGGTCGGCGGATCGCTACCGGCTGAAGCCGGTCAGCTCTCGGGATCGAGCCGGTAGTTCAGGGCGACGATCAGCGCGCGTCCGTGACGGCGCTCGATCTCCCATTCGGCCTGGCCCCGGATCGTGCCGGTCCCGCCGCTGCCCTTCGTGTACGTGATGATGAAGGGCGCGCGGACGTCCGCGCCGACGCGACGCGGCTCGACCGAGAAGCTCGGAAGCATGTAGCGGACGTCGTTCAGGGCCGGGAGCGTCGTCCGGTAGAGCGCGCCGATCGCGTCCAGACCGCGGATGCCGTTCTCGGTCGCGTCGGCGGCGAAGAGCCCGAGCAGCCGATCGATGTCCCGCGCCTGGTACGCAGCCTTGTACTCCTCGATCACGCTCGCCGCCTCGGAGGCGGAGAGCGGGCCGTCGGCGCGCACGGGGGCGTCGCCGGCCGACGCCTCGGGCGCGGCAGGCGTCGGTGCGGGCGGCGGCGTCCGCGCGTCGACACGCGGCGGCTCGGCGGCGGTCGCCTCGCCCTCACCGCCGAGCGGCTGGGTGACGGCCGGCGCATCGGACACGCCCGCGACGTCGCCGACGTTCCAGGCCGAGCGCCACGACGCGAGCGCTACCGCGATCGCCATCGCCGCGACGACACCCGTGGCCATGGGGACGCTGAGGGTCCGCCGCGCGACGGCTGCCGGAACCACCGCCGGATCGACCGGCGGCGCAGCCAACGGCACCATCGGCGCATCCGTCGGCGGCGCGTCCGGCGCGACGGCCGCGTCGGCGGGCGACTCCGGTTCGATCGCGGGCGCGACCAGAGCCTCGTCGCCGGGCTCGGGGGCCGCCGGCGAGACCCACGCCGCCGTGCGCGGCGCGCGCGGACGCGAGCCGTCGTCGATCGCGTAGTCGCTCCAGGCCTCGTCGACGATCGCCGGCGTGACGTTCCGGCTTCCGCCGGCGAACGCCGAGAGTAGGGCGGCGTCGCAGAGGACGTTCACGAGCCGGGGGATGCCGCCGCTCAGGTCGGCGATCCGCCCGAGCGCCTCCGCCGTGAAGATCGCCGGCGTCGGCGCCCCGACGCGCTCGAGGCGCGTGCGGATGTAGCCGGCGACCTCGGGCGGCGTCAGCGGACGGAGCCGGAGGCGGAGCGTCACGCGCTGGCGGAGCTGGCGGAGGCTCGGATCCGACAGGATCATCTCGAGCTCGGACTGCCCCGCGAGAACGATCTGCAGGATCTTCTCCCGCGACGTCTCGAGGTTCGACAGGAGGCGGAGCTCCTCGAGCACCGACGGGTGCAGGTCCTGCGCCTCGTCGATCAGGAGGGCTACGTTGCCGCCCGCTCGCGTGTGCTCGAGCAGGAACTCGTTGAGGCGCTGGAGCAGGACGAGCTTCCGGCCACCCTCGGGAGGGACGCCGAGCTCGAGGAGGATGTGTTCGAGGATCTCGTCGAAGGATACGGTCGGGTTCAGCAGAAGGACGGTCTTGGTCGCGGGCGAGACGCTATCGAGGAGACGACGGAGGATCGTCGTCTTCCCGGTGCCGGCGTCACCGATGAGCGAGATGAATCCCTTACGGGCGTCGATGCCGTAGGTGAGAGCCGCGAGCGCTTCCTGGTAGCAGTCGTTCAGGTAGAGGAAGCGGGGATCGGGAGTGACGTTGAAGGGCAGCTCCCGGAACCCGTAGAAGTCGGCGTACATGCGGCAGCGGCGTGAGGTGCAAGGGCTATGCCTTCCGCCGATACGTCCGGGCGATGCGCGGCCGCACGAGCCTCCATGCAGGCCTGCACGATCATGCAGGCCGGGGGCCGGTGCCCGGCCGCCCGGCGGACCGGGCTACCGGAACAGATCGAACTCCGGCTTCCGCACGAGACGCGCCGCCGCGCCGCCCGGACCCGGCGTGTAGCGGACGCCCCGCACGATCGCGGCCGCGACGGCGCTGTCCTTCTCCATCACGAGGCCGGCGGCCGCCGCGATCTCGTCGGCGAGCGCCACCACCGTGTGGTGCAGCGTCCGGCCGGCGAGGTCGGCTCGCCCACGGAGATCCAGGAGCGGGTCCATGCCCGCGCACCCGAGCGCGACCTCGACCAGCCCCTCGCGCCACGGACGACCGAACGTGTCCGTGACGACGACCGCGATCGCGACGCCGAAGCGCGTCCGGAGCCGCTCGCAGAGCGCCGCCGCGGAGGCATCCGCGTCCCGCGGGAGCAGCGTCACCATGTCCGAGGCGACGCCGTTCGACTCGTCGACTCCCGCGTTCGCGCAGACCCAGCCGTGCTTCGTCTCGCAGATGACGTGACCGCGCTCCATCCGCACGATGCGCGCGGCTTCGCGGAGGACGACCTCCAGGATGCGCGGATCCTTCCCGCCTTCCGTCCGCGCCGAAAGCTTCTCCGCAAAGGCCGACGGCGTGACGTCGTCGATCCGGACCACCGCGCCCTCGGCCTTCGAGACGACCTTCTGACAGACGGCGACGACGTCGCCTTCCTTGAGCCCGACGCGCGCGGCCTCGATCGCGTCGCCGAGGAGCAGCGCGAGATCGTCCCCCGGCTGAATCATCGGCAGCCCCGGCACCGGAATGACTGCGATCGTCATCTCACACGGCTCCCGTCTCGGCTGCGCTCTACCGCTTCGAGCACGACGCGGGCAAGGCGGGCGGCGTGCGCGGGCGTCCGCATGATCGTGTCGGCGATCACCGGCTCCATGCCGAGCGCCGCGATGCGCGGCGCCCACGCCGCGTCCCGTCGGTCGAGGACGAAGACGTCGACGAGCCCGGCGTAGCACCGCGCCACGCCGCGCGGCGACACTTCGAGCCCGAGGGCGCGCAGCATGCGGTGGAGCGGGCCCCTGAGCGGGCGCCCACCGACGAGCGGCGAGATCGCCGCCGCCCGCCCACGGCGCCGTGCGAGCGCCGTCCGCACGCCGGGCACCGCCAGGATCGGCGCGATCGAAACCAGGGGGTTCGATGGCGCGATGATGACCGCCGTCGCGGTCCGGAGCGCGGCCAACACGCCGGGCGCGGGGCGCGCGCGTCCCGCCCCCGCGATCTCGATCCGCCGGACGCGCGGCCGGGCGCGGTGCTGCACGAGGTACGACTGGAACGGGAGCCGGCCGCGCGTCGTGTGGACGAACGTGCGCACCCGGTCGTCGCTCATCGGCAGGAGTCGCACGCCGAGGCCGTGGCGGGCCGCGAGGTGGCTCGTGATCCGCGACAGCGACCAACCGGCGCGCAGCAGATGCGTCCGGGCGAGATGGGTCGCGAGGTCGCGATCGCCGAGCTGGAACCACGTCGGAAAGCCGAGCCGACCGAGCGCCTCGAGGCAATCGAACGTATCGCCGGCGATTCCCCAGCCGCGGGCGCGATCCACACGGCCGGCGAGGGTGTAGAGGACGGTGTCGAGGTCCGGCGCCACGTGCAGGCCGAAGAAGTCCTCGTCGTCGCCGGTGTTGCCGACGATCGTCACCCGACGCGGATCGACCACGCGCGTGAGTCCGGTGAGGAACCGCGCTCCACCGACACCCCCGGCGAGGGCAAGGATGCGGATTCGGGGGTCGGTCAGGCGGGGTGGCCGTCGGCGGGAACCGCGGCCGACGGGGCGTGCGGCGCGACGCCGACGCGGCCGTAGAGCGTCGTCCGCTGCACGGGGATGCGGTGCATGCCGCGGACGAGCGCCTCGATCTCCTCGACCGAGGTGTACTCCCCGGCGTCGGCGCCGGCCTCGCGCGAGATGCTCTCTTCCATCAGCGTGCCGCCGAAGTCGTTGCAGCC
>Ga0070741_10001989_pt1 | contig 57462 bp, 30 predicted proteins | sample Coa_R1_4_FD_66440 | JGI IMG/M metagenome (GOLD analysis project Ga0070741, IMG submission 66440) | Surface soil microbial communities from Centralia Pennsylvania, which are recovering from an underground coalmine fire - Coalmine... | ecosystem: Environmental > Terrestrial > Soil > Unclassified ... | reverse complement strand
ATGGTGGAGGTGGCGTGGGCGTTGATGTAGTCGATTTCCTCCGCCGCAATGCCGCTGGCGGCGATGGCGTTTTGCATCGCGCGCGCCAGGCCTTCGCCATTTGGCTCGGGCGCCATCACGCTGTAGCCGTCGCTCGATTCGCCCCAGCCGAGCGCCTCGGCGTAGATGTGCGCGCCGCGGCGTTGGGCGTGTTCGAGTTCCTCGAGCACGAGCACCGTCGCGCCGCCGGTGACGACGAAGCCATCGCGTTTGCGGTCGAACGCGCAGGGGCGCACGCCCGGGTCGCCGCTGAGGGTGAGCGCGCGCGCGCCGGCAAAGGGAATGATGCTGAAATAATTGCAGTCCTCCGCGCCGGCGACGAAGACCACGTCCTGCCGTCCGAGCCGGATGTGATCGAACGCCGCGCCGAAGGCATGGCCGGACGAAGCGCAGGCGGTCGAAAAGCCGCAGGTCGAGCCCTTGAGCCGGAAGCAGGCCGTCAGATTCATGTTGAGCGTCCCCGCGATGCTCGCCGGCATGGCGAGCGGATAGCAGCGCTGGAAGCCGCGCTTTTGCATCATGTCGAGATACTCGTAGAGCAGCCACGTCGAGCCGCCGGAGGCGCACATCGCGCCGGTGCGGGGATTGGAAACGAGATCGGGCGAGAGCCGCGCATCGGCGATGGCCTGTTGCATCGCGCAAAAGGCGTAGAGGCCGTGCGGCGCGAGCGAGCGGAGCTGTTCGCGCGGGATTTCGTAGCCGGCCGGCCACGTCCATTCCTCGCTGCGCAGCTCGGGAAAGGTGAAGCCCTTCACCGTGCCTGCGAGTTTCACCGAGACGCCGGGCCGCCGCAGTTCGTCGAAAAGTTCGATGCCCGTTTTGGTTTCGCGCAGGCTGCGCAGCACTTCGTCACGGTTGTTGCCAATGCTCGTGATGAAGCCGAGCCCCGTGACGACGACGCGCCTCATTGAGCAGGCGTCGCGACTTTTTTCTGGAGGAACTGCTGCACGTCGCCGAGCGTCTTAAACTCGCGCATCTCGGCGTCCTCGATCGTGATGTTCAGCGCGTCCTGCACGTCGAGCATGATCTCGAGCATCGTCAGCGACTCGATTTGCAAATCGCCGAGCGGCGTCTCTTCCGTGGCGTTCGCGAAGGCCTCGACCTGGTGCGCGGGGAGATAGCGCCGGATGATGCCGCGCACGATCACCGGGACGGCGGAGATGTCGTTGTCGCGCCGAAAACGAACAATCGCCTGGATGGTTTCATCGCCGCAGCGGCGAAAGTTTTTCTCGATGGCTGCGATTTCTTCGTCGGTCATGCGGTCATCATCAAATTTCCGCGAGCCGGGGCAATGGCAAAATCACCGCGCGACGACGCGCATGCGCATGCCGTTTTTCGGGCGCAAGGTCAGTTGCGGCTGGAGCTCCGCCACGTGCCCCGGCGCGAGCGTGAGCCGCCACTTTTGCGCGAGCGTCGCAATCGCCAGCGCCGATTCCATCCACGCGAAACCTTCGCCGAGACACGAGCGCGAGCCGGCGGAAAAGGGGAAGAACGAAAACTTCGGGCGGGCCGCGATCGACTCCGCGCGCCAGCGTTCCGGCTCGAAGCGGAGCGGGTCCGGAAACCAGCGCGCGTCGCGTTGCGTGATGAATTGCGAAATGATCGCGACCGACCCGGCGGGAATCGTGAAGCCATCGAGCGGCACATCGCGCAGCGCGCGCCGGCCAACCGCCCAGACCGGCGGATAGAGCCGCAGCGCTTCGTTAAAAATCATGCGCGTGAAAGTGAGCGCCGCGATGTCGCCGGCTTCCGGTTCGCGCGACGTTAAACAACGATCCAGCTCCGCGTGCAGCTTCGTTTCCGCGTCGGGATTTTGCGTGAGCAGATACCAAGTCCACGTCAGCGCGTTGGCGGTCGTCTCGTGTCCCGCGAGGAAAATCGTCATCGCCTCATCGCGCAACTGCTCGTCGGTCATGCCGCTGTCGTCATCGTCGCGCGCGAGCAAAAGCATCGAGAGCAAATCGCCGCGGTCTTCGCCGGACGCGCGCCGTTCCCGGATGATCCGCAGGACCGTCGCATCGAGCCGCGCGCGCGCCTCGTCGAACTCCGCCGCTTCATCCGGCGGCAGCGTGCTCCGCTCGAACAGCGCGAGAATCGCCGAGAGCGCATCGCGGATTTCGCTCGCCTCCGCATCGACATCCGCGCCGAACAATGTCTTGGCGACGATCACCATCGTCAGCCAGTTCATCTCCGCCGCCACATCGAGCGTCGCGCCGTCGCGCCAGCGGTCGCGCAATTGCCGCGAGTAATCCGCCATCACCGCCGCGTAACCGGCGATGCGCTGATGATGAAACGCAGGCTGCGAGAGCTTCCGCTGCCGGTGATGCCATTCGCCTTCGCTGACGAAGAGCCCTTCGCCGAGCAGCACCTTCGTGCGATCGACCGCGAACCATTTCACAAAATCGCGGTCGCGCGTGACGAGCACGCTCTTGATCAGCTCCGGTTCATTGAGGAAATAGAAATCGATCGCGCCCGTGTTGAAGCGGACGACATCGCCGAAGTCGCGCGCGAGCTTTGCGAAAAAGGCGAGGGGATCGCGGCGCATCGCGAAGAGATTCGCCGCGGGCGAAGTGTCCGGGCCGGGTGGAAACGCTTTTGTCTGCATGCTCGCGCGAACCGTTGTAGGTGTGAACGCGCCCGCGGAGAACTTGAAAATTTTCGGCAACCACGACGGAGATGAGATGCGAAGGATTAGAGTCGAAACATATGGTTAAAAAGATGCTTGCTTCTGCAGCGCCGGCTTTGGTTGAGTGCTGACTCGGATTGTAATTTGTGAGGAACGACCCTATGCTTTCCAACACAGCGCGCTGCCCCGGCAGCGGCAAACTATGAAATATCTTGCACCTTTACTGATCGTTGCGGCGGGCACGCTCTCCGCGGCCGAGCCTGCGCAGCACATCGATGTCGGCAAGCTCCCGCAGCAGGCCACCGTCGTCGAAGATGTCATCGTTCCCGTGCCGAGCGAAATTTTCGGAGTGCTCGATAAACTCGGCACACCGAACTGGCATGAGGTTTTGCGCTCGGTAAAAGGCGAGCCGCCGGGCCCGCGCGCGGAGACGGCGTTGCTGCTCGGGAGCGTCATTGCCGAGGGCTTCGTCGCGGTCGAAGCGCAGGAAAGTGAAGAGGTGAAAAAGATCGGCCGCAGCGTTTTGAATTTGTCGAAAGCGATTGGCGTGGAAAAAGCGGTCGTCGCGCGCAGCAAGGCGATCATCGAGTTTGCCGACAAAAAAGATTGGCAGCGCGTGCGCCGCGAACTCGACGGTGCACTTGCCGATGTAAAACAAGCAATGAGCGAGCTGCACGATGAGGAACTGGCGCAGCTCGTCAGCCTTGGCGGCTGGCTGCGCGGCACCGAAGCGCTGACGCAAGTCGTTAAGCGCAATTACACAAAGGATAGCGCCGAGCTTTTGCATCAGCCGAGCTTGCTCGACTATTTTGATCGCCGGCTCAAAGGCATGAACCCGCGGCTGCAGAGCGACCCGGTCGTCGGAAAAACTCAGAAACGACTGCCGGAAATTCGGCCGCTCATCGGCGAGGCGAATTCCGTGATCTCGTCGAAATCGGTGGATCAAATCAATGAGATCACAGCGGACCTTGTGAAATCGATCAACTCGAGGGAATAGCCGTGAAACAAATTTCCAAACTTGCGATCGGGTTGCTGTGCATGGCGCTTTTGCAGGGACGCTGCGGCGCCACGATTGATGACGCGCTGTCGTTCGCGCTCGAAGCGGCGGATCCTTACGTGAAGGAAGGTTTCACGGTGCGCGAAGATTATTGGGGCGGCGATCTGCCTGTAAAACAGCAAAAGGCAATTGTGCATCAGCTTTTTAAGGGCAACGAATACTGGTTCTGGATGGGCACCGACGTCGATAACGCGAAGATCTCCGTCCATATTTACGATGCCGACGGCAATCTCGCCGAGGTCGAGCATTGGCAAAAAGCGCACATGGCCGCCGCGCGCATCATGCCGAAGAGCACCGGCTCGTATTACCTCATCGTCGAAATCGAAAAATCGAGCGAGGAGCGCACGCATTGGGCGCTGGCGTATGGTTTTCGATGAAGCTGATTGCTGCTAAATTCTAGCATCAGCTTCCTTTCATGGCAGAAACCCAAACGCTGGAATTCGAGAATGCGCGAGCGCTGCAGGCGCTTTACGCAAACGATTTGAAACTCCTCAAGGAACTCGAGGACGCGTTGCACGTCAAAGTCACGACGCGCGATGGCTGGCTTCGTCTCGAAGGCGAAGCGGATGAAATCGGGCGCGCGAAACGCGTATTTGAACAATTGGAAAACGCTCGGAAAAAAGGCGTCGAGATCCGCCGCGACGAATTCAATTATGCATTGCGCGCCGTCGGCGAAAACAAAGGCGAGGGGACGCTCGACGAATTGGTGGAAACGAAAATCATCGCGTCACCGCGTCGCGCGCCGATCGTCCCGAAGACGAACGGCCAGCGCGCTTACATCCGCGCGATCCAAACGCACGACATGGTTTTCGGGATCGGTCCGGCGGGCACAGGCAAGACCTATCTCGCGATGGCAATGGCGATCGCCGCTTTGAAACGTGAGCAGGTGACGCGCGTGATTTTGACCCGGCCAGCGGTCGAGGCTGGCGAAGCGCTCGGCTTTTTGCCCGGCGATCTCAACGAAAAAATCTTTCCGTATTTGCGTCCGCTTTATGACGCGATGCATGACATGCTCGAGCCGGAGGAAGTGCAAAAATACGTCGAACGCGGCATCATCGAGATCGCGCCGCTCGCCTACATGCGCGGTCGCACGCTACACCGCGCATTCATCGTGCTCGACGAAGCGCAAAACACCACGACCGAGCAGATGTTCATGTTTCTCACGCGGCTCGGAGCGGACTCAAAATGCGTGATCACGGGCGACCATACGCAGATCGACTTGCCCGCAAATAAACGCTCCGGGCTGATCGAGGCGATGCAGGCGCTGAAAAATGTAAACGGCGTTGCGCTCACCATTTTCGAGGAGCGCGACGTCATTCGGCACGAATTAGTGCAACGCATCGTCAACGCATACCGCCGTTATCGCGGCGAAAAAACCGCGCCGCGCGGCTAAAACATTATGTTCCGATTTTTCGAAAAGCGACGACTCATCAAAAAAGGGCTGGCCACGGCAAAAACACGCCGTCGCCGTTTGCAAAACGAGTTTTTAAACCGGCTAGAAACCGGTATGCTCGCAAAAATTCTCATTTTCGGCGCATTTATCGCCGGCCTTGCCGCTCTCATTTTTTACGGCTCGCAGCCGCAACCGACGGAAAAATTCCTCATCGCGCTTCTCATTTTCCTCACCGCGCTCGCGCAGCTTTGGGTCAATCATCCGAACAGCTTTGCGAGCAATTCACGCATCGTGCTGATGTTTGGAACGATGCTCGTGCATCTGCTGCTCACGAAAATCATCCTCGTGCTCGCACGCAACGGCACAATCGATCCGCAATACGGGCCGCTGCTTGTGCCGTATGCGTTTGCGCCGCTGGTTTGCTCGGTTTTGATGGGAAAAAATCAGGGCCTTTACGTGGCGACATTCGTCAGCCTGTGGGGCGCGATTGCAGTGTTTCGCGGAATCGATGCGGTGTATCTCGTGATGAGTTTGATTTGCGGGTTCATCGCGGTGTTCGTCACGCTGCAAGTGCGCCGCCGCAGCCGGCTCATTCGCGCGGGTGTGTTTGTCGGGCTGGCGACGTGGGTTCTCGCGATCACTTTTGGACTAATCATCATCCCGTGGGAACTTGGGCTGGCGATCGATTGGAAAACAATCGGCTACGAAAGTATCGCCGCGATCGGCAGCGGAATTGTGACCGCAATGCTCGTCGGTGGTGCGCTGCCAATTTTGGAAACGCTGTTCGGTGTGACGACGGATATTTCGTGGCTTGAAGCGGCTGACTTGAACCACCCGTTGCTTAAGCGATTAACGATCGAAGCGCCCGGCACGTATCATCATTCGCTCGTCGTCGCGAACCTCGCCGAAGGTGCAGCCGAGGCCGTTGGCGCGAACGCGACCATGTGCCGCGTTTGCGCTTATTTCCACGACATCGGCAAACTCGTGAAGCCGGAATATTTCACCGAAAACATGTCGCCGGATCGCAATCCGCACGACGAACTCGCGCCGACAATGAGCGCGCTGATTATCATCGCGCACGTCAAGGAGGGCGTTGATCTCGCGCTCAAGCACAAGCTGAACCAGCAAATCATCGACGTAATTCAGGAGCACCACGGCACTTCCATGGTGACATACTTTTATAAACGTGCGTTGCAACAACAGGAAGATGCGCGCGCCGGCGGAAAAATCATGAATATCCGCGAGGAAGACATCCCGGAAGTAAGCGAGGAAAGCTTCCGCTACAGCGGACCGAAACCGCAAACGCGCGAATCCGGAATCATCTCGCTTGCCGACGCGATCGAAAGCGCATCCCGCGCGCTGGAAAAAGTGACGCCGACGCGGCTCGAGCAATTGATCAACGACATCATCGAAAAGCGCATCCTCGACGGCCAGCTTGATGAATGCAATCTGACGCTCAAGGAGCTGCGCATGATCGCGGAAAGCTTCCAGTTCACGCTGCAAAGCATGCTCCACAGCCGCATCGCTTATCCGACGGAAAATGTCGCTGCAAGCGGCGCTGAAGTCTCGCGCCCGCCACAAACCGCACCGCCTGTTTCGGCTGCGTGACGATCACGGTTACAAATCGTCAACGATGCGTTAAATTCGATTTGCGCTGGCTGCAAAAATTCGCACGTCGCGCTTTACGGAAAGTGGCGCAGATTGCATTTGGAAAAAATCCGCCGCTCGCGCGATTGGAGAAGGTGGAAGTGACGATCATTTCCGACGAAGCGATTGCCGAAGTGCACGAAAAATTCATGCATATTCCCGGCGCGACAGATGTCATCACATTTGAGCACGGAGAGATTGTGATTAGCGTCGATACCGCCAAAAGATACGCGAGGGAATACAAACAACCGCTCGCCCGCGAGTTGCTGCTCTATATCATCCACGGACTGCTTCACCTCAACGGCTACGATGACCGGCAGCCCGTTGACGCTGCGCGGATGAAACGCGTGCAAACAGAAATTTTACGCACCGTTTTGGACGAGGCTGCGCCTTGAGTTTCGCGTTTTACAGCGGCATTTTATTTTTGCATGCCGATCGATGAACCGGTCATTGAAAAAGAAACCAAAGCGAAGGACGCCCTCGATCTTCCGTGGAATGTCGTCGTGCACAATGATCCGGTGAATTTGATGAGCTACGTGACGATGGTTTTTCAGCGCGTCTTCGGCTACTCACACGAGCGCGCGCGGCGCCACATGCTCGAGGTGCATCACCAGGGCCGGTCTGTCGTCTGGAGCGGTGCGCGCGAACCTGCGGAACTTTACGTGCAGCAACTTCATGGATACCTGCTGCTTGCCACATTGGAAAAATCGGCTTAGCGCATCGTGGAAATCACACGTTCTGAAGATGGATTGCTGCTAAAAAAGCTCGACGTTTTTTTCGTCGAAGTGCTTCGCCAGATTCCGGTCAGCACGGATACGAGCGATTGCGATGACGCGCGCGATCGGCTCTACAGCAAACCCACAAAGAATGCACGCACGAACGAGGAATGGATTGAATTCGTGCAACCGGAGCTGCGGCATCTATTCGAATCCGCAAACGAAATCGTGCGTCGCGATCTTGAAGATTTTGACGAAAAGGACGTCGATGGCTTGCTCGAATACAGCGTTCTCATTCCAAAAAAGAATTTCGACAGTTGGCTAAACAGCCTCAATCAGGCGCGTCTCGCGCTCGCTGCGCGCCACGATTTCAGCGACCAGGAACTCGCCTCCGATGAAGCGCCGACATTCGACACAGTTCGCGATTTGAGCCTTTTTCAAATCCACTTCTACGGTTTTTTGCAGGAACTTCTCATCCAGGAACTCCAGCAGGAGTGATTTGCGCATGGCGCGAATTGTGTTATTTAACAAGCCGTATCAGGTGCTCTGTCAGTTCACTGATGAAAACGGCCGCCGCACTCTCGCTGATTACATCCCGATCCCGCACGTGTATGCGGCGGGGCGGCTCGACTTTGACAGCGAAGGTCTTGTCGTGTTGACCGATGACGGCAACCTGCAACATCAAATCGCCGATCCGCGCCAGAAGTTACCAAAAACATATTTTGTGCAAGTCGAGGGCATTCCGAGTGACGAAGTGCTGGAGAAACTCGCTAGTGGCGTAAAATTGAACGACGGCTGGACTCAGCCCGCGCGGGTGCGGCGACTGGAACCCGCGCCCGAACTCTGGCCGCGAAACCCGCCGATTCGTGAGCGCAACAACATTCCGACTGCGTGGATTTCGATCACGCTCACCGAAGGTCGCAATCGTCAGGTTCGGCGGATGACCGCTGCAGTCGGGAACCCTACGCTGCGTTTAATTCGTGTTGCAATCGGCCGCTGGAATCTTGGCGCGCTGCAGCCGGGCGTCTGGAAAGAAATCTGAAAAAATTCCTTGCAAAGGAAAAGCGTCCGGATACTTTTGCCATCCTTAATCGCGGGGTGGAGCAGCCTGGTAGCTCGTCAGGCTCATAACCTGAAGGCCGCGGGTTCAAATCCCGCCCCCGCAACCACTTCTTTTTTCTCTGAAGTGGCCCCTGCTGGCAAAGATCAGTTGGGCCCTAAAATCACTTTAAGTGGAATTTGCGCATGTCTCGACAAGATGCAGGTTCGCAGAAGAAACCGCACGCGCGGCACTTTAAGCGCTAAGGTGAAATGTGTGTGGTTCGGCGGTGAGGGCTACCGCTCCAGTTGGGCGGATCCTTTTCGAAATGCCAAAGGAGTCTTGGGAAGCCCGGAAGAGCCCTTCCGTTCAGCGGAAGAGTGCGAAAAGCGAAAAAGCCATCTTTTACACTGGTGAAATTTGACAATGCACAGAAAAAAGCCGGCATAACGCGGCTTGTGTATCGAAAAGGGACGCTGAGAAAATTAACCGGCTCGCGAGCGGCATTTGGCTGTATCGGCATCCGGTGCGAAAAGAGGAACCCATAAAAGTTCTCGCGAAAAGTTTATTGGAATCAGCGCATGTAATTTTTTTTAACAAACCTCTTGACCAATCTTGAGCTTTTCTTTTTAGTCACCGCACCTGTTGGTGGTATCCCCCTTTCCGACTGCGTCCCGGTGGCTATTGCGCAGATGGTAGGTGGTAGGCGGATTATGAATGAGTGATCACCCTCATCTCATTCGATTCGTCGGCGCTAGCCGGTATTGCGGTTAACAACTTGCGGTTTCCATCCTATGAACAAGAACACCAGAATTCTCTGCGCAGCAGCAATCGCCGGAATAATCTTTGCGCCGCCACGAACGTTCGGCACGAATGGCACTTGGTCTAACGATTCCGGTGGTAATTGGAACACCCCGGCGAACTGGGCGGGGTCGGTGGTGGCGAGCGGAACGGATGCTACCGTGGATTTCAACAGCCTCGATATCACCTCGGATATAACGGTTCACCTCGATGCTCCTTTTACCGCGGGCAGTCTCATTTTCGGAGATACGGTTACCTCGTCGGTAGCGGGCTGGACACTCGATAACAATGGCAGCGCGACAAATGTGCTGACGCTGGCGGTTACCAGTGGCGCTCCGGCCATCACGGTGAACGCGCTGGGTGGCGCGAAAGTGGCGACGATAAGCGCCAGAATTGCGGGCTCGCAAGGATTCACAAAATTGGGGCAGGGAACGCTGGTTTTAAGCGCAACGAATACTTACAGCGGCGTGACCACGATCAGCGCCGGGACAGTGCGGGCGACCTCAGCAAACGCACTAGGCTCGACCACCGGCGGAACGATTGTGAACAGTGGAGCCGCGCTGGATGTGCAGACGGCAATTGGCGCAGAGGCGCTAACGCTCACCGGTGCTGGAGTCGGAGGCACAGGCGCATTGTTGAATAGCAGCGCATCGGCGGGCAGCATTACCGGCGCAGTGACACTGAACGGTGACACAACCATCGGTGGAAACGGAGCAGGCGGCCTGAACTTAAGCGGGGCGATTAGCGGCGCATTCGATCTTACTAAAGCCGGCAGCGGGACATTGGTGCTATCGAACGCGTCGAATGTCTTTGGTGGTGCCGGCCATTTCATCAATCTCAATGCCGGAGTTCTGAGCATCGCAACAGATGGTGCGCTCGGCCATGCAAGCAACGTGCTGAATTTTAACGGTGGCAGTTTGAATACGACAGCGACCCTTACTTCGAGCCGGAACGCGGTGCTGAACAGTTCCGCATTTTTCAACATCGCTTCTGGAACAATACTAACTGAGGCGGGATCAATTAGCGGCGGGAGCGATCTCGTGCTAAACACGTCCGGAGGGACCATGGTATTAAGTGGATCGAATAGCTATAGCGGCACTACTTTTGTAAATGCCGGCACACTTCGCGTGACTTCTGCAAATGGTCTAAGTGCGATCAGTGCCGGCACGGTGGTTGCCAGCGGCGCGACGCTTGATGTCCAGGCTGCAGTCGGAGCAGCGCCTGTAACTGTGAGCGGAAATGGTGTTGCTTCTGCGGGGGCGCTGGTCAATAGCAGCGCCTCGGCCTCAAGCCTGGCAGGAGCGGTGTCGATGATTGGCGATACAGCAATCGGCGGTAGCGGAGCGTTAACGCTGAGCGGTGTGGTGAGTGGTGCTTTCAACCTCACTAAGACTGGCAGCAATACCGTCGTGCTATCGAATGCATCGAATAGCTTTGGCGGAGCCGGTCACACGATCAATTTCAATTCAGGTGCGATCAGTGTCGCATCGGATGGCCGGCTGGGTGACTCGAACAACACCATGACGTTTGCAGGCGGTGGTTTGACTGCTACCGCAAGCTTCAGCACCAACCGCAGCGCGATTTTGAATAGCCCGGCAACTTTCAATGTGACGGGTGGTAATACACTCACTGATTCCGGTCTTATCAGCGGAACAGGCGCGCTGAACGCAACTGGCGGAGGAACGCTGGCTTTAACCGGGACGAATACTTATAGCGGCGGCACTGTCATCAATGGAGCAACAGTGAACATCTCGCAGGATGTAAATCTTGGCAATACCACAAAGTCGGTGACGCTCGCAGGTGGCGTCTTGGGAACTACCGCTTCGTTTAGCACCGGCAGAAATCTTGTGCTCAATGCCGGAGCGGACACATTGAACGTCGCGAGCGGAACAGTGTTGACGGAAAATGGCATCGTCAGCGGCACAGGTGCCTTCAACCTCTCCGGAGGCGGCACTCTTGTTCTCGGTGGAAGTAACAGCTATTCCGGGACTCTTACGGTGAACGCATCCACGGTGCGTGTGACGGCAGATCGAAATCTAGGCGCGGGTTCCAGCGGATTAGCTCTTAACGACGGCGCGCTGAATACGGGAGCTAGTTTTTCATCCGCTAGAAGCATTGCTCTTGGCGGGAGCAACAGCAGCATAAACGTGGATGCTGTAACCACATTTTCGCATTCGGGCACAATCAGCGGCGGAGGAAATCTCACCGTAAACGCTGCGAATGGAACTCTAATACTGAATGGTGCGAACACCTATGCCGGCGTAACAACAATCAACGCAGGCACAACGCAGGTGAGTTCCGCGACAGCACTTGGCTCTACCGCCGGGGGAACGACAGTTGTCAGTGGCGCATCGCTGGACATTCAGACTGCGGTTGGCGCTGAGTCAGTTCTTATCAATGGAGACGGCGTAGCGTCGGCTGGTGCATTGCTCAATAGCGGCACCGCTGCAGGAAGTCTGGCCGGCGGAGTTACTCTCGGCAGCAATAGCTCCGTTGGTGGAAATGGAACGGGCGGACTAACCCTCAGCGGCATAGTCAGTGGCAGTTTTGATTTAACGAAAGCGGGAACTGGAACACTCGTCTTGGCAAATGGGTTGAACAGCTTTGGCGGCGCTGGACACACGATCAATTTAAATGCAGGAACACTTGCAATCGCATCTGACGGTGCCTTAGGTCACGCCAGTAATAGCATTACATTTGGCGGCGGGACGCTGAATACGACAGCCACCTTTTCAAGCGCTCGTGATGCAGTTTTCAACAATACAGCTAACATCAACGTAGCATCGACCACGACGTTCACTGAATCGGGTGTTCTGAGTGGAACATCTGGAATTGTAAAACTAGGTGCGGGCAAACTCGTTCTTTCAGGGACAAATCTCTTCACCGGAAACGTAGTTATCAATAATGGGGTTCTAAGTTTGGCAAAGGACGTATCACTAGGAGATGCTAACAACCTCGTCAGCATCAATGGTGGCGACTTTAATTCGACTGCAAGTTTCAGCACGGGCCGCAATTTCGTGCTTACGACTGGCGGCTTCCAGGTGGATAACGGAACAACGTTGACCCTCAATGGCATTGTCGGCGGCTCAGGAGATTTGAACCTGCGCGCCGGCAGCGGAACGTTGGTTTTAGCCGGGCTGAACACTTACATCGGGACGACCCGCATCAACGGCGGCACATTGACTGTCGCCGCCGACGCGAATCTCGGCAATGGTGGCGGTATAGCTATTACGGACGGCATATTCAACACGACAGCCTCATTTTCCACGAGCCGCGGTATTTCGCTTGGAGCGGGTAACAATATCTTTAACGTCGCGAACGGCACCACATTGACATTGAACGGACTGGTAAGTGGAACCGGCGGATTGCGAATGGCTACGGGTGGCGGAACATTGGTTCTCAACGCCTCTAATAACTACACCGGTGATACCACGCTTAATGCGGGAACACTGCGCATCGGATCCAACAGCGCGATGGGCAGCGGAAATCTCGCTTTCGGTGGTGGCACTCTGAACGTCACAGGCAATATTTCCACTTCGCGCACGATTGCTCTCGGTGGCGGCACGAATACGATGGATATTGATAACGGCGTCCAGCTTCAGAGCTTTGGAATCATCAGCGGGACTGGCGGCTTGACTAAGAATGGCGCTGGCACACTCTCACTGTCCGGCAGTAACACCTATAGTGGAGCTACCGCGATCAATGCCGGAACGGTAATAGTAAACAGCGCGGCAGCGCTGGGATCCGCTTCCGCCGGAACTACGGTTGCAAATGGCGCTGCGATTGAGTTGAAAACCGACCTCAATGAGCCTCTCACCTTAAATGGTTCCGGCCCGTCCGGTAGCGGCGCACTGGTTAATACCAGCGGAGGGGATGTGCTCGTGGGTAGCTCAATTACGCTTGCGGGTTCTACAAAAATTTCAGCGGCAACCGGCGATTTGATTTACACGAATACGCTGAATAACGGTGGATTCGATCTTAGCCTGGATGGCGATCATGACCACTTCATCGTGGGAATAGTCAGTGGAACAGGAGGACTTATTAAGAATGGCGCAGGCACAGCCATACTGGGGGCTGCGAATAGCTACAGTGGATTGACAACCATTTCAGATGGTAGCGTGCAAGTGACCAATGCGACTGGGCTCGGTAGCATCGCTGCGGGAACCTTGGTGAACAGCGGCGGCCAACTTGACCTGCAAACGGCGGTCGGATCCGAAGCACTGAGTATTACCGGAAACGGCAACGGATCCGGCGCATTAGTTAACAGCGGAACAGGCGCAGCAAGTCTTGCGGGAGCAGTGACGCTGAATGGCGACTCAACGATTTCAGCCTTGAATGGCAACCTCACGTTAAGCGGGGCCGTTAGCGGGAGCTTTGATCTTACCAATGCTTCGGTGAATGGTGTTTTGATCCTTTCGAATACTGCTAACAGTTTCGGGGGTGCCGGCTACTCGGTGATTTTTCAAAGTGGCGCGCTCTCGGTCGCTGCTGACGGCGCACTAGGCAACACTGGCAATCAGCTCCTTTTCGAGAATGGCACGTTGGTAGCCACTTCATCGTTCACTACAAATCGCGTTGTCACGATCAGCAATTCCGCGACTGTTAGTGTCAGCGATGGAGTCACGCTGACGGCAAACGGCCGCATTACCTCATCCGGGCTATCATTTGTCAAAGAAGGCAATGGCATATTGGTGCTGGGAGGTAGCAATAATTATACTGCAATCACTGACGTGCAGGCGGGGACTGTCAGGTTGGCATCAAGCACCGGTTTAGGTTCTACTAGCTTTGGCACCATTATCGAGCCTGGCGCTGCACTGGACCTAAACGGTATCTCCACGAACGAACCATTACAGGTCCAAGGCACCGGGATTCAATCAAGCGGCGCCGTGTTTAATAGTGGCACCGCGAGTGCAACGCTCGGCGGGACGATCAATCTTGTAGGAGCGACTACGTTGAGGGCAAGCGGCGGCAATATGGTTGTTATCGGAGCTGTCACTGCACCGTTTGATCTTACGATTGACGGCGCAAAGGATTTTTCCATTTCCGGAAATATCAGCGGAGCTGGAGGGCTGAACAAAATAAGCACTGGTCTCCTCACTCTGTCGGGTAGCAATAACTACAGCGGATTTACGGATATTCAGTCGGGGACGGTAAAAGTAGGATCGGCTACGGCCTTCGGCAGCACTGCGAATGGCACGATGATTTCCAAATTAGCCGTTCTTGATCTTAATGGCGCATCGCTTGGTGCCGAACCGATTTCGCTTAAGCCTTCCAATAACTCAACAGCGGTCGTCATCAACAGTAGCGCGTCGCCCGCCAGCTTTACCGGCCCGCTCGACGTGATTACTGCGAGCACGATTTCTACTGCTTCGGGCGGAAAAATTACACTTGGCGCGATCAATCTTGGCGCTGTCGCCCTTAATCTCGTGACGCAAGCCGACCTAACGGTGTCAGGTCCGGTTACAGGTGCTGGAGATAGTTCGAATATCGCACTGGTAAAAAGTGGAAGCGGCACGCTAACCATGAATGGCAGCAGCAGCTATTCGGGAATCACCAAGATTTCCGCGGGGACCGTTAAGGCTGGCAATGCAAAAGCATTCGGTGCGACGAGTGATGAGACGATTGTAGCAGGTGGAGCGACCCTCGATCTTAATGGGATTACCCTCGCCGGTGAACCGCTTAGGTTTAGCGGCGGCACTGGCGGTGCGGTTATGGATAATTCGTCGTCGACCGTGGGAGGCTCGACTGGTCCCATTACGGTTTCCATTCTAACCACAATTCAGTCCACTGGAAGCGGCGGAATCCAATTAAGCGGCCCCATGCGGATCGGCGATTCCGGGGCACTAAAAGTTGATGGCGCTAACAATGTGGCGATTTCCGGCACAATTTCCGGAGACGGTGCTTTTCTTAAGGAAGGCACTGGAGTGCTCTCACTCAGCGGTAACAACACCTTTACTACTGCGCTAAAGATCAATAACGGAATAGTAGCTTTAGGCTCAACGGTTGCGCTTGGCTCAACCATTGGAAAAACGACTGTAGCCAGCGGCGCGACGCTCGACGTCAATGGCCTCACAGGAGCAGGCGCAGATGAACTATTGGAAATAAGCGGAACTGGCTCGGCGGGCGCGGGCGCTTTGACTAATCGCAGTGCTATCGCTGGAAGCTATCTTGGAATGATTCAACTTACCGGCGGGGCGACCGTCGCTTCAACCGGAGGTGATCTCGAAACCGGCGGTCTGCTGGACAATGCAGGTTTTGCATTAACTGTCGATGGTGCGCATACGACGATGATCGATCTTCTAATTGGAAAAGGCGGCCTTACGAAGAATGGAGCCGGTCAGCTGATTCTCTCCACGCCGCAATACTACACCGGCAATGTAACGGTCAACGCCGGCACGCTTATTTTCGCTATCGATAATTCGCGATTCGTGGCACCCGGCGCGAATGCATCGCCGCTGGAAAATATCACATTAAATGGCGGACAAATTGATCTGAATGGACACGCGGAGTTAGTTGGTGCACTCAGCGGCACTGGCGGTAGTTTCACGAACAGCTCGCCGACTCAAGCGACATTGATTACGAGAAGTATCTCAAACTCTACTTTCGGCGGGCAAGTTACCAATGGCATCAATCTTGTGAAAGCTGGCGCGGGCGATCTTACTCTTACTGCTCCGCAGACCTACACCGGAACAACCACGGTAACTGGCGGGATTTTGACGTTGGCACTTTCGGGTTCACTGGTGAACACTTCCGCGATCGCATTAAATGGCGCGACAATGGTATTGGATGATAATTCTACTAATGCATCCGGACGTATCGAAGGCGGAGCTGTCGTTCCGATCACACTTCGCGGCGCGACATTCACGCTGATGGGCAGTGGAAGCACGACGAGCACCGAAACAATTGGAGGCCAGGTGTCGCTACGAGACGGCGCCAATATCATTTCTGCAAATCACGGACAGACAGGCATTGCGAGTCTCACTATCGGAAATCTTTCACGAACTGCAGAGCAGGGAGTGGTTAACTTTACCGGTGATTTGCTGGGACAGACTGTCGGCTCGCGTGGCAACATTTTCCTCAGTCAGGTTAATGGAAGCACTCCAACGCTAACCAATGGAATCCTTGGCGGCTGGGCGCTTGTCAATGGTTCCGGGTTTGCCAGCTATGGCCCCGGTGGAGTCGTTGCTTTTAGCGGAAGCGCTGCGCCCCTGAAAGTTTCGGGGAGCAGCGACAATGTGACCGTCACCAGCAGAGTGCAAGGCGTCACTTCCCGAACCATTAACTCCTTGCGGGCTGCCTCTGCAACTCCGGGTCGGAATGTCGACGTGATACTGAAATCAGGGACTGATACATTGAGCATCGGCACCGGCGGCGTTCTTTTTGTATCACCGGGTTCGATCAGTGGAGGCCATCTCACAGCGGGCGCGACGGTGAACAGCGCAGCGGAACTGTTCGTTTCCACGCAAAAGGGCACAGTCAAAATTAAATCGAAAATAACTAATAATGGGACAGGCGCAGTGACATTGGAGAAATCCGGTTTGGGGACTCTGAACCTGGTTAGTATCAATACTTATACCGGTGGAACGATTGTGAATGAAGGCACTCTCCGGCTTCGAGCGCTTGGGGTCGTTCCAGTTCCAGGTGGGCTTGTTGTTCTACCTGCAGGCGGCATTACAATCAATAATGCGGGCATCATCAACGAATTGCTTCCGGGACAAATCGATCCGGGCAATACGGTGACAATTAATGGCGGTGGCACATTAATGCTGACCAAGAGTAATACGTTGGCCGGTTTGGTGTTTAACGACGACGGAGGAATCGCAACTCCTACTGTGAAAGTCGGGACACTTCTGAAACTGAACGGCAATATCTCGTCGGTGAATGACAATTTTGCGACCGTTCCTACAATTACCGGCGGAGTTCTCGACCTTAGTGGCACTAAAACTATCGATGTCCAGGGAATGGCTGAATCTGGCCTTTTGATCTCGTCAGCCATTCAAAACGGCACAATCATAAAGACGGGCGGTGGAGCATTGGAACTCGCATCAAGCGATAGCACTTTCAGTGGCGGCGTGCATCTAAACGCAGGAGCACTAATCATTGGAGCTTCCTTGTCTGCGCAGGCAAAGGGGCCTCTAGGAACCGGCGTTTTAACCATTGAGGATGGGACGCTACTCCAGTCCGACGATTCAATCCGCACTATTGGCAATACTGTTAACATGAATGGGAACTTTACGTTTGGTGGACCGATGGCTGAAAACAGTCTTGTTCTTAGCGGCTCGATCAATCTCCAGACTACGCCGAACATCAATGTCGCCAGCCCGTTTGTGAGCTCAGAGCTCGCCGGTCCGATAAAGGGAGCGAGCTTCGGGATTACCAAGTCAGGTGCGGGAACCCTGATCCTTTCCAGCACGTCCAACAGCTACGGAGGAACTACAACGATTACTGCGGGAACACTGCGTCTCGCCGCCAGTGAAGTCATCCCCAATCTTTCCGATGTGATCATTGGAACCAATGGTATTCTGGACCTGCGCGCTACAACCGAGACGATCGGGTCGCTTTCGGGTAATGGCGTGGTAACCACCGGAGCTTTCAATTCAGCAACCTTAATGGTGGGCGCCCACAATACCGACAGCACCTTTACGGGCGCGCTGATCGGTCCGGTTACTAATCCGGGTGCGTTAAGCCTAACCAAGAGTGGCACCGGGACATTAGTGCTAGGTGGTGGAGCAGGAGATACCCGGGCGAATACCTACACGGGACTTACAACCATAGGCGGTGGCACCCTTCTGCTGAATAAAGCAAATGGCACAAATGCGATTTCAGGGCCGGTGGTAGTCCAAACAACGCTGCGACTGATTAATTCCAACCAGATTGCTGATGACTCTAGCGTAACACTCAGTGCCGCAGGCGCGGCTTTCGATTTGAATAACTTCAACGAAACGATTGGTTCTCTAGCTATTAGTGGAAGCAGCGCGACTATCACCACTGGAAACGGCACGCTGACTCTTGGTGGACCGGTGACATTCGATTCGACCAATAACCCGCAAACTGCAATCATTTCAGGTTACCTCGACTTGGGATCGAACAACCTCAGCGGAGTAGGACGCGTCTTTAATATTGGGCACAGCGCCACAAATGGCAGTGGGAGCGATCTAACTATTAACGCTCTGGTTAGTGGAAACTCCGCGGTGCTCAGAAAGACCGGCACCGGCACGTTGTTCCTTGCGAACAGCTCCAATAGTTTTGGAGGCGGAGAGGTCGATATCAACCAAGGAACCTTGCGGGTTGCTTCCGACAGCGCACTAGGCAGCTTCTTCAATCAACTGGTCTTTTCCGGTGGCACCCTTAGCTTTGCTGCCAGCGGCACGACGAATCGCTTTGTAATATTGAATGTCGGCGACAATGGCTTCTTTAACAGCGGCGATACCGCTGCATTAACGATCAATAACTCCATCACCGGTTCCGGCGGATTCACATTACGGAGCGGCACCCTGGTTCTTAGGGGAATAAACACATATAAAGGAGCCGCCACTGTCTCGGCGGGGAGCACATTGCAGGTTTCGCAGGATGCCAACCTTGGCGGTGCGAATGCATCGCTCGCCATTAACAGTGGGACACTCCAAGTCACAAATGAAATCGCTGGAACTTTTTCCAGTTCTCGAGCCATCACCTTGGGCTCCGGAACAAGCAGCATCAATATCACGTCCGGAAAGACAGCAACTTTAGCTGGCATCGTTTCTGGAAATGGCGCGATGGAGTTTACCGGGGGCACACTTGTGCTGGCGGGGGCGAATAGCTACGCAGGAGCTACCTTGGTAGATGCGGGCACACTACGTGTGACCGCCGGAAGCGGACTCGGCACTACCACAGCCGGAACGGTCGTTGCATCCGGTGCAACTCTTGACCTGCAAACGATAGTGGGAACTGAACCGGTAAGTATCATCGGCAGTGGAGTGGGCGGGTTGGGCGCTCTGATTAATGGAGGTAATTCGAATGCGAGTCTCGCCGGTCCTGTGACACTTACTGGAAACTCAACCTTCGCCACGCGTGGGGTTGGTGATCTTGCACTTACCGGCATCGTTTCGGGTGCTTTTGATTTGCAGATTTCAGGCATCGGAACAGGTTTTGGTGCGGTAGTTCTTGGCAGCGGCTCCAACTCTTTTGGAGGAGCCGGTCACACCATCAGCCTTGCCAGCAGCACACTTCGCGTTGGCAGTGACGGTGCTTTGGGCGATAGCAATAACACGCTTCAATTTGGAGTTGGTGAGTTGGATAGCACCGCGACGTTTTCAACAGTCCGAGGCATCACCACAAATGGCACCGCTTTGTTCAATCCGGCCAGTGGCACGACTCTTACACTTAGTGGGGTGATCGCTGGAAATGGCGTGGTAACGAAGATCGGACAAGGTGTGCTCGTGCTGGCGGGGACGAACACCTATAATGGCCAGACAAACGTCACGTCGGGCATAGTGCGTCTCGGTTCAGTCTCAGGATTGGGCAGCACCAGCGCTGGCACCGTTGTGAGCGCAGGCGCGACATTAGATCTGAATGGAAATAGCGTGGCGGCCGAAGCCCTTACACTGAGCGGCAGCGGGACAGGAACTACGGGAGCGCTGACGAACTCCGGCAGCAATGCCGCAAGTTACGACGGAAACGTTGCAATGACCGCAGATACCGCGATAGGCGGAACTGCCGACCTGACACTTAATGGTGTGTTAAGCGGCGCGTTCAATTTAAGCAAAATCGGGGGCAATACCCTTGCGCTTGCAAACGGCGCAAACACGTTCGGTGGCATAGGTCACACGATCAACCTTACAGCAGGCGTGCTTAGCGTGGGTGCAAATGGTGCGCTCGGCAACGTGAATAATACCCTGACGTTTAACGGCGGCACCTTGCGGGCGAGTGCGACCTTTAGCACCGGCAGAAGTGTAGTGTTAGGAACGGGCACAAATACTTTCGATATTACCGATGGAGCTGCCTTAACTGCGTCAGGCGTAATTAGCGGCACCGGAGCACTTACTAAAAACGGTGGCTCCGGCCTACTGGTTCTCCAGGGAATCAATACCTACAGCGGTGGAACGGTCATTAAGACCGGCACACTCAGAGTGGCTGCCAATGAAAACGTGGGCGCCACTAGCACAGCAGTGACCATCAATGGCGGCACGCTGGAAATTGCCGGAAGCTTTTCCGCGGCACGTGGGATTGTTCTTACGAGCAGCACGAGCATCGTCAGTCTCCAGTCCGGAGTTACATTCACCGATTCAGCGGTGGTCAGTGGGAGCGGCAGCTTACTTGTTGGCGGCAATGGAGCCCTGGTATTGACCGGCTCAAATACCTACTCCGGCGGAACCATTTTAGGCGACGGAGCAAATTCGCCCACGCTGCGTGTCGGTGCCAATCAGAACCTCGGCGCGAGCACAACCGGTCTTACCTTGAATAGCGGAACCTTCAATTCCACAGCCACGTTCTCATCTACCCGCGGCGTGGTCTTGAACAACAGCCCGATTGTTACCGTCGACACTGCGACGACATTGACTCTCGCGGGCACTATCAGCGGCGCCGGCGCGTTGAATAAAGACGGAAACGGAACGCTGACGTTGAGCGGTTCAAACACTTACTCCGGGCAGACGAATGTAAAAGCGGGCACGTTGAAGATCGCGGCAGGAAGCGCGCTTGGAACCAATAGTGCCAGCACCACAGTCTTAAGCGGTGCTATGCTAGACTTGAATGGTAACTCTGTCGGCGCCGAACCTCTCTCGTTGGCTGGTGATGGAATTAGCGGCGCTGGCGCACTGACGAACAGCACTGCGACACCTGCGACCTATGCAGGCAGCGTCGCGCTCGCAGCGAATACGAGCATCGGTGGAACCGGCAGTCTCACGCTGAGCGGAATCGTTTCCGGTGCATTCGATTTGACCAAGACTGGCGCAAACACGCTCACGCTTTCCAATGCGTCGAACACCTTCGGTGGCGTCGGCCATACAGTTAGCTTGGTTGCCGGCACATTAAGCGTCGGTGCGGATGGCGCACTCGGTGATATTAACAATACCATTAGCTTCAATGGAGGCACACTTAGCCCATCGGCTAGCTTCGCCACCAATCGGAATATCCTCCTTCCTGGCGCGGGCAATTTCAACATTGCCAGCGGCGTTACATTTACCCAATCGGGAATCATCAGCGGCACAGGTAATGTGGTGATGGGTGCCGGCACCGGAACGCTGGTGTTGAATGGTGCGAACACCTACACGGGCGCAACCTTCATCAACGCGGGCACTGCACGGGTTACATTCGCAACCGGTCTCGGCTCCGGAGCCGGTAGCACTACGGTAGCAAGTGGTGCTACGCTGGATGTGCAAACCAATATCGCCAGTGAGTCGCTGAGCTTGAATGGCAGCGGAACAGGCAGCGCCGGAGCGCTCATCAATAGCGGCAGTAATGCTGTTCAGCTAAGCGGGCCGGTAAGTCTCGCCAGCAATACCACCGTCGGCGGCAGTGGAGATATCGATCTGGCAGGAGTGGTCAGCGGCGGGTCCGACCTCATTAAGACCGGCTTGAATACGTTGATGCTTTCCAATGCTGCCAACACCTTCGGAGGTGCGGGTCATTCCGTCAGCGTGAATGCGGGAACTTTAGCTATCGCATCGGACAATGCTCTAGGCAGTGCGAGTAATTCGGTCTCCTTTGGCGGGGGCACCTTGCAAGCCAACAATGCATTTACTAGCAGCCGCACCTTTGCGATCGGAGCCGGTGGCGGTGCTGTCAACACGAACGGCAACAATCTTATTCTAACCGGCACCATCACCGGCGCAGGTAGTCTCGCAAAAAGCGGCGCTGGGGATTTGGCGCTCAAAGGCATCCGTAGCGGTGGCAGCATTACCGCGCTGGCCGGCTCGCTGACCGTTGATGGCACCTACGCCACAACCGCAATCAAGGTCCAGAGCGGAGCAACGCTTGCCGGCATTGGCCAAGCCGGCGCGATCACTGCAAACAGCGGAAGCGGCGGACAAGTTTCCACCGGGCATAGCGCCGCGGGCATCCTCACCGCACCATCGATTGAAGGTGGCACGGGTCTTACCTTCAGCATTGAGCTTACCGCGACTGGCAGCCCCATCTACAATCTACCGGGCGCAAGCAGTAATGATCTTCTAAGACTTACTGCTGCTACGCCTTTCACCAACACTCCATTTACGAGTGGTAACACAATTAGCGTTTACTTCACCACGGCGAATGTCGGTGACATTTACCGTGGCGGTTTTTACGCCGATCAACTGACTGCTGCGTTATTGCTAGTCCAGTTGACCAACGCAAACTTCGTCTATTTCGTCGCCGATCCGATAGGTGGCACGACTTTCGATGGGACTAATTATTCGAGCCTCGCTTCGAGCAGCGTTAGCTTCTCGACAGTCGATGAGTCAGCGAACTTCGGTGGTGGGGCGGTGAACGGAAGCATCTCGGAATTTACAATTGTGCCTTCACCGTTGCATCCGCCCAGCAGTCTAAAGGCGCAAACTTTGACCAACGTGCAGGCAGTGCCGGAGCCGGGATCGGTCGGGCTCATTGCACTTGGCATGGGATCCTTGCTAGTCTGGAGACGCTTGCAGCGCGCTCGTCAAATCAAAGACAACAAAGCATAACTGCGCTGCCGCGACATCTCAGGATGTCATGGAAACCGGCGAGGTTAAGTTCAATGGGCGTGTTTCGGCTTGTGATCCAGCGTCACTTCCGGCGAAATGGCCGCTGATTCAGGCAACCGATCCGTGGCTATAGCGACTCATCGTCCGTTCCAAGTGAGTGCTTGTCCCTGCTTGAGATTGATGGCCTTGATTGCGCCATTGTAGCGGAGAAGGGCGGGGGAGCCGTTGAGTGAGAGCACGGTCGCCGTGAGGAGCCGCCCATTTTTCCAGCTCAGATCGATCTGGAAACCGCCTCGGGCGCGCAGGCCTTTGACAGAGCCATCCGGCCACGCAGCAGGCAGCGCGGGCAGCAGGTCGATGTAGTAATGATCCTGTGTGGGCGCCAACAGATCGACGTAGCGTTTATGGCTCTGAAGGAGCATTTCGGAAATGCCTGCGGTCGCGCCGAAGTTGCCGTCAATCTGGAAGGGCGGATGAGCGTCGAAGAGGTTCGGATACGTGCCGCCTTTGCTCATCACGATCTTGAGCTCGCTGGTCGGGCGGAGTTGCTCGGAGAGAATCTTGAGCGCGTGGTCGCCGTCGCGCAGTCGCGCCCAGAAGTTGATCTTCCATGCTTTGCTCCAGCCGGTGCCATCGTCGCTGCGCAGCTCAAGCGTCTTTTTCGCGGCGGCGGCGAGCTTCGGATTTGCGAGCACATCGATCTGATGGCCGGGATGCAGCGGGTAAAGGTGCGAGACGTGGCGGTGGTGCATGTCGTCGGAGTTCATGTCCCAGTCTCCGCCCCACTCCATGAGCTGGCCGGCCTTGCCGATTTGCAGAGGGCGGATGTTGTCGCGCGCGGCCTCGAGCTTCCTGCGGAAATCGGCGTCGATCCCGAGCACGGCGGCGGCATGCGCGGTGTTGTCGAAGAGATCCCACACGATCGCACGCTCCATCGTCGCGCCCTCGCAGACGCTCGATTTCATGCCCGCATCGGTCTTGAAAGAATTCTCGGGCGAGGAGGAGGGCGAGGTGATGAGCTTGCCGTCCGCTCCGGTGACGAGCTGGTCGAGCCAGAACTCGCATGCGCCCTTCATCGTGGGATAGGCCGAGCGCAGGTAATCCTTGTCGCGCGTGAAGGCGTAGTGCTCCCAGAGGTGCTGGCAGAGCCAGCCGTTCGAGCCGAACCACACGCCCCACGAGAGGCGCGCGCCGGGCGAGGCCCAGCCCCACACATTGCTCTTCGGGCCCGTTACCCAGCCCGGCACGTTCGGCCCGAAATACGCCTTCGCCGTGTTTGCGCCGGGCGCGGCGAGGCTCTCGATGTGACGCAGCATCGGCGTGTGCATCTCGCTAAGGGCTGTAGGCTCGGCGGGCCAGTAGTTCATCTCGAAGTTGATGTTGAGCGTGTAGTCGCCGTTCCAGGGCGTGCTCAGCCCGTCGGCCCACAAGCCCTGCAAATTTGCGGGTGCTGGGTTGTCGGGCCGGCTGCACGAGATCAGCAAATACCGGCCGTATTGGAAAAACAGCGCGGCGAGCGCGGGGTCGCTCTTTCCGTCGCCGTAGGCGCGCAGGCGCTCGTCAGTCGGCTTGCTCGCGGCGGCCGTCGCCCCGAGGTCGAGCTTCACGCGGCTGAAATATTTCTGGTAGTCGGCAAGGTGCGCGGCCTTGAGTTGCGCGAAGCTCTTCGCCGCCGCGGCCTGGAGCTGCTTCTCCGCCTCGGCGGGATTGGCGCCCTTGTAGCCCCTGGCGTAATCCATCACGTAGCTCGTGTTCGCGGCGACGAGCACGAGTGCCTCCGTCGCGCCCTCGACGGTGAGCGTGTCCCCTTCGCCCGTGATTTTTCCACCCTTGAGCAGCACGCGCGTATTCACCTGGTAGTCGAGACTCGCGCCCGTGCTGCCCGTCATCACAAGCATGTCCGGCGCCACGAACTTCGTCTGCGCCTTCTCGGGGCGACCGAGCTTCATCGTGAAGCTCAACCCGCCCGGCCGGCTCGACGAGAGCCGCTGTGCGAGCACCTTGTCGGGTGCGCTGCAAAACAACTCGCGCTCGTAGCTCACTCCGCCGGCCTTAAACTGCACGCCCGCCTCGGCCGTCTCCAGATCGAGCGAGCGCCGGTAGTCGCTCACCGTGCCCGGCGAATTCCGGAACTCGAAATTCAGCTCGCCGAGCATCTGGAACTTGCTCTCGTCGTAATTCGCCTGGCACGTTAGGAATTGATTGCACATCCGCTCGGCCTCGTCGTAGCGACCCTCGCGAATAGTCTTGCGAATGTCCGCGAGATGCGTCCAACCATCGGGGCGGTTCGCCTGCGGCTGCGGCCCGCCCGACCACACCGTGACGTCGTTGAGCACGATCCGCTCCTTCGCCGGATCGCCGTAAACCATCGCGCCGAGCCGCCCGTTGCCCAGCGGCAGCGCCTCGATCCACTGTGTCGCCGGCTTGTCATACCACAGCACGGTCGTGGGATTCGGGCTTCCAGTTTCCCCTAAGACCGGGACGGCGGAAAGGATCATGGCGGCAATTGAAGTGCGGCAGAGCGCGCGTGTCATAGAGAAAGTTTATTGAGCGAGTTTGCCGGTGGCGGAGAATTCGGCGATGGTGGCGGGTTTGCCGGCGGGCGTGCCGGTGATGGTGACGCGCACGAAGCGGCCGGTCGCCCCGCCTGCGGGGTTGTCATTGCGCTCTTTTGCGGTCGCGGTCGTGCTGGTCTGATCGACGGCGGGCTTCCAGATCGTGCCGTCCTGCGAAACCTCGATGCGGTAGCGCCATGCGCCATCCTCAGGGAAGAGGAGCGCGAACTTCTCGATGGCGACGATGCGCTCGAGATCGATCTGCCACCAGGCATTGCCCGGCGCGGCGGCCTGCCAGAATGTCGCGGGATCGCCATCGTTCGCGAGAGCACCGCTGTGACCGGGCGCACCGCTGCTCACGCGCGTTGGGTTTCCGTGGCCGTAGGTCGTTGCCGTGCCCGCGCCATTGCGCTCGGTGACGGGCCGATACGGGCGCGGCTTCACAGGCGATGTCTCGCCCGGCACATAAGCGGGCCCGCCTTTAGAGGTGATCGTGAGCGTCGCGTCCTTCAAGCCGGGCGAGGTCGCGTGGATCACCGTCGTGCCGGCGTAGTAGCTGCGGAATTCGATGGCCGCCTGGCCGTCGCGGATCGTGATGTCCGAATCCGGTGCAAACGTGATCGACGGTCCGGTCGGAAATTCGCCGGGACCGGATTCGATCGTCAGCGTGACCGGCACGGAATTGCTGAGCGGCGCGCCGGCGGCATCGACGACCGTCACGACGACATGCGCGTCGTCCGTGCCGTCCAAGCGAGCGAGCGTCGTCTTGTCGGCATCGAGCTTCAACCCGGCGGGCGTGCCCTGTTGCGGCCACTCGGGCGGCGGCACATGGGCGTAGGCGTTGCGATACCAATACCACGCGCGCTTCGGCAGACGCTGGTAATCGACGACGCCCATCGCGCCGAACTTCCGGCCCGCGATGCTGCCGTGGTCGAACCCACACCAGATCGACTGCCCGCTGCGCCATGGGAACTCGGTCGGGAATCCGTTCGTGAGCTGCGAGCCCAGGTCGCCCCAGCCCGGCTCGTATTTGCCGGGGCGATCCGCGATGGTCGAGCCGTATTCGCTCACCACGCTTGCGACGCCGGGATTGAGATATTGGGGCAGGGCCGCACCATCGCCGTTGTAGCCGGCCACGTCGCCGAGCTTGTCGATGTCGCCGCGCTGGCAACCGCCTACGGCCGCCGGGCGCGTGGGATCAAGCTTGTGCGTCTCGTCGACGAGGTCCTTCAAAAACTCGCGCACTTTCGGCATGACCTTGCTGTCCGAGAAAAATGGTTCGTTGCTCATGCTCCAGACGATGATCGACGGATGGTTGCGATGGATGCGGATCATGTCGCGCAGGCTCGCCTTCACGCTTTCCTCAAACGGCTTCTGGTCTTCGGGATTAACCGGATACGCACTGCAATTCCAATAGCCATCTCCCTTGTAACCGCCGGTGCCCCAGAAACAGTTTTCCGACCAGAACATCACGCCCAGCTCATCGCACGCCTCCGTGAACGCCGGTGCGTGCGGATAGTGCGAGCCGCGAATGAAATCGAAGCCCGCGTCCTTGATCATCTTCACGTCGCGTGCCGCGCCCGCGCTCGTCACCGCATCGCCCCATCCAGCGTGATCCTGATGAACATTCGCGCCTTTAAAGTAACGGTGCTCGCCATTGAGGAAAAAGCCCTTGTCCGTCGTGAACTGAATCGAACGGATGCCAAACGGCGTCTCGAATCGATCCATAGCTGTCTTTCCGTCAAAGACTGTGCTCACCACACGATAGAGCGTCGGCGTCTCGGGAGACCAGAGCTGCGGATTCGCAATCGGTGCGGTCGTCTGGTCGAATGTCGTTGTCTTGCCCGGCGCAATCATTTGCGTCGCGCTTACAGTCGCCACAACCTTGCCCGCCGGATCGACTACATCGGTTTGCAGCGCGCAAAGCTTTGCCGTGGCGGATTCGTTGGCGACCTCGGTCTTTACGTTCACGTTGGCAGACGCGGCGGCGACCTTCGGCGTTGTCACGAATGTTCCATACCACGCCACGTGCAGCGGATTGAGCGCCACGAGCCAGACGTTGCGATACAATCCGCCGCTAAAAACGTGCTCTCCCGCGCGCGGCGCGAGTCGCGCATTCCACAAATTATTGAGCCGCACGGCGACGACATTTTCGCCCGCCTTTGCCACGTTTGTGATATCGATTTCAAAGCCGGTGTAGCCGCCTTGGTGCGTGCCGACTCTTTTCCCATTCAGGAAAATCTCGGCGTCCTGAAATGCGCCGTCGAAGTCGAGAAACAGCCGTTTACCGACCCATGCCACTGGAACATCGAAGTGCTTCCGATACCAGCCGTAGCCAACGTAGAACGCATTCCCCGCCGCAAAATACGGCATGCTGAAGGAGTGCGGCAAACCGATTGCCTCCCAATTCGCGTCATTGAAAGCGACTGCTTCCGCGCCCGCGTGATCGCCGATTTGGAATTTCCACGCACGATTGAAATTGGAAGTCTCCCGGGGAGTCGCTGCGGAAAGCATGGATGTTGTGGCGAGGAAAAATACTGCGAGTTTTCTTAATACGATCATGTCGATGCGACAACGGTGGCGTATCGTTGTCGCGTTTGTAGGTTGAATTTGGGGCAAACATTTGCCGCTTTGGATGACGACATTTCCAGGTCACCAATCGCTGGAAACCAGCTATTGTCATGACGGCGGGCTCGGCAACGATTGCATATTCGTAGAATCTTTGTCCACTACCTGCTGATTCCTTCGACGCTATCCGGCATTTTCTTTTGCGGCGGTCATCTTGAGCTTGCGCTTGTGCAGTGACTGACGCTTGATTTTGCGCGCTTATGAAAATCTTAGTCACCGGCGGCGCCGGCTATATCGGCAGCATTTGTGTGGAGCAGTTACTCGATCTCGGACATGAAGTCATCGTTTTCGACAACTTCACCGAGGGACACAAAAACGCGATCGATCCGCGCGCGCATTTGATCGTCGGTGAGTTGCAGCATCGGGATTCCATCGGCGCGGCGCTGACGGATATGAAGCCGGACGCGGTGATGCACTTTGCGGCGAATGCGCTGGTGGGCGAGTCGATGCAGAATCCGTCGAAGTATTTTCGCAACAATGTTTACGGCGGCATGAATTTGCTGGATGGAATGATCGAAAACGGGGTGAAGCGTTTTGTTTTCAGCTCGACGTGCGCGACATTCGGGCCGCCGGAACGGGTGCCGATCGACGAGTCGCTGCCGCAGCGCCCGATCAATCCGTATGGCGAGTCGAAGCTGATGTTTGAAAAAATCCTGCGCTGGTATGACGAAATTCACGGGCTGAAATTTGTGTCGCTGCGCTATTTCAACGCGGCGGGAGCGACGGAAAAATATGGCGAGGATCATCGCTGCGAGACGCATCTCATTCCAAATGTGCTGAAAGTGGCGCTCGGGCAAAAATCGCACGTGGAGATTTACGGCACAGATTACGAAACGCCGGACGGCACGTGCATTCGCGACTACATCCACATCGTCGATCTCGCGCAGGCGCATTTGCTCGCGCTCGAGGCAAAGGAGAGCGCGTTTTACAATTTAGGCACCGGCGGCGGCACGAGCGTGCGCGAAGTGATCGCCGCATGCGAAAAGGTGACCGGCAAGAAAATTCCCGTCGTGGAAAAGCCGCGCCGTCCCGGCGATCCGCCGCGGCTCATCGCGAGCTCGGCAAAAATCCAACGCGACCTCGGCTGGAAACCAAAGTTTCAGAGCATCGAAAAAATTGTCGAGAGCGCGTGGGCATGGCACGTGAAGCACCCGCAAGGGTATCGGGATTGATCTTTTGGCGGCGAGCCAAACCGTTGTTGAGCCAAATACCGTGTGAATTAGATTGCGCAAAGAAGCATGAAAAAATTCCGGATTTCATTGTTGCTGGTCTGCGCCACCGCTTTGCTCGGCAATACGCCGCTGAAAAGCGAGACGCCCGTTAAGAAGCAATTCCCACAGCCGGGAGTTATTCGCTACGACGGCCACTGCCTTACCATCAATGGAAAGGACACGTTCATTCGCAGCGCGGCCTTTCATTATTTTCGCACGCCGCGGGAACTATGGCGTGACCGATTTCAGAAAATCAAAGATGCCGGTTTCAACACGGTTGAAACCTATGTGCCGTGGAACTGGCACGAACGCGATCTACCTTCGAGCGTCACTGACTTTTCCAAAGTGGACCTTTCCGAAGCCGAAGCGTGGCTGAAAATGGCGCAGGACGAATTCGGTTTCTACACCATCGTTCGTCCCGGGCCGTTCATCTGCGCCGAGTGGGGCGGCGGCGGTTATCCGCGCTGGCTGGCAAAGTTCGCGCCCACCACGGGAACCAATTTTTGGCTGCGAAGCGCAGACGATGCACATATCGCGTGGAGCGTTCATTGGTATGACGCTGCTTGCAAGTTGTTCGCGAGCGAGCAGATCACGCACAAGTTCGCTGGCAGCAAGGGCATCATCCTGGTGCAGATCGAAAATGAATACGACGCCCATAAATGCCCGGATAAGCCCAAGCTGTTGCGCGCCTTGTTCAATGCCGCGAAAAATGCGGGCGTCGAAGTCCCGATTTTCACCTGCCTCACCCGCGAATGCCGTGGCAGTGATGATCCGACGCTTTCGCAGGTTTTCGATTGCGACAATTACTACGTTGGCCTGAATGCGGCCCCAAGCTGCGCGCAGCGCATGATGTCGTTGCGCGCGCACCAGCCGGATTCACCAGGCTTTGTCACGGAATTGCAGGGCGGCTGGTTTTCGGTTGTCGGCGGGAAATTGAGCGAAGAGCATTATTCCGATGCGCGCCATTACAACGCCATCAGTTTGATGTCCCTGCTGGGCGGAGCGACGGGTTTGAACACATACATGTTCGTCGGCGGAACGCATTTCGGCGGATGGCAGGCGCGCGGCCAGACGACCACCTATGATTACAATGCTCCCATTCGCGAGTGGGGTGCGCTTAGCCCAAAATACGATGCGGCAAAGGGCGTGAACCAATTCATCCGCGAAAACGAAGCGCTGCTGTCGCGCGCAGAGGGCGGGCCGTGCGAACTTCAAGGCGCGCCCGCCAATCTCTTCGGAGGTGTGCGCGTGGGACCGGACGGCACGAAATTTGTCTTTCTCGACAATACCGATCCGAAGAATTCCCTTTCCGGCAAAGTCACTATCGAGCCTCAAAAAATAGCCATGCAGGCCGGGCCCATTTACAACATCGATCAGAACGGAAATCGGGTTCTGATCAAGACGGATGACCTCGCTTCGCAATCTACGGAGATTCCGCCTTTTGACATGGAGTATCAGCTTGAGGCGCTCGGCGCAAAGGTGCTTGTGATTCCGCCCGGAAAAACAGCAGCGGAAGGAGTCTGGTATCCGAAGCCGCAAAAACCCGCGCAGGTTCCGGGCCCGCTGCCTGCACCGGTGCGTCTTGCCTTCGCGCTGACACGCAACGATCCGCTCGATGGAAATTGGCGGCAACTGCCCTCCGGGAAATCGCTGCCGGAACTCGGCATCAGCGATCAGCGTTACGTTCTTTACCGCGCCCGCGTTTCATTAACGCAAGAGGACTCCGCGCGCCTCGCCAAATTGCTTGTCGCTTCCTTCAGTCGCGACATCGTTTCCGCGCAGATCAACGGCAAACTCGCCCGCCGTCTTTACCCGAGCGACGAAATTGCCGCTGCGGTAATTCGCGACACCAAGAAATCCTTTTCCCGCATTCAGCCCGACCAATTCGACAATCGCTTCGATGTCGCGGGGTTATTGCGTGCAGGAACGAATGATATCGTCCTGCTATATGAAAACGTCGGCCACGAGCACGGTTATTTTCCAATGGAGGAGTTGAGCGGCATCCGGCAGGCCGGGCTTTCCGACAACGAAACAGCCATTGCAAAGCCGCTCGATTTGCAGGTCGCGACAAATCTCGGCGGCGTTACCGACGGCTGGACGAGCCCGGGCTTTTCCGCACAGAGCTGGTCAAAGATCGCGCTCGATACAGCAGCTCCCATCCCGCGCAAAGGCAATCAGATTCAGCCCAAAGAACCGCAGGACGCGCTGTTCACCTGGTATCGGCTGGAGTTTGAGCTGCCGGCATTACCGGACGGCAAGTCAATTCCCTGGCGACTGCTGCTAAACGCTTCCGGCAACGGTTTCATGTGGCTCAATGACCATGACATTGGCAGGCACTGGGAAGCCGGGCCCCAGCGCGAATTCTATTTGCCGGAGTGCTGGTTGCAATTTGGCGGCGCTGAGAAAAATGTGCTGATGCTTGGCCTGCGTCAGACGATCAACGGCGCTAAGCTCCAGGCCGCAGAGGTTTCGCCGTATCCTGCGCCGCCTCAGTAATGTGGCACCGGGATTTTCTGCAGCTCTTTTTTTCGGGCGCGAATCTGCTCGTCGTTCCATGTTTTGTGCAAAAGCTGGAGCGCGGTCGGATTGAGGATTGACGATGTCGGCTCGACGTCGGGAAGAGCAGGGTAGCCGTCGAGATGCGCACCTTGCAGTCCGGTGGAGAGCTGCAAATGCGTGCCGTCCTGTTGCTGTATCGAATTTATCGCGGCGTTTGCGTTCGCGCTTTTCGGCTGTGGCTTTGCGGATGCGCCATCCGTGCGCACGGGAGCGCCCGGATTATCATCCAGCATCATGTTGATTTGGTTTAAATAAGCGCGATATCCCTGTAGGATTGCCTCGATCGCGTCCTTATTTTCGTTCGTGAACTGTTGCACTTGCGCGGCGGTGTTCGCATCCACGTTTTGCGACGCTTTATCAGTGACCTGCTCGAGAAGATCGGCGTTGTCGTCCTTGCCGCGAACATTCGCCAGACTGAGCACTGCGACCGCTGCGAAAAGTGCGAGTAATTTCATGACCTCAACGCAACGCTAATCCTGTTCGCGGGAATTGAAAAGGCTGCATCGCCCTTTATGCGTCACCAGCGGAAGTGGTGCAGACCATAAATCAGCGACCCGCCGAGATAGCCGGAGATGCTGACGAGCAGGATCGTAACGAGCAGGAGCGCGCGAAATGTATAACGCAGCGTGCGCGGGTATTTTTCCTTGTGTGCGAACTCGGAAAGCGCCGCGAGCAGCACCGCCCAGACTGCCGTCGCAGTGCCGAGCCAGCGATGCCACCAGAGCACGGGCGCGCTTGCGCCGGTGTAGTTTGAAAACACGGCGTCGCACCAGCCGAGCCCCGCGGTGAAGACCGCGCTCGCTGCGCCGAGCATGACGCAAAAGCGCACGGCGGCTTTCCACGAAGGTTTGCGCGTGCGTTTCCACATGATCTCGGCGGGAAATGCCGCGATGAGCAGCGCAATCGGGAAGTGTGAGGACACGGGATGAAATTGTCCGATCGCGCGAATCAACCGGCGCTTAAATGGCAACTCGCGCGGTTTCGGTTGCGGCGCCGGCGAAAGAGCGGCAGTCGCCACTTCAGCGTGATCCGACGGCGCGCCGAGCGCGATCCAGCGACGCACGATTTCCTTTTCCTCGGCAGTCAACGGCGGCGCGCTGGCTTCATCGCCGGGCATCTCCTCGTGAAACACCATGAGATACAGCTCGGACTTTTGCGGCTGGCCGGGAATGACCCATTTGCGATTTGCGGCGATGCGCTCGAGGTCGAGCACGTAACCGAACTCGCCCTTCGGTCTGGCGACCGTTTCGTCATGGCACTCGACGCATTTCGCCGCGAAAATGTCGCGCACTTCCTGCGCGAGCATCTGCCCGTCGGGTGCGGGCGTCGGCGACGCCGCAAAACCGCTCGATGAAATCAGCGCAAAACCAATCGCAAACGCAATCCGGCTGCGCTTGAGAGGCGCGGTCAATCCGTTGGCGCTGCCGTCGGTTTCGGCGCGCTTGCAGTCGGCGAAGCCATCGGCTGCCCGCCGTCTTTTTGATCGTTGCCCGGAGGGCGTCCCGGTCCGCCTGGTCCGTGTCGGCCGCCCGGGCCGGGGCCCATTTGCACACCGAGTTCCTTGTGGCTGCTCATCTTGAGTTGATTGATTTTGTCGAGCTCGGCTTTGATTTTATCGCTTTGTCCCGCATCGATGGCCTCTTTGAGCGAATGAATTTCCGTGAGCAGCGAGTCCATGTCTTTTTTAAACGTGTCGAGATACTTTGTCTTCTCCGCGCCGGAAAGCTTCTCCGCCTTCGACGGCGTAAGATCGCGCGCTGTTTCCGCGCTCTTCTGCATCTCGGCCACTAGCTGCAGCGATGAATCCTTTTGCGCTGCATCGCTGTATTGCCGGTTCAATTTCCGGGCATCGCGATTGATTGTTTCCATCTCCTTTTGCAGCGGCGAATGCTCGTGCTCGTGCCCGCCACCTCCGGGCTCAGGTCCTTGCGCAAACAACCCGAACGGAACGAACAAAAGGCCGGTGGCCACGACTGCGGAATGGAACGGAGGGAGCTTCATAGGTGTTACAGGCAAACAAATATCGCGATTTTGTCGAGCTTCGGGCGTCGAAAAAGAGGCGTATTACAGATTTTTAATTTCATGCATTGGTTCGAACATTTCGAGAAACACCGATGAGCCGCCTAAGTTCCCCGCCATTTTCAAATGATCGTCCCGCCGAATTTCCATCTTGAAAGCGGCACGAAAATAGATAGAGAAAGCAGTCCCGCACGAAACCCGGTTTCGTCCGCATCCGCACCGTTAGCTCAATTGGCAGAGCACGTGACTCTTAATCACTAGGTTGTAGGTTCGATTCCTACACGGTGCATTTCTTCTTTCGCGCTTCGATGACGAAAATACCCGCCGCGACTCTCGTTTTACTCGCGCTCGCGACGCGGCTTTTTGCGTTTGAAGTTTCGCCGGATCGGTTCAAACAAGCCGCCGATTACTCGCGCGAGCGGCGCGGATTTTCACTCGTCGTGATGCAGCACGACAAAGTCGTTTTTGAAAAATACGAAGACGCGCCGGGCGAGCCGCACAAAATCTACAGCGGCACTAAAGCGTTTTGGGTAATGGCTGCGCTCGCGGCGGTGAACGACGGGCTCCTTTCGCTCGACGAACGTGTGTGTGACACGATCACGGAGTGGAAAAACGATCCGCGCAAACGCCGGATTCGCGTGCGGCAGTTGCTCGATTTTACCGACGGCATCGAGCCCGCATCGTTTTTGCACGGCGACGGCATCGCGGACCGCAATCGCATCGCGATCAACCTGCCTCTCGTCGCCGAGCCCGGTGCGCGATTCATGTATGGGCCCGCTCACCTGCAAATCTTCGACGAGCTGCTTCGCCGCAAGCTCGCGTCGCGCGGTGAAGGGACGTTCGATTATCTCGAAAAGAAAGTGTTGCGACCGCTCGGGCTCGGGCGCATCGACTACAAAAAAGACGCGGCGGGAAATCCGCTGCTCGCGACGGGATTTAAGCTGACCGCGCGGCAATGGCTCCGCATGGGCGTGTTACTTTTGCACCGCGGCAGCTACGAGGGCCGCGTTGTTGTTCCCGCCGGTCTGTTTAACGAATGCCTTCAGCCTTCCGTGGCGAATCCGGCGTTCGGATTGGGCATGTGGCTGAATCGCGAGGCGCGCAGTTCCGCGGCGCGCGAGCCGGATATCGAAAATCTGCTCGAGCTAAAATGGTATCAGCCAAATTGGGATCACGTTTGCTTCTGCCGCGATGCTCCGGCGGATATGTTCGTGTCGCTCGGCTCGGGTTATCAGCGCTTGTATGTCATTCCATCGCTCGACTTGATCGTCCTCCGGCAGGGGCTCGACGCGAAATTTTCCGACGCCGCGTTTTTACGCATTTTGCTCGGCCGTTAAACGCGCGTGTTGATGCGCATCCTGCACTTTTTTCTTTTCCACCGGCGCCGCTTCGCCGTTGATGGTCGCTCAACATTCAACCCTCATCTCCCTCATGTCCGACGTCATTACTTTTGGTGAAATCATGATGCGCCTTGCCACTCCCGGCTTCCTCCGCTGGAACCAGGCGCCGCATCTCGAGCTGACCTACGGCGGCGGCGAAGCAAATGTCGCCGTCTCGTGCGTGAACTACGGCCTCACCGCCGACTTCGTCACGCGCCTGCCGAAAAACGACATGGCGCAACGCGCGATCAACGAACTGCGCGGCCTCGGCGTCGGCACCTCGCACATCGTGCGCGGCGGTGAGCGCATCGGCATTTACTTTTTGGAAAGCGGCGCGAGCCAGCGCGCATCGAAAGTCACCTACGACCGCGCGCACAGCGCCATCGCGGAGATCAAGCCGGGCGAAGTCAACTGGGACGAAGTCTTCAAGGGCGCGCGCTGGTTCCACTGGACGGGCATCACGCCCGCGCTCAGCGACACCGCCGCCGAGGTGGTCGAGGAAGCTTGCGAAGCGGCGAAGAAAGCCGGCGTCACGATCAGCGCGGATTTAAACTACCGCAAAAAATTGTGGAGCAAGGAAAAGGCGCAGCGCGTCATGAGCGATCTCGCCGAACTCATCGACGTCTGCATTGCCAACGAGGAGGACGCCGAGAGCGTCTTCGGCATCAAAGGCGCGGAGGTCACCAGCGGCAAAATCGAGCACAGGCAATACGAGGAAGTCGCTGGCAAGCTCGTGGACAAATTCAAATTTAAAAAAGTCGCAATCACGTTGCGCGAATCCCACAGCGCGAGCCGCAACGGCTGGAGTGCGATGCTTTACGAAAACGGTAAATCGTGTTTCTCGCGCAAATACGACATCACGATCGTCGATCGCGTCGGCGGCGGCGACAGCTTCGCTGGCGGACTGATCTACGCGCTGCTACGCGGCGACGATAACGACAAAGCCATCAACTTCGCCGTCGCCGCGAGCTGCCTGAAGCACACCATTCCCGGCGACTACAACCGCGTGACGCTCGAGGAAGTCGAGGCACTCGCGAAAGGCGACGCCAGCGGGCGCGTGCAGCGGTAAAAGCGGCGGGCGCGTAGTGCCCCATCATTCTCGGTGTGCCGATCATTTTACTTGGCGGCTATGTCGTCCTCGACTGCATTTTGATCTCAGCGCCACTCGGCGCAAGCTTGGCGCGTGAAGCGCTCAGCTCGGCATAACGCAGGGCTCCGCGGTCTCAGTCCGCGAAGTCGGCGGGATTCGGCCGTTCAATGTTTCGTGCATTGCTTGCAAAAGGGTTTCGGAAGAGTAGGGCTTGGTGATGAACCGCGTTGCCCCGGCTGCCACGGCCGCTTCCTGGTGCTGGTGATTGCCGCCGCCGCTGCTGCCGATGAAGCGCAGTTCCGGCACGATCTTTTTGAGGGCACGAATCGTCGAGGGGCCGTCGAGGACCGGCATCATCATGTCGGTGAGGACGGCGCTAATCTCGTCCTTGTGTTTTGTCGCGATCTCGACTGCTTCCACTCCGTCGCCAGCGGTCAGGACGCGATAACCTGCCGTTTCCAGACTGCGCTGGGTGACGGCGAGGATGGACGGCTCATCGTCCACGACGAGAACCAATTCGTCATTTCCAGCGAGGCACTCCGGCGGCAGAGAGTCGGCGGTTTCGCCGGAGGCTGTAGTAACCGCGGGCAAATAAATGCTGAATGAAGTTCCCATGCCGGGCTGGCTGGAGACGGTGATGGCGCCGTCGTGATTTTTGATGATGCCGAAGACGGTCGAAAGACCAAGCCCTGTGCCTTTGCCAAAATCTTTCGTCGTAAAGAACGGCTCAAAAATTTTCTGAAGCAATTCCGGCGGGATGCCTGCGCCGGTGTCCTCGACCTTGATGAGCACGTGCGGGCCGGAATGGAGGCCCCAGATCGTCGCAGCATTGTGAACATCGACGTCGATATTCCGGACCGAGATCGTGATTTTTCCGCCTGTTGGCATCGCGTCCCGGGCGTTGAGACAAAGGTTCAAGAGCACCTGTTGCATCTGCGTGGGATCGGCCTTTAGCATCCATGTGTCGCGGCTGACTGTTGTTTCGACCCGGATCGATTTCGGAAAGGTTTCGGTGGTGATCTTCTCGATGTCGCGGAGGATGCGAACGGGATGGATCTCGATGCGATCGGTTTCTCCGCCTTTGGCGAAATAGAGCAACTGCTTCACGATGTCAGCGGCTCGCTGTGCGCTGACATCGACGGCTTCGAGGAGTTTCTGGTCGCCTTCGTCAACGCTGCCTTTCAGCAAATCGACGCTGAGGATGATGGGGGAAAGCAGGTTGTTTAGATCGTGCGCGATGCCGCTGGCGAGCGAGCCGATGCCATCCAGCCGCTGCGCGCGCAGGATTTGCATTTCGAGCTCTTTCTTTTCAGTGATGTCACTGTTGATCGCGAGGACAGATTTTGGATTGCCTTGTTCGTCGCGAATAAGTGTCCAATGGCAATCGGAGATAATGACGCGTCCTTCCCTGGTTTTTTGCGGAATCTCGCCGATCCAACTGCCCTTTTCAAAAAGCGCTTTTCGCGCTACGCGCACATTTTCCTCCTCCACGCCGCTGTGCAGTGCATCGAGGATACTGCGGCCGACCGCCTCGGCTGCGCTCAAGCCATACAGGCGCTCGGCACCGCGGTTCCAGAACACGATTTTCTCGTCGAGGCTGCGCACGATGATCGCCTCTCGCGCCTCCTCGAGCAGCATGGCTTGTTCACGAACGCGCTCATCGGCGGCTTTGTGACCGGCGATTTCCTTTTGCAGCAAGGCGTTTGCCGTGTTGAGTTCGCGCGTGCGCGCGGCCACAGCGCTCTCGAGCGCTTCGGTGTTGTGTCGCGCTGCTTGCAGCAGCGACCATTTTTCGGTGAGAGCATGCGCGAATTGCAACACTTCGATCGAGTCGAACGGCTTTTTCAAAATCATCAACCGCTCCGGGCTGCCGATCATTTTCATCATCTCGTCCCATGAATAATCCGAATACGCCGTGCAGATCACGATCTGGATGTCGGGATCGGCTTCCCACAATTTCAGCGTGGTCTCCATCCCGTCCCAGCCTGGAGGCATCCGCACGTCCATGAATGCCATCGCGTAGCGCCTTCCTGTTTTCATCGCGGCGCGCACGAGATCGAGCGCGTCCTGGCCTTGAAATGCGAAGTCCATCTCAAACTGCGCGCGATGCGTGGATGCCGTCGATTCACCGAAAAATTCCGCCTCCGCGGCATCGAATTCCGATTCCGCATCGTCGGTGCCGAGGATTTTTTTGAAATCGGCATGGATGGCTTCATTATCATCGACCACAAGGATGCGATGGTTTTTTTCAATGCCTGCGGCGGGATGGGTTAGTTGGTGCATGGGATTGGTTCTGGTTTGTTTCCGTGCGTGTTGAGGGGAAGTTCGAGGCGGAAAGTCGCGCCGTGGCCGATGCCGTCGCTGTGCGCGGTGAGGCGTCCGCCCAATTCCTCCGCGGCGAGCACGCCGCTGTGCAGGCCAAAGCCGTGGCCGTTTTTTTTGGTCGTGAAACCATGCGCGAAAATCCGCGTTGCGTTTTCCGGCGCGATGCCGATGCCGTTGTCACTGAAGCTGACCGCGACGTGGCCGTCATGGCGACCGATCCGGACAATGAGCCGCTTATCGGCGCGGCCGCTGTCGCTGAGCGAATGTTTGGCATTGCTGATGAGATTGATGAGAATTTGCAGCACCTTGTGTTTTTCCACGGGCAGCGGCGGCGTCTCGGCATATTCGCGCACGACCTCGACGTGATGCCGGGCCAGCGCGGTCATGTTCATGCGCAGCGCGTCCTCGACGAGGCCCTCGATTAACAGCGTTTCGCGCACGCCGCCGACATCTTTCGCGTGGCTTTGCTGCACCTCGACGATTTCCTTAATGTGCTCGACGTTTTGCGCGAGCGACTGGAGTTCAGTCAGCAATTCCGTCTGCTCCTGCGCCAGCCGCGCGGAAAGTTTGGCGAGATAGTCTGGCAGTTTTTGTCCCGCCGGGTCACTGGTGAAAAACGCGGCAATGTCCCCGGCGCGCTCGCGCAGCAGTTCCGCGGTTTTTGCCACGCTGGAAATGCGCGACTTGCGCAGCTTGTCGGAAATGACCGAACAGGAGATATTGACGCTGTTTAGCACGTTGCCAACGTTATGCAAAACGCTGGTCGCCACCTCCGCCATGCCGGCCCGGCGCGAAGTCTCCAGCAGTTGTTTGTGGGCGCTCTCCAGCCTGGCTTCGGTTTCCTTGATCGCGGTGATGTCCTTGGAAATCCCGAATGTGCCAATGATCTCTCCGCTCACGTTCCGTAGCGGCATTTTGCTCGTCAGCGCCCAGGTGACGCGACCGTCGACCCACGTTTCTTTTTCCGCCTTGCTGATCAGCGGCTTGCCTGTGCGGATGATTTCCTGCTCGTCGTGGAATGCCTGCTGGGCGTGCTCTTTTGTGAAAAAATCGAAATCGGTTTTGCCGATGATCTCATCTCTGGAGTTCAGGTTGAGAGCCTTCGCAAAAATCTCACTGCTGCGGATGAAACGTGACTCCCGATCCTTGAAATAAATGGAATCGATGCAGGAATCGAGCAGCGCGTTGAGCAGAAGGCGTTCAAAGGCCAGCTCGGTTTCCGCGCGTTTCCGTTCCGCGATTTCCGCGCGCAGCTCTTCATTATTACGCGACAAAGCGCATGTGCGCTGGCGAAGCAGTGCCGCAGCGGCGACTGTTCCCGCAAGGATGCCGCTGCAGGCGATCGTGACAAAATGCGGCTCCCGGCGGGCGATCGGTGGGAAGAGCACGTGTTCGATCCACTCGAAGCAAAATATCCCGAAAGCGGTCAGCAAAGCCGTAGCCGACATCACAGCAAGCTGTTTGTAGATCGCCGACAGCCGCTGAACGTAAGGCATAGAACGCTGGGGCATTATGGACTCTGGGGCAACCATGAGAAAGTTTCATTAGCTGCTGCCGTGCCGCCCAATGTTTGGCAAACTACGTAATTTGTGATGTGGAAAATACGTAGATGCGCGGCCGCGTGCAGCGCTAGGCTCTTTTGTGCGACGGCTTCTCGCGCGTGATCGATGCGAGCAGCACTTCCCTCACGGTCGCGTCCGTCCGCGCCTCCGCGCTGAATTTCAGATACGCGCGCTTGTTCATCCGGTCGACCTGCCGGCAGAAAATCCGCAACGCACCGCGGGCGCTCGTGAGCGCCGCTTCGGCATCGGACGTTTCCTGCAATCGCTCCGGATAACGCATGACCATCTGCTCGAACGCTGCGACGTCAGTCGTGTCGCGCATGATCGCCGTGCCCGACGGACGTTTCGCCAGCTCCGCGTTCGCCTGTTTCCAGATCGGGATCAAAATGCGCGCCCGGCGCAGATTGAGCGCATCGGAGCGCGGCACGATTGTGAACACGGCCGCGAGCGACTGCCGCACCGGATGGCTCTCGTCAAACTGCGCGGTGATCAACTGCGGCACCGCGAGATTCAACGTGCGGATTGCGGCAAACTGCGCCAGCTCCGTATTCTTCATCTGCTTCGCCGCCGTCTTGCGGTTCTCCCGTTCCTGCGCGAGCCGCCCGAGCTGATCGAGATTCGCCGCGTGCTGGTCGACACCCGTCCCGGCGACACTCATCAACGGAAAAAACTTCCTCCAAAACGTCACCGTTTCCATCCCGCGCTTGTGCGTCTTTTGCCAGAACTCAGGCATCGGGCGAAGGAATATGCGTGTTTTGCAGGGAGATGGCTTGTCGTTTGGCGCAAGTGTCCGGCGTCTTCGTGTAAAAATCAGCGCGCCGTTGCAAACTGGCCTTTTGCCGGGATGGAATAGCTTTTTGTAGCCGGTAAATCATTTACCGGCATCAGAAAGCAATTCTGAACCGCCATCAAGTCGTTTTGGAAGCCCATCAAGTCATTCTACAGGCGCGTCAGGTCATTCTGGAACCGCACCAAGCCATTCTACGACCGCATCAGGTCATTCACGAACCGCAAAAAGCCGTTCTGCGCCCGCGTCAGGTCATTTCGAAAGCTCGCGAAACCATTTACAAGCCTCGTCCAGTCAAATCGCAGCCGCTTGAATCCGAATTTATCGCGCGTGATAATGGTGGAATAGTGGCTGTTTCCGGTGGAGGAACTTTTAAGGAAAGATTCACGAATGCTTGCTGTAGTATGAGTTACGTATTGGCGATTTGCGTGGGCGTTGTATACGGAAAATACAAAGTGAGGCTGCGTTTGCCAATAAATTCGCCGAGGATTTGCGTGGGCGTTGTATACGGAAAATACAAAGTGGAAACCATTGCCGTCGCGGATTGGTGAAGTATTTTATCAATCAAGCTTTTTGAAAGACCGCTGCCAATAACAAAGACTTATCCCCAAGCCGGCAGCGGTTCACGGAAGGCGAAAAACAATTAGTTCCCTAAAAAACCATGAACCACTCTGCAAACCTCAATCATCGCCTCGTAAAATACCTCACCATGGCCCTCGGCCTTTCTGTGGCTGGAATCTCCAGTCCCGATGCAAAAGCTGACGCGGTCTGGAACGGCTCGACCAGTTCCGACTGGAATAACGGAAGCAACTGGACCGGGGGCTCGCCCGGCACCGGTAACAACGACGTCATCGTCAATAACGCCGGCACGTTTCAGGTTCCGGTCCTTTCCGGCAACGGCTCTTCCAGCCGTGACATCCGTATCGGCGCAGGTGCCAATGGCCGGCTCGACCAGACGGCAGGGACGCTCTCGACGGGCAATGGCAGTTGGTTCTTTGTCGGCTACGCCGGCGCGACTGCTTCATTCAATCTCGCGAATACCGCGGCCTCAGGCGGCACGTTGACCGGCTTCGGCCAGGGGACGGGCAGCGTCAACGTCGGCGGCGCGAGTCAGAACGGTGATTTGTTGATTGCTTTGGATGGCGGCACAAGTTCCACGGTCAATATGAATACCTCGGGAACGCTCGCCGCCGGTATGGTGTCCATGGGCAGCGCCGGCTCCAACGCGACGAACACATTCAATATCGACAACGGCACCGTGACCGTTGGCGGGGAGTTTCAAGTGGGCGGCGATGTGTTTGGCCAGGGCAATGGCAGCAACAACGTCCTCAACATGAGCGGCGGCAGTATTACTGCAAACATCATGTCTTTTTCCCGCGGCGACAACAACGGCAACACGATGCATGGCACCGCCAACATCACTGGGGGAACCTTGAATTCGCGGTCGTGGTTTACTTTGGGATTCGCGGGAGCCGCAGGCGCGGTATCCACAATCAACAATAACGGCGGAGCGATCAACATCAACACGACTGGCGGCGGCAATCTCGAGATGGGCGTGTTTGATGGAACGACGAACCAGTTTACCGTGAATTCCGGCAGCGTGACTTTGCAAAACAATGCGAGCATGTTATTCGGCAACGGCGGCAATCACTCAGGCGCGTCGACATTCACTCAAAACGGCGGAACCGTTGCCTTCTACAGTGACGCCGGCACGACGATCGGCGGGACCGGTGTCCTGAACCTCGGTGTTGGCAGCAGCACCGGCACCTACGCTTACAACTTGAACGGCGGAACACTGACGGTGCCTAAGATTCAAAAGGCTGCCGCAGGAGCCTCGGGCAGTTTCAATTTCAACGGAGGCACGCTGAAGGCAGCGGCTGATAACGCGAACTTCCTCACCGGCATCACGACGGCGAACGTGCGTAACGGCGGCGCGATCATCGATACCAACAGTCACAACATCACCGTCGCCCAGGCGCTCGCACACAGCAATATCGGCGGTGACGCGGCGACCGATGGCGGCCTTACCAAAAACGGAAACGGCACGCTAACACTCACCGGCGCGAATACATTGACCGGCTCGGTCGTGATCAACGGCGGCACGCTCTACGCGAGCCGCGGTAACGCGGCGAACAATCAGGTGTTCAGCTACGTCACCGACATTACCGTTAACAACGGCGCGACGTTGGAAGGCGGCGCGAACAGCCTCTTCGGATGGGATGGCTCGCAGGAACATCCGATCACGGTGAATGCCGGGGGCACTCTGCTCGCCGACACGCAGGGCGATATAGGCGTGAGTCTTGTCACCTTGAATGGCGGCACGCTTGCGACCAGCGCCGCGAATGCGGATGCGGGCACGTGGCGCTTTGACGGCGCAACTGACAAACTGCTCGTCACCGATAACTCCACCGTGAGTGCGGTCAATGTGAAGTTCCAGGGCGGCGGCGCGATCGAGGTGGCGAGCGGCAAAGCCCTCAACTTTACCGGCACAATCACCGATACCAATTCCTTCGGTATCAGCAGCGTCGTCAAGAACGGCAATGGCACATTGAACCTCGCGGGGGCCAACACCTACACGGGCAACACGACGATCAACGCAGGCACGCTCGACCTCACCAGCAGCGGCAGCATGAAATTTGTGATCGGTCTCAACGCTGTGAACAACAAGGTCACCGGCACCGGTTCGCTGACGCTCGACGGCAGCTTTAACTTCGACTTGAGCGGTGCGGATACGACGCTCGGCGATAGCTGGCAGATCGTCGATAGCAGCCTCACCAGCCTCTACGACGGAAGCTTCGCGGTCACCGGCTTCACCGACGCGGGCAGCGATACCTGGACGAAGGACATCAACGGCACGAACTATTACAAATTCAGCGAGCAGACCGGGCAGTTGAACGTGGTGCCTGAGCCGAGCACCTGGGCGGCATTGCTCAGCGGCATCGGCGCACTCGGCTTCTTCCGGAAGCTGCGCCGCAATCGCAGGGCGTAAGTTTAACCAACCAACCAAATAATCACTGGTTCGCTGTGGCGGCTGCGCGATTGATTCGCCAGCCGCCGCAGCATTTTACAGGGTCTCGCGGGGATTTTTGTATCAGGAAAATACAAGAGTGAGCCCATTGCGCCGATTCCGGCTTGGGATTAACTATCGATGCACTACTTGGCACGCGCATCGCAATAACGTTGTCTAATACCGCCACCCTGCAGGCGTAAAAAGCAGCGAAAGAGTTGTGCACGTGCCGAGAAAGTTCCCCAGAACTTTAACCCTGTCCGTAACCCCACACCCCGATCATGAGCCAATCTGCAAAATCCACCCGCCAAAGTCGTCTAGTCAAATACCTCACCATGGCCCTCGGGCTCTCGGTCGGAATGTCCGGTTCCGGCGAAGCGGCCACGTGGGTCGGCGGCACCAGCACGGACTGGAATAATACGGCAAACTGGAATGGCGCGCCTGCCGGTAATAACGACACCGTCAACGTCAGCACTGGCAATTTTCCGATCATTACCAGTAACTCGACGTTTACGCCTGTGGATATCTTTGTCGGCAGTGGTTCGGGGGCAACCGGTCGCCTCGATCATCGGGCCGGCACCGCTGCAACTGGCAATGGAAATTGGTTCTTCGTAGGCGTAAATAGCGGCACGGGCATTTACAATCTCGCGGATACGTCTGTTACTAGTGGCGGTGTGAGCGGGTTTGGAATGGGCTCGGGTAGCCTGACCGCCGGCAGATTCTACGTTGGTGGTGCAGACTTTAATGGCTCCGGCACCGGCACGGCTAACATCAATACCTCGGGAACGTTAGCGACTACTACCGGCGGGGGAGTTTCCATAAGTGTGGGACAGGCCGGCACCGGCACGATGAATTTGCAAAACGGAACGCTTTACGCACCGGGGGAATTTTGGATCGGTGCTGGGGGAAATGGCGTGGTAAATATGTCGGGCGGCTCTATTACTTCCGGTCAATGGTTCGTCGTGGGACGCAGCGGCACCGGCTCGTTTATTCAATCCGGCGGCACGGTGACTGGCGGAACCAGCAGCGGCGTGTTTACGACGATTGGCTCCTTCGGCGGTTCCCAAGGAACGGTCAATGTTAGCGGCGGCACTTTTAATAGTCCCAATCAGATCTATGTTGGCGAAGGTGGCACCGGCACGTTGAACGTCTCAGGCAGCGGCTCCGTCATAGTGGGAAATGCCACCGAAGGACTGCGGCTCGCTGTCAATTCAGGCGCAGTCGGCACAGTGAACCTCAACGGCGGCACGATACAGGCGAAGATCGTTAGCAGCGGCACTGCCGGGACGAGCACGTTTAACTTTAATGGCGGCACGCTACAGGCCGGCGCAAGCAGCGGCACGTTCATGACTGGACTCAATTTTGCAAAGGTCCTTACGGGTGGTGCAAAGATTAACTCCAACGGCTTCGACGTCACCATAGGCCAGGCGCTAACCAGCGGCACCAGCAATGATGGTGGACTCACGAAGAGCGGCAATGGTTCGCTCACTCTCACCGGAGCGGACACTTATGTAGGCGCTACGACCGTTAATGCCGGCACGCTTGCGCTCGGCGGCGCAGGAAGCGTCAATAACTCCAGCGGCATTGTGATCAATGGCTCGGGCACAAAGTTTCTCCAAAACAGTAGCGTTGCGAGCACACCGAATGTTACGCTGACTCAAGGCACTCTCGCAGGCACAGGCACTGTGGGTGCGGTAACAGTCGGTGCAGGCACGGGAGGCATTGTTTCCAACGGCAGCGGCGTTTCAGGTAACACGGGCTCACTCACGATCGGTTCGCTGACTTTTAGCGGTGTGGGAGCATTGAGCTTAAACCTCGCAGGCGGCAACTCGACTGCGACTCCGGGCGTCATCGTTACTAACGCGCTCACGACTCCTAACAGCAGCGGCGCGGTTACCGTCAATGTATCGCCGACGAATCCGCTGACTCTCGGCACGACTTACAACCTTCTAAGCTATGGCTCCTTTAGCGGCAGTCTTAGTGACTTTGTTTATGGCGGCAATTCAGCGCGACTTACCGGCGTTTTCGGGACATCGAGCAACTTCCTGACGCTAACAGTCAATGGCGATGCACCTAAGTGGACTGGTCTGGACAACGGGAACTGGCAGGTGGGCTCAACGGGCGCAAACAGCAACTGGAAGCTGCAAACAGCCGGCACTGCGACCAACTACATCGATGGCGACCTTGTTTTATTCGACGATACCGCACAGGGCACGACCAATGTAAATATCGCAGCCAATGTAACTCCCGGCGCGTCGATCACCTTTAACAACACAGCGAAGGATTATACAGTATCCAGCAGCGGCGGCTTCGGCATCGGAGGTAGCGGATCGTTGCTCAAGAATGGCACCGGTAAACTGACGATTAGCAGTTCCAACAGCTACACCGGCGCGACTACCGTGAACAATGGAACCTTAAATATTCAAAACAACAACGCGCTTGGTAATTCCAGTGGGGTCACTGTTGCTAGTGGAGCCAGCCTCGAGTTACAAGGAACTGCTTTGACCGTTGATCGCGCACTAAACCTGTCGGGCACTTTGCGCAACGTAAGTGGTGCTAATACCTACAGTGGCTCGCTTGCACTCGGTGGCAGCACGAATGTCATAGTTCAAGTGGATACAGGAAGCCTTGCGCTGACTAATAGTGGAGGAATTGCCGGTACCGATGCGAATCTTACTGTTAGTGGCAGCGGCAATAGCAGCGTCGCGGGGGTAATCGCAACCGGCGTTGGATCGTTGACGAAAAATGGCAATGGCACATTGGTGCTAAACGGTGCCAACACCTACTCCGGCGGCACGACCATCAACGCGGGCACATTGCAGATTAACACAACTGCCGGTGCTGCGAACTCGGGAACGTTCAATCTGAATGGCGGCGCCTTCAAGATCAACTCCTCCGCGGCGAACTTCAACTATGCGCCATCGATCAATCTGACGGCAGCGGGCTCCACCCTTGGCAACATAGGCAGTCAGATCAACTATACAGGCGCGCTCAATGGCAACAACAACGCGCTCAACATTGCGAATGCCAACACCTCGGTGCTCTACATAAACGCCCCTGTCACCGGTGTAACCCAGTTCAACGTGCAGTCCGGCGCGATGGGTTTCGATATCAACGTCGGCAACAACCGCGGCACGGCTTCGGTCAACGTCACTAATGGTGCGTCGCTCTGGTATGCCGGCAATAACACCAACCCGGTTACCAACAACCTCATCTTTAATGGTGGCGATGGCATGAACAATGCGGGCGCGCTCTATTATGAAGGCGGCGTTCCCGTCCCGGCAGCACTTACTGGCACGATCACGCTGGCCAGCGGGACGACGGGCATTGGCAGCCAGTTTGGTGATACTATCACGTTGAACGGAAGCATTACCGGCGCCGGCGCTCTCAAGCAGTTGAACGCGAATACCATCATTTCAGGCAGCAACGATTATTCCGGCGGAACAACCATCACCGCTAAAATCCTGACCGCAAACAGCAGCACCGCGCTCGGTTCCGGAGCGGTCAGCATCAGCGCTGCTTCCGGTGCGCAGCTCGCTCTGGGCAGCAATGTCAATGTCGCCAATGCGCTAGCCATTAATGGTGGCGGTGTCTCCGGCCAGGGTGCGCTTTATGTGCCGACGGGCGATGCCACCTACAATGGTGCGATCAATATCACTGGTGCGCCAAATGCAGGCGGCCACTTTGCCTCCGGCACCGGCATCTTAACGGTTTCCGGGCCGGTTACCTCCTCGGTCGATGTAACGGTTCGCGCCGGCACAGTGTTGTTTTCAAATACCGGCAGCAGCTATAGCACACTTAGCCTTCTGGGAGGCACAACGAAAGTAGGTGCGACCAATGCCCTGCCGGTCGGTGCAACGGCTAATATCGGCACGGCGACTTCGGAGCAAAATGCCGTGCTGGATCTGAACGGCTTTAATCAGACGCTCGCCGGAATTACCAAAGGCGCTCAGACTGCAAAGATCATTAACAATGGCTTGTCCGATGCGACTCTAACCACAACGGGCAACTCCACCTACAACGGATGGTTGCAGGATGGTGCGACGAACAAGCTGGCGCTTACGGTTAACAGCGGTTCTCTCACTCTCGGCGGCACGAGCACCTTTACCGGAGACGTGAATGTCAACGGCGGAACTTTGCTCGTGAATTTCAGCAACAATTTTGCCAACCCGACTAGCAGCGCCTTGGGTAATCCACAGGCGGTCCGCAATATCAATGTGAACAACGGTGGCACGTTGAATTTCGTGCAGGGAGATACTCTCGGAGGAGCAACTACGAACGTCGCTTCTACATTGGTAATCAATCAAGGCGGCACGGTGACTAATACAGGTGGTAACTTTACCACGCTGGGTGCTGTGCAGCTTAATGGCGGCACATTGACCGGCGTAGGTGGGGCAATCCCGAATTACCAGATGTATGCCTTGCGCGGTGATGTGACGGTCGGCGGCACTACCGCATCCACTATCTCCGGCAGTGGCGCGAACGCGGGTTATCATCTTAATACCAATACCACCTTCAACATTGCCGATGTGACAGGCAATTCGAATTCCGATTTGAATGTCTCTGGTATTTTGGTTGACCAAACCGGCAGTCAGGATAGCGCAGCAGGCGGCTTTACTAAGAACGGAGCCGGCACAATGACCCTCACGGGCAACAGCACCTATACAGGCGTGACAACGATCAGCAACGGCGTATTGCAACTTGGAGACGGGACGAATGGCAACGATGGCACGATCGTCAGCACCGGTGGAGTGGTGGATAATAGCTCGCTGGTCTACAACCGGTTTGGCACAGTGACTTCGAGCTATGCTATTAGCGGCGGGGGTGCCGTGACAAAAATCGGCGCAGGCACGCAAATCCTAAGTGGTTCGAATAACTATACTGGTGCTACCAATATCAACGTTGGGACGCTCGGGTTCTCGACTTTGCAGTCAAGCATTGGTGATGTCGTGGTTGCCAGTAACGCCATCTTAAGCGTGAAGCAGGCGATTGCGAATCAGACACTGCTGTCGACTAACAGTCTTACTCTCGGCAATTCTACACTAACATTCGATTTCAATAATCTAGACTCGAGCGCCGCGTTGATGTCAACCAATGGACTTACCCTCAATGGCACGACTGGTTTCAGCATGCAAAATGGCGCGCTGCTCTCCACGGGCACACACCAGTTGTTAACCTATGCCTCGTTCGGAGGAGGCGGCTCGTTGCTGACGGGGACCACCTATCATCTCACCGCGCGGAACACCGGACAGGTCATTAATGATACCAACAATAGCGCGTTGAGCCTTGTAGTGATCGCCAATACCCCGATCTGGACAGGTTCCAACGGTAGCGCGTGGGACATCGAAACGACGCAAAACTGGAAGAGCGCCGGCCTCGCGACGACTTACTTCCAGACCGCCACAAGCGGAACCGATAGCGTTATTTTCGATGACACTGCGTCGAACACGAACGTGGACCTCGCGATGAATGTTGCGCCGCTCGGTGTGTTGGTGGATAACTCGACAAAGAGCTATCTTATTAGTGGCACCGGCGGCTTTGGTATTGGGGGCTCCACCTCACTCGTCAAGCAAGGCAGCAATACTCTCACCCTCACAGGTAGCAATAGCTATACCGGCGGGACGACGATCAAGGCCGGAACCATTGCAATTAACAACGCGAATAGCTTGGGCGATAGCTCTGGCGCGGTCACGATCAACAACGGCGCTAAACTTGAAGCGCTTAATGCGATTACGACTTCACGCAGCTTCCTGCTCACCGGCACCGGCACGATTCAGACCGATAGCGACACCTATGAAGTCGACGGTGTCGTTGGTAATGGCCTCTCCACCGGTAGCCTGACGAAAACTGGCAACGGCACCTTGCGGCTGACGGCGGCGAATACCTTTACCGGAGATATCAATATCAATGGCGGAACACTGCTCGCAGATCGCACCAACAATGCAGTCAATCCTACAACCAGCGCATTGGGTAATTCGCAATCCACTCGTAATATCATTGTGAACAATGGAGGCACGCTGAATTTCGTGCAGGGAGATACACTCGGCGGTGCGACTTCCACGGTAGTTTCGACATTGGTCATAAATCCGGGTGGCACGGTAACGAATGCCGGCGGCAACTTCACGACGCTCGGTCCTGTTCAGCTGAATGGCGGCACGCTGACTGGTGTCGGCGGCGCAAATAGCAGCTATCAGATGTATTCCCTGCGCGGAGATGTGACGGTAGGCGGCACGTCGGCTTCCACCATTTCCGGCAGCGGCTCGAATGCCGGGTATCATCTTAATGCGAATACAACCTTCAATGTTGCCAATGTAACAGGTGATGCAAACTCGGACTTGAATGTCTCTGCAACTTTGGTTAACCAGACTGCTAGTCAGGGCAATGCTGTCGGGGGCCTGACTAAGACCGGCGCAGGCACAATGACGCTTACTGGCAACAATACTTACACCGGCGATACAAATATCAACCAAGGGACGCTGGTGGTGAGAGGTTCATTAAGTGGAAGCAAAATCAATGTGAACAGCAGCGGCACATTGTCAGGCGATGGAACAGTCGGATGGGTTGCACTCAATGATGGCGGTCTCGTTGCGCCGGGCACAAATGGCATTGGCACGCTCGCCGACAACAATCTCTATTTGGATTGGTATGGGAGCAATGATTCCAATTTTGCCCAGATGAAGTTTGACCTGAGCACGATCGACAACAGTTCCGACCAGATCACCGGCCTGTTCAATTTCACAAAAGCAAGCGCAACCGGCACCTTTAAGTTCGATTTCCTTGGCGGCGGCAACAACAACAATGGTGACCCGATAACAGGCACTGTTTACACGCTGATCCAGTTTAATAGTCTCGGCAATATCAGCGGTGCTCCATTTACCGCCGCCGATTTCAGCTACAAAAATCTCGCTCCGGGATTGAGCGGTGCGTTTGTGCTCACTGCTAACAGCCTGCAGTTCGAAGTCGTGCCTGAGCCTGGCACATGGGCGATGCTGCTCGGCGGCGTAAGCGTGCTCGGCTTCTACCGAAAGCTGCGCCGAAACAGATAAGCATACCTTGCCACAGGTAGTTCGTGCCCGCGAATGCTCGCGCGAGTTGCCTGGGGGAATACGGAGCACGAATTCGTATTCGGAACGTAACGTTTGCCTCTGAGTGCGCTGCCGCAGTGCTATGGTTGAAAAAGATTGCTGACATCTTAATTTGCGAGTGCTAAACTTCCACGTCCGTATGCCACCGACCCCCCCACGGGTAGCATGCGCTTTGCTCGGCTGTAAACGAGTCGCTATTTCGATAGTCGAAGCGAAGCGATTTAGAACAAGCAAACTCTGGTGCAAAGCAGCAGTGTTTTGCGTGCTCATGCTGCCGGTTGGTTTTCATGGCACCTTCGCGGCAGCCCAGGACGTGATGGGCAAAGAGACTGCGGCTGCGGAGTTGACAAAGACTTTCAATTCCGCAATGCAAGCTTTCCAGTCGGGTGACTACCAGACTGCGGCCACCAACCTTGAAAGCGTCATAGCGAAGGCCGCCGATTCGCCGCAGTTGGAACCGGTCTATTTTACGCTAGGCGCTTCCTACTTTAACCTCGAGCAATATGACAAAGCGGTGGAGACACTCAAAAAATACAAGGAGAAATTCCCGCAGGGAGCGCGTATTGGAGATGCGACCTTTTGCATAGGTCAGGCCAGCTTCATGAGCAAAAACTACGGCGAAGCTGTCGCGGCTTTTTCACAACTTGAGAGCATTCCTCAGCTTCGTGAGCAGGCGCTGCAATATGAGGCTGCGGCTTACAAGGAAGACGGCAAGATCGATGAAGCGATAGCTACTCTCGAGAAGCTGGTTTCGCCCGACATTAAATCCACAATCGGAGTCAACGGAGCGATGACTCTAGCGGGCCTTTATGCCGACAAGAAAGAGCCTGTCAAAGCGACGGCTATGATTCGCAAAGTATTTCAGAAGCTCGATCTGGTGGATAATATGGTTCGTCTCAATGCGATGGCTGTAGAACTAGGGGACAATCTTCTGGGTGATGAAAAGCCGGGTGAAGCCATCGAAGCTTACCGCAATGTCCGTTCCCGCGACGATGTCCTCAGGTTCCAAGCGGGAAGAGTGCTTCTGGCGCAAAAAAAGGTGGATGCAAACATCGCGGCGATGAAAGCCAATCCAGCAGATGCCGCAAGCTATGTGGCCACGCACGCAAGACTCAAAGATGAACTGGCCAAAGCAAAGAAGCTTTACGAGGAAGCGCAAAAGCTTCCCGACTTCATGCCCGAGCTTCTTCTTCGCGAAGGAAAAGCATGGTATGAGTGGGATAAGAAATGGGAATCAATCGTGGCTTTCAACCGGCTGCTAAAGAAGTATCCGCAAGCCAAGGAACGGGAGCCCGCGCTTTTTGCAATGCTGACTGCTTATACCGATGTCAACCAGCCGGTGCGCGCCCAGCAGTTGTGCGATCAGTATTTGAAAGAGTTTCCGCATGAGCGGAACACGGATACCGTTGCTTATCTGCTCGGTGCGACTGCGCTGCAAGCTAATGATCCCAAAGGTGCGGAGACTTACTTTGGACGAATGCTCGAAAGCCGGCCGGATAGTTCGTTGAAGGAAGATATGCGCTTCCTTCTCGCAAATGCGAGGTTTGCCCAAGGGAAGTTCGATGAGGCTATTCGCGACTATAAGAAGTATCTCGAGGATTTTCCAAATGGCCATCGCGTGGAGGAAGCAGTCTATCGCATAGGTGCTGCAGAGGTATTTTCGGGTAAGTATGAAGAAGCGCTTGGCGGACTTGGCGATTACCTGACCAAATATCCGAAAGGAACATTTGCGTCTGACGCGAAATATCGCGTGATGGTGTGCAAATATGCCGGCCAGCTTTACGGTGACATTGTTACGGGCGTTCCAAGCTGGCGACAAGAGTTTCCGAATGATGCTATGGAAGGAGAAGTCCTGGCTTTGCTCGGCGACGCACTTGCAGCGCAAGGCAAAACGGCCGACGCCATCCCCGTTTACATCGAGTCCTACAAAAAGGCGACCACTGATGAGGTGCTAAACTATTCGTTATTTGAAGCCAGTAAAAACATGCAGAAGCTCGGCAAATGGCAGGACGTGACGCAGCTCTTTCAGGAATTTGTGAACAGCAATCCGGACCATTTATCGGTCGTTCCAGCCATGTTCTGGATTGGCAAATCCCTCGCGCACGAAGGGAAGACGGATGAAGCAAAGCAATACCTGGTCGGTCAGCTAAAACGCTATATCGGCGATCCACAGCGAGAAGCAGTCGAACAACTGCTGCAACAACTCGCACAGCTTTGTTCGAAGCGCCCGCGTATAGTTGCTGCAGCAACGCCGGAGTCCTCGCCAATACCGCCAGCTAGCGCCGCGCCTCCCGCTTCGCCGATAGTTATTGCTACGCCGACACCATTGCCGCCTTACGATGCAGTAGGTGAATTGGCCAAGCAATTGCAGCCATTGGAGGAAAGCGCCAACGCTACAGCGAGGGCCCGATTGCTATATACGAAAGCCGAACTGGCGACCATTCGCAGAAAACCGGATGAACACGATAAGCTGCTTGCTCAGATCGGCGAGCAGTTCAAGCCGGAGGAATTAAGTCCGCTGCTGCTGGCGGAGGCTGGCGACTATCAGCTCGCAAGAGGTCGGCTTGATCGAGCGGCCGCTTTTTACAATCAACTCAAAGACTATTTTCCAAAGAGCAACTATCTCGACTATGCGTTTGTAGGACTCGGCGAGATCGCCTTTGCCAACAAACAGTATGACTCAGCACTGGATTTGTTCAGTGAAGCTGCGGACAAGCTTGCGCAATCGAAGCTGAAGGACGCTACGATTGGTAAGGCAAAGACCTTGCTGGAGCTTGGTAAATACGACGAATCCAAGAAGCTTTTCGAGCAGGTGGCAACTGTTCGCGAGTGGCGTGGCGAATCGACCGCGTATGCAGTTTACAAGATGGGCGACCTTGAAGCGCGCCAGGGGCATTGGGCCGAAGCGATTGCACACTATCAGCGCGTTTTTGTCTTATATCAAAGGTATCTGCCATGGGTCGCGAAAGCCTATATTGGCAGCGCAGAAAGCTTCGATAAGCTAGGCAAGCGACAGGAAGCCATCGATCACCTCAAGGAGATGTTGCGCAACGAAAAACTCCAAAAGTTTCCGGAAACAAATCAAGCAAAACAAATGCTGCAAGAATGGGGTGCCGCATGAAGCCACTGCTTCGTTTGATGCTCGGCTTTGTATTAGTAGCTTCGGCAGCCGCGCAAAATATCATTTTAAAAGATGGCAAAGTGATAGCTACCAAAGGTGTGCGGCGCACCGGCGACATTATTATGGCTACAATAGAGCTATCGGGAACGACAGCCGCGCAACCTAGTCCGGCCGGACAGGTGCAAGCTATTAGAACTGGCGAATTCGGGTATCCTATCGCGCAGATTTACAAGATCGATTTTCCAGAGCCTGCGCAGTTAAATGCGGCGGCGGCTTTGGTTAATTCAGGTAAAGCCATCGACGCTATAAAACAAATCGAGCCTGTGCTTGCTTACTACGATGCCGTTCGCGATGCTCCGGGAAGTTGGTGGAGTGACGCCCTTATTTTAAAAATACAAGCGCTGCTAAGTCTGGGTAACTATGACGCGGCAGATCGTTTGGCGAGCCAAATGGAGCGCATAGCAACAGATCCCGAAGCTATTGATGCAGCCAGGGTCTATGTTGCGGCAGGGCTTGCGCGCAAGGGTGATCACGCGAAAGCGCTGCAGGTATACGATGCAGTGCTGAACGAAGCTACTCGGCCGCAAACACTGGCCGTGTCCGCAGCGAATAAAGGAGTGAGTCATCTCGCGCGCAGAGAGTGGGAGGCGGCTCTACTTTCAGTGCTTGAAGTGCCGGTTTTCTATCCCAGGCAGGAAGCGTTGATGCCTTCTGTTTTGCTAAGTTCTGCACGCGCTTACATTGGGCTTGAAGACTATAACCGCGCTAAATCAGCTCTGGGCGAACTTGGCTCAAAATTCCCCTCCACGCCTGAAGGAGCTCAGGCAAAAAGCGAACTGGATAGAATAGCAAAATTGGAAAAAACACCGCAATCTGCAAAATAGAAACGTAATCAATGAAACTAAAAACAATCATCCTGGCAATATTCCTTGTTACCGGAGTATTGCTGACCATTGGAGTAGCACAACAGCCGGCTTCACCGCCGGCAAACGCGGATACCAAGCCAGCCGTTCACAACAAGAGTCTTTGGGAACAGATTCGTGAAGGCGGTTGGGTTATGGTGCCCATTGGGTTATGCTCAGTGCTGACAGTCTATCTTATCTGGGAAGGAATTGTCCGCACCAGTCAGAAACGCGTAATGCCACCCGAGCAAGTCGATACCTTAAAGTCTATCTTTCCTACGGGTGACTATGTGGGAGCTTACAATTACTGCAAGCAGCATCCATCGCCTTTTACAAACGTTTGCCGTGTTGCGATTAGTCTAATTGGAGAGGGGAAGGAGGCTGTAGAAGAGGGAATTATTGCCGAGATGGCAAAAGAGGATTCAAAGATGCAGACATATATTTCCTACCTCTCAGTTATCGGCGTTTGCACGCCGATGATCGGTTTGCTTGGCACTGTCACAGGAATGATCGGGGCCTTCGCGGTGCTGGGCAGTCAGGGCATTGGCGATCCCTCTGCGCTTTCAGCCAAGATCGGCGAGGTTCTTATCGCCACTGCGTCCGGTTTGTTTATCGCGATCCCGGCTTTCGGATCGTTCTATTTTTTGCGCAACCGCGCTGTTAAAGCATTGCACGATATCGAAGACACAGTCGTTCTGCTCTTTCGCAAGATGCCTTACGAACTTGCCGCAGGTGTCCATATCGGCGATGAGCAACTCTATGCTGGAACGCCAAATTGGATTACCGCACACGAAAGTGGTGAAGCGGGCGAAGCAGTGCCAGCCTAAGCTAGTTATTATGCAAAGGAGACCGATCTAATGGCAGGCGGAGGCGGAGGCGGCAAAGGCGAACCAGAGTTTCAAGTAGCACCGATGATCGATGTGCTGCTGGTGCTCCTCATTTTCTTCATGTCGATTACGTCGGCGCAAGTGCTGAAAGTGGATAAGAGCATCACCTTGCCGATTGCACCGAATGCCATCAAAAAAGATACCTCCCGTAGTGAAGCGGTGGTAAATGTCCGGTGGGACGAAGCTGCAAAGAAGGCGACCTATGTCATGGATGACCGGGTGATACCTACGCTTGATGATTTGACTAAGGCGCTTGCCGACGCAAAAAAAATCGGCGAGACAAAGGTTTCAAAAGGCCCGAATCCGGCATTTCGTTGTGTCATTCGCGGCGAACGCACTGCGATGGCAAAGAGCATTACTGCTGCGATGAATGCCGCTGCCGCAGCGGGGATTGGTGAAATAGCTATTTCAGCAGTGAATCGAGACTAGCTTGTCATGAAGCGCTCGCGTAAAAGGAAAAACCATTTCGACACTGAGCTAGGGTTTCAAATTGCCCCTATGATCGATGTCGTCTTTGTCATCATGCTTTTCTTCATGGTGATGGCAGGCGCAGTAAAGGTTGAGCGCGAGATTAACAGCAAGCTGCCAGGCACGGCGGAGACATCCGAGCCTACCGAATTTGTCGACGAGGTAATCATTAATATTTCCGATGCAGGCGAAGTAACTCTCAACGACGAGCCAATGGATTCTGCGAGCAGTAAAGAAATGTCGCAGCTTCGCGGCACATTGCTTCGTGCAAAGCAAAGCAGCGATGCTGCCAAGTCACAGCTTATGGTAACGATCGTCAGCGAGCCCGAGGCACGCTACAGTCGGGCGGTGGATGTGCTTGATGCTCTCGCCGCGGCGCAGATTGAGAATGTGAGTTTCACCACTACTGACGAAGAATGAGTCCATCGGATTTTTCAAATCAGTTGGACTCCGAAAGTAGCTCTGAGCCGTCAAAGCGCAATTTTTGGATACGGCTCGCAGGCAGCAAGGTTCTTGTATTCAGCGTGCTTTTGCACCTGCTATTCGGAGTCGTCGCAACGGTGTGGATTGTGCAGAGCATCCAAGCCAAGCGAAAGATAACCTTTGAAAGTGCTCCCGGCACTCCGAACCCGAGCACCCGCGCCCTGGAACACAAGGTTAATATGGCGCGCAAGCAACAAACCATGAGTGCGCCGGCTCAAGCGAAACGGATTGCTACCACAGGACTGGCAAAGATCACGCTGCCGGACATGCCATCGCTGCCATCAGCGACTGACCTGACACCAAACAAGATGGGCGGAATGGGTGGAAATGGAGTAGGATTTGGTCCAGGTGGCGGGATGGGTGGAGGCGGCGGAGGAAATGGAAAAGGCCTAACTATGTTCGGTATGCGCGAAGGGGGTGCGGGACTTGCCGGCACGTT
>Ga0070741_10001988_pt1 | contig 57501 bp, 50 predicted proteins | sample Coa_R1_4_FD_66440 | JGI IMG/M metagenome (GOLD analysis project Ga0070741, IMG submission 66440) | Surface soil microbial communities from Centralia Pennsylvania, which are recovering from an underground coalmine fire - Coalmine... | ecosystem: Environmental > Terrestrial > Soil > Unclassified ... | reverse complement strand
TTGTTGTTGTGCATGAGTATGACAGCGCAGAAGAAGAGACTGGAAGAAGAGCGGTCAGGGAGAACGACGATGTTTGAGGAAGACGTGACGTTCAAGCTGTATGCAGCTGCGGGAAACGATGACGAACGCGACCTCGATGCCGAGGATTCGGAGTACGTCGAGGACGAAGAAGAGGAAGAGGAGTCCTTCAGCGACGATACGACGCTGGAGGATGCCGACTACGAAGCGCCCGCGCGGACGAGCACACACGCGGAAGAGGCGGACATGTTTGCCGCGCCGTCCACGCCGGTAGAGCCTTATCAGCCGCCGCAACGCCGCTCGGCCCAGCCGAAGCGCGGGCAGACGGAAGCGCCTGCTGCGCCGGCGAAGAAGGCTGCGGCAAAGAAGGCTGCTCCCAAGAAGGCCGCGAAAAAGGCTGCGCCGAAGAAAGCGGCTAAGAAGGCTCCCGCTAAGAAAGCTGCTGCGAAGAAGTCCGCGCCGAAGAAGGCTGCGAAGAAAGCTCCCGCGAAGAAGGCTGCGGGTAAAAAGATTTCAGGTTCTGCCGCGAAGAAGTCGAAGGGTGCCCGGCGCGGCGGGAAGGCTGCCTCTAAAAAGGCAGCAGGCAACAGGGGCACACGCAACAAAAACCAAACTATGAGAGGTAAAACCTTGGCAACCAAGAAGGCAGCAAAGAAGGGTGGCAGCAAGAAGTCATCCTCGAAGAAGTCCTCCTCGAAGAAGTCGTCCTCCAAGAAGTCAACCAAGAAGGCCGCTTCCAAGAAGAAGTAACCCAACCTAACAGGCAAGCAAAAGCGCCCGGCACCTCTCGCGAGAGCCGGGCGTTTTTGCGTCTGTAAAGCAGTGACTAGTGAAGTAATGGATAAGGCAAAAGCGAGAAACTACTTGCCGCCGGCCTGGATGGCTGCAAGGACCTCGGCAGAATGGTTGGCGATATCCTTGACCTCCCATTCCTTCACGATCTTGCCGTCGGGCGAGATGAGGAAGGTGTCGCGCAGCGCGACGGTCATGGGGCCGGCGGGAGTGGTGAATGTCTTCACCGGAACGCCGTATTCATCGACGACCTTGTGCTCGGGGTCGGCGAGCATCTTGAAGGAAAAGCCGTCCTTGGTGCACCACGTCTTGTGGCTCTCGACCGTATCCATGGAAACGCCGAGCACCACCGCGTTCAGCGCCCGGTACTTGGGCAGGTCGCGCTGGAAGTTGTGCGCCTCCATCGAGCAGCCGGACGTCTGGTCCTTGGGATAGAAGTACAGGACGACCCACTTGCCCTTGTAGTCAGCGAGCGAAATGGGCTGGTTCTCCTGGTTGGGCAGGGTGAAATTGGGTGCGGTGGCGCCGACCGGGGCGAGGTCGGCGGCGAAGGCAGGCGCGAGCGGAAGCAGGCAGGCGGCGAGGGTGAGTGCGGCCTTGCAGAATCTCGGTGCGAGCATGGAGGTCTCCTGTGGGCGCGTCAATGAGGGGTTGCGCCGGTGCACAACATCTTACGCCCTAGAGGAGGCCGCAATTGTCACGCGTCTGTAACGGCGCGTCAGCTTAACGTGCAGGAATTTCTTCACCGACCACTGCGATTCCGGCCGCGTCCGCGGCAGCGATCATGGCTTCGCGGTCGAAGAGCAGCGTGCGGCGGGATTCGACGCAGAGGCAGGTAGCACCCGCACGGCGCATCGCTTCAATGGTAGGCACGCCCACGACCGGGACATCGAAGCGGAGATCCTGATTGGGCTTGGCGACCTTGACGACGGTAAGGCGGCGCGCGAGTGTTGTTTCGGGGTTCGTGGGATCGTCCTCGGCGTGGAGCGTGCGCATGAGCTCGCCGGCGCGGAGGATGGCCGCATCGGTGCCCTCCATCGCTTCAACAGCGACACAGGCGCCGGCAGCGATGACGACGGTCTGGCCGAGGTCAAAGCCCGCGATGCCGCGCGCGATCGTGAGGCCATAGTCGATGTCGGGGCGTTCATTCTCGTCGGGCGCGCGCGCGGTGAGCACGCCGGCAGGCGCAAGCATCGGCTCAAGAAAGGCGGTCGACGAAATCAGATGAATGCCTTCGTCCTCGAGCACCCTCGCGACCGCGCCCAGCAGCATATCCGTGTTGCGCGTGCGCAGGTTCAGCAGCAGCTTGGCAAGCCGCCAGTCGGGGCGGATCGAGGAGAAGATCTGCTTGTGCTTCACCTGGCCGGCCATCACCGCACGGGTGACGCCTGCGCGCTGGAAGGTTTCGATGAGGCGCGAGAGTTCGCCGAGCGAGAGCCAGTGGACCGAGATGTCGGGATCGGCGGCGGCGCGGTCGTTCATCTCGGGCGAGGTCTCTTCCTTGATGGCAGCGACCACGACGCGCAGATTATGCGCGCGCGCGGCGTCGAGCAGCAGAAACGGGAAGCGGCCGTTGCCGGCAATGAGGCCGAGGCTATCCATTCGCTCCTCACTCTAAAGCATCGGCAACGCTCAGCGAGCACGCAATGCTATCGTGGACGCTTCAGACTCCAAAGGCTTGGTGCAGGAGGTCGCGTTCGGTGCTTCGTTTGTTCTGTGTTCTTCTTGTATCTTTTCTTACTTCATCTTCAGTGGCGCAACAGCCGACAACCGCTGCGGATGCGGCCACCCGCGATACCAGCTACATCGATGCAAATGGGAAAGCGCACATCACGCGCGTGGTTCCCGTGCCGCAGGACCTAAGCCAGCAGGCGCAGGCGTTCATCGGCCATAGGGTGCCCGACGAAGCTCCAGAGCCATCGCTGGCCGAGCGTCGAAAGGGGCTGGATGCGTGGGAGGTTCGTTCGCGCGCGGAGTGGAGCAAGATCTGCCCGACGAAGATCGAGGAGGCGAAGATCGCCGGCGTTCCGGTGCATGTGGTCACGCCGCAGAGCATCCCGGCGAGCAGCCGCGACAAGGTGCTGATCAATCTGCATGGCGGCGGGTTCAATGGAGACTCTGGCTCGTACACCGAGTCGATCCCGATCGCTAGCTACACTGGGATCAAGGTGGTTGCGGTGCTGTATCGGCTGGCTCCGGAGAATCCGTTTCCGGCGGGAGTGGACGATGCGGTCGCCGTCTACAAGGAGTTGCTGAAGACGTACAAGCCGGATCACATTGTGATCTACGGCACCTCTGCGGGAGCGACGCTGACCGCTGAGGTTGCGGTCAAGCTGAAGAGGTTAGGCTTGCCGATGCCTGCGGCGCTCGGGATATTCAGCACGGTCAGTGACTTTTCCGACTTGGGCGATTCGTATGCGATGTACACGCTCAGCGGATTGGCAGGTCACCTCGCGCCGCCTGACGGCAGTCCACACGATTCCTATTACGTCGGCTCTACCGATCAGAAGGATCCCGTGCTGTCCCCCATCTATGCCGACCTGCACGGATTTCCGCCGGCGCTCTTCATCACGAGCGGGCGCGATGCACTGCTGAGCAGCACGACCAATCTGCATCGCGCGTATCTGCGTGCCGGTGTCGATGCGCGGCTGGTTGTCTTCGACGCTCTGCCGCATGCCTTCTGGTATCACCCGGAGCTGCCGGAGTCGATTGAGGCCAACCACATCATCGCGAAGTTCTTTCTCGCGCATCTGCCGAAGTAGCGTCGTCAGGATGGATGGAATCAATCACGGTGATGATCTGGGGCGAGCGGACGTGCTTCCAGTCGAGTGTGAGGAGGCCGTAGGTTTCGGGTTCGCCGAGCGTGCGGCTGCGGCCGGAAGATTCCGTGGCGTTGAGGGCCCACCAGCTGGTGTTCCAGACGTGGTGTTCGTTCGCCCATTGCGCGAACCAGGAGACCCATTGGTTGCCGTAGGCTTCACAACGGCCCATGGTGCACTGACCGAACTCGCCAACCCAGATGGGCGTCGGGTTGGGCGCGGTGAGCAGCGGAGTGAACTCGCGGTCGAGGGCAGTGGCGGCCTCGTCGTAGCTCTTGTAGCTGTGGCCGATGGAATAGGCGTGTGGTGAGATGACCGCGCGGTCTGGCCTGCTGAGATGGACCGGCAGGCCGGGGAAGGCGCTGAAGCTCGTGGAGTACCGCGGGCCTTCGATGAAGATCAGCAGCTTGGGATTGGCCGAGAGAACGGCGTTGCCTCCTCGTTCGGCGGCGGCGTGCCAGTCGAGCTTTGGATCGGAGCCGCCCCAGGCCGCGCCAGAACGGAGCTCGTTGCGGAGATCGGCGCCGATGACCCACGGATTTCCCGCATAGCGGCGCACCATGAACTTCCAGTCGGCGAGCCACGCCGACTCGGGGTAGCGGGCGTTATACCAGAGGCCGTTCTCGTCCTGCTCGCTGCAGCACCAGTCGGCGTCGCTCATGTGGTTATCGAGGATGACCATGATGTGACGGCGAGTGAGCGCGGCAATGACGGCGTCCATGATGTCGAGGCTGTGCTTGCCGTGGAACTGTGGATTCGCGGTGAGCGCGGAGTCGGCAACGATCGGATTGTGCTCGACGGTTTCATTGGCCCAGGGGAGGCGTACGGAGTTGAAGCCCATTTGCCCGATCAGGCCGGCTATGGTGTCGAGCGAGGAGTGGTCAAGACCACCTGCGACAAACTCCTTCTGGTCGAAGCCGTACCAGTTCACCGAGCGGAGCTGCACGGGGCGGTTGTGGCTGTCCAGGATCCGCGTGCCGCTGGTATGGAGTGGCGGGGTGGCCGTCTGTGCGGTGGCAAAACCAGCTAAGACGAGCAGAGCAGCGAGGGTGCAGGCGAGCTTCGACATGCGGACCAATTTAACTGAAAACTCCACGGGAGGTTAGCCCTCACTGTGCTGCAGCTTCGTCCGCGAGCCGGATCGTCCGGCCGGTTGCAGCGGAGCGGCGTGCGGCGTCCAGGATGCGGACGACCGTGACATTTGTGTCGAGTGACGTGAGGTCGTTGCGCGGCTGCAGCGTGCCGTTGAGAACGGCGGTGAGGTAATCGAGAGAGCTGTCGAGCGGCGCGGCGAGAGGCGGCGCGGTCTCGATGTGGTCTGTGGCATCGTGTGGAAGGCGAACGCGGATGGTGTTGCCGTGGTCGCGGTCGAGGTAGACGGTATCGACGTATCCTTTGGCGCCGTAAACCTGCATGTCCTTCAGGTTGAACGGCCAGTTCCATGAGCCCTGAATGATCGCCTGCGCGTGCGGATAGGTGAGGAGGATGGTGCTGTCGTCGTCGACCCGCGGATAGATGTCGGGCTTGATTTGGAGCGTGATGGCGGTGACCGAGAGCGGAAGCTGGCCGTGCATGAACCAGGTAGCGAGGTCGACCCCATAGCAGCCGAAATCGAAGAGCGCGCCGGCGCCGTTCTGTTGCGGGTCGGTGAGCCAGTTGAGGAACTCGGGGCCGACGCCGATCTCTTTGGGGCCGCCATGGCCGTCGCGGATGATGAGCTTGCGGAGATCACCAATCTGTCCGCTGCTAAGCAGGTTGTATGCGGCGGTGTTGGAGGCGTACCAGGTGGTCTCGTAGTTGGTGAGGACCGGGACGTGGTAGCGCTGGGCGAGGCGCTGAATGGCGAGTGCGTCGGCGTAGGTGGTGGCGAGCGGCTTTTCGACCATGGCCGCGATATGCAGCGGTGCGGCCTGCTGGATCGCAGCGAGATGTCCGGCGGTGGAGGTGTAGACGAGGACGGCCTGCGGATGCGCGGCGCTCAGCATCGCGGCTTCCGACGGGAAGAAGAGCGTTGCGGGAAGATGCGTGCGCTGAATGTACCGCTGGCGAAGTGCGGCATCCGGCTCGGAGATGCCTACGAGAGTGATGTTCGGATGCTGCGGGAGGTCGTGGAGAAAACCGCCGACGGGCCCGTGGACCAGCCCGACGATCGCCACGCGAATGGGCGGTGTTTGCGCTGGGACACTCAGGGCGGGGAGGAGTGTAAGAGCGAGGAGCAGACGCATCGAAATCATTCCTGAGCTCCGAGAGGGGTTCTATAGGTTAGAAGCGCAAAGGCTAAAAGCCAGACTCAGTGAGATCCCGTTTGCGGTATTCGTCGATGTAAACCGTCATGGGTTTTGTCATCAGATTTCGATAGAGGCCCATTTTGAAGTAGATGTAACCGTTCTGCGGATATCCGCTATCGGGCGTCTCGGCATAGGCAGTGATGCCGTGGTGGTCGACGATCTGCTTGCCGTCGAGCCATACCTTGATGTGTCCGCTGGCGTCCGGGACGAAGCGCGCCTGCACGCGGAAGTCGTGCCACTTGCCGCGGAACTCGCCAGCCTGTTCGTAGAGCGTGATGGTCTTGCCGCCAAGGTCCTGGGTGACGCTGAAGACGCCCCCGATATAGCGGAACGCAAGCACAGGGCTGTTGTCATAGCAGAGATGAGTGGTTTCGGGGCAGTACTGCTTCCATTGCGCGATGACCAGGCGAACCGGCACGACTGGGAAGTCCGGCGCGAAGTACTCGCTGAAGCTGTACTCCTGCGCACGGCCGATATGCGGGACGAGGGAGCGCGCCTCCATAAGTTCGTCGCGCTCGCTGTCCGCACTGTGCGCGTTACCGGGTTCAAACTTATCGTCTGGGCGCACGGTGATCGCAATCGCCTGGTGACCAGCGCGGACGATCTGCGATTCCATGCGGATCGAGCTGAGCTCAAGCCGTGAGGTGTCCCATAGCGGGCCGAGAGCTGGCGTTTCAAAGCCGTCGTAGACGTTAATGGGCGTGGTCCGTAGCTGAGAGCCTGCCGGTGTGGGCAGCGATGCTGCAAGCAGCGGAAGCAGGAAAAGCAGGTGTGTAGTTCGCATGATTATTTGATAATGCCGCGCTCGCTCTTGGCGATGAAATCTGCGAGATACGCTACCTTATCGCCGAATTCGCCGGACGCGATCTTTTCGCGGATGGCTGCGAGGGCCTCGGTGGTGTTCAGCTTTGAGTGTTGCAGGATGCGGTAGGCGGCGCGTAGCTGCTTGATCTCGTCCGAGGTGAAGCCTTTGCGCTCGAGGCCAACCTTGTTGATTCCGTACGCGTGGTTGTTGCGCTCGATGGAGGTGAGCGAGTACGGCAGGACGTCCTGGGTGATCGTCGTTCCGCCACCGATATACGCATACTGACCGATCGTGCAGTACTGATGCACCGGGCCCATGGCGCTGGTGGTCACGTAGTCCTCGATGGTGACGTGACCGGCCAACGTTGTGCCATTGGCGAGGATGCAGTGGTTGCCGATCTGCGAGTCGTGGCCGATGTGCGTGTAGGCCATGAGCAGGCACCCGTTGCCGACGCGAGTGGTTCCACCGCCGCCTTCGGTTCCGCGCGAGATAGTTACGGATTCGCGGATGACTGTGTCCGCGCCGATCTCGCAGGCGGTAGGCTCGCCTTTGTACTTGAGGTCCTGTGGAGCGATGCCGATGCACGCGAACGCGAAGATGCGGACGCGATCGCCGATTTTCGTGTGGCCATCGAGAACGACGTGCGAGATGAGTTCGCAGTCTTCGCCAAGAACGACGTTGGGTCCGATCGTGCAGAACGGCCCTACGGTGCAGGAGCCGGGAATGACCGCGCCTTCGGCGATGATCGAGCTGAGGTGGATGGCCATGCGTTATTGCGGCGCCTGCGTGGTGGGCGGCTCGGCGTGCTTCTTCCGGCCCGGCCGCGGTACGAGCTGACAGGTGATGGTCGCTTCAGCGGCGACCTTGCCGTCGACGGTGCACACGCCCTGCATCTTCACAGCGCGCGAACGCCAGTTCACGACGGTCACCTCAATGCGGAGCTGGTCGCCGGGAACGATGGCTTTGCGGAAGCGCGCCTCGTCGATGCCGGTGAAGACCATCAGCTTGTCTTCGCGGTCCGGAATCTCGGTCAGCAGTAACGCGCCGCCCGCCTGGGCCATGGCTTCGATGGTCATCACGCCGGGCATGATCGGGTAGTCGGGAAAATGGCCGGTGAACTGCGGCTCGTTCGCGGTGACATTTTTGATTGCGACGATGCGTGTCTTGCGTTCCATCTCGAGTACGCGATCGATGAGGAGAAACGGGTAGCGATGCGGAAGAATGGACATGATCTCGACGATGTCCATCGTGTGAGAATGCGCAGGCTGAGACTTGCCCTCGCTCGGGGGTGTGGGGGAATCACTCATGGCGAGGGTCAGGATATCAAGTCCTGCCCCACCGAGCTTTGCAGCTACTTCTTTGCACTCTTCGTCAGCGGCCGGTCCGGGTCGAGCAGGTCCGGCGGGAAATGCACGTTGTAGTGCACCTCCTTAAGAAAGACCTGGCTCGTCATGTCCCCGTTATGGAGCCGTGTGAGGGTCAGCGGCGTCATGATCCCTTCGATCGGGTGGTAGTCGTCGTACTGCTGCACCTCGGTGTTGAAGTCCTTGTACGTCGGGTCACGCCACTGGAAGGTGAGGCTGATCGGCAGGTGCGTAATTTCGTCAAGATCAAGCGTAACGCCGTCGTTATCCGTGGTAAGAATCGAGACCTTGTCGGCGACTTTGCGCTCGATCAGCTCGGTCCCTTCGTAGGTGATCAGCACGCCGGGCTGCTTGACCCACTCACGCATCACTTTGTCGAGCGAGTGATTCTCGTACAGAAAGAACTCCTTCTCGTCCTTCTCGGGAATCTCCTTCTTGCCCTTGTACGTGACCTCGTAGCCCTTGTCCGTGGTCCAGATCACGGCTACGTCGCGCTTCGTCGTGGGGATTAAGGCTCCCTGCTTGGAAACGATGATGGTGCGCTCGCCGAAGGGCTGCAGCCGGACATACCGCTCGAACTGGGTGACGTAGGGGTTAGCGGCGTTCTTGTAAAAAGTACCCGTCTGTCCGGTGCACGAGTAGTCCGTGACATTGAGCCACGCGGCCCCGCCGAGTGCCTCGACCATCTTATCCAGCAGCTTGCGGCCGGCCTGCGGATCATTGGTGTCCGGTGACGATTGCGCGCTCGGAATCGCGGAGGCCTGCGCGTTCAGGTGCATGGGCATCGCAACCAGCAGTCCGGCAAGCAGTAAAGAGAAACGGGAAACCAGATGCGAGATCCGTTGGCTATTGGGAACTTTGGAGTGGGGGCCGCTCGTTATTCGCATCTTGTTTCGTTTCTCGTTTCTCGTTACTCGCATCTCGGCTCTATCCGATCAGAACTGCCCCGCCGTTGACATTGAATATCTCACCGGAGATGAAGCCGGCCCACGGCGTACACAGAAAAACGATAGGCCCGGCGATCTCCTCCGGCTCGGCCGCACGGCCCAGCGGAATCACGTCCAGCGCTTTCTTGGACGCGATTGGATCGCCCAGGGTTCCAGCCGACATCTCCGTGCGCACCCAGCCGGGCGCGACGCAGTTGCAGAGAATGCCCTGCGGCCCCAGTTCGGAGGACAGGCTCTTGGTCAGGGAGAGGAGCGCGCCCTTGCTGGCGGCGTAATCGGCGTGAAAGGCCTCGCCGCGCTGCGCTGCCGTCGAGGCGACCAAGATAATGTGTCCGCGGACACGGCCGTCCAGCGGCTGGGCGAGCATCTGCGCCGTGGCCGACTTGACCAGCCCGAAGACGCTGGCGAGATTGACCCCGAGCGTCGTCGACCACTGCTGGTCGGCCATTGTGGCGATCGGCTGGTCGTGCGCCGGCCAGACACCATGATTCGCAACGAGGATGTCTAGCCTGCCGAAGATGCGGATGGCCGCGGCAACGAGTGCCTGACCGTCCCCGATCGCCGCGAGCTCCTGTTGAATAGCCCGGCAGAATTCTTCACCGCCGCACTCTTCGACCAGAGCACGCGCCCGATCCGCCGTCGAGCGATAGCTGAAGATCACGCGCGCCCCGGCCTGGCGCAGCAGGCGAACAGTCGCCGCGCCGATCCCACGCGAGCCGCCCGTGACGAGCGCAACCTTCCCGGACAGCGAGAGATTGAGTCCCGATGCAGATGCTTCCATGAGGGCCAAGCTATCGGTTTGCGCGCGCACGTGCAACCGCAAGCATCCGCTTCGATATTTGTGCGATGGGCCACGAATCTCGCCTATAGTGACAAACAACAAAGCACAGCGGAGAGGAGGTGGCGATGCGATATGTCATTCTGGGCGCCCGCATTCTCGAGGGGCTCGTCTTCCTGATCTTCGGCCTCAACGGTCTGCTGCACTTCTACAACCCCCCGCCGCCCACCGGCGATGCGCTGACGTGGTTCGGCGTCATGGTCACACATCACTGGATGAACTTCGTGGCGGTCATCCAGCTGGTGGGCGCGCTTCTGCTGCTGGTGGGCCGGTTTGTGCCGCTCGCACTCACGCTGCTCGCGCCGGTCATCGTGAACATTCTGCTGTATCACGCGCTTCTGTGGCCGCACGGCTACGCGTTGGCCATTTTGGTGCTGGTCCTGGAGCTGTTTCTGCTGGCCGTGTACTGGCGCAGCTTTGCGCCGGTGCTCCATCCGAATCCTGAGGCGAAGACACCGCAACTTTAAGGCCTCCCGCGCATCTGAGCAGAATCGCGGGCCTGCTGTGATCTCGATGGGGAGCGTAGTGGAGACATGAAAGTGCTCGTAATTGTCTGCCGCATTCTGCTGGGCGTAGTGTTCGTCTTCTTCGGTTGCATGGGCTTGTTTATGCATCCGTCTTTGCCGCCGCGTGGCAGTGCGTTGGGCGACTTGCTGAACATCATGCACGACATCGGCTGGTCGCAAGCTGTGGCCGCGTTTCAGGTGATCGGCGGACTACTCGTTCTATTTGGCGGAACGCTGCCGTTCGGTCTCTGCATCCTGTGCCCGATCACAGTGAACATTTGGCTGTTCCACATTTTGTTTCACGCGTTTGCGCCCTCGATGATCGTTGCGCCGATCGTCGTCACGATCCTGGAGATCGTGCTGCTGTATGCGTATCGCGGCTCGTTCGCCGGTATCTGGACGACGAAGGCGACGCCGACGCTTTAGCTCAGCGCGCGACCGGCGAGTGTCTTCTTGCGAGCCGAGACAAGTGATTTGCGCTGTTTGTCCGGCATCGCGAGCACGTCGCGGGTGCGCTTGGGCAGCTTTGCGAAGATCACTGCGTGCGCGTTGCGGAACTCGGCCTGCCAGTCGGCCGGCCGCAGAGCATCCCAGTCGGCCGTCGCCACCCAGTGCGCGCGTGCGAGGTACGGCGCGGGATAGAAGCCTTCGCGCTCGAGCAGGTCAGGCGCGCGCTCGCAGCCAGCCGCGAAGGAGATGACGCCGTGCGCATCCGCAGACAGGTTGATCAGGGCGAACATCTTTCCGCCGATAGTCTTGTCGCCAACCCAGAAGACGAGATTGTCCCCCCACTGCAGCGTCTCGGCCACGTGCGGCAGCGTGAGGAGAAAGGCCCGGGCTCGCTCGGCATCCATGCGGAGGAGTATAGGCGAGGGCTGCTGCCAGCAAGCTGTCAGGAGATTTGCGGCTCACCCCTCATATACTTTGAAGAAACATGTCTATCGAGAACCCCAAACCCCATCCTCACGTGTTCGCGCCTGTCGACGAACAGCTTGACCTGATTACCAAGGGAGCGGCGGAGCTGATTCCTGCCGCGAACAGCGCAGCGGCTGATGCGCTGCGGACCAGGCTTGAGGAGTCGCGCAAGACGGAGATGCCGCTGCGGATCAAGGCCGGGTTCGACCCCACCGCGCCGGATCTCCACCTGGGGCATACGGTGCTGATGCGCAAGCTGCGCCACTTTCAGCAGCTCGGGCATACGGTGATCTTTTTGATCGGCGATTCGACGGCGCTGATCGGCGACCCCACCGGGCGCAACGTGACGCGGAAGCCGCTCACGCGCGAGGAGATTCTGATCAATGCGCAGACCTACACCGAGCAGGTGTTTAGGATCCTCGACCCCGTGAGGACGGAGGTGCGGTTCAACTCGGAGTGGCTGGACAAGCTGGGCTACTACGACATGGTGAAGCTGCTGGCGCAGTTCACGGTCTCGCAGATGCTCGAGCGCGAGGACTTTCACAAGCGCTTCCAGGAGGAGCAGCCGATCTCGCTGCACGAGATGATCTATCCGATTGCGCAGGGATATGACTCGGTCGCGCTGGAGTGCGATGTCGAGCTGGGCGGGACGGACCAGAAGTTCAACCTGATGCGCGGGCGCGACCTGCAGCGGCACTTCGGGCAGAAGCCGCAGGTGATCCTGATGACGCCGATTCTCGAAGGGCTGGATGGCGTGCAGAAGATGTCGAAGTCGCTCAATAATGCGATTGGCATCAAGGAATCGCCGGCGGAGATGTACGGTAAGCTGATGTCGATTTCAGACGATTTGATGTGGCGATATTGGACGTTTCTGACCGACCTTCCGCAGTCGAAGATTGACTCGATGCGTGCGGACGTGGCGGGTGGCTCGCTGCATCCGATGGACGCCAAAAAGGAACTCGCGCTGACGATCACCGCAGGTTTCCATGGTGCAGAGGCGGCGGAGTTGGCAGCGCAGGGATGGTCGACGCAGTTTCAGCAGCGCGGCGTCGCGGAGGATCTGCCGGAGGTCGCGATTGCCGCTGGTGCGGAAGGTCTGGCTGTCGATGGAGCTGTGAGATTGCCGAAGTTGCTGGTGCTCGCGGGATTGGCTGCATCTGCCGGTGAGGCTCAGCGAAAGCTGTCAGAGAATGCGGTTTCGGTGAACGGAGAGAAGTTCAACGAACGAACAATTGCGCGCGAGGCGCTGGGAGACGCGCCCGTGCTGCGGCTCGGCAAACGGGCTGTGCGCGTGAAGTGGGAGAGCTGATTTGCCGCTTCGCCGCATGACCGCACGGGAGCGCACGGAGGCTGCGAACTGGCAGCTTGCGGCGCTGCTGGCGTTCACCGCAGGTGCGGTCGACGTGACGGGATACCTGGGTTTGCGGCAGTTCACGTCGCATATGTCGGGAATCACGTCGACGCTCGCGCTGCAGGTGGGGACGAACGGTTATGCAGCTCTCCTTCGGCCGGCGGCAGTGCTGGGGTGCTTTATCGCCGGCGCAGCGTTCTGCGCCGTGGTGGTGAACTGGGAACGGCGTCGTAACCGCGAGAGTCTGTTTGCCGTGCCCGTTGCGATCGAGGCGCTGCTGCTGGCCGGGGTTGCGCTCTTCGGCGGACCGGGGCATCTGTTCGCCTCGCTGGCCGTGATGGGCTTCAGCATGGGACTGCAAAATGCGGTGATCACAAAGATCTCGGATGCGGAGATCCGCACGACGCATGTGACCGGCACCATTACGGACATTGGGATTGAGTTGGGCAGGCTGTTCTACTGGAACCGGACGCCGCTAGGGACCGAGGTTCGCGCTGACCGGCGCAAGTTGGCGCTGCTGACGCTGGTTGTGGCGCTGTTCGTCATCGGTGGCGCACTGAGCGCAATGACATTTCACAGGTTAGGATTTTTGCTGATACTGCCCCTCGCAGCCGCGCTGGCAGCGATCACGGTGCTGCCGATCGCGGCGGATTTGGGCGGCGGACATTTGAACGGAAGCTGATGAGGCCTGCCAGGAGTTGAGCCGTCCGGCCCGAGTTTGCGATGCCGGTCGCATCCAACGACCATGCCATTGAGAACAGCCAACATCGTAGGGTCGGGGCCGAATGGGCTGGCAGCTGCCGTGACACTGGCCCAGAGCGGCGTTGCGGTGACGGTCTTTGAGCGCAACGAGAGCATTGGTGGAGCGTGTTCCACGGCCGAGCTGACCCTGCCAGGATTTTGGAACGATGTGGGGTCGTCCTGCTTTCCGATGGGAGCGGCATCTCCGTTGTTTCAGTCGCTGCCGCTCGAAGAGTTTGGACTGCATTGGATTGAGCCGCCGGCGCCGCTGGCGCATCCGCTGGACGACGGCACCGCGGTGACGCTGGAGCATGGTCTGGAGGAGACCGCCGCGCAGCTTGGCGCGCATGATGGCCGTGCGTGGAAGGCATTGTTCGGGCCTTCGGTGCGGGACTGGCCGAGGCTGGTTGAGGCGTTTATGGAGCCGCTGGTCGGCGCTCCGCGGCATCCAGCAACACTGGCTCAGTTTGGCGTGGCGGCAGGCTTGCCGGCACGGTGGCTGGCGCGATCGGCGTTCGATGGAGAGCCGGCGCGGGCGTTGTTCGGCGGCTTGGCGGCGCATGCTGTGATTCCGCTGACACAGCTGGCGAGTTCGGCGACCGGAATGGTGCTGGGAACTGCGGGGCATACGACGGGGTGGCCCGTGGCTGCGGGTGGGTCGCAGGCGATCACGAACGCGCTGGCGGCGTGTCTGCGCGCGATGGGCGGAAGAATCATCGTCGACTTTGAGGTGAACACCCTGGAGGAGTTGCGGCGGATCAGCTCGGCGGAGGTGACGCTGTTCGACACTTCTGTGGCGGCGATGGATGCGATTGCGGGTGAGGCGCTCTCGCCGAGTTACCGGGCGAAGCTGCGGCGGTTCAAGCGCGGGCCGGGAATTTTCAAGATTGACTATGCGCTGAGTGAGCCGATTCCGTGGAGCGCGATCGAGTGCTGGCGGGCGGGGACGGTGCACCTGGGAGGGTCGCTCGAGGAGATTGTGGCGTCGGAAAAGGATGCGTTCAAGGGGCGGCATAACGACAGACCGTTTGTGCTGGTGGTGCAGCCGAGTCTGTTCGATCCCATGCGGGCACCCGCCTCTGACGATGGGATGGCGCAGCACACGGCGTGGGCGTACTGCCATGTGCCGAGCTGGTCGGATGAGGACCGGACGGAGGTAATTGAGGCGCAGATCGAGCGGTTTGCGCCTGGGTTCAGGGATTGTGTGCTGGCGCGGAGGGGGTGGAATGCGACGGCGCTGGAACGGGCGAACCCGAATCTGAGGGCGGGCGATATTTCGGGTGGAGCGATGACGTTTACACAGATGCTGGCCAGACCAACGCTGCGGGCTTATCGGACGTCAAACCGGCGGATTTATCTTTGCAGCGCGTCGACGCCGCCAGGCGGTGGCGTGCATGGGATGTGCGGCTTCAATGCGGCGGTGGCGGCGATGGATGATTGGGGGTAGCCCCCTCCCCCTATTTTTTTGCGCAAAGTCTTCAAAGCAGAGACTTTAGGCTTGGACCTTCCTTGCCCGTCTAGGCAAAGTATCTGGTTTCAATAGGTTACAGGTAAAGTCTTGAAACCAGGTTATTTAACAGGTAGGGGGTCACTTTTCTACGGAAGGGATACGCGAGAAAGGCCGCGAAGAGTCGCGGCCTTTTTGAGCAGGTTTGTGGTGGTTCAGGCGGTGACGCTGGGAGCGGAAGCGGGGGCCTGGGGAGCTGCGGGCTTGGGCTTCGGCGCCGGCTGCTCTGCCTTCCTGGAGGGAGCCAGGATGGCGTGGAGCGTGGTGCCTTCCATGCGGGGCATGAACTCGACGATTCCGGCCTCGCCGATGTCGCCGATGAGACGGTTGATGATCTTGTAGCCAAGGTCGCGATGCGACATCTGGCGGCCTTTGAAGCGGAGACTGGCCTTCACCTTGTCACCATCGCCGAGGAAGCGGACGGCCTGGTTCTTCTTGGTCTGATAGTCGTGCTCGTCGACGGTGACCGAGAACTTGACTTCCTTGATGGTGATGACCTTCTGCTTTTTGCGTGCGGCGCGCTCGCTCTTGTCCTTTTCGTAAAGGAACTTTCCGTAATCCTGAATTTTGCAGACGGGAGGATTCGCGTTGGGCGAGATCTCGACCAGGTCCAGGGAGCGTTCACGGGCAATCTTGAGCGCGTCGAACGGCGCCATGACGCCGAGCTGTTCGCCGTTCTCATCAATGACGCGGACTTCGCGGGCGCGGATTCGATCGTTAGTGCGGATGAAGGACTTCTGCGAGCGTTTATCGAGAGGCGGTATAGGGCAGTCTCCAGCGCGCCGGTTAGGCGGCTTATGTATTGGTGTTGGATGCGCCTGACACGGCGGGCGCGAGGGTCCTGGGAGGGTTTAAGTGTAGCATCTGCGGTCGGCTGCGTTCAGTGGGCGAAGGTCAATGAAATGTAATTTTTGAACGTGAGTCGAATGATCTATTCACACCGGGTAGACTTCGCGCAGCGGTGAAAGGCCGCGACTGAAGCATGTCTACGCTGCAGCTCATCAGCATTTTGGTAGTGACGGCCGGCCTTTTCGCGTGGGTGAGCAGGCGATGGCTGCGGCTGCCGCTGACAATCGGCACGATGGTCATCACGGTCACTCTGGCATTGTCGCTGGAGGCGGTGAGCGCGTGGGCCCCGGGGATCCATGCCTGGGCATTGCGGCTGGTGATGCAGCTCGATTTCGAGCGATTGATTCTGCAAGGAATGCTTCCGCTGTTGCTGTTTGCGGGCGCGTTTTTGCTGGATTTGAGGGAGCTGCTGCGGCAGCGGGTGGTGGTGGCGACGCTGTCGATTGCGGGGACGGTGCTGACCGCTGCGGCGGTGGCGGCGTTGATGTATTGGGCGCTGCGCGCGGCGGGGTTGAATCCGGAGTGGTTGCCCTGTTTGATGTTTGGCGCTCTGATCTCGCCGACGGACCCGATTGCGGTGCTGGAGATGCTGCGCAGGGTGGGGATCAGTGGGGGGCTTCAGGCACAGTTGGCGGGGGAGTCGCTATTCAACGATGGGATCGGCGCGGTGTTGTTCCTGACGCTGCTGTCGGTGGAGCGCGGAGGGGTGGCGACGCCGGGACATATCGCGTGGCTGTTGATGCTGCAGGTGGGCGGGGGGACGGCGCTGGGGATTGGGGCGGCCTGGGTGACCTCGTGGCTGATGAGCCGGATCGATGGGTACCAGGTGGAAATCCTGTTGACGCTGGCTCTGGCGCTGGGAGGGTATGCGCTGTCGGAGGTTCTGCATCTGTCGGCTCCGCTGGAGGCGGTGGTTGCAGGGCTGGCGCTGAGGGGGTTCAACCGGCGGCGGCCGCGGCAGAGGATTTCGCACGAGAGTCTGGACCGGTTCTGGACGGTAATTGATGAGCTGCAGAATTCGGTGCTGTTTGTGCTGCTGGGATTGGAGGTGCTGGCGATTTCGTTCGGGCGACGTGGGATGGAATCGGGCGCGTTGGCGGTTGCGGTTACGGTGGGAGTGCGGTTTGCGGTGGTTGCGCTGTTGCTCGGTCTTCTGCGTGTCTGCCGGCAGAGGTTTGTGAGCTCGGTAGCGGTGCTGGGTTGGGGAGGGCTGCACGGTGGCCTGTCGCTGGCGCTGGCGTTGTCGCTGCCGCGGACGGCGGAGAATGCGTGGGTGGCGCCCGCGACGTATACGGTGGTGCTGTTCTCGGTGCAGGTGCAGGGCGGGTCCATGCCGCTGGTGCTGCGGCGGTTTGCGAGCGGGCGGCCGGAGAGAGTGGAAGAGATGGATGTGGCGTGAGGGCTTCGTGGCTTGGAAGAGCGAAAAGCCCTGACGCAAAGGGCGCCGAGGTGCGCAAAGGTACGCGACGGGGTGCGTGGTGGGCTGGTCGGTGCTTGCGTGGGTTTGGGGAAGCTGAGAATATGGGGCGGATACGGCACAGCGAACGGACGAGTGCTGAACGGGCCTGCGCGCTAGAATGCGGCGGGGCATTGGAGGACTGACTTGGCGAAGCGCCGTGTGTTGCTGGTGGATGATGAAGTGGCTGTGCTGTTGACGATGAAGGCTGTGCTCGAGATATCGGGCTTTGATGTGGACACGGCGACTTCGGCGCATGAGGGGCGGTCGAAGATTCGCACGCGCGAGTATCAGATGGTGATCACGGATATGCGGATGGAGTCGGATGCGGCGGGCCGCGAGGTGATCCAGGCGGCGCGGACGGCGCCATACCATCCGGCGGTGGCGCTGCTGACGGCGTTTCCGGTGGAGCAGGACGACTGGATGGAGATGGGCGCGGACCGGATGCTGGTGAAGCCGATGCAGACGCCGGTGCTGATTCGGCAGCTGGAGAAGTTGATGGAGAGCCATGCGGCGAAGCTGGCGAAGATCTCCGAAGCGGCGGCGCCGCAGAGTGATGGTAAATCCGGCGCGAAGAAGGCGACGAAGAAGGCTGGTGTGAAGCGCCCCGCGAGCAAGAAGGGATTGACGAAGAAGGCCGCTGCGAAGAAGGTTGCCGGAAGGAAGAAGAGGTAGAGGTCGCGCTTTTAGCCCCAGCGAACAAGTTCACTGGGATCCTCGATTTCGCGCGAAACCCACCTTAGCGCGCATAAAACTGCGCGCGAAGATGGGGGACCCGGTAGCTTGGAAGAAGAGCGGCCGCTGAAGTTTGCAGCACATTCGCCGCAAGCGTGTAGAACTGGCCTGGTAAGGCATCTAATCGGGCTTAGTCAGCTTCACAGCAATTAGAGTTCGGTGTTCTTTTGCGCGCACCGGGGCATTCCTTCTGCCTGACGGGATTTCTGCATGGAATTTCATATCAGCCGCGAGATTCGCGACCGGCTTGAGCTGGACGAGGTGCTGTTCAGCTACACGGGAAATGTTGTGTTCGCCAATGTGGCGGCGGCGCGGAAGATGGCGCAGTCCTTGAACAAGGTGCGCGAGGCCGAGGTGGGCGGGAAGCTTGATCCGGAGCGGACGATTCATGCGGGCGCGCTGTATGCGATGGGCATGATTGACGAGCTGAACCACGCGCTGGTAGCCAAGTTCCGTAAGGAGAAAGACCCGCAGGTGCTGACCGCAGCGATGCGGTGGATAACGGAGCAGGCTGACCCGCAGCAGGTGGAGAAGCTGCTGCGGGCTTTCACGGAGCGGTTCCCGAATACGACGGTGTATCGGGGCAAGATGGCTCCAGCGGAGTGGCTGGCGAAGTCGACGGAGGGGATGCCGAACCGGGAGGCGGCGCTGGAGGAGTTGCTGCTGCTGTGGCTGGCGAATATCAATCCGGCGTTCAAGCCGTTTCGGGAGCTGTTTGCCGATGAGCCGTTGCGCAGCGGAACGATTTACGCGAAGGCGACGAAGACTCTTCCGGAGTATTTCAAGACGCGGCCGAAGCTGGCGCCGGAGGTGGGGAGCCTACTGGATGCGTTGCAGGCGCCGATGAAGGCGTCGCCGGACTCGCTGACCGGTCAGTTGGATTTCATCCGCACGAAATGGGCGCCGTATCTCGATACCGATTTGAAGAAGCTGCTGCTGGCGATCGACACGGTGCGCGAGGAAGAGATTGCGATCTGGATGCTGTTTCATCCGCCGGGGCCGGACTGGCATAGGCATGGACCGTCGGGGCGTGGCGGCGAGGGATTCGTTGGGGACGAGTACATCGGGTTTGAGGACCAGTGGTATATCGACGCGGAGGGTCGGCGCAGGCGGCGGTACGCGGCGGATTACCAGGCTCCGCTGAATGAGTATGAGGCGTTTTCGGCGGACCAGGCGTGGATGCCGAATGTGGTGATGGTGGCGAAGAGCACGTATGTGTGGCTCGAGCAGCTATCGAAGAAGTACGGGCGGCACATTCATCGGCTGGACCATATTCCGGATGAAGAGCTGCAGATCATGGCGGACCGCGGGATGACGGCGCTGTGGCTGATCGGATTGTGGGAGCGGAGCGTGGCGTCGCGAACGATCAAGCGGCTGCGCGGGCATCATGATGCGGTGGCGAGCGCGTACTCGCTGAGGCGATATGACATTGCGGAGGATCTGGGCGGGAACTACGCGTACGAGAATTTGCGGAACCGGGCGGCGCATTATGGGGTTCGGCTGGCGAGCGACATGGTGCCGAACCATATGGGCATCGATTCGGATTGGGTTCTGGAGCATCCGGACTGGTTTTTGTATCGGTGGGAGAGTCCGTTTCCGAGCTACAGCTTCAATGGGCCGGACCTGTCGACGGACTCGCGGGTTGAGATCAAGATCGAGGACCACTACTACGATCAGTCGGATGCGGCGGTGGTGTTTCGGCTGAGGCATCATCACGATGGCGCGACGCGCTACGTTTACCACGGCAACGACGGGACGACGTTTGCGTGGAACGATACGGCGCAGATTGATTACTCGAAGGCGTTCGTGCGCGAGCAGGTGATTCAGGCGATCCTGCATGTGGCGCGGCTGTTTCCGATTATCCGGTTTGACGCGGCGATGGTGCTGGCGAAGCGGCATGTGCAGCGGTTGTGGTTTCCGCTGCCGGGGGCGGGTGGGTCGATTCCATCGCGCGCTGAGAATGCAATGAGCCAGGAAGAGTTTGATTCGCTGATGCCGCATGAGTTCTGGCGCGAGGTGGTGGATCGGGTGGCGGCGGAGGTGCCGGGCACGCTGCTGCTGGCGGAGGCGTTCTGGCTGCTCGAGGGATATTTTGTGCGCACGCTGGGAATGCATCGGGTGTACAACTCGGCGTTTATGAACATGCTTCGCGATGAAGAAAATGCGAAGTATCGCAGCTATCTGAAGAAGACGATTGAGTTCGATCCGGACATTCTGAAGCGGTATGTGAACTTCATGTCGAACCCGGATGAGCGGACGGCGATCGATCAGTTTGGCACGGGTGACAAGTGCTTTGGCGTGGCGACGCTGCTGGCCACGCTGCCGGGGCTGCCGATGTTTGCGCATGGGCAGGTGGAGGGGTACACCGAGCGCTATGGCATGGAGTACAAGCAGGCCAAGATGGACGAGTGGCCGAACGAGAGCCTGATTGCGCGCCACCAGCATGAGATTGCGCCGCTGTTGAAGCGGCGGCGGATCTTCGCGGAGAGCGCGAACTTTGTGCTGTACGACTTCTGGACGGGCTACGGGACGGTGGATGAGAACGTGTTTGCGTACTCGAACCGCAATGGAAGCGAGCGGTCGATTGTTCTCTACAACAACAGCTATGGATCGACCCACGGAACGATTCATATCTCGGCGGCGTCGATGGAAAAGAGGTCGGGCGAACTGCGGCAACGCAGCCTGGCGGAGGGGTTGGATGTTGGGTGGGATGAGTCGCTGATTCTGCGCTATCGCGATCATGCGAGAGGTTTGGAGTATCTGCGGCGGGCGACGGACATTCATCGGCATGGGCTGACGATCGATCTGCGTGGATATCAGTATGCGGTGCTGCTGGACTGGCAGGAGCTGCACTCGACGGCAGAGCATCCATGGGACCGGTTGTGCGATTCGCTGGCCGGCGCGGGTGCGCATAGTCTCGACCACGCTTTGTCTCTGCTGCGGTTGCGCCCGCTGCATGAGGCGCTGGAGCATGCGCTGCATCCGGGCGCGCTGCGGGTCCTGGCGGAGCTGGGGCGTGACCTGCTGAAGGAATCGCAGGTGAAGGCGGCAGCAGTTGAAGAGCCGCAGAAGGAGAGCGGAACTGCGCCGAAGCCCGAGAAAGCAGCAGAGAAGAGTGACGCGCGTGCGCAGCTCTCGGCGACGCACCAGTTGCGCCTGGGAGACTGGCTGGGCTCGGTGGATGGGTTTGCGTGGAGAGCGGCTGAGATTCTGCGCGCGGATTCGGCGGAGGAGTTTGTGCGGAAGTTTCGCGAAGAGATTGTTCCGCTTATCGGAGCCTCTCTGCGCGTGCCGCTGCTGGAGCGGACGTTCTCGACCGTCTGGCCGGGCAATGTGCGGATGCTGTTGCCGAGTTGGGAGCCGGGAACGTCGCCGGAGCGAACGTGGGCGCCAGTGCTGGCGTGGGCGCTTCTGCGCAGCCTTTCGGGCGGAGCACGGCCGGAGGAGCTGTTTGATCAGCTGGAGTTGCGCGAGACGCTGGGTGCAATCTTTTCGACCAGCGGTTTGGAAGGCGAGGATGTGTGGCGGGCGGCGGCGCGCGTGCGTGTGTTGCTCGCATACGGCGATGAGCCGCTGGAAGTAGTGGCCTACTCGCGACGCTTCTGGAACGAGCCGGATGTTCGGTGGCTGACGGGAGTGAACGAATCTGGTGGGAAGACGTACTTCAACCAGGAGGCGACGGACGAACTTCTGGCATGGATGGCACTGCCGTTGTTGCTGGATGTGGCGGGGAGTGCGGCGCCGGAAGAAGAGCTGCGGCGTCTGGAAGATCGCATTGGTGTGCTGAGGGCGAACAGCAAGGGGGCGGGGTTCGAGCTGGAGCGGCTGTTGCGGGGAAGTTCGGCTGAGCCTGTGAAGGCGAAGAATGGAAGTTCCGGCGGCGCGACTGTGGCCGAAGAATTGCCTGCGGACGGCGCTTCGTCGACGAAACAGATGACACCTGCAAAGGGTGGGTCCGAAGGCCGTAAGTAGCTCATGAGCAGCCCGATGTAGTTACTAATGAATGCACCTCTGGGTGGCTGAAGCGCAGCTGAACAGGCGTCTTTTGTGACACTTCTGCGCGTCCAACAGATGAATGTCAGATGAACGGAATTCGCCACGCCGCACGATTACTGTGATGGGCCTGCTGCGTCCGCACAGGCGGGCGCTGTGGCTTGGGCTGTTGGCGGTGACGGGGGAGAGCCTCGCGGACGTCCTGCAGCCATGGCCGCTGAAGATCGTTCTGGATAATGTTCTGCCGCACAAGAAGATGGCTCACGGATGGCTGACGCACCTGCTGGACCGGACGGTCGGTCCGGACCCAATGCGAATCCTGATTGTCGCGTGTGTGGCGGTGCTGGTGATCGCGGCGCTGGATGCAGTGAGCACATACGGCGAGAAGTGGGTGACGACCACGGTTGGGCAATGGGTGACGCATGATCTGCGCCGGGCGCTTTATGCACGTGTGCAGAAGCTATCGCTGGCGTATCACGATCAGTCGAAGACAGGCGATCTGATCAGCCGGGTCACCGATGACATCGATGCGATCCAGACGTTTATTGTCTCGGGGCTGCTGAGCATTGTGGTGGATGTTGGGACAATCGCCCTGATGATCGGCATCATGTTTCATCTCAGCTGGCGGCTGACGCTGATTGCGATGACAGTGGTGCCGGTGCTGTTCACGATTGTTTATGTGTACACGCGGAAGGTGAAGAAGTACTCGCGTGCGGTGCGGAAGCAGGAAGGAAAGATGATTTCGGTGGTGCAGGAGGTGCTGGGATCGATTCGAGTGGTGAAGGCGTTTGCCCGTGAGAATTATGAGATTCAACGCCTGGAGGGCGAGAGCCTGGAGACAGTGGAGGCGGCGCTGAAGGCGCGCCGTTTGAAGGCGCGGCTGGTGCCGCTGGTCAGCATCGTAACGGGAGTCGGAACCGCGCTGGTGCTGTACTTCGGCGGACGTATTGCGTTGGCCGACATTGTGGCGGGCGGCGGAACGATCTACGTATTTCTGTCCTACATCAAGAGCATGTACAAGCCGATGCAGGACATCTCGAAGATCATGGATTCCTATTCGAAGGCGGATGTCGGGTATGAGCGGATCAAGGAGGTGATCGAGGTTGAGGATGAGTTGCGCGACGCGCCAGATGCCCGCAATGCTCCACGGCTGCGCGGCGATATCGACATGGAGAATGTGAACTTCTGCTACAACGCCGACCGGCCGATTCTGAGCGATATCAACCTGCATGTGAAGGCGGGGACCACGGTGGCGATCGTTGGGCCGACGGGTTCGGGGAAGACGACGCTGGTGAACCTGATTCCGCGCTTCTATGACGTGACGAGCGGCGTGGTGAAGGTGGATGGAATTGATGTCCGGACACTGAAGCAGCGGTCGTTGCGCGAGCAGATCAGTCTGGTGCTGCAGGATACGTTGCTGTTCAGCGGAACGATCTGGGACAACATCGCCTACGGGCGGCCGGAAGCCGGGTATGAGCAGATTGTGCGCGCTGCCGAGATGGCGAATGCGACGGAGTTTATCGACAAGCTGCCGCACAAGTACGACACGGTGGTTGGGGAGCGGGGTCTGACACTTTCGGGCGGCCAGCGGCAGCGCATCGCGATCGCGCGGGCGATCGTTCGCAAGAGCCCGATCCTGATTCTGGATGAGCCGAGCTCGGGGCTGGATGCGGCGAGCGAGCAACTGGTGTTTGAGGCGCTGGACCGGCTGATGGAGAACAAGACGGCGATTGTGATTGCGCACAGGCTTTCGACGATCCGCAAGGCGAGCTGCATTTATGTGGTGAAGGATGGGCGGATTGTGGAGCAGGGGACGCATGACGAACTGATCGCGCGCGATGGTGTCTATCGGCAGCTGCACGATATTCAGTTTCAGGATTCGCAGGAAGCCGCGCCCGCGACGGTGGCGTGAGGGAATGCGCGTGAGCTGTTCAGAGGCTGTTCAGTCGGGCGATACGCTGCTCGAGAGTTGCCACGTATTCGTTCGTCTCTTCGGGCGTGAAGTTTCCAGCGCGGAAGGCGTCGACGAGTTGCTGATGGCTGAGCTGGCTGAGGAGTGAGCCGATCCAGCGCGCGTCTGCACGAGGGATGTTGCGGCCGATCCACTCGTAGCGACGCTGCCGGAGGTATATGAATGCAAGCAGACCGCCGGTCTCTTCGACGATCTTGTTGGGAGCCCCAGGTGTGGCGAAGTCGACTGTAGTTGGGGTAGTGTGCGTGATGAACCGCGATTCCGCGTATGCCTTCGCGTTGCCCTTGCCGTTCACGTTCTTGATGCGCACGGTGTTCGTGCCGAAGCTGGCGCCGGTGTCGCTGACGAGAAAGATCTGCCGGCCGGTTTTCTTGTCGCGGTAGACGGCGTTGTTCTCGTCCTTCAGATCAAAGCTGTTCAGCACGGCGATCATCACGCGCAGGCCGTTGAATTCACGCGTGCCGATGAAGGGATTGCTCTTCCAGGCCCAGCCGGCGATGCGCTTTTCACCATCGGGTTTGCGTGCGAAGCGGGCGTTCGAAACCTGGTCTCCGTTATGGATGTAGCTGTGACCGCGGTGCATCTTGAGGCCGGGGATTGTTGCATCCGGGAGGACGTAATCGACGTCGGTGAAGTAACCGATGGCCCAGAGCAGGCGAGAGGCGGTGACCTCCGGGCGAGCTTCGGCACCGAGCTTTGCACGCCACTTGGTTCCGTTTCCGTCGCGAACGTCGAACTTGGGGTTGGTGCCGTGTTTGTCTTCGTCCAGGAAGGTGAAGGGCGGCTTCGGCTGACTGTCCTCGCCGCCAAGACCGAAGAGGAGATTCTTGCTCGCGATGTCGCCGGGGTCCTGCCAGAGGACGGGGTCGTGCACGTCGGCAGAGGAGATGGGCTTGTGATCTTCCTTACGAGACTTCTTTCCGCTGTCGTTCTTGGTGTTGTCCGGAGCGGGCTGCTGCTGTGCGGAAGCTGACGGCGCGGCATTTTCCGGTTGTGATTGCGACGATGCAAACGCGGGAATCGTGCAGAGCCAAGCGACAGCGGCGAAGAGCGCGAGATGAGCGATTCTGTGTTGATGAGTCGTACAGCCCGTCATAACGCTTTCAGTTGTGCGATGCGGTCCTGTAGCACGGAGACGTATTGCTCGATGGACTCCGGCGGGAAGTTGCCGGCACGGAAGGCGTCGACAAGTTGCTGATGGGTGAGCTGGCCGAGCATGTCACCGATCCAGCGTGCGTCTTCGCGTGGGATGTTCTGGCCGATCCATTCGAAGCCTTTGCGCCTGACGTAGTCCTTGGCCATAAGCCCCGCGGTTTTGACGAGGACGCCGGTGGGTGCGGCGGGCGTGCCGAAGTCGACCGTCGTCGGCGTGCTCTTCGTGATGAACTTGGAGTCAACGTAGTTCTTGACGTTGCCCTTGTCCTGCGCGCGGCTGGTTTCCAGTGAGTTTGTGGCGAAGGTAGCACCGATGTCGCTGACGAGGAAGATCTCGTGTCCGGTCTTCTTGTCGGTGTAGACGGCGTTGTTCACATCCTTGAGATCCCAGCTGTTCAGGACGGCCATCATGACACGAAGGCCGTTGAATTCGCGGGTGTTGCGGAAGGGGCAAGTCTTCCACTGCCAGATGCCGATCTTTGTATCTTTGCCCGGCTTGCGGGCGAAACGAGCATCGATAACCTGATCTGAGTTATGGACACGCTTTGCACCGCGCTTGATATCGAGACCCTGGATCGTTGCGACATGGAGGAGGTAGTCGTCGTTGACGTAGTATCCGACGGCCCAGAGAAGACGCGAGGCGACGACCTCAGGACGTGCTTCCTCGCCGAGCTTCACGCGCCATTTTTTGCCGTTTGCGTCGTCGACGTCGAACTTCGGGTTGGTTCCGTTCATGTCTTCGTCGACGAACTTGAATGGGGCGGCGGGGCGGCCGTTCGGACCGCCGTGGCCGTCGAACATGTCCTTCTCGGAGATGTTGCCGGGATCCTGCCAGAGCGAGGCGTTGTGGATGTCGGCCTGATTGACCGGCTTGTCGGTGTCCTTCTTCTCCGCTTTCGGGTGCTTCGCCGGAGGTGTGGAGTCATGGTCGGGAGCCGCTGTTGCGGGCGCGCTCGGCGGCTGCGCGGGAGCAGAGTGATCTGTGGGCGCGGGCAGCTCCTGAGGCGCTGCGGAGGTCGGAGGAGCAGCCTGCTCGGGTACCGTGCCGGGCTGTTGCGCAGGTTGCTGGGGTGCGGCGGACGAGGGCGGCGGGGCTGTCTGCTGCGGGAGGGCGGGTGGATTTTGCGGCGTGGATTGGGCCGGCGTGGACTGCGGATTGGAGCTTGGCTGAGATTGCGCGGATAAGGGAGCGCTCTGAAAGGCTACGCAGATTGCCGAAAGAATCGCGAGACGTCGTACAAGGTGAAGCATGGGGTCGTTCTCCCGAAAGTAAGGCTTATAGAACCCATCTGGTTAGAAGCATTTGAGTGGCTTTGTGGCTATCTGGCGAGCGCAGAAAAACATCCCCAAGGGCTTTCGGCGCATCCCTCTTCGAGAGAACGTCACGCGATGCGTTGGGGGCGCAGCAGTGTGCCTCGGCAAGGAACGATTGTGAAGCTATTTGTGCAGCCCGAGGCAGGACTTGAACCGGTGCTCTCTGCAATAGGCAGGGCGAAGAAATGCATCCAGATCCTGATCTTTCGGCTGGACCGCCCGGAGCTCGAGAAGGCGCTGGTTGAAGCGGTGGAACGCGGCGTTACGGTACAGGCGCTGGTTGCGTCTACGAACCGTGGCGGGGATAAGGTGCTCCGGCGGTTCGAAATGCGCGCCCTGGAGCGTGGAATTACGGTGACACGTACGGCGGATGATCTGGTGCGTTACCACGGCAAGATGCTGATCATCGATGGCAAAGAGCTGCTGCTGATGGCGTTCAACTTTACACATCTGGACATTAGCCTGAGCCGGTCGTTTGCTATCAGCACGTCGAACAAAGAGTTAGTGGCGGAGGCGGTGAAGTTGTTTGATTGTGACTCCAAGCGCACGCCGTATACGGCAGGGAACGACGATTTCGTCGTGAGCCCTGTGAATGCGCGTGAGCAGTTGACGGCGTTTATCCGCGGAGCGAAGAAGCAGTTGCTGATGTATGAGATGAAAATCAGCGATAACGAGTTTGTGAAGCTGCTGAACGAGAAGATTTCGCAGGGTGTTGATGTGCGGGTGATCGGCAGCACAAGCCACAAGGGAAACACGCTGCCGGCGCGCAAGCTGCCGACGCGACTTCATGCGCGAGCGATTATCCGCGATGGCAAGTCAGTGTTTCTAGGCAGCCAAAGCCTTCGAAAGCTGGAGCTCGAAGCAAGGCGCGAGATCGGCATCATCGTGCACGAACCGAAGATCGCGAAGCAGATGATTGCCACGTTCGATTCCGACTGGAGTGGAGCAACGCCCACGCAACAACCTGCGGAGGTCAGCGAACTGATCAATGTGCCGGCAAAGAAGGTCGCGAAGAAGGTTGTGAAGGAGTTGAACCTGGTGCCAGCGGTGGAGCAGGTTCTCGACCGGGTGCTGGAGAAGAAAGAGGACGTCCAGTTAGAGCCGAAGGAAGTTGTGGAAGGTGTGCGGGAAGCCATGCGCGAGGAGGTGCAGGCGGCAGTGACGCAGGCGCTTCATCAGTTGGTGACGGCCGCCGCGGGGGCGGAGGAGCCGAAAGAGGAGAGGAAGAACGGGAACAATCAGTAGAGGAGAGGAAATGTCGGAGAGCCCGGTTGTGGTTGTGACAGGCGCGTCTGCTGGGTTGGGGCGCGCGATCGCACACGCGTTTGCACGAGAGGGAGCGCGCATTGGGCTGCTAGCACGCAATCCGGAGGCGCTGGAGGCGTGCAGGCAGGAGTGCGAGGTGCTCGGAGGCCAAGGCCTAGTGATCCCGACCGATGTTTCTATCGCGGCCGAGGTGGAGGCTGCAGCGAGCAAGGTGGAAGAGGCGTTTGGGCCAATCGACGTTTGGGTGAATGATGCGATGGTGAGCGTCTTCTCGCCGGTGAAGGAGATGGAGCCGGAGGACTACAAGCGCGTTACCGATGTGCTTTACCTGGGGTTTGTACACGGGACGCTGGCGGCGCTGAAGCGGATGATGAGGCGCGAAAACGGCAAGGGGAAGGGAACGATTATCCAGATTGGCTCAGCGCTGGCGTACCGGTCGATACCGTTACAGTCGGCGTATTGTGCGGCGAAACATGCGATCAACGGGTTTACGGATTCGCTGCGATGTGAGTTGATTCACGACAGCAGCGACGTGAAGATCACGTCGATTCATATGCCTGCGATGAACACGACACAGTTTAACTGGGTGAAGAACCGGCTGCCGAATGATACGCAGCCGGTGCCGCCGATTTATGAGCCGGAGGTCGCAGCGAAGGTGGTCGTGGCTGCGGGAATGTCGAAGCGGCCGCGGCGCGAGTACTGGGTGGGAGCGCCTACGGTTGCGGCGATTGTGGGTCAGAAGTTTGTGCCTGGGTTGCTCGATCGTTATCTCGGCAAGACGGGTTACGATTCGCAACAGATCAAAGGTGAGCAACGCGATCCGAACGCGCCGAACGATCTTTATCACTATGTTCCGGGCGTGCACAGCGCGCGTGGGAAGTTCGGTGCCCGCTCCAAGCGCACGAGCGCGGAGGTGTTTGTCACGCTTCACCGCGACTGGTTTGTGGCCGCGGCGGCGCTGGTGCTCGCCGCAGGTGGGACACTCCTGGCGAGACGGAACGCGTGAGCGGGCGAATCGTGGGGCAGAGTGCTCGTGAGGCAGAGAGCCACAGGTTGTTAGCAGGCGCGAATGCTGCGGCGTTGGCGACGCTGGTTCCTGTAGCTCTGCATCAGCTTGGGGTGGTGGATCACCTGCCTGATCCGCCGAAGAGCGTTTTCGATTCGGATCGGATTACCGATTCGTCGATAGCGCATCCGTTCGGCATTCCAGACGCTCTGCTTGGGATTGCCAGCTATGGGACGACGCTGCTGTTGATCCGAAGCGCGTCCCGATCGCACGCGGTCCGCAGATTTCTTGGCGTGAAGTTGTTGCTGGATGGCGGTGCGGCTGCCTTCAACGCTACGCGGCAGGTGGTGCGGTTCGGAAAAGTGTGCAGCTGGTGCATGGGAACTGCGGCGGCGACTGCGGTGATGGTGTATGCCGGGCGGCAGTTGATTGCTGGAGTATTTGCGGGCGAGCGTGGTGATCGCTAGCGACGCAGGAACAACATGAAGGCAGAGCCGAAGGCGGCGATGCCGACGGTCATCCAGAGGACGTAGTCGCCGGGGTGGCCGCTCTGCATCTCGCGCAGAGGATGGAAGCCGCGTTCGACAAATGCGCCGACGCGCAGATGGCGCGGCAGGCGGTTGCGGAAGACGGATGAGAGCGCCAGGAGCAGGCCAAGAATGAGCGCCAACAGGCTGCGTGTGACGGCGCCGGGGATTGCTTCGCGCCAGGATGGCTGCGTGAGCGCGACGTGTCGGCCGGTGTAGGACGTGTGCAGATAGGCTGGCTGGCTGGCCATTGCGGCAGCGGCGTCTCGCAGGATGTGAAGCCAATGCGGATAGGCGAACAGAGCGATGGCAAGGAGCATGCAGAGGGCAGGAGGGATGAGGTGATAGGCGCGAAGCCTCCGGTGCTCAGGATCTGTTTCGGGCAACTCGCCGATCTCGGCGGAGCGGTCGCTGAGTGCGCCATCGCCCCAGCCGAAGAAGGCGTGCATGCCGACGCGCAGGACGGCTGCTGAGGTGAGTGCGCCTCCGATGATGAAGATGGCGGAGAGGCCGTGGAGATGGCTTAGCTCGGCTGCGCGCTCTGCGGCGGATTCTCCGAGCAGCAATGCAAGTGGCGGAGCTGCGGCGAGGCCGATTGCTCCGAGGATCCAGAGGGCGGCAGCCCAGGGGAGATGACGAGCTGTAGCGAAGAGTTCACGCTCGGTGATGGACCGCTGATTGTGCAGGAGCACGCCGGAGAGAAAGAAGAGGCCGCCTTTGACGAATGCGTGCGCGACCAGATAGGTCATCATCGCGGCCAGGCCGAGCGGGCCGCCTGCGGCGAGCGCCGCGAGCATGAGCCCGGAATGGCACACGGTGGAGAACGCGAGCATGCGCTTCAGGTGATGTTCCGCATAGCACATGAAGCCGGCGAGCAGAACGGTTGCCACGGCAAATGCGAAGAGGATGACGTGCAAGGCGTAGGCATGAGGAGCGAAGGATTGCGCGAAGATTGCGTAGTAGATGCGCGCAACTGCGTATAGGCCGAGCTCGACCATAAGCCCGGAGAAGAGCACGCACACAGGCGTTGGAGCGACAGCGTGTGCGTCGGGAAGCCAGAGGTGGAACGGAGCGATGGCTGCCTTGGTGAGAAATCCGCAGAAGAGAAGCGTGCACGCGAACAGGGCGAGGGGGTCGTGGCGGTGTCCGATGGACAAGCCGATCTGCGCCATGTTCAGCGCGCCGGTAACGGAGTAGAGAAGCGCGATGCCGGTGAGCACGATGAATCCGGCGACGCTGTTGGTGATTGCGAAGTTAAAGGAGCCTTGCAGCGGCGCGGGCTCTTCGGTCTTCAGGCCGCAAAGCGCGAAGGCTGCGATGCTCATCAGCTCGAAGAATACGAAGAGGTTGAATAGGTCGCCGGTGAGCGAGAAGCCACACATGGCGGCGAGAAAGATAAGCATCAGCGGATGCAGATGCTTCTGCCCGGAGTCTACGAAGCGCCAGGAAAAGAGCAGGGCGAGTGAGGTGAGCAACGCTGCAAGGACGGCCAAACCGGCGCCTATGGGCTCAACGACCATGCCGATACCGATGGCTGTAGAACCGCGCGGCCACCAACCTCCCAGCCAATAGACACTGGCGCCGTGATAGACAGAGCCGTAGAGGAGAATGGACGTGATGGCGAGTGTGCCGAGCGAGGCGAGCAGGCCGAGTACGTCCATCGCGACACGTGGCAGCCATTTGCGCACAGCCGCAAGAATTGCCGCGCTGAGAAGAGGCACAGCGACAGCGAGGGCTGGAGAGATGGGCGGGTTGGTCATCATCCGCGCAGGGTCCGAAGATCGTTGGGGGAGACGCTGCCGGATTTTTCGTGTGCCTTGACGACCATCGCGAGCAGCAGCGCGACGACGACGGCTTCTACGACAACGTCAGTGAGCATGAGCGCCTGTACGACGGGGTCGACGACGAGTTTGCTTGTGGAGATGTCGGCGAAGATGGGGGCCGAGCCACCTACGCGGTAACCGATCGCAAGCAGAAGCATGTAGGTGGAGCTCTGCAGAATGGCGAGACAGACGACGGCGTGGACGAGGTGCTTGCTAGTGACCAGACCATAGAGGCCGCAGAGCAGCAGCCACGCTGCAACGAAGTAGGGAAGCGAATGCAGAACTCCGGGCATCTATTCCTCCTCCGGAAAGGCACCGGTGATGATCTCCTGCAGGTAGATGTAGACGACGAGCAGGAATGAAGCGGTCACTTCGACACCAACGCAGGCGCTGATCAGCGCGATGGTTCCCGAAGAGAAGACGTCGCCGGTGGTGCCAAGTGGGATGAAGTTGCAAAGAAAGGGAAGTCCGGCAAGCAGGGGGGCGATGCCGATGATTGCGTAACCGCCGGCGCCGAAGGCTTCGGTGACCTCGACGATGGCGTGTGACGTGATGCGGCAGAATGCGCCGGTGTTCTCGCAGACGTAGACCAGCACAGCGCCGGTGGCGAGGATGACACCCGCCTGGAAACCGCCGCCGGGTGTCAGTTGTCCGTGCACGCCGATGTAGAGGCCGAAGACGGTTGTGACGAGAAGAGCAGGGAGATTGACGGCACGTACTGCAGCGCTGAGGCCGCGATCATCTTCGAGCCTGCCTGCGGGTCGCTTGAGTGCGCCTTCTTCTTTCCGCAGCAGCATAGAGACGCCCAGCACGGCGGTGAAGAGGATGAACTCTTCGCCGAGAGTGTCGAAGCCGCGGTAGTCGTAGTTGATGGCGTTGACGATGTCGGTGGCGTGCCGCTCGTAAACAGCGACGCGCGCGATGGCATCGCCGTAGGGACCGCGGTAGCTGCCCCAAGGAGGCATGTTGAGCGCTGAGTAGGCGTAGAGAAAGAGCAGCACCGCGCCCGCGATGAAGAACAACGAGTTGCGGGCGCGTTCAGTCATTTCGGCCCTCAGTTGACCTCGAGGCTTGAGCTGCCGATCTGGCGCGATCGCGGAATCTCATGCGAGCGATTGCAAGCATCACCATGAGCGGAAGGGCTACCGCACCGACTGTGATTTGCGAAAGAGCGACATCTGGGGCCTGGAAGATAAAGAACATCAACGCGAGCAGCAGACCGTAGAAGCCGAGCGCGAGCACCTGGTTGGTGACATCGCGCGTGCGCACGACGGCGGTGCCGGTGGCAGCGATGAGCACAAGGAGTCCCGCTCCGAACCAGATCATCATTGGGGCTCCTTTGTGTCACGGACGAACTCGATGGGATCTGCATCGCGCGGCTCCCAGTGACCGAGCTTCCGGATGCGGATCGCACGTGCTGTTGCATGGGCAACGACCGAGTTGATCGCGAGGAGTGTGATGGAGATGAAGAGCGTCTTCCATGCGGCGCTCGAATTGCCAGTGCTGACGAAGACAGCAGCGGTGAGGACCACGGTTGCCATTGCCGGAAGCGCAAGGTAATGCAGCGATTGGGTTGGTTCGCGCATGCGAAGCATTCCTGCGCAACCAAGCCAGCAGAGGAGCACTACGATCACAAGCAGAGTTGCCTCAGTTATCGTGCGAGCGGTCATAGGTACCTCTCGAGGAAGCGCGTGAACACGAGTCCGCCGCCGAAGGAGAGAATGGCGAGCGCCAGCGGCATGTCAATGAATGGCAGGCGGCCGAAGCCGACCGTGAGCATCACCATCGCGATGATGATGATCATGCTGGTCATCTCCAGACCGACCAGTCGGCGCTCCGGTGAGCCGCGCAGGCACATGGCCGCGCACGGGATGAGCGCCATGCAAGTGAGAACCGCAGCAATGAGCCAGAGATTCACGACTGGGCTCCGAGATCGCGCTGGAGCTGCGACGTTGGCGCGCGACGAAGCTGGTGCAGCAGCATGCGGCTTGTAGCAGGGTCAGTGCCGATAACAATGGAGTTCGGAGTGGAGGTTATGTAGACGGTGGCTAAAACCCGCCTGGCAACGAGTAGCGGGTCATGTAGCGCGGTTCGGAAACCAGAGACGCGGTAGAAGGAGCCGGCTGGCTCGATCCCCGCGAGGTCTCGGATGAGGACGATCGTGACCGTCCAGGCGTCCGAGATCATCATTCCGGGCAAACGCCAGAGGGTAAGGATGTCTCGAATGCGGAATTCCAGCGGTTCGGAGGCGACCTGCAGGGTGCGCCACAGAAAGAGTGCGGACAGAGCAACTGCCAGTGTGCCGACGATCATCTCGTCACGTTTGAGTCCGGCGACCAGCAAGATCCATTCCGCAGCCATGATGATGACCGACAGCGTCAGGACACCGGGAGAGATCGATCTTGGGTTGGCATGCGCTCCTCGCATGCAACAAAGGACGGTAATGGAAGGGTTTAAAGATGCTTGCAGCCGCTTTTGTGCGGCGAAGGTCTGGCCGGGAGCGCTCCAGCGTCGTGCAATTGACCTAAAAGGCCCGAACGCTCTCCTCTGTGACGAGTTCTTCGACGGCGATATTCATGGTCGTGCCGAGCTTCATAAAATTGTCGCGCCACTCGCGAGACCAATACTGGCTATTGCTGCGCCGAAGCATGTCGTTCCAGATGTTCTGTGCCTGCCACAGGTTGACGTCCATCGGCAGCGATCTGAGGCTTTCGGCGATGGCGAGTGTTTCCTGCAGCACGGCCAGATTCTGAATTTCGGCGCTGTCCTCCAGTCGAACCATGGCCCGCTTCATCCGTTTGTCGGCTGTAAAACTTAACAGTGGGTTATCGAGGGTGACGTTGTCGATCTCTGCACGGCGAAGCAGCCGGGTGATTTCCGCCGGGTCGAAGTTGTCGGATTCGATCGTGCGCCGGAGGCTCGCATTGATAGCGAAGGTCGCGGTCAGGGCGAGTGCGGGAGGGGCGGCCACGTTGCTCTCGCCGAGGAAGTGCAGCAGGGTTGCATGCTCTTCGTAGATACGGATCAACGAGCTCTCGACCTGTTCGAGAGTCTGATTAAGGATGCTTGTGAGGATGCGGTGCTGCTCGTCGGCGAAGAGCGAGGTGAGGGAGTAGAGTGTTCCGCCAAAGAAGGGATCGATGAGCCGAATAAGTTCGGGAAGATTGGCTCTTCGGACGGCAGCGCGGGCCCCCTTCAAGAAAATGTTCCAACTGGTTTCGTCATCTGTATGAAAGCGCTTAACGGCGGCCGAGAGATTCTGGTCGCCAAGGTGCAGGACAGCGAAACAGATTTCCTCTGTCTCCTCAGTAATCCTTGAGCGAACAACTGCCCGGCCGAGCGCAACGCGGCCATGGCCTGAGGTGAGCAGGTCGTAGCTGTTGCGATGGACGTCGTAGCAAAATAGCTGGCCCGGCGAAGGGTAGGTTCGAAACATGGAGCTTATGGCGTAGTGGGCGCCGACATGCTCCATGTCCACGCGCCGGGCCGTCACGAAACGTCGATAGACCTCAGCGCCGTTTCCAACCTCGGCGACGTTGCTTTGTGCGCGCAGCAGGATTGAGAGGAACTCCTCCTCGAGCTTGCGGCCGGGCTCGCCGAACAACTTTGCAGCCAGCTGCAGGGCTCTTCCCGCATACGCGATAATCTGTACGGTCTCAATGCCGGAGATTTCATCGAAGAACCAGCCGCAACTTGTGTACATGAGTTGCGTGTAGCGCTCCAGCTCAAGCAGCTCGAGAGTCGTGATGCGCTCCTGCGGCGAAAGCTCGTGGGTTGCGTGTTCCTCGAAGAAGCGATCGATGTGTTCGGGGCTGCGGTTCAGGATGACGCTGATGTAGGCGTCGCGTGCGATCCAGAGATCCTTGAGCAGAGGGCGGGCAACGTCTTCCGCCAGAGTAGCGGTGCGATCGCGGAGCAGATCGAGGGCTTCGCGAAGAGGGCCTCGCCAGAGCTGATTCCAGCCGGGCTTTCCGCCATTGCAGCCGCAGTTGGAACGCCAGCGCTCGATGCCATGTGCGCAGCTCCAGGAGCTGTCGTCGAAAACTTCTGCCTCCCAGCGCGGCGGAAAGCGCTCAAGAAATTCCCCGTAGTTGGTGAGCTTCGCGTCGCGGTTCTCTTCGATCCAATGCATGGCATAGCTCAGCGCCATCTCGCCATGGCGATGGTGATGTCCGTAGCTTTCGCCGTCCGTGGCAACGTGCACAAGTTGTGGCTCGTCGGCCGGCTTCTGTGCGCGGAAGCCGTCGAGGAGACGCTTCGCAAAATTTTTACCGGAGTGCAGCAGGCCTTCGAAGGCGATCGCGCGCGAGGCTGGGCCATCGTAAAAGAACACTGCGATCGAGCGCCCTTCCTCGAGCTTCACAAGGTATGGGCGAGTCGGGTCCACGGAGGCGTTGGGAGTTTCGATCCAGGCGGCTTCGTTCGGGCCGGCGCCGTTGCCGCTGACTGAAGTAGCCCCGTGTGTGTGGCCCTCAGGCAGTGGCCGGATGCGGGCGCACTGGTGCGGGGCAAGAATGGTGAACCGAATGCCCTCCTGCGCCATAAGGTCGAGAACTTTGCGCGAGACGGCGGTTTCAGCCAGCCACATGCCTTCCGGTGTGCGGCCGAAGCGATGCTCGAAATCGGCGATGCCCCAGCGAATCTGAGTGCGTGCGTCCCGCTCATTCGCGAGCGGCATGATGATGTGGTTGTAGACCTGTGCGATGGCGGACCCGTGCCCGGAGTAGCGCTCCATGCTGGCGGAGTCGGCATCGAGGATCATGCGATAGGTGCGCGGCGCGAACTCGGCGAGCCAGCTCAACAGTGTGGGACCGAAGTTGAAGCTCATCCGCGCGTAGTTGTTCATGATGCGGATGATCTGAGTCTGTTCGTTCTGGATGCGCGAGGCGCCGTTGGGCGCGTAGCACTCGGACGTGATGCGGTCGTTCCAGTCGTGATAAGGCGCCGCGGATTCCTGCATCTCCACTGTTTCAAGCCAGGGGTTTTCGCGCGGAGGCTGATAGAAGTGCCCGTGCACGCACACGAATCGCAGGGGAGCAGAGGTGGAGTCGGTTGGCTTGGGTGGTGCTGTCGGTCTACGAGCCATCAGTCAAAATCTTATTCCTTGGACGCGCGCCGACCTGGAATGGAGTTGCTACTGCGGCTGGGTGATCTTGCCGGAGGCGAGATCGCATGCACGCCACATATACCAGCTCGCTATCGAGCGCCAGGGAGCCCACTTCTTTGCACGGCGGATCATCTGCTCAGGCGTTGCGAGCAGATCGGGCGTGACCTTCTGCGCAGGTTTGAGGCCGAGGAAGGTTAGCGCGAATCCTTTTCGGACACCGTAGTCCGAGACGGGCAGGACGTCCGGGCGTCCCAGTCGAAAGATGAGCAGCATCTCGACCGTCCATCGCCCGATGCCGCGAACCTGAGTGAGGTGCTCGATGATGTCCTCGTCGGACATCTTTTTGATCGTGCGAAGCGAGGGCACGGTTCCGTCGACCGTCTTGGCAGCGAGATCACGGAGCGCCAGCATCTTGTTGTGCGAGAGGCCGGCGGAGCGGAGCTGCTCGTTAGGGCAGTCGAGGAGGTGCTGCGGCGAGGGGTGATTGCCAAGGCCGCAGATCGGTTCGAAGCTGGAGAGCATCCGCGCATGGATCGTTGCTGCAGCTTTGCCGTGAAGCTGTTGATACACGATGGATTCCGCTAAGGCTTCAAAGGGGGATTGCTGCGACGGCAGACGCAAGGTGAACGGTCCGGCGCGTTCCATGAGACGGGCGAGCTTCGGGTCGGCGGCAGAGAGGGCCCCGACCGCAAGCTTCGTGTCATAAGGAGGTTTGTGCGTAGGACCGCAGCGCGGGCGAGGCATGGGGAGTAGTGTGGCACGAATTCGGACTGTTGTGGACGCAGTTGCTTAATAAGGTGCGGGTTCGCGTGGATGAAAGGGCAAAAATCCTTGAAATTGCATCGGCCTGCAGTGCCGGGCCTGTTGCCTAAGCTCTTCGATAATCGTTTTCCGCATCGAACATCGACCAAATCCGCGGCCAACCCACTTCAAACTCGCATAAATCGGCTGCTATACTTTGGCTCTCAGAAGCATGTCGGTCTCGTTGGAATCCCCCTACGGACAGATAACAGTTAGTTAGTTGCTGCAGTCGCCCCATTGTGGGGCGAGGGAGCAGCATGCAATAGCAGTAGCAGGAGCCACGCCGATGATGTCGGCGAACGGAGAGCAGGAACGCACTCATGGCGCAAGTGTTTGACCGCAGTTCGAATGCACTGGTTCGCATGAGCCTGGTGCTGACGGGTCTGATCGTCATCGCGCTCGGCGTGACGCTGAACGAGTTGCAACGATCGCCCTGGGTCACGCGGCAGGGTCAGCGTCCCGACCAGCCGGTGCCGTTTAGCCATAAGCACCACGTTGAGGGTTTAGGGCTGCAATGCCAGTACTGCCACACGTCGGTGGAGAAGAGCTCCTACGCGGGTATTCCGCCGACGAAGACCTGCATGAACTGCCACTCCGAGATCTGGACGAACGCGCAACTGCTGGAACCGGTGCGCAACAGCTGGGCGACGGGTGAGTCGATCCAGTGGATCCGCGTTCACGACCTTCCGGACTACGTCTACTTCAATCACGAGATTCACGTGAATAAAGGACTCGGATGCGCGAGTTGTCATGGCCGCGTTGACGAGATGCCGTTGATGTACGAAGAGAACACGCTGCAGATGGAGTGGTGCCTCAACTGCCATCGCAATCCTGCGACGAACCTGCGGCCGGCGGCCGAGGTCTACAACATGGCCTGGGCGGGGCCCTCGAGCAGCAAGCCGGTGTGGTGTACGACCACGGGCAAGTCTGGACCGACCGCCGGCTCGGTTTCCTGTACGACGACAGATCCGACGACTGGAGAGAATCCTGAGCTCGCGCAAGCCGAGCCGCCGCACCCGATCGGGCAGGGACGCCCTCAGTCCGGCTTCCCGATGCAGCCGCATCCGCAGAGCGAGCCGGGTTCGGTGTCGGATGTGCCTGTGATCACGGTGCCGGCGAACTATCAGAAGTTCACCAGCCAGATCGACCTTGGACATTACCTGATGGACAAGTACCACATCCGTACGGCCAACGAGCTCTCCAGCTGCGAGACATGCCACCGATGAACGAGACGACGATGAACCAAGAGGTGAAGGCCGCCGGCCTGATGCCGGAAAACGGAAGCCCGGCGGCAGCGAACGGGACGACGGCCCAGGTTGTAACGGCGATCGCGCCGGCTCCCCGGAAGAAGATGACGCTGGCTGAGGTTCGCGCGAAGCTCGACGGCAAGACCGGCCGGAGGTTCTGGAAGAACCTCGACGAGCTGGCGGAGACGCCCGAGTTTCACGAGCTCATGCAGGAGGAGTTCCCGCGGCAGTCCGGTGCGGGTGAGTGGATCGACGCAGTTTCGCGCCGCAGCTTTCTGAAGGTGATGGGCGCGAGCTTTGCGCTGGCAGGCCTGGCGGGCTGTACGAAGCAGCCGGATGAGCCGATCTTCCCCTACATCAAGCAGCCCGAGGACTTGATCCTGGGTCGCCCGATGTATTTTGCGAGCGCGCATCCGTTCCCAACCGGAGCAGTTCCGGTGCTGATCAAGTCGGACGCCTTCCGCCCGATCAAGGTCGACGGCAATCCGGAGCACCCGATGTCCAAGGGGCGCTCGGATACGTTCACGCAGGGCACGCTGCTTGGCCTGTACGATCCTGATCGGTCGCAGCATCCGCGGTTCCGGGGTGAAGCCGCGGAGTGGGGCGACTTCCAGCAGGCGTTTGCGAAGGGTGTTGGTCAGCTTCCCGGCGGCCAGGGCTTGTACTTCCTGTCCGAGACAGTGACTTCTCCCACGCTTGCGGCGCAGTGGAAGCAGGTGCAGGCGAAGTATCCCCAGGCCAAGCTGATCCAGTACGACCCAGTCAACGGCGATGTGGCTCGCGCGGCTTCCAAGGCAGCCTTCGGCGACTACTACGACACGCAGTACAAGCTGGATGATGCCGACGTCATCCTCGCACTCGACGCGGACTTCTTAGGGGGCATTGGCTTCCCTGGGTTCCTGCCGATGGCAGCCTCCTTTGCAGAGCGCCGCCGCTACGAAGAAGGGAAGACCATGAACCGGCTGTACGTCGTAGAGACGACGCCGTCGGTTACCGGATTCAAGGCCGATCATGCGCTGCGCCTGAAGCCGAGCGAGGTGGAGGCGTTCGCGAGCAGTCTCGCGGGGGGTGGTGGTTCCATCAACAATCCCGCAGCGCAGAAGTTCCTGACTGCTGTTCTCGATGATCTGAAAAAGGCGAATGGCCGCGCGGTAGTCATCGCGGGACCGCAGTCTTCGCCGGCATGTCATGCCGCTGCGCATGCATTGAATGCCTCGTTGGGCGCGGTCGGTAAGTCGGTCAGCTATTCGACTCCGCTGGCGCCAATTCCGACCGAGCAGGGTGCGGATCTGAAGTCGCTGGTCGACGACATGAACGCAGGCAAGGTGAAGTGGCTGGTGATGCTCGGCGTAAATCCGCTGTACAACGCGCCGGTAGATTACGACTTCATCGCCGGATTCAACATGGTGCCCAACACGGTGCACGTGGGCCAATACCTTGACGAGACGGGCTTCTATTCCACATGGCACGTCAACCAGGCGCACTACCTGGAGAGCTGGTCTGATGCGCGGGCTGCGGATGGAACGATTTCGATCGTACAGCCGATGATTGATCCGCTGTATGGCGGCAAGACGGCGCATGACGTTCTGCAGACACTGATTGACCCCTCGCAGTCTGGGTATGACGTGGTGTCGGCGAACGCCAAAACGTACATCAAGGGTAGTGATTTCGCGAAGGCCTGGAAGAAGGCGCTGCACGATGGCTGGGTCGATGGCACGGCGAACACTGCAGCGACCGTTTCGGCTCCGAAAGCTGCAGCGCCAAATGGGGCGGGTGCGTCCGCTGCGGCACCTGCCGCTGACGGCACGCTAGAAATCAAGTTCATCCCGGATCCGTCGTTGTATGACGGACGTTACGCGAACATCGGCTGGCTGCAGGAGTTGCCGAAGCAGGTAACGAACCTTTCCTGGGACAACGCCGTGCTCATCAGCCTGGATACGATGGGCAAGCTCGGCATTGAGGAGAATGAGGCGATCGAGCTCGAGCTCAAGGGCCGGAAGGTCATTGCTCCGGTGCTGATGGTTCCGGGTCATCCGAACGATTGCGTGAGCGTTTATCTCGGCGGCGGACGTCGTGCCGAGGCGGGCCGTGTCGGTGCGGGCGTAGGGTTCAATGCATATCTTCTGCGCACATCAACGAACCCGCTGTGGGACTCCGGTCTGAAGGTCACGCGTGGCAAGGGGACGTACGATATCTGCGTCACCAAGGTGCACAACATCGAGCACCGCGGCAATTTTGCGCAGCATGATCTGGAACACAAGGAGTTCGACAAGCAGGGGGTCTATTCGCTCGCGGGCCACGAGGCAGAGGAGCGGTCAATTATCCGCTATGCCACGGTGGCCGAAGTGCAGAAGGATGCGGATTATGCCCATAACGGTGCGAGCCTGACGCTGGTCGATAAGATTGGTTACAACCCGCAGGGTGAGGCGGTTCCGCACGAGGAAAGCTTCTGGCCGGACGCGTGGCGATATGACCACCAGGATCCATCCTCGAGGCAATTGCAGAACAAATGGGGAATGGCGATTGACCTGAACTCGTGTGTGGGCTGCAATGCCTGCATCGTGAGCTGCTATGCGGAGAACAATATCGCGGTCGTCGGCCGTGAACAGGTCAAGATCGGCCGCATCATGCAGTGGATTCGCATCGATACGTATTTCGAGGGCGATCTGCATGCACCCCAGGCGTTCTTCCAGCCGATGCTGTGCCAGCACTGTGAGTCGGCCGGATGCGAGCAGGTGTGCCCGGTGGGCGCCACGATCCACTCGCCTGAGGGCTTGAACGTAATGGTGTACAACCGCTGCGTCGGCACGCGGTACTGCTCGAACAACTGCATTTACAAGGTGCGCCGCTTCAACTTCCTGCTGTATTCGGACTACGACACCGAGAGCCTCAAGTTCATGCGCAATCCTGACGTCACGGTGCGTTCGCGTGGCGTGATGGAAAAGTGCAGCTACTGCGTGCAGCGCATTGAGGCGGCCAAGATTGAGGCCGACAAGGAAAACCGCGCCGTCCGCGATGGAGAGATCGTCACGGCCTGCCAACAGGCTTGCCCGACGGATGCGATCGTGTTCGGCAACATGAATGATCCGAACTCGAAGGTTTCGAAGCGAAAGGCAACGGAGCGCGATTACCAGGTGCTCGCCGATCTGAACTACCGTCCGCGGACCACGTACACGGCCGGCGTTATTAACCCGAACCCGGAGCTTGCTTAGTATGGCGACCCACCATCCAGTTCCCGATCCGGAGACGGTGCACGATCCGATGATCGACCCGCGCACGGGCGAGTATGCTGTCATTGCGCCAGGGCACAACTTCAGGAGCGTTACCCAGAAGATTGCCGGCATCGTGCTCACGGGCTCGACGCCGTGGGCCTGGTGGGGCGGCTTCTTCTTCGCGGCTACCGTGGCGCTCGGCGTGGTCATCGGTGTCACTTGGCTGTTCCTCAAGGGCGTTGGTATCTGGGGTGTCACGATTCCCGGGGCCTGGGGCTTCGCCATCATCAACTTCGTCTGGTGGATCGGTATCGGTCACGCCGGAACGCTCATCTCCGCCATCCTGTTGCTCTTCAAGCAAGGCTGGCGTAACTCGATCAACCGATTCGCTGAGGCGATGACGATCTTCGCCGTGTGCTGCGCCGGTATGTTCCCGCTGCTGCATATCGGCCGTCCCTGGCTGGGATACTGGCTGTTCCCCTATCCGAACACGATGAACGTGTGGCCGCAGTTCCGCAGCCCGCTGGCTTGGGACGTCTTTGCGGTCTCGACCTACGCGACGATCTCGGTGGTGTTCTGGTACATCGGCATGGTGCCGGATTTCGGCACGCTGCGCGACCGCGCAAAGGCGCCGATCGCGAAGTATCTGTACGGCCTGCTGTCGCTCGGCTGGCGCGGTTCGACGCGGCACTGGATTCGGTATGAGTCCGCGTCACTCCTGCTGGCCGGTCTGTCGACGCCACTGGTGCTCTCGGTTCACACAACCATCAGCTTCGACTTCGCTGTGGCGGCGATGGCGGGTTGGCATACCACGATTTTCCCGCCTTACTTCGTTGCGGGCGCTGTCTACTCGGGGTTCGCGATGGTGCTCACGCTCGCGATTCCGATTCGGAAGTTCTACCACCTTGAAGACCTTGTGACGCTGCGTCACCTCGACAACATGGCGAAGGTCATGCTGGTTACAGGCTCGATCGTCGGGTACGGCTATGGCATGGAAGTCTTCATGAGCTGGTACTCGGCGAGCCACTGGGAGTTCTTCATGATGTGGAACCGTATGTTCGGCCCCATGGGCTGGGCATACTGGCTTCTCATCCTCACGAACCTTGCCATTCCGCTGACAACTCTGTGGAGCCGCCGTCTGCGTGTCAGCCCGGGGTACCTGTTCTTCCTGAGCTTTGTAGTGAACATCGGCATGTGGTTCGAGCGGTTCGTCATCGTTGTGACCTCGCTCTACCGTGAGTACCTGCCGTCGAGCTGGGGAACCTACCGGGCGACGTTCTGGGACTACCTCCTGTTCATCGGCACGTGGGGCTTCTTTACGGTCCTGTTCCTGCTCTTTGCGCGGCTGGCTCCCATGATTCCGATGAGCGAGATCAGGATGATGCTGCCGCAGACCAAGGTGCGGCCCGGCGGCCAGCCCGCGGACCGCGTTGTTGAGGAGGCCCTCTGATGCTAGTGCGTGAAGGAATCTACGGCCTGCTGGCGGAGTTCAATACGCCGTCGGAGTTGGTCCACGCGACGGAGATGGCGCACCGTGCAGGGTACCGCCGTATGGAATGCTATACGCCGTATCCAGTGGAAGAGGCAGCCGAGGCTCTGCGCTTCCATAAGACGCGCGTTCCGCTGATCTGCCTGATCGGCGGCATCATGGGGCTGATTACCGGGTACGGCATGGAGGTCTGGATCAACGTGTGGGGGTATCCGCTGAACATCCGAGCGATGCCGCTGTTCAGCTGGCCGGCGTTTGTGATCCCAGGCTATGAGTGGACGATCCTTTTCTCGGGTCTCGCGGCTGCGTTCGGGATGATTGCGCTGAACGGGCTGCCGCAGCTCTATCATCCGCTGTTCAATGCGCCCAACTTCCGCGACGGCGCCACGACGGACAAGTTCTTCCTTTGCCTCGAGGCACACGACCCGCGCTTCTCGGTTGCCGAGACTCGCGCGTTTCTTGAGCAGTTCAACCCAGTCTCTGTTGTGGAGGTCGACCACTAATGCAGAGATTCGAGATGCGAAAGACGAGACACGAAGTGGTGGCTTCAGGAATTAAAGGAGCGGTACGAGCAGCGGCCATCATCCTGTCGACCGGGGCGATGCTGGTGCTCGCTGGATGCCGTCAGGATATGCAGGACGAGCCCAAGTTCTTCCCGCAGCGCGGGACCACCTTCTATCCGGACGGACGGTCTGTGCGTCCGCAGGTTGCGGATACGGTGGCGCGCAACCAGGGCGGCGAAGATTCGTACTTCTATACCGGCCTGATCAACGGCAAAGAGGGAGATGGTCTGCCCATCGACTTGACTCCGGACACGATGGCGCGAGGCCAGGAGCGCTTCAATATCTATTGCACGCCATGTCACTCGCGCGTAGGGAACGGCGACGGCATGATCGTGCAGCGCGGCTACCGTCCGGCAGGTGATTTTCATACGGACCGGCTGCGCAACGCACCGCTGGGACATTTCTTCGCAGTCATGACGAATGGCTATGGCGCGATGCCTGACTACGCTGCGCAGATTGCGCCGCAGGACCGCTGGGCTATCGCGGCCTACATCCGAGCGCTGCAGTTGAGCCAGAACGCGAAGCAGGCAGACGTCCCTGCCGGGGCGCGTGTCGAAGACCTTCACCAGATTGCCAAAGACCAGGGAATGCCTCCGGGCTTTGCTGACCCATGGGGGCTTCCGTCAACTGCGGTATATGGAACTCCGAACGGGCAGGACAATGGGATTCCGGGACTGGGCACGACGACCTCCCCGGTGAGCGCGCAAACGCATGGAAGCGGTACCGCGGGGCAGCCCTCGGCAACGCGAAACTCCGCTGGGCCACCGCTGGCGAAACCGGACGCCCAGGCTCCGGGCAGGCTGGCCGGACCGCAACACTAGGAAGCAAAGAAGATCGATCGAACGATGTTTCAGGAATACGAAGGCGAATGACCGATGGCATTTGAGAAAGAAAGTTTCGGAGCCGGCCCCACTCATGGCGAGGTGGCGCATCCCCATCCGCGGCAGATGCCATCGGTACTGACCGCGCCGGACATCATTCTGCGCTGGCGAACCTATGCGTTGATCGCCGCGGTCGCGCTGGGTGTACTTTCGCTTCTTCTTTTCCTCTGGACGCCGGAGGGCCGGAACCATCTGCTTCGCTCCTACCTGATGGGCGTGATGACGTGCTTCAACTTCACAGGCGGAGCACTGGCCCTGCTGATGGTGCAGTACCTCTCGGGTGGTAAGTGGGGGCATGTACTCCGTCGGCCGCTTGAAGCGATGACGCGCACCATCTGGCTGGTCGTCCTGATGATGCTTCCGATTCTGTTCCTAATGAAGCATCTGTATCAGTGGGCGGCCTTCACTACTCCGGCGGAAACATGGAAGGGATTTCAGGCAGGCGTCCTGACGCAGGAGCAGGAGCTCTGCATCAACCTCAAGCACTTCATGCTCAGCCCGGTAAGTGCGTGGGTGCAGGCGATCCTGGTGCTCGGGTTCATGGCGGTCGTTGTTTGGCTGCTCAACGCGTGGACGATCGACAGCGATGCAGATCCGGCGGCCGGCACCTTCCTGAGCTTCGATCGCTGGCGGACGCGATTTGAGAATCTTTCCGGCCCCTCGCTTCTGCTGTATGTCATCGCGATGACGGACTTCGTGATCGTGTTTGTGAAGTCGCTCGACGTGACGTGGTACTCGTCGGTTTACGGGCTGCAGTTCCTGGTGGCTCAGGGATATGCGGTGCTGGCGCTCGGAATCCTCACGCTGATTCTGCTGTCTCGATATGAGCCGATGAAGTCGATGTTCCGGATCACCGAGCAGCACGACCTTGGCAAGCTGGCCTTCGCGTTTGTGATGCTGAACATCTATCTCACCTTCGCCGAGTTCCTGATCATCTACTCGGGCAACGTACCGGATGAGATTCCCTGGTACCTGCATCGGATCCGCGGCGGGTGGTGGACGATCTGCACCCTGGACGTCATCTGCCACTGGGTGATCCCGTTCGTTATTCTCCTCTCGCGCGACTTCAAGCGCTCGAAGCGGCGGATGATCTGGCTCTGCATCTTCATGATTGGCGCCCGCTTCATCGATATGTTCTGGCTGATCGAGCCGAATTTCAAGGACGCCGCCGGCAATCTGCACCTCGCCGGTAACTCGGGCATTCTCGCCTACATCACTGTGCCTCTCGCGGTTGTGGCGTTGTGGATGGTCGTCTATCTGACGGAACTGACACGCCGACCGCTGATAAACCTGAACGATCCGCATACGGAAGAGCTTCTGGAGCCTGAACATGCCCACTAGAGGACACGAAGGACACGATCCAGGTCGCCCGCAGTCCACCGGGCCTCACCCCGTTCCACCGGTGCGCGACCCTGAGCACCCAGGTTACGAGGTACAAGACGTCAGTGTTGGCGGCATCATTACGTTCATCACGGGCCTGTCCGGCTTTCTTGTTATCTTCTTTGTCTTCTGCTTCTTCATGGGCAAGGCCATTAACTACACGCTCGCGAAGGAAGACGGCCCTGCCAACAAATGGCACGCCGGCCAGACCGACCTCGGCTCGACTCCGCGCGGAGAAAAGCGCGAGGACCTGACCTCCAACGCTGTTATGGAGCAGCGGCAACTCGCGCAGATGACGCAGACGTTTCCAACGCCCCGGCTGGAGATGGACGACGGAGACCAGGACATCGCCGATCTTCACGCACGCGAGGATCTGTTGCTTGATTACTACAGCAGCTCTCCGGACCTACCCTCGGGCACGATTCGGATTCCGATTGCCCGAGCCATGCAACTGGTCGTACAGCAGGGACTTCCCAAGCCGCCGGCGGCCGCGCAACCCGCGCCACTGATGGCTGGTGAGACAGCACCCATCGTGCAGGCCCCGCTCACCGACGGCTTCGCGCGTACGGGATACGAGCTCGACACCATTGAGGCGCGGGAACAAAAGAATGAGTTTAACCGCGCCGAGGCGAACCACGAGTAAGCGCGCTTAGAATTAATCACGAGGACGTACTTGATTCAATCGACTCCAAACCGCAAGCGCTGCCAGCGATTCCTTCGCATGGCCCTCGCTGCCCTGCTTCTGGGGCTGGCGGTCGCTCCGGTGTCGGCCCAGGTTTCCAGCTACGGTGACAAGACGGAAGGACCAAACGTAGGCGATCAACTGCCGAAGGTGCTGCAAGGTGCAAAGATCCAGCAGCGTCTTAACGCGCAGCTTCCTGTCGCTGCTACGTTCACGGACGATCACGGCAATCCCGTCACCCTTGGGCAATATTTCGATGGCAAACATCCAGTGCTTCTCTCGGCCGTCTATTACAACTGTCCAATGCTGTGCTCGGAGGAGTTGGACGGCATTACCAGCGCCCTTGAGATGGTGCATCTGACGCCAGGAAAAGACTTTCAGGTCGTTGTCGTGAGCATCGATCCGACGGAAACCTCACAGCTCGCGGCGCGGCGAAAGGACTTCTACCTTCGCCGCTACGGCCGGCCGGAGACCGCGAATGGCTGGCACTTCCTCGTCGGGCAGGAACCCAGCATCAAGGCGCTGACCGATGCGATCGGATTTGGCTACGTTCGGGTGCCGGGGCCGGACGGCAAGCTCACGCAATTTGCGCATGCGAGTTCGATTGAGCTGGCCACACCCCAAGGGCGCGTGGCGCAGTATTACCTTGGCGTCGAGTACTCGCCGAAGGACATTCTTCTGGGGTTGATTGATGCTTCAGGTAACAAGATCGGCTCGCCTGTCGCCAATATCCTCACCTACTGCTATCACTACGACCCGCAAATAGACAGGCACTCGCTCATCGTTGCGCGGGTTGTTCAGCTAGGGGGCATGGTGACGGTGGCGAGCCTTGGCGGATTTATGTTTCTGATGTTTCGGCGAGACAAAGAACTAAGCCGCAAACTTGGCAGCGTGCCAGACTGGCATGACGATAACTGGCGGAACGGATAAGGGAAACGATGGGTATTAGTCCAGTCCTGTGGCAATTTTTGATCAAGTGGCTGCACAGCTCGGCGCTGTTTCCGGCTGAAGCGTCCACCATCGCTCCCTATACGGATGCGCTGTATTTCTTCCTGGTCACGATCTCAGTCATCGGGCTGGTCTTCGTTACCCTCCTGATCTTCTACTTCTCTCTGCGCTATCGCCGCGACAAGCATCCTGTGGCAGTTCAAGTTGAGGGGTCAACGATCCTCGAAGCCACATGGACCATCATTCCGCTGGCGCTGTTCCTTGTTGTCTTCGTCTGGGGCGGCCTGCTCTACTTCCGGATTTACAATCCTCCGCCAAATGCAATGAACATCTACGTGGTTGGCAAACAATGGATGTGGAAGGCGGAGCATCCGGGCGGCCAACACGAGATTGACGCGCTGCACATTCCGGTCGGGCAGCCAATCCAGTTGACCATGATCTCGCAGGACGTGTTCCACAGCTTTTCGATTCCCGACTTCCGAGTGAAGCGCGAGGTCATCCCGGGCCGCTACTCCACAGTCTGGTTCCAGGCGACGGATCCCGGCACCTATCACATCTTCTGCACGCAGTACTGCGGCACGCTGCACTCGGGCATGATCGGTGAAGTGACCGCGATGACGCCGGCTGACTACAAGAAATGGCTGGATCAGTCGAACTCCGGAATGAGCCTGGCGCAGAACGGCGAGCGCCTCTTTGCATCGATGGGATGCAACGCCTGCCACTCCGGCAATGCCTCGGCTCGCGGGCCGAATCTCGCTGGCGTGTATGGATCGAAGCTTACGTTGACCGATGGAAGCCAAGTCCTTGTCAATGACGCGTATCTGCGCGACGCCATCCTGAATCCTTCCCAGCATGTGACGGCCGGATACTCGCCGATCATGCCCACGTATCAGGGACAGATCAGCGAAGACGGTCTGATCGATCTTGTCGAGTTCATCAAGCAATTGCAATCCAACTACCGCATCCAGCAGACCTTCGTCACTGCGGACTCGAATCAGGCCGCGCCTGTTACCCCCGCAGTCGGCACCAACCAGGACTCGGTGAAGCCATGAGCAGCACAGCAACCATCCTCTCTCTACCCGACCAGGCCACAGCAAGACTGCCGAAAGTCAGCTATCTCAACAAAGAGCATGGCTTGTTGAGTTGGCTGTTGACCGGCGATCACAAGCGGATCGCGATGCTTTATCTCATCTCGATCACGTTCTTCTTCTTCATCGGAGGAGCGTTTGCCGGCCTGATTCGCCTCGAGTTGTTGACGCCGCAGCCCGATCTCGTATCAGCGGATACCTACAATAAGTTCTTTACAATGCACGGGATCATCATGGTCTTCCTGTTCCTGGTGCCATCGGTGCCGGCAACGATCGGGAACTTCCTGATCCCGATCATGGTCGGGGCGAAGGATCTGGCCTTCCCGAAGATCAATCTGCTGAGTTGGTATCTCTACGTTGCCGGCGGCATCATGCTGCTCGCCGCGCTGGTGCTCGGTGGCGTGGATACGGGTTGGACATTTACGACGCCGCTCTCCACTCATTACTTGAACACGCATGTCATTACAGCGGCGCTGGCGATTTTCGTAGCAGGCTTCAGCTCAATTTTCACCGGCCTGAACTTCATCGTGACGATCCATCGCATGCGCTGCCCGGGCATGACATGGTTCCGTCTGCCACTGTTCGTCTGGTCGAACTACGCGGCTTCGCTGCTGATGGTGCTGGGAACGCCGGTGTTGGCGATCACCCTCACCCTGGTCCTGCTGGAGCGCGTGTTTGGAATCGGCGTCTTCGATCCGACTAAGGGTGGAGATCCGCTGCTCTTCCAGCACCTCTTCTGGTTCTACTCCCACCCGGCCGTGTACATCATGATTCTGCCGGGAATGGGCGTCATCTCGGAGACGATCTCCACGTTCAGCCGAAAGCGTGTGTTCGGCTACACGGCGGTGGCCTTCAGCTCCGTTGCTATTGCGCTGTTCGGGTTCTTCGTCTGGGCGCACCACATGTTCATCATGGGCATCTCGAACTACTCGGCGCTGGTGTTTTCGCTGCTCACGATGCTCGTGGCCGTTCCGTCGGCCATCAAGATCTTCAACTGGGCATTCACGCTGCAGAAGGGCTCCATCACCTTTGAGACGCCGATGCTTTATTCCTTCGGCTTCATGGGTTTGTTTACCATTGGCGGTCTGACCGGCGTCTTCCTCGGCTCGCTGGGTATGGACATCCATCTGACCGAGACGTACTTCATCGTCGCGCACTTCCACTTTGTCATGGTGGGGGGCATGCTGATGGCCTTCCTGGCGGGCGTGCACTTCTGGTGGCCCAAGATGACGGGTCGAATGTATCCGGAGTCGCTCTCCAAACTTGCCGCCGTGACCACCTTCATCGGGTTCATCCTGACCTTCATGCCGCAGTTCATCCTGGGATATCTCGGTATGCCGCGCCGGTATCACGCCTATCCCCCTGAGTACCAGGTCCTCAACGTGCTTTCGACGGCAGGCGCTACCGTCCTCGGCGTAGGCTATATGCTGCCACTGCTTTACCTCGGTTGGTCGCTGAAGTATGGCGCTATCGCCGGCGATAACCCGTGGCAGGCCACAGGCCTCGAGTGGCAGATTCAATCTCCGCCGCTGACGGAAAACTTTATCGAGACGCCGATCATGGACCACGAAGCTTATGACTACGAGTGGCTCGAGCACAAGCAGAGGAACGAGGTGACGACCGTTGGATAACACCGTCGCGACCGAACATCCACACACGCACGAAACAGCAGTCCATGTGGAACATGCGCATGTTTCGCTGCCGCAGCACCGTCATCACTTTGAGACGGTTGAGCAGCAGCGCGAGGCAGGCAGCTTTGGTATGTGGCTGTTTCTGCTCACCGAAATCATGTTTTTCGGCGGTCTCTTCTTCTCGTACCTGCTGTACCGCAACTGGTACTACGATGCCTTCTTTACGGCTTCGAACCAGCTCAGCATCCCATTGGGTACGGCCAATACGGCAATCCTGATTACGTCAGGCTTCTTCATGGCGTTAGCGGTTTGGTCCGCGGAAATGCGCAAGCGGAAGATGCTGGTGTGGACGCTCGTATTCACAGTGCTGTTCGGCATTGCGTTCCTCTGCATTAAGGGCCAGGAGTGGCACATAGAGTGGGTCCACCATCACATTCCCGGGGCACACTATGACATATCGGAGTTCGTAAACCCGGCAGCGCACGGCATTCACGAGAAGCCCCTGGCGCCGGACATGGCGCAGCGCACGCAGATATTCTTCTTCCTTTACTTCGGGATGACCGGCATGCATGCTCTGCACATGGTCATCGGCGTCTTCATCCTGTTCTGGCTCCTCAGGCGAGCGCAGCGAGGAGACTTCAGTGCCGGATATGTCGCACCGATAGAAAACTTCGGCCTATATTGGCACTTCGTTGACATCGTCTGGCTCTTCCTGTATCCGCTGCTCTACCTCATCAACAGGCACCCGCTGCATTAGGCCGCATCACTGCTCAAGGAAAACGAGATGGCTGAAACCACCACCCACCACCAGGAAGCTGAAGATCCGACGAACATTACCAACCCGGAACACGGGTCGCATCATATTGTCACGCCGGCGCAGTACGGTCTGGTCTTCGGAACGCTGCTCATTTTGACCGCTGTCACCTGCCTTGTGGCGTTCATTGATCTGAAGTGGGCCAATCCCGTGATTGCCTTGTTCATAGCCTGCTTCAAGGCATCCATCGTTGTCCTGTTCTTTATGCACGCGAAGTATCAGTCGCGGCTCATCAAGATGACGATTGGTTCCGGACTCTTTCTGTTTCTGTCGCTGATCGTCATGACGCTGAGTGACTACATGAGCCGATCCTGGGGTCTGTGGTAATCGGGTAAGGTTCGACCTCTAGTGAATTGAACTGGAGAGACGCTCCGCAGGCTAGATGCCGGGAGCGTCTTTCTTTTCGCCACGGAGGATCTGGCGCAGAAAGCCCATCCACGTGACAGCTTCATCCTGTGTTTTGCCCAGACTCATCGCAAGTTGCCGCACCACGTGCTCTCGCGCGTTGGCCGGAAACCGCCGCGAATAGCCGGTCTGGTTCATGGCTTCGATAAGATGACAGGTGAGCCGCTCGCGGGTATCTGCTGTGACAGCCGCTTCACGGATCGCGGGAAGCTCTCTGGCATTCTCAAAACCACCGCGCACTAGTTCGTAGAGGCATACCGCGACCGACTGCCCGAGGTTCATCGAAAGGTGTCGGGCGTCTGCGGGAGCAAACATCGGAATCGTGATGAGCACCTGGCAATGGCTGAGCTGATCGTTGGTCAACCCAGTTTTCTCGGACCCCAAAAGGAGCGCCACTCGTCCATTCGGCTTCGCCATCTCCTTCAGAAGCAACGGCGCCGCCTCAACAAGCGGAAGCACCTCTCGATCCAGCTGACGTTCGCCGATTGCGGTTGTTCCGACAACCAGTGTGCAGTCGGCAATCGCTTCTGAGACAGAACCAAAGGCGCGCGCGGCTCGCATGACCTCTGCTGCCCCGACGGCCGACTTTGTTGCTTCGAGCTGAGCTGCCTCGAACGGGGCCGCATAGTCATTCACAAATCTCAGATCGGAGAAGCCGAAGTCGCGCATCGCCCGGGCAGCGGCGCCAACGTTCGATGGATTACGAGCTCCTATGAGACCGACCGCCAATCGCCCACGCATGGCTGCTGAAACCATGTCTCGATTCTAGTGAGTATGGTCGCATCTCTGGCGCACGGCTAATTGTGCAAATAGAACGGCTGACCCGAAGGCCAGCCGATCGTCGATGAAACGAAAAGAGCGCCTACCGGCCCTTACCGTCTCGGTTGCCGTTGTGGTTCTCCTGGTGAATCTGCCGCGAGGCCCGATTCTCTTCGCGGTTCACCTGTTGCCGCTGCTGCTGGTTCAGCCCCCCACCGTTGCCCATACGTTCATTGTGAGTCTGCTGGCCGATGCTTGACTGCGAACGCTGCGCCCGCGCCGCCTCGCCGGAGGTCATCTGACCGTCGCGTTCACCGTTGGCGATCCGCTGCTCCTGGTTCGCCTCACGCTGATTCACTTCATTGGCGCCAATGGAGTTCGCGTTGTGGTTCTCGCGATAGATCTGCCGCGAAGCCGCATTCTGCTCACCATTGATCTGTTGCCGCTCCTGGCCGGTCAGCGTGCCGCCATTTGCCATCCGGTCGTTGTGGACCTGCCGGTCGATATTGGCCTGTGTGCGTTCGGCACGCGCGGCCTCACCAGAGGTCATCTGGCCGTCACGAAGCCCGTTTGCGATGCGCTGGTCCTGGTTCCCCTCGCGCTGATTCGGACGCGCCGCGAGACCCGGATTGTTCGGGTGTTCATGGAACGCACTCACGGAAGCCGCCGCAGAGATCGTCGGCCGTCCATGGTTAAAACTGGCCCATTGCGAGCGGTTCTGCGCGGCGAAGCCCTCATGGCTCATCTGGTTGGCGGTTGGCTGGAAGTGTCGCTCATGCATCGCAGCCATCTCAAAGGAGCTCGGCCGAACCTGTATGCCTCCCCTGCCCCCATTGAAGGCCACAGTCGAATGATTCATGATCGCGACATTCCGGACATAAACGTTCGTGACGTGGACGACATCGATGTTTGCAACCGCGCGGTTATAGAAGAACGCGCCTCCGCGCCACTCGCCACCCACAAAGCCGACGCCGCCGTAGCCGAAACCGTAGTTGATGCCGCCATAAAAGCCGACGTGCGGTCCCCAATAGCCGGCGTGATAGATGTAAGCGCCACGCTCCCAGCCCCACCATGCCGGCGTCCATAGCAGACCGACCGCAGGCGGCTGCACCCACACACCTGGAACCCAGTAATACCCGTCAGGACCGTACGCCCAGTAACCGGGGGTCCAAAGATATCCCGGGCCCGGGCAAATGGGCTGAGCGTAGACAGGCAGTGCCGGCGGCGCGAAGTTCACCGAGATGATGACGGCCGCGTGTGCGCTGGCGGTAGTCAGGGCAGCGACTGGAAGAGCCAGTGCGGCCCCCACCAGAAGCTTAGAGACGATCTTGCGTGTAGTCATTTGGTCTCCGTGCGCGGATCCATCGGGTCGATCACGCGTACACGTTCCTCTTATACCCGGATATCGTGCCCATGTTGCTCACACCAAGCAGATCAGTCACGTGTCTCTTTTGGGCCATAGGCAATGGCCAAACGGTAATCTTGATTGGGGAATATCGATACGCGACGGAATTGCCTGGTATGCACAATTCCTCAAATCGCCAGAATCCTGCGCGCAAATAGACTGAAACGAAATACGAGATGGCCGACAACTTCGCACAAACCGTTAAGCAGCAGACAGACATCGTGCGCATTGTCGGCGAGTACATCAAGCTGCGCAAATCGGGCGCGAACTGGTCGGCCCTGTGCCCGTTCCATAAAGAAAAGTCCGGCTCCTTTTACCTCTATCCCGCGACTGCGAGCTACTACTGCTTCGGCTGCCATGAGCACGGCGATATCTTCACGTTCGTGATGAAGATGGACAACGTCAGCTTCCCTGAAGCTGTTCGCTCGGTTGCAACGAAGATGGGAATCGCACTGCCACAGCGCGAATTCTCCTCCGCGCACGACGCACGTGAGGCAGGTCTGCGCAAACAGCTTCTCGAAATCCATGAGGCCGCCACGCAGTACTTCCAGCAGAATCTTCACTCGCCCGAGGCTGCGCGCGCGCGCGAATATATGAGCGCGCGCGGCATCACGCCGGAGACGATCAAGACCTTCCGCCTGGGCTACGCGCCGGAAAGCTTCAACGATATGCGCGACCGGCTCAGCAAATTCTTTAGCGAAGAGGTGCTGCGCGCGAGCGGCCTCTTTAGTTCCAAAGAGCGCGATGATGGCTCCTCTGGCCCGCTGTATGCGCGCTTTCGCAAGCGCATCACGTTCCCGATTTGCAATGAGCAGGGAAAGCCGATCGCCTTTACCGCCCGCCTGCTCGACACAGCCGACGAAAAGTCCGGCCCGAAGTATCTGAATTCACCCGAGACGGCGCTCTATACGAAGAGCCAAGTTCTGTTCAATCTGGATAAAGCCAGGGCTGGAATCAAAACCCGAGACGCCGCCTTGCTGGTTGAGGGCCAGATGGACTGCATCTCGCTGTTCATGCAGGGAATCGATAACGTCATTGCAACGAGCGGCACAGCGTTTGGGGAGCATCAATCGCGTATGCTCGCTCGATTTACGAAGAAGGTCTGGCTCAACTTCGATCCTGATTCAGCTGGCCAGAACGCAGCAGAGAAGACACTCGGCCTTCTCGTGGAAGATGGCTTCGAAGTTCGCGTGATTACGCTGGATGGCGGCCTCGACCCGGATGGATTTGTGCGTGAACATGGCATTCAGGCGTACGCCGAGGCGGTCCGCGGTGCAGCTCGTTACTCCGATTTCCTGATTGCACGCGCGCAAACAGAATTTCCGCAGAGGACGCCAGAAGCGAAGGTAAAGGCACTGAACTTTCTTCTTCCACACATTCGCCGCATTCCGAATGCGATTGTACGCAACGAGTTCGCGACGAACGCCGCTCAGAAGCTCGGTATCGAAAGCTCCCTTGTGATGCAGGAGCTGAAACAAGCAGCGCAGCAGCGGCTTGAGAGTGTCCGCGGGGCTCAACCCCGAGCAGTCACGGAGGTCGAGCGCATTCTGCTCTCCGCGCTCATTCTGCCCGAAGCCGATTCAGCGCGTGCGCTCGCGGCGGAGACACTTGCGGCAAATCCGGGCTGGTTCAGCGAGCTCTCAACGGCGGCCGTGATCGAGGTCCTCGCCAACGCCCCCGCGCCGGATAACCCGTTCGATGCCGCGCCGGACGCAACTTCGCGCGCGCTGCTGGCCTCAGCTTTGCATGCGTCCTCTGATCTTCCTGAAGGAAACAACGGCCACCATGTCCTTACCGAGCGCGTCCGCGGTGCCCTTCAGACTCTCCAGGAGCGCTATTGGGACCGCCGCGGCCGCGAGCTGCGCGCCGCCATGAGTGAAGCGCAACGCCGTGGTGACGAGCAGATGCTTCAGCATCTTATGCAGGAGAAAATTGCGCTCGACCGCGAGCGAAGGCAGCGATCCTAGCTTTATCAACTGGTTGCTAAAATCCTCACATGGCCAGCCCTGTCAGATTTTCGGTGGGAATTCCGACCCGCAACCAGGCTGGCTATCTCCGGCAGACGCTGGATTCGCTGCTCGCGCAGACAAGGCCGCCGGACGAGATTATCATTTCCGACCATCAGAGCACCGATGAGACTCCGGCAGTCCTCGCGGAATACGCTGCAAAAAATTCCGGGCTCATTCGAGTGGTCCAGCCGCCCGCCGGCTCCAATCTCACCGCACAGTACAACTTCACACTCTCCTCGCAGACGGGCGACTGGATAACTCTGCTCTCCAGTGACGATCTTGCGCTGCCAAACTTCTGCGCGAGTTTCGTGCAGGCAGCCGAACAACATCCTGAAGCCGCGCTAATTCGAGCTCCATGGCAGAACATCGATGCTTCCGGAAGCGTCCTCTCGCACGACTACCTCCTCAGTGTCCCGCGGGTGCAGCACGCACCCGCGACGCTTCTCTCGCAACGCTTCGGCCCCAAGGTCAGCTTCGCGGCCTTCGCGATCCGTCGCGATGCTTACATCGCTTCCGGGCTGATTCTCAGTCAGATCGAATCGCTCGCAGACTGGGCCTTATTTCTTCAACTCACTCCGTTCGGCGACTTCGTCCGCACGTCTGAGATTGTGAGCGGCTATCGCGTCGGTCACGAGGGTAATCGCTTTCGTGCACGCGCGCCCATGTGGCTGCGCGATGAGCTGCGGATCTTCAGTCAAGTGATGCCGCTCGCCGCTGACCGTCTCAAACTCAAGGATCGCAAATGGATTCTGGAAGCGAGCCGCGCAAACCTCCGGCGCTATCTCGCTGCAGCATGCAGTGAACTTTCGATTGAGGATCGAGCGCTGCTTGTGCCGGACCTGATGTCCTGGGCTAAGACAAACGATCAGGTTGGCCTTGTCGAACGCTTCGGGCGCGGTGAATTGATTCGTCCCAACATCACCTTCTCTTCCTTCGCCCGCGGGCTCCTTCGCCCGCTCGCCCACCGCCTCGCTCACAGCGTGGCCAACCGGTAAGCGCATGGACACCGGAACGCGCCGGCGGCTGGTGCTGGGCTTCATCTCCAACTGGGTCAGCCGTCTGGCCGGAACCGTCATTCAGCTCATACAGGTTCCAGTTTTTCTGCACTTCTGGGACAAGACCCTCTATGGCGAGTGGCTCATCATCATCGCCATTCCGAGCTATCTCACGTTCTCGAGCATCGGCTTCGGTTCGGTCGCAGGCAACGAGATGACTATGCTGATGGCGCGCGGTGAGCAGGAAGAATCTCTGCGCGTCTTTCAAAGCTGCTGGTGGTTCATCATTGGCGTCTGCTCCATCGTAGTGATTGCCTTGGCTGCGGCGCTCTATTATCTGCCCGTCGGACAATGGCTGAAGTTACACCTCATCACGCCGGACGACGCGAAGTGGATCTTCTTCTATCTCGGCTGTGCAACGTTGTTCGGTCAGCTTGAACAGCTTGTCCAGTCGGCCTACACCTGTGTCGGACGATATCCCTACGGCACATTCATCAAGAGCTGCCTTTCCCTCATTGCCTTCGCCGTCATGCTGGTGCCCGTCATCATGGGCCAGGGGGCACGCGAGACCGCGCTGTGGTTTGCCGTTGCCAACGCCGCCGGTACCGTAGTTCTCTGCATCATGGCGCGCCGCGATATCCCATGGCTGCGATACGGATGGTCGCACGCACAGTTCTCCGAGATCCGACGCCTAGCCGCTCCTGCCGTGGCGTTCATGGGATTTCCCATCGGAAACGCACTCAATCTCCAAGGTACGCTTCTGGCCGTGCAGTACGCTCTTGGGCCGGACGATGTCGTGAACTTTGGCACTGCGCGCACCGTTTCGCGTGTGGCCTTGCAGATGGTCCAAATGGTCAACAGCACCTTCTGGCCCGAGCTCTCAAGTTCCTACGGCGCGCGCAACTTTGAGCTGGTGCGGACGTTGCATCGGCGCGCCTGCCAGGTGGCTCTTGTGATCGCGGTAGTCCTCATCATGGCGATGATGACCATTGGCCCATGGTTCCTCACGCATTGGACAGCGCACAAGGTTCCGCCAAGCCCGCGGCTCCTGTTCCTATTGTTGCTCAGCGTTCTCTTCTACTCGCTCTGGTCGACCAG
>Ga0070741_10001987_pt1 | contig 57513 bp, 42 predicted proteins | sample Coa_R1_4_FD_66440 | JGI IMG/M metagenome (GOLD analysis project Ga0070741, IMG submission 66440) | Surface soil microbial communities from Centralia Pennsylvania, which are recovering from an underground coalmine fire - Coalmine... | ecosystem: Environmental > Terrestrial > Soil > Unclassified ... | reverse complement strand
GATCGGGTATTCTCCCGATCCTGGCAAGGATTGTGGAATGCGATTAGGCTGAAACTGTTGTGGCACAATTTGCGTCACGTAAACATCATTTCCGCCTAATCAACTCAAGACTGGGGTTAACTAAGTTACCAAGCCAAATGCTTCCATTGGTGACTTGTTACGAATCGAGTAGATATTTCGCAGAATGTTAAAAAAACGGCGGGAAATGTGCATATTTGAGAAATAATCTGGTATTCTTTCCCTACCGTCTAATACATAGATTGGAATCAATAAAACAGGTTGTAAAGCGAGTCTGCTAGCCAAAGTCATCCGGGTACGTAATATCTCTGTGTTCGTAATCTCTCTCGGATTTGACTGCTTGCAAATCTGCAATGCGAGGGACGTTTTCAGACTTGCTTGAGTAGTTTGTGATTGGAGTTGTGATTAGTCAATGCCCCCATCCGGCGATGATCTGCTGCATTAAGATTCATGGGATCAAATCCAGTCCAGAAACATAGAGTGTGGGTTTCGGTCTAAACGGCCTGATGTGCGGCCAGTGACGCTCTGGCCATAATCGATAACGGACTGTGTTTGAGCTCTAAGCCTTGCCGCGGCCTCCGCCCAGGATGTTTCGGGAAACGCAATCATAAGATCATAACAATGAGAGATCAGAAAATGCCATTAGAGTTTCGGCTGAGGATGAAAGTGAGGAGAGCAACAATGAACAGGCGTTTTGCCTTTCGTGGATCATTGGTGGTCCTGTTATTCGTGTTCGTCATGTCGACGGTCTTTTCGATTCAAAGGTCCGCAAACGCAAACGGCGGCCGACGGTTTAAGAAGCAAGTGATTGCCAAGGCCGAATCCGCCGGTCGGCAGGTAACGCCAAAGTCTCAGGTGCAACGACAGCTGTCTGACGTGTTGTTGCGCAAAAAAGGCAATGCCCTGACACCAACTGAGCGCAAAATCGATATGGGAATTCTCGCCCTGACGGAAACGGCCCAAAAGCGAGTCAGAGGCGAGCTGCCGACGCTGGAATCAAACAGGTTGAGCGATCTGTCCAGCAAAACTCTTCGAATCAATGACAGCGGCGAAATCGACGTGAACATCAACGTCGATTCAATGTCGGCCGACAGAGTCTCGCGTCTGGAACAAGAAGGACTAAAATTGAAGTTCGGCGATGCGAACAAAAATATCGTTCGGGGAACAGTTCCTTACAACTCCATTAAGACCCTTGCGGGATTGAATTTCGTTAAGGGTGTGACCAGGCCAAGTTATCCTAAAACTCGATCAGGACGTGTAAATAACGAAGGCGACAAAGTTCATCATTTTGACGTCATCCGCAACCTCTTTTTCAATACGCCTACAAACGCGGGAGCAGGAGTAAAAGTTGGCGTCATTTCGGACAATGTCTCCGATTTGAGTCTTTCTGTTGTGACTGGCGACGCTCCGTCCACGGCAAGTGTGTTGTTCACCGATACGACTAATCCGGACAACGCCGGCGATGAAGGAACGGCATTAATAGAGGTGATCCACGACGTTGCTCCTGGCGCGACTATCGAATTCGACGGACCGATCGCCAGCTTCCTTGATCCCAACACTACCCAGGGCTTTCAAAAAGGCATGGACATGGTCAGCGCCATAAACCAAATGAAGGCTGACGGCTGTCAGATAATCGTTGACGACATAACTTTTCTGGACGAGCCGAAATTCCAGGACGGCATTATCGCCACCACGGTTCGCAGCTTCGTTACAGGCGGCGGAATATACGTTACATCAGCCGGTAATGACTCGCTGGATCACTATATCGGCGGTTACAACCGCGTTGCGAATCCAGGCACGTTTCCTGATATAGATGCCGTTGATTGGCCATTTCTTCATAGCTTCTCATCAACGGACCCGACACAGATAGCAGACACTTTCACGCTGGATCCGGGCGACGATCTTCAGATTACTCTTCAGTGGAGCGATGCGTTTGGAAAAGCCGCGGATAACTTCGATATCTTTCTGGTCGACATGGATACGAAGGCCGAAATCGGCGAAAGCACCTTTATACAAAAGCTAAATCCGGATCCAAACGACCCTAATCAGACGTCCGATCCAGAAGAGGATTTTGAATACATATTGTCGAGTCAGGCAACAAGCCGGCAGCGTGTCGGTATTGTGATTGCAGAGAAGACTCTGGTCAGCCAGGCTTCGAAAATCACGTTCAACTTTATAATCTTCCCTAATAATTTCCCGACCTCGGGCCACCTCTTCAATGTTCCCGGTAATGCTGTTACAGGGCATTCCCTGGTTACTGAAGCTTTGGTAGTCGGAGCGGCGGATTCACAGACGCCTACAATACCGGAAGCATTCACTTCGCAAGGTCCGGCAACGATTCTTTTCGATGCCAACGGCAATTCACAGGCTCCAGTTACCAGATCACAATTGCCTACAGTTACGGCTGTCGATGGTATCAGCGTCCGTATCGGACAGATCTTTGACCGGGGACAGGAGCCGTTCTTCTTCAGTCCTTTCTTCGGCACATCGGCCGCGGCGCCTCAAGTGGCTGGTTTGGCGGCACTGATAAAATCCGTGAAGCCCACGCTGACAAACACGCAAATTACAAACATCATAACCGGCAGCGCTATCGATATGACCGGTAACCCACCGTTAACGGCTGGCTTCGATAATCAGACCGGTTTCGGCCTTGTCGATGGCGCCTCGGCGTTTGCCTCATCGACAAGTCTGGCTCCGAACGCGGTATTAGGCTTAAAGGAAGTTACCGATCAATTGGCGCCAGCGCTGAGTTTTGGCACGACGAATAAAAACAGTTCTTCAACTCAGCCCTTGACGATTGTAAACAACGGAGGAGCGGCGCTGACAGTCAATTCCATCACCGCTGTAACGGGACCGTTTACCGTGACGAATTTGCCAGGGTTCCCATTGACCATCCAGCCTGGAAAGTCCGCGACAGCTTTTAATGTTAACTTCAACCCGACCGGCGGTGGTCAGGTCACCGGTTCTTTCACCATAAACAGCACCGATCCGGCACACGGCGCGAAAGTCGTTAGCCTGAGCGGTACCGGTCTAGGCTCAGACGCGAATGATAACTGTTCAGTCGCCACAGTAATCACTACGCAGGCTTTTTCCATTGCGCAGGACACCAAACTTGCCACAACAGAGAGCGGGGCGGTAAACGACCCACCGATTCAATGCGCCGCCAATATAGTCGGCAGCCACAGTGTGTGGTTCAAGTTCACAGCAACCCAGAACGGAACGGCTTCCTTGAACACCTTTGGAAGCGACTATGACACAATACTTGCGGTCTATACTGGATCCTGCAATGCTTTCACTCCTGTCACCAATGGCTGCAACAACGATTCGACAACGCCAGGTAAAGCTCCGCAATCGTCGCTGACCTTCACGGCCACCGCAGGAACGACCTACTTCATTGAGGTAACTTCGCCGAACGCGGGCAACGGCGGGAATCTTGTCCTGAGCGGTCTGCTGCCGATTAACACACCACCTGAGAATGAGCTCAAAGTCGACGATGGCGTGTTCGATCAACGAGACAACATTGGTCTGAAGGGCATTAATATTCCAACTCCATTTTTCGTTGCAAACAAGTTAACCCCCGCCACTTATCCGGCAACGCTTAATCAGGTCGAATTGGAGTTCCTGTCGGGCAACGGCGTTGCGGTGGGTGATAAGGTCACGATCTTTGTGGGCGCCAATCCGCCCTTCACTGGCGCAAGCGATCCGAATCGTCTGGGCATCAGCAGTTTGACTTTCCAGACAGTTGATGTGACTGTTCCGGTCCTGGATCAGTACTTTGCTGTTCCCGTGCCGAATGTAACACTTTCTGGCCCCGGCGATGGTGGTGATTTCGTTGTCGGCTACAAAATCATCAACCAGCCTGGAACATTCCCCATCCCGGACGATACGGACGACATCGTTAATAACATAGCTCAGGGATCGCAACGAGCATCTTATTCGTCGCTGGACGGTATAAACTTCGATTTACTCGACAACGATGGTCTCCCTGGCAACGTAGCAATTCGCGCGCTGATAAAGTCGGGCGTGGGAACACTGGCTGCGTCGGCAACAAACCTGGGCGCGTCAGCGCCGGGCACGCCTGTAACCAAGGCCGTGATCCTAACGAACACCGGTCCAAACGATGTTTCAATTTCGGCCGTCACTCAGCCGACTGGAGCTTTCAGTTTTCCGACGCAACCTCAACTGCCTATAGTGATTGCTCCTGGCTTCTCAGCAGCGATCAATGTCCAGTTCCTGCCCCCAAGTGCCGGACCATTTAGCGGCTCGTTTAACGTGACCAGCAATGCGACGAACACGCCGTTGGTAGTGAACCTGACAGGATCAGGTGCTCAGCCGGCGATATCGGTCAGCGGGACTTCGTTCGGCAACGCGACCACCGGAAAACCGGCAGTAACGACCGTAACCGTGATGAACTCAGGCTCTGCCGATCTGCACATCAGCGCGATTGGCACTCCGGGAGCGTCAACACCCGCAAACGCTGGCACCTTCGGATTGACTGGCTTACCCACGCTGCCTGCGACAGTCGCGGCTGGAAACAACATCACGTTCACTGCCACGCTGACGCCGAATGCGCGAGGTCTGATGAGCAGCACGTTTACAATCACAAGCGATGCACCTGGCTCGCCTGCGACCGTAACACTGTCTGCTACTGGCGTTTCGCCAGGATTCTTGCTTAATCCATCTCCGGTGACGTTCACTAATATTCTGCAAAACAGCAATCCGAATCCAGTGACGGTGACATTGCAGAACAACAGTCCGGATACCCTGGTGATATCAAACATAAGCGATCCCGCGGCGCCGTTCTCGGTGACAGGTAAACCCACGTTCCCGGCGACTGTTGGCGCCGGAACATCCATTAGCTTCTCGGTTAATCTAAATACCGCGAACGCAGGAACGTTCAATTCGTCGGTCATTATCACCAGCAATGGAACGACATCGCCGAATACTCTGAATCTGTCGGCAAGCGTCGGCTCGCCGCAGTTGAGTTTGTCAGCGACAAGCGTTGATTTCGGTCCGTTCAAGGTCGGCCGTATTTCAACCAAGCCACTGACAATCAGTAATCTCGGCACGGGCACACTGACGTTCACGTTGTCAGCACCAAGCGATGCTCATTTCAGCTTGAGCGGAATCACTGCCGGAGCTCAGACAACACTCAACGCCGGAGCCAGCATGCAGATTTCGATCAACTTCGCACCCGACAACACTGTACCGTTCGGCGGAACGATAAATGTCACCAGCAACAGCAGCTCGAATCCTAACCCGATAATCAACTTGACAGGATCGGGATCAACCACGAATCATCCGCCGTCAGGAAATACGTCATCGTTTACAGCGACTATAAATGCCGCTACGAACCAGACACTGACTGGCACTGATCCTGATAATGATCCATTAACGTTTGCGATTGTGACTCCGCCGACAAAGGGCAATATCACAAATCTGAACGCCACAACGGGCACGTTCACCTATACGGGAACCAGCACCGGCAGCGATTCGTTTACCTTCAAAGTAAATGACGGCGTCGTCGATTCGGCTCCGCAGACGGTTAATATAAACGTCGTCAACTTTACGCCAGGCGATGTCAGCGGCGACCAGCAGGTTACGGTCACTGACCTGGTAATTCTGGCTAATATTATCGCTGGCAACATCACACCGACTCCGACGCAGAAACTTGCCGGCGATACTTTCCAGGATGGTCAGATCACGATTCAGGATCTGGTCACATTGGCAAACTTCCTGGCTGGCAACATTCATACTCTGCCAGTTGTTCCAGGACCGATGCCTCCGCTCGCATCGAATCTTGGTCAGGGTTCCGCGATTGCAAACTCGTGGATAAGCATGAGTGAAAGCCGGTCGTGGGATTCGCCAAGATGGCTGAAGAGCCGAGGGTACGCGGATCTGTTCTAGTTCCTTATTGAACGCCAGCGAGAACGTTTGTGTGATCGCTCGCGTTTGATAAAACCAATAATGCTACAGTCAGTAAGCCAGAGCCCAGCGCATCATGCGCTGGGCTCTGGCTTTTTAGCCGTCTAAGTTGTTCATCATTGCAAGAGGCTAAATCGCAACTGCTCTATCTCAAAGTTGGAGCGGGAAACCGATGCAGGTACCGTTCTGCCCGTGGAAGTGCATTATGCAAATATTGCAGCGGTTCTCTGAGCCAGAGTCCCTGATGCATTCGAGATTCTACTTCAGATATTAAGACCTCTTTGCGAAGCTCGATCAGCTCAGCGTCCCATCCGGGCCACCATCGATTTGCTTTTCGCTTCATATGGTTAATCAGTGTGGGCCAGTGGGAATAGCCATGATAATCGAATACGAGGTGGTCGCGAACCACGACTATGTGATTTCCGGTGTAACTTTCGATAGGGCGAATCCAGATCGGACGGAACCCAGCATTGGGATACGCATCGAGAAACGCATATGCAAGGATATGGCAGGCGCCACACGCAAAGAAAACCCTTTCAGGCAACCCCCAGTTTTTAACTGGGTTCCGCTTTCCTCCGACTGTGCGCAACCGGTACATCGGTTTATTGGACCAATCGATTCAGCCTTCATTTGCCTTTTCGTTGCCATTGCGACTGAGAAGTGAATTGACGACTTCGCGAAGCTTTGGTCCATAGATAGGTTTTGGAATGTAGGCGTCGGCTCCTAATGCCATGCCACGTTCGCGGTCTACATCTGTCCCTTCGGTCGTAATAAAAACTATCGGGACGTTTTTCATGGTTGGGCTTTTTCTAACCAGATAGACCAGCTTCAGTCCATCCATCAAGGGCATGTTGATATCGGCCAGGATCAGGTCAAAACGATCTGCCAGCATTTTCTTCAGGGCATCGACACCGTCACTTGCTTCGGTGACTTCCGAATCGGGAATGCGGCTTAGCGCAATTGTGACAAGTGATCTCACCAGTGGTGAGTCGTCGATGACCAGGAACTTCGGCATAGTCTGATAGTTTCTTATTCCGCCAATCTGGGGTTTATTCGAATCCTTAACATCAAAAACGAGTCTGTTAATTTCTAGCTCGCCTGTTCCCTGTTCTGACTTCTGAACCGCGTTAGAAAATTTCGTAATACTGAGCGCCCGTTCCTGGACTGCAGGTTTAACCTTGCCCCAACCAGCGCCGTCGCCGCTAATCTGGAAAGTAACGCCAGCAGTTCCTGATCTCCAGCAGTCAGGGAGGTTTTCTGAGGCAACATCTGGTATAAGGCCATCACGCCAACAGTGTTGTCGTTGGTAGTCAACGGCACAACCGCGAACGGTTCACCAGGTCCATATTCCTGCGATTCTGGAAAAACCGCGGAGCCTCCGATAAAGGCCTCGCCTATTGCCCCCTCCAGTGGAAGCCTTTCTGGAACGCTTCCCCGCGATGCGACAGTTTCCAGTCCGTTATCGTTCGTCAGTGCGATCGCATATGCGGCAAGCCCCACCTGATTCGTTAGGATCTCGCCCAACGCCTGCAGAACTTCGGACCAATCCAAAGTGCGATGTAAAGCAAATGCTGCCAGATAGAGATTAGCGAGGCTGTCATTCTTCCGCTCGGATTCAGTCAACGCCGCCTGAAGTCTTGCTAATTCCGACGACGCGCCTTCTTTATCTTCTTCCAGACTACGAATACTCGCTCGAAGGTTCTCCAGTTCAGTAGCCGCGTTATTGTATTGGGTCTCGAAAGAGCCTGCGCGTTGTTCAAGTTCGCGGCTTTGCTGCTCTGCCGCATCGGTCCGACGCTGCAGTTCATCCAGATGACTGGAAAGCGCGGCCTGTTGCGAGGCGCTTTCAGCGATCCGGCGCTCCGCTTTTGCAAGCGCACGGTCTTTTTCGTTAAGCGCGCCATTGCGAGTATCCAGCTCCGCCAATGCCGCGTCCAATTCGCTGCGGACGGCGGTCAACTCTGCCTTGCGGGCATCCAGTTCCGAATTGCGATTCTGCAACTCCTGCTGGACGCCTTCCATCTCTTTGCGGATCGAGTCAAGACCCACTTTCAACGAATCAATTTCGCGCTGATGTTGTTCGCTGGACTCGGCAGCACTGGACAGGATTTCGGAAACGGTAGTTTCCAGTCCGGCTCGTTTCTGCTCCAATTCTCGTTTTTGTGCTTCCAGCGTTTGGGCAAGATCGGACAGCGATTTGACTTCGCTCTGCGCGGCATCCAGCTTTTCCTGCAGCAGGGCAGTTTGCTGGCGCAATTCGGTCGTCTCGGTCACTAACTCCTGAACCAGTTCCTGACCGCTTTGCAGAACCCTTAGAAAATCGTTGCCTTTGCTGACTATATCGCCTTCATCCATATATCACCTGATAATGACCGAAGGTTGCCGAATACGGATCTTTCGATCTATCAATTTCGGCATTAGCGAGATTACATCTGCGTATAATTTGGCCCGCCACCGCCCTCGGGCGGCACCCACGTAATAATCTCGTAAGGATCCATAATGTCGCACGTTTTGCAGTGGATGCAGTTCGAAAAATTGATCTGCAAAGTCTTGCCGTGTTTTGCCTCCGAATCTTCGACCATTTCATAAACACTGGCCGGACAGAAATGTTGGCACGGATTCCCAAACTCTTCAACGCATCGGTTTCGACAGATATCGAGGTCGGCGACCTTCAAATGACACGGTTGATTTTCATCATGCTTGGTACCGGATTCATAAATATCGCCGAGCTTGTCGTACAGGAATTTTCCATCGAACTTCAGCTCAGCATATTTCTGCAGCGGCTGTGTCGTTCCATAGTACTCTTTGAGCTTGCGCATGTGTTCGTGCGTAGCCTTCCCCGTATAGCGAGCCCGCAGACCTCGACCGCCTGTAATCTGCTGTAAACCAGTGTGGAACATCCCGCTCCAGAATCCGCCTTCGAATCCCTGATGGAAATTCCGAACCTTATAGAGCTCTTTTTCGATAGCGCTCGATTTCAGTTTTGAATCGTAACGCGACAGGGTTTCCGACGAATAATCGTCTCGCTGCAGCGCTTCGAAAATCGTCTCTGCGGCCAGCATTCCCGACTTGATCGCCATATGAATGCCTTTGAGCCGCTGTGAGTTCAGCAGTCCTGCCGATTCTCCAGTCAGCAATAAACCTTCAGCGTACGGTTTCGGTTTCGACCAGTATCCGCCCATGGTTATGGTCTTTCCGCCGTAGCCGACCATCTTGCCACCTTCAATGAGCGACTTAATATATGGATGGGTTTTGAACTTTTGAAAATTCTTTTGCGGATCTGTTAATGGATCGCGGTAGTCGAGACCTGTGACAAAACCGATGTCCAACAGGTTGTTCTTCATTCCGTAGATCCATCCGCCGCCATAGGTATCTGACGGAAGCGGGAATCCAAGAGTGTGATAAACCAATCCGGGCTCGAACCTGCCTGACGGCACTTCCCAAATCTCTTTTACGCCGAGTGAGTAGACCTGTGGATTACATCCCGCATCAAGTCTCAAACGAGGAATCACCTGTTTAGTCAACGAGCCGCGCGGACCCTCACCGAGCACCGTGACTTTCGCTAGAATGTTTCCGCCAGGTTCGTAATTAGGTTTCGGCTTGCCGTTTTTATCCAAGCCCTTGTCGCCAAGCCGAACGCCCGCAACTCGATTGTCATCATATATAAGCGCATCGCCTGGAAATTCCGGAAAAACGTCGACGCCGGCAGCTTCGACAAGTCCGGCCATCCATTTCACCAGTTTGCTGAGACTGACTACGTAGTTACCGTGGTTCACCAGAGGCGGTGGAGTGATGGGCGATTTGTATTTGCCTTTCTGTGTCAGAATCAAAAGACCGTCTTCGCCTACAGGAGCTTCCAGCGGACAGTCGCGCTCGAGAAAATCGGGCACCAATTCTTTTAATGATGATGGGTCGAGAACAGCTCCGGACAAAACATGCGCACCAATCTCGCGACCCTTCTCAATTACCATCACGGAGGGATCTTCCAGCTTTTTGCCCTGCTTTGCGCCGCTGGCTATAGCCTGATTATGTTTGTTAATCAGATTTTTAAGGTGCAGCGCTCCGGCGAGGTTAGCAGGCCCGGCTCCGACAAAAAGCACATCAACTTCCAGCGTGTCGCGTTCGACTGCCATATCGCCCTCTTTCTGATACAACTCAACAAAGTGTGACTCTACTATAGGATAGCAGCAAAAACAACACGTCTTTAATTCAGGGTATGTACCGACGGCAGGGAAAACAAAAGACCGAGCTTCTGAAAATCGGGTGTGCAGTCCAATTTACTCCGCTCGGTCCAATCAGGTCCAACGTACAAAATCGCAAACAGTTTTTTAACAACCTTAACGAAGCAACATCACCGCTCCGGGTTTGTTGACGTTGATATCGATTTCGTGCTTTGTGTTGTGCCCGAACACTCCCGCGCGATAAAGAAAAACACCCGCAACCAGAAGGACCACCAGTACTATCAGCACCGTCAGCACGCTGGCCAATCCGTTTCCTGAGCCACCATCAACAACGATTGTTCTGTCATTCTCCGCCATAAGTTATAAGTTACCTCCCTGTAGACTAATGCTTCTTCTTTTCTTTATGCGAAACCCATTATGGCTATTCTGGAAAGGCAACTCAGATACCAGAGCGCGGAGTTGGATGAACATTTGCTCTCGCACTGGAAAAAAGGTCTTATTATCGTGAAAAATCCGTTCATCAAATGATAGATCCGTATTCTGCCTGTACTGAAATATTACCCGTCCTGTGCTTTTCATCCTTACACTTGTTGTCGTGTTATACTGAACTTCAATTCGAGCGACTCTTTAATGATGCACACTGCCGATGCAAAACAATCCAGAGCTACGTGGACCGAACGAAGTTCAAAATCTGCCTATGTACCGAAACGTGGATTAAGCGTACCTAGCATCACCGTGATTGATCCAACCGGCCGAATAGTTGAAGAAGAGCAACGACGTGTTTTTCGATTCAACGTTCAACAGGGGTATGGCGCTAATATCATATTCGGTATAGGCACGAACGGAGAATGGAATCGCCTGACAAACGATCAGCGCCAGGAATTGATCGAAATCGAGACCGATGAAGTTCGAAGAATCAACGAGGACCTTCTTGCAGAGGACAAATCACCCGTTGAAGCGTGGGTCGGTGTTACTTCTGCGACAAAGCACGAGGTACTTGCAAACCTGGAGTGCGCGATCGAAAACCGCGCCGACGCAGCGGTGATTGCGCCACTATCGATTGGAGATCTCGGCGACCTGATCGAATTTTTTCAACGGGATATTACGGACCTTCTTGATCGAGCCGGTGTGGAGATACCGATTTTTCTTTATGACAATGCCGACATAGCGGTGGACCCGAACGTTCCGCACTTGCGTACACGCGATGTAAAAAGACTGAGTCGTCTGCCATTTATCAAGGGAATAAAAGTATCAGCGCCGCGCCGGGTTCTTGGCAATTACACAAAGGCCGCGCTGAATTTCAAAGACAGCGGCGAGTTCGGGATTTACATTGGCGACGCGATGTTGATGTTTGAAGTTTACAAACTGCAGGATGGATTGATCGGAAAATTCCGCGAATACTGGAATCGCTATTTGCTGCACAATGAATTGCCGATAGGCGTGGTTTCAGGACCCGCGAATCCGTTGCCGCGCGAATGGCAAAGAGCATGGCGAGCTTGCTATACCGGTGACGAGAAGTTGATTGAGCAATATCAGTCCATCTTCAGCGCATACGGTGCGGCTTATAGTTTTGAGTACAACGGACAGATCACATCGAAGCTCATTGCATGTTTGAAATACTCGTTAAAGCTCGAAGAGGTTATCGAACACGACGGGGTTGCGAATGGAACCCTCGCGCTCAGCGAGCGAGAGAAGACCATGTTCCGCGAACGCTACGCTCGGATAAAAGACCAGATCGGGGCGACTAATCCTATGTGGATTTCACGAGTTTAAATTAACTGCGCTTCATAGAGACTGTCCCCGGGTCGTTCGCGGGCAAATTCCCTTGCCAGGTCAAGAAATGCCTGCGCCGCGTGCGAATGCGTTTTTTGTCGATGGTAGACAACCAGCAACGTTCGCCGATAACGAAACCCCTGAACCTGTTTCGCGACTAGTTTTTCTTCCTGAATTTCTCGCTGGACGCAAATGCGCGGAACGAATCCGATGCCTATGTTCATTTCGACGAAACGCTTGATCGTTTCCATGGTCGACAATTCGATCGTGATATTCAGGGGAGTGTTGTGTCGCTGAAAAGCCTCAATAACTTTTACTCGTGCAGGCGATTTGACGTTGTGAGCGATGAAATGCTCGTTCCCTAGATCATTTATTCTGACAGTCCGTGCCTTTGCCAGCGGATGTTTTGGCGACATTATCAATGTCAGCTCGTCGTGAAGGATTGGAAAGAGCGCCAGCTCCGGGTTAGTCGGTCGATATGAAAGTATGCCGCAATCCAAATTACGCTCGCTCAGATCACGCGGCAGGCGTTCGGACGAGCTGCGAGAGACCTCGATTTTAATATTGGGATAACGTTTTCGATAGTTTAGGATCATCTGCGGCAACAGATAAAGGCTGGTGCTTTCGTTCGCCGCGATGCTAACCTTTCCGGCGTGAAGGCTGGTCAGGGCGGTCATTGAATCCTGAGTTTCCTGTCTGAGGCTCAGTAACCGCTGGGCGTACGAGAGAAATTCCGCGCCCGCGGCAGTCAGTTCCGGCTGTTTCTTTGACCTGTCAAACAGAGAAACGCCGATCTCTTCTTCAAGTTTTCGCAAAGCAATACTGATTGCTGGCTGGGTGCGGAATAATCGTTCAGCAGCTCGAGAAAAGCTTCGTTCTGAAGCGATGGCAGCGAATGTTTCCAGTTGCGAAAATTCCATACTGATAAGCCCCTTGGCGTACACAACGCAACGGCGGTAACAAGTATATTCCGCGCTCATTATAAATGAAATTTATCTTATGTTAAAAATAATAAATTTCCATTTTACAAGAAATAATTATAGATTCAGCGACGGTTCGGCCACCGTGGCTGTCGGGCCATTCAGAATACATCCCAGGAGTTTCAGGTGATGCGTATCCGACGCGACAGCACACACGACCGAGTTAAGATCTTTGACACTACCCTTCGTGATGGCGAGCAGTCGCCAGGGTGCAGCATGAATCTCAGCGAAAAGCTGACTATGGCTCATCAGTTAGAGGATCTCGGCGTAGACATAATCGAAGCCGGATTCGCTATCGCGTCTGATGACGATTTCGCAGCTATTGCTGCGATTAGTCGAGAGTGCCGGCAATCTGTCATCGCGAGCCTGGCTCGGTGTACGGGCCTGGATATCGACAGAGCGGCCAGGTCGGTTGAATCGGCTGCGCGTCCGCGCATTCATACGTTTATCGCGACTTCAGATATCCATTTAAAGCACAAGTTGCGCAAGAATCGCAGCCAGGTTTTGCAGGAAGCATCCGAATCGGTTCGATTAGCCCGCGCGTTTGTAGATGATGTCGAGTTTTCAGCCGAGGATGCAACCCGCAGTGATATCGACTACCTGTGTCAGATTGTAGAGGCCGTCATCGAGGCTGGAGCGACGACCGTCAATCTGCCTGACACTGTAGGCTATACGACGCCCTGGGAATATGCGGAATTGATCGAGGAGATTCGGGCTCGCGTTAAAAACATCGATCGCGCGGTCATCAGCGTTCATTGTCATAACGATCTGGGATTGGCGGTTGCGAATTCAATCGCCGCCGTTAAGGCCGGAGCGCGCCAGGTTGAATGCACCGTGAACGGCATCGGAGAGCGCGCCGGTAATGCTTCCCTGGAAGAATTTGTAATGATCCTTAAGGTAAGACCGGATCTTCTTCCCTATGCGATTGGTGTTAACACGGAGCAGATTTATCCGAGTAGTCAGTTGCTCTCTGCCATAACGGGCGTTCAGGTTCAGCCGAACAAAGCGATTGTCGGGCGCAATGCCTTCGCTCATGAAGCCGGCATTCATCAGGACGGCGTGTTGAAGGAAAGACTGACTTACGAGATTATGACGCCGCAATCTGTCGGTATCGAGCAGAACACGCTGGTGCTGGGTAAACATTCCGGTCGCCATGCGCTTGGCAAGCGTTTTGAAGAGCTAGGTTACCAATTAATGCGATCTGAGCTGGATCGCGCATACAAATTGTTCATACGAATTGCTGATCAAAGAAAACGTGTCGAAGATGAAGATCTGATCGAAATTCTGGGTAAAGCAGCGCCTGGCGTGTTTGAAGCTCCCGCCGTTTGCGCAACCGATCAGGCTGATGGTTTTGCATCGCTCGTTTCACCCGTCACTTACAAATCTGTGGCGGCGGCGGGCGACTGAGAGTTTTGCGATCGTTGACGAGCGCGATAACCACCGCGTTGTTTGCTGGGCTGTCAGCCACGGCCAGCGACTCAGGTAACGAAGGTCATCGCGATGGGGCCGCAGCCGTCAGCGATCGCGATCAATTTTCACAATTAAGCGCCTTAGACGATGAATGATATTATTGGGAAGCAGTATCTTCCCAAAATATCATTCATCGTTTATTTTTTGCAGGATCGGATTATGAACGCACCAATAAAAGCCCGGATCGTTGCATTGCCTGGCGACGGCATCGGGCCCGAGGTCGTAGAACAGGGCATTCGGGTGCTCCAGGCAGTCTGTGATCGCTTTGACATATCGATTGACATTCAACAACATCTGATCGGCGGCGCGGCTTTGGATGTCGTCGGCGTGCCATTCCCGCCAGAAACACTTGAGGCTTGTTTGCATTGTGATGCCGTGTTGCTTGGTGCAGTGGGCGCTCCGCAATACGACGACAACCCTCCGCATCTTAAACCAGAGGCGGCATTGCTGGGTTTAAGAAAAGCGCTTGGCGCGTTTGCGAATCTTCGCCCCGCAAAAATTTATCCCTCGTTGGTCCCGGCATCGACATTGAAACCTGAAGTAGTAAAAGGAACGGACCTGTTAATTGTTCGCGAGTTAACAGGAGGACTTTATTTCGGCCAGCCACGCGGTTTTGCTGAAGATAAGAGTGAAGCTTTCAACACGATGCGTTACGCGGTGCCTGAAATCGAACGGGTGGCGCGGGTAGCTTTCGAAGCGGCCGCCAAACGCCGCGGGAAAGTCCTATCTGTCGATAAAGCTAATGTTCTGGAAGTTTCACAACTCTGGCGAAACGTCGTTAAAATCATCGCAAAAGAGTATCCGAATATTCAATGCGATTATATGTACGTCGACAATTGCGCCATGCAGTTGGTGGCTAATCCGCGATCATTCGATGTGATCCTGACAGAGAATCTGTTTGGCGATATTTTGAGCGACGAAGCCGCAATGCTGACTGGCTCGATCGGGATGCTTCCGTCTGCTAGCATCGGCGGCCGCACCGGAATATACGAACCGGTTCACGGCTCCGCGCCCGATATCGCCGGTAAAGGGATTGCCAATCCCTATGCAACAATTCTATCTGTTGCAATGATGTTGCGTTACTCACTGAAATTGAATGAGGCGGCAAACATGATCGAGAACGCCGTCGAGCAGGCAGTCGAGTCCGGATTTGTCACCTCGGATATCAAAGCCGGATCAATTAAGACCACAGTAGAAGTTGGAGCAGAGGTCTGTAAACTTCTCAGCAGCCTATCAGCGTCGGTCAGCAATGATCGCAGCAGATAATTGAGGACCCTCGACTCTCACTTTCACTTCTTCGGTTTCTGAGCCTGGGTCGTTGTCGGCGCTGTATTCGTACGCTTAAAGAAATCGATAATCATCTGATTGTATATTGCCGAATCGCTGCTTCTCAGTCGGTAAATCCTGGACATTCCAACTTCAGTGATTTGGTGCGGTTCTAAAGATTGAATGTAAACTAATCCCGTAGTTTGCCGCAGGTCCGCGGCGTTCGCTCCGCCAATCAGCATCAACTGGACATCCTGATAATTTCGAACCGCATCGATTGCCGAGGATTTTGTGTAACGAGATTGGAATGTTGCCCACAATCCCAGATCGACAACGTCATTAATAACTTTGCTGCTCACACCGAACTCTTCTCTGGTCAGTACATGAGCGTAGCTGTCAGGTGTTGGGTAGACTGAATCCACCGCAACTGCGCGGACTCCGCTGTCTTCTGCGGCTGCAACCAGCGAGGCATATCCGCCAAGACTGACGCCATAAAGTCCGATTCGCGAAGGATCGATAAGCGGGGCTCCGCTTGAATCCTTAACAGTCTTTAAATACTTGATAGCCGAAACCAGATCGTCTGATTCATAATCGCCAAGGCTGGTCCATTCGACGGCGCTTTCTCCGTGACCGCGCAGGTCATACATCAGAACGGTGTACCCTGCCCGCCACAAATCGACGCCCAAATCCAGCAGATCGGATCGATTCGCGCCATCGCCATACCCGTGACTTAGAATGATGGCCGGCGAGTTCGCGCCACGTCTCAGCAGCCATCCATGACTGATCGTGCTATCAGAATTCATCCATTGTTCATCGCTCCACGGCAACTGAACATTCGATATTTCCAGGTAATCCTGTGGACCGGTTGCAGGCTTGACGTGCTTAAGATGAGTGAGCCTCCGAACCACCATCATATCCACCGCTACACCCAGCGCCACCAGCGCCAGGATAGAAGGTACAAATATTTTAAATAATAGCGATGTTATCGTTGTCCTCTTTAATTTCATTTGTTGTTCCTCTGAAACTACACTATTAAGAACATTATCGTCTTCGTATGACGGGCACATTAGAGACTTAAAGACCAGGAATGTGGTCCTGGCAGTTAAGTTTTATGTCTTCAGAGGATTATAGAAAAGCTTTGGTGAGATCAGTCTGTTGGTTTACTCTGGTTGCGCAACCAATCAGTTAAGTCCGCCGGAGAGTGAAACTCGAGCAATGCTTCACCCAGTTCGCTAAGCTGCTCTACTGATAGAGAGCGGATTTGTTGTTCGGCAATAGGATCCATTGATCCGAATCTCAGCTTCAATTGACGCAAGGTTAGGCTTAAGAGTCCCTGCTGCATACCTTGCTGCATACCAAGTTGTAAGCCCTTATCAACTCCTTCTTTGATCCACTTCTCAGCAAGTGTCGGCATAATCCCTTCTCCACGCTCTAAATAAGCTTTCTTAAGAGCTTTCCTCAAATCATTTTCATCAAGTTTATCACTCGCCGCGGATAAATACCTTAAAACCGTTTGAAGATATTCCAGCCCCTTCTGTCCAGGCAAGGGATATAGCTTCAGAATATCCGCCAATCGCGGACCCAATCTCGCGCTAAATATATATTTTAGCAAAAGAAGTGTCACTCGCAGCTTAGCTTCTCCGATTATTCGCGCGTCATCATATTTCGACAGATCGACTAAGACATATTCAAACCTCGGAACATAAGCTTCGCTGACGTTATCTCTTTGGCCAAAAAGCGCAGCGAATTCTAAAGCCACATTCCAATGTGACTCTCCGTGATACAGCACTAACGGAACAATTAAAGGCAGTGGTTGGCCCTTTCCTTGACCTACATAGCGGTCCCAAATACGAGTCATGTACCTAAGCAACTGAAGACCTACCCAACGATCTGGATAACTTTTATGCTCGAACAGCACATATATGTACGCGGCAGCGCGGTCCTTGCGCTCGACCTGAAATAGCAGATCCGACTGAACTTCGCGAAGCTCCGAGTCAATAAATGAATTCTGAATCAACTCGATCTTCTTTGTATCGAGCAATGCGACGATGTTTTCAGGCAAATAATTAGACAGAAAGTCAGAGGCTACGTCGAGCTGCGAAAGTACTCCTTTTACAAAATGGTCGTGGGGGTTATTGATCTCCGACATAGATCCTGATAAATACAGCGACTTTAGCAAAGGCGCAAGTTGTTAACTGCGTGAACCACCAAGGAAAAGGTATCATGGCCAAAATCATTGCCGCTATTGACGATATGTTTTTTGCCTCGAAGGTTAATGCCGTTGCGCAGCAGGTTGGCGCAACTCTTATCTATGCTAAGACGCCTGATGACATAATCGCAAAGGCGGAGGCAGAACAGCCGTCACTGATTATATTCGATCTTAACTCTGTGCGTTCTCAGCCGACCGAAACAATAAATTCGCTGAAGCAGAATCCCGAATTAAAGAGCATTCCGATTCTGGGCTATTTGTCTCACGTGCAAATTGACCTGCAACAGCAGGCGCTCGATGCAGGCTGCGATAAGGTTGTCCCTCGATCAGTTTTTGCCCAGAATCTTTCCGCAATCCTGTCCGGTACAATTTGACCTTGCATTAACCGTGGCGTTACCTTATTTTTTCTGCTTGGTTCCAAGTCAGTTTTATCTGACGGTTCCATTCAAAGCCGCGCCAAAAGCGCGGTTTTGGTTTGCAATGTGAAGAGTTCCCTGCCTCGGAGGTGCCACAAGTGAGCGTAACTGCGACAAAACCTATTGCTGAAGGTCAACCTGCTGCCGCGCTTGAAGAGTTCCAGAAGCTGGTCGAATGGCTGTGGCAGGAACATCGCACTGCTCCTGTCGTGGCAGGAGAAGAGATGATCTATACGTTCTGGGGAGCGAAATATCACATTGTGACCAATGACAAACTGTTTGACGCCCTGGTTGAGATCAATGGCCCCGAAGGCACAATAAATATTCGCCCGAACGAACAGGGACAATTGACGGTCGCTCCAGCAGACGCAAAGACGACGGCCGATCCAAAAGAAATGATCGAAAGGTGCATCCAGGACGTTAGAGAATACCGAGCGCGAAAAAAATTGATGAGGTGATTCGCGTTAATCATAAAGGAATTTCTTTGAAATAATGGCTGACAAGAATAATAAGCACGAGGGCAACGTCCCCGGTCGCTTTTACGTTGATAAAGAATGCATAGATTGCGACGTTTGTCGCGATACTGCTCCGGATAATTTCACCAGACACGATGACGGCGGTTATTCTTTCGTTTTCAAACAGCCGGAAACACCAGACGAAGAAGATAGATGCAAAGAAGCGATGGAATCCTGTCCGGTTGAAGCCATCGGCGATGATGGTGAAGAATGATCGGGTTCCCAGGTAAGCCGCTCCATTCAATAACCCTAAGTTTCAATCTATATAAAGATCAGGAGAATAGTCTGCGTGGATAGGAAAGACGCGCGTTTCGCTGTAGCTCACGAATCAAACCCTTACGAAGCGATGATGGTTTATTTCGATCAGGCGGCTGAGATGCTTGATCTCGAATCTGGTCTTTATTCCGTGCTGGTGCGACCGCAACGCGAGCTTACTGTCTATCTTCCTGTTCAGAGGGCCACCGGCGGTATTCAGATTTTCACGGGCTACCGTGTGCAGCATAATCCCGCAAGAGGACCGTTCAAAGGCGGTCTGATCTACGCGCCCGATCTGACCATGGATGAGTTACGCGCGCACGCGGCGTGGATGACCTACAAATCTGCTGTCGTCAACATCCCGTTCGGCGGCGCAAAAGGGGGTGTGATCTGCGATCCTGAGGCATTGTCCCAGCTCGAGCTTGAGAGAATAACTCGTCGCTATACCAGCGAACTGCTCGGTTATATCGGGCCAGAGCGTGATGTCTTTGCGCCTGACATGGGAACAAACGAGCGCGTAATGTCCTGGGTGATGGATACATATTCCATGCACGTGCGCCACACCGAAACCGCCGTCGTGACCGGCAAACCGCGATCCCTGGGCGGATCGTTCGGGCGGGCCGAGGGAACCGGTCGAGGGTTACTCTACATTACGAATCGTACGATTAAGCGGCTGGGCAAATCTCCTGAAGGACAAAAAGTAATCATTCAGGGCGCCGGCGTAGTCGGGAGCGGCGCTGCGTTAGCACTTCAAGCGAGCGGTTACAAAATCATCGGAATCTCTAACAGTGCGGGCTCTCTCTTCAACGAGAAAGGGATCAATGTTTCGTCAGCGCTTAAGCACCTGGCCGAAAAGGGAACTTTCAACGGATTCAGCGAGGGCAATTTTCTGAGCAACGTAGAGATGCTAACACAACCCTGTGACGTACTGATTCCCGCATCTACTGATAGCCAGATAAACAGCGGCAATGCGGAAAAGCTTCAGTGCAAAGTGATAATCGAAGGCGCAAACGGATCGACCACCTCACGCGCTGACGCGATCCTTGAAGACAGAGGTATCACAATCATCCCGGATATCCTGGCCAATGCAGGTGGAGCGACAGTTGATTACTTTGAATGGGTACAGGATCGCGCCGGTTTCTTCTGGCGGGCCTTCGAAGTTGATCAGGAGCTAAAAAACTATATGGAGAAGGCTTTCGATGCTGTGATGAGCTATTGCGATCACTATAAGGTTACGCCGCGAATGGGCGCTTACATCCTGGCGATCGACCGTGTTACCAAAGATTACCGTACACGCGGATTATATGCCTGAACGGTTTTGTAAACCGTTCATTAAAGAGCTGGAGAGGACGAAACAACTTTAAAACCGCCGACAACATCCCTACAATATTGGATTAAGTCCACTTTTTAGACTACAGAAAATTGCCCGCCAGACGATGCTACATTGGAGGAGAATCAAATGGCACACACGCATCGATCTGGCGACCAACACAGAGAGGTTGCCCGCGTGTCCAATTTGATCGAAACCAATCCGGTCCGCGCGCAGGCTGTCAAACCCAAAGAAGTCGTTAATACACCGCGTAGCTGGCTGGAAACTCCGAAACGACTTGCCTATCGGCTTTCAAAAGTACTCTTCGATGGATCCGGCATGGCGTTGAGTGTCCTGGCGAAACTCAACATCGAGGGACGCGCTCAGGAAATCGACACCACAGCCATTCAGATCGAAATTGCTGGCTTGCCGGAGCAGTTTCACGGAATCAGGATCGCACAAATCTCAGATATTCATTTTGGATCGTTTCTAGCTCACGAAGGTATGGAGCGTTTGATTGAATTGACGAGAAGTCTTCGCCCTGATCTGATCCTTCTCACCGGCGATTATGTTAACCGGTGGGTGAGCGAGGTCAAACAGGTTATTCCGATGCTGGGACGGTTGGAGGCTCCACTGGGCGTTTATGCGGTTCTGGGAAACCATGACTTCTACGCCGACGCGGAAGAGACAGTCAATCTGCTGTCTCGCCACGGCATAAAGCATCTTGATCACGACAGCGAATGCATAACAGTCGGTGGATCCAACCTGTGGTTACTTGGCTCTGGCGATTACGTCAAAGACCGCCGATACGATTTGAACAAACGTCTGGCAAAGGTTCCTAAAGAAGAGCCGCGAATCGTAATGGCGCATAATCCCGACACTGCTGACCTGCCGCGTTCCCACCGGGTCGACTTGATGCTTTGCGGGCATACTCATGGCGGTCAGATTCGCGTTCCAGGTAGAGGGGCCTTGATCCTTCCGATCTATAATCGTAATTATGATCAGGGACTTTTCCGGTTAAATGATATGCAGTTGTTCGTATCGCGCGGATTGGGTATGGTCGGGTTACCCTTCAGAATAAATTGCGCTCCACAACTTCCTATCTTGCAACTAGTTACCGCTCATCCAACGGAACCCAGCTAAAAAACGCTCTCTCCTCGATCAAATCCCTGGAATATACGAGAATATAAATGTTTGGATTCAATGATTTATAAGGAAAGTGAAATATAGGCGAAATACTTCTTGGCTCCGGGACAATGCCTGTTATATGATTTTTTCAGGCCGGCATTGGTTACCCTGTTGCGGCAGAGGGCTAGTTCCTTTTACCTCGGACTACCTCATAAACATGTAATCTTGCCGGCCCCATATTACGACAATCGCGCAGGACATCAAAGGCTAAAATTATGGACACGATAGCCCGTCAAATCATTAAACCCGATTTATCGAGAGAAACCTCAGTTCCACTTTTCGCTTCGCAGGTCGCAGCCGGATTTCCTTCCCCAGCCGATGACTGGCTGGAAGGCGAGCTCGATTTGGTCGGATTTCTCGTGCGCCACCCAGCGGCGACTTTTTACGTTCGCGTTTCAGGCGACAGCATGATCGGCGCCGGTATTCATTCCAACGATATTCTAATAGTCGATCGCGCGTGTAAACCGGTCGACGGAGACGTTATCATCGCCAGTATCAATGCAGAGCTGACGGTAAAACGGCTAGCCGCGAGAAAAGGAAGATTACAGCTTGTTCCCGAAAACAGAAACTATAAGCCCATCGATATTACCGACGAGATGAATTTCGAAGTTTGGGGAAAGGTGCTGCACGTCATACATTCGTTTTAACGCCTTCCCCGAGAATTGCAGTTATTCGTAGCGCAGAGTGATCATCGGATCGACTTTGGTTGCGCGGCGAGCTGGGACATAGCAGGCCAGCAGAGCAACGCCAATCATCAGCGCGGCTACGGACACAAATGTCATCGGGTCAGTGCCTTTTATCTCAAATAATAAGCTGGAGAGATAACGCGTCAGCGAAATCGCTCCGCCAACTCCAAGCACGATCCCAATCAGAGCCAAAATAAGTCCTCGGCTGACTATAAGCCGAAAGATATCGCCGCTCTCAGCTCCAAGAGCCATCCTTATACCAATCTCCTTGATTCTCTGAGTGACGGAATACGCCATAACGCCGTAAATTCCTACTGCAGCCAAAACCAGCGCCAGAGCTCCAAAAATAGTGAACAGCAGCGTGTCGAATCGCGGCTCTGCGACGGATTCCGACATAACCTGATCCATAGTTTGAATGTCATACAACGGCTGACCTTTGTCTATGTCGGCCGCCAGTGATTGAACCACCCCGGCGATCTTCATTGGATCGCCTTCTGTTCTTATCGCGAAGTTGAACCAGCGACCAAACGTATTGATACCTCCGTCAGAGATTTGATTTAGTGGAATGTATATTTCGAGCGGGCTTTTTGACGTTAGCCCATTGTGTTTAGTGTCATCAACCACGCCGACGATAGAGTATGGCGGATCCTTAAGACCGGATATTGTGATCTGCTCTCCAAGGGGATCCTTATCGTTCCAAATAGCGTGCGCAAGGCTTTGGTTAACAACAACAGAAGGCGTGCCCTGCTCGGTATCTGCAGAAGACAACAGACGTCCCTTTAATAGCCGCATTCCGACCGCGCTAAAATATTCCGGTGTCACTATTCGGATTCGAGCATTTCCCCTCACAGGTTTGCCTTCAACGCTATTGATGACATTGAAATCATTTCCCATATTCCTGCCGGTAATAGGCAACGAGTTGGTAACTCCGGCGGCTTTAACTCCTGGCAATGCTCTGACGCGATTGAGCAGTTCGGTCTCATACGTTACAAGCTGATGTGCCTGCGGATATTTTTGGGCAGGCATATAAGTTTTCATTGTCAGAATTTTGTCCGGCCGAAATCCTGGATCGACGCTGAGCATTGTCGCAAAGCTACGTATCATCAGCGTCGCCCCAATTACCAGGATGAAACAGAGCGCAATTTCTGAGATCAACAAAAAAGTTCGTGATTTGTTCCGTCTGAAAAGAGTCGAAGAGCCAAGCTCGCGATCCTGAAGCGGTCTAATTAAATCGGGTCTGGTTGCTTGTAATGCCGGAAGCAATCCGCTCAGGATTCCTGTCAACATTGAGATCCCGAGCGTAAATAGCAGCACTCGATAATCCAGCCCTATCTTTGCTTCCACAGGAAGAGTCGAGCGCGGCATGATGGCAGTCAGCCCGCGTATCAACCAGAATGATAGAAGCAATCCGAGTACACCACCCAATCCTGATAATAACAGACTCTCGGCCATCATTTGTCTCAACAGGCGAAGGCGTCCTGCGCCAAGCGCCGCCCGAATTGCAACTTCACGCGCGCGAGTAGCGCTTCGCGCCAGCAGTAGATTCGCTACATTCACACAGGCGATGAGAAGAATGAAGAGCACCGCGCCCATCAATAGCCAGAGCGTCTTTCGCAGGTCTTTGCTGACAATGCTGTCGCGCAATGGTTCTACCCAGGCAACTGCGCCTTTGCGGTTCGGAGAGATTCTGCCCTGCTGTTCCAGACTTTGCGAAACCTGCTTCATATTGTCGGATGCCTGTTGCAAAGTGACGCCGGGTTTTAAACGCGCATATACCTGGAAGAACTGCGTCGTGTAGCGCATCTGATCGGGTCTGACGTACAACGGGAGATAAACATCGACATTCTTTCTCTCGAAAATTGTATCCGCTGGCAACACGCCAACTACCGTGTAGATGTCTTCGTTAAGGTTGATTGTTTTACCAATGATATTTGGATCGGAAACAAGCACTCTCCGCCACAGCCGATTGGTTATTACTGCAACGTTGTGTAAACCACCTTGATCCTCACCGGGCTCAAACGCTCGACCGATACTCGGATGAATTCCCATCGTATCGAAGAAATTCGCCGAAACCCGAGCGGAAATAATCCTTTCAGAACTGTTGCCAATTGCCATGTTGAAATCTCCACCGGAGGCAAAGGCAGATTCGGTGTAACCGGACATCTGCGAAAAGACTCTGTTCTGCTCTCGCCAATCAAAAAAGGTCGGAGGCGCAGGAGTACTTTCGATTAACTGCCCGTCGCGCGATGATTCCCAGACCTGAACCAGCCGATCGGAATCAGGATAATCAAGGGTCTTTATTAATATCGCATCGACAAAGCTGAACATTGCGGTGTTGACACCGATGCCCAGAGCGAGCGACAGAATAGCCACGATCGTAAAGCCGCGATGTTTGATTAGTAAACGGATGCCATAACGCAAATCCTGCAATAGTGCGTCCATTGGTTGTCCCTTTCTGGTTGGGTAGATAGCCTGACATTTAAAGGTTGTCCGGCGTATGTCGCCAAAGCGTTGATGCGCGGCTTGTCTTGCTTCAGCGGGAGCCAGTCCCCGGTCCTTGTGATAATTTTCCAGCAATTCCAGATGAAGTTGCAGTTCGTCCTTTATATCTTCTTCTGTACGTCCTCTTCGGACTCGCGAATACAATCGCAGCCAGATATTGAGCAATCGGAACCAAAGCGATGCCATAACAACCTCTAGGTCGTCCGCAGAATTTTTCCGATTGCGTTAGTGAAGTTATCCCAGCCGACAGTTTCAGCTCCAAGCTGTTTCCTGCCCATTCTGGTCAATCGATAAAATCTGGCTTTGCGATTGTTTTCCGTTAGCCGAATCTCTGACGAGATCCAGCCTCTTTTCTCCATCCTGTAGAGCGACGGATATAGCGATCCTTCCTCAACCTGCAGCGCGTCATCGGTCGTTGCCTGAATCCACCGCGCTATTTGAAAGCCGTGCTGGGGCCCGTTTGTCAGCGCCTTTAGCACAATCAGATCGAGAGTGCCCTGTAAAAGGTCGAGCTTCGCCATAACGATCCTGCTCCTTTAGAATGTCTAAACAAATTAATCGAGTTGGAGGAAAAATTCAAGCAGATCCCAGGAGGAGCCACTCTTCGATTAGCTTGATAAGTCGTAAATTGTTCGATCTATTAAGTACAGCCAACCGCATGTATTCCGGACCAAGACCTTCGAAAGAATTGCACAAGCGGATTAAAATCCGATGCGGCTCCAACCACTCGGCTAGTCTAGCGCAATCGCGATTTCGTAGTCTGACCAAAACGAAATTAGCAGAAGAAGCGTAGGCCAATACGCCGGGCAGTTTATTAAGGGCATTGATGAACTCAGACCGATTAGCCTGATTTTGTTTTCGCGTCAGATCATCGAATTCAGGATCCGACAGCGCCTTTATCGCAGCGCGGATAGCCAGACTCGACACCGGCCACTCTTCAATTTGTTCTTGTATTCGCGCCGCGAGTTTCGGATGCGACACGGCATATCCAACTCGCAATCCAGGCATTGAATAGAATTTTGTTAGAGATCGCAAAACGATCGTGTTATCGAACTCCAATATACGCGGCAGGGTGCTCGCTTCAGGAACGTAATCGATAAACGCTTCGTCGATAATTAAAGAGATTCCGCTCTGTTTTAATTCCGAAGCAAAACCAATCAGACCTTCTGCTTTAACCAACTCGCCAGAAGGATTATGCGGATTATTAATGATTACCGAATCATAAAATCTTGACCATCTTGCCCTGACAAGATCATCCCAATCGGGTTGGAAGCCACTTCGCGCCGACAATCTCATTGTCTTTACATTGGCGCTAATCGAGTGGAGCGCCCTTCGGTATTCAGCAAATGCAGGTTCGAAGATCAGGGGCTTTTCAGGTTTAAGAGTTCTAGCCGCAGCAAAGACAAGCGCAGTTGACCCGTTTCCTATGGTTATGCAATTTCGATCCACATCAAGTTTCCTAGCAATGGAATCAACCAGTTCGGAAATATCGGGATAAGAATGGATCGAATCCAAGCTGTTGGCGACCTCTATATAAACACCACGTGGCGGTCCGAATGGATTAATGTTCGCACTGAAATCAACAATCTCCTTCGGATCGACGCCCCAGCGACGTGCGGCTTCGTATACTCTGCCGCCATGCAGATCGTTCTCGGATTTTAAATCCATGATTTAGCTAAAAACCTTTGCAAAACGAGGCAGCCTAATACCAGAACAAACATCAGAACGGAAGTAACGATAATCATATAGATTGACGACTGTAGAGCCTTGTTATCGAGCGCTTTTTCCGCTGTTCCAAAGTAAGCTCCTTGATGCGGCGCGCCATCATAATAATTCAACCCGCCAAGACGAACCTTAAGCGCACCAGCCATTGCGGCTTCTGGTCTTCCAGCATTCGGGCTGGCGTGTTTTGCCGCATCGCGCATCCAGACCTGAATCGAACCTCTATGGTCAAATCCGCAAATAAGCGACACGATAACAATCAACGCTGCGGTCATCCTGGCCGGAATAAAATTCGCCACATCATCCATTCGCGCAGCGAATTTGCCGAAATATCTATAGCGAGAATCATTATGCCCGATCATTGAATCGAGCGTGTTGACGGCCTTGTACGCCAACGCTGCAGGGACGCCGCCAATCGCCAGGTAAAACATCGGCGCGACGATGCCATCGCTGGCGCTTTCGGCCAGGGTCTCGATGGTTGCTCTTACAATCTCTGGCTCCATCAGATTGTGTGTGTCGCGTCCTACTATTCGAGCAAGCTGTTTGCGCGCTGCTGCGATGTCACCGGATTTGAGACAGCGATTGACAGATCGCGCTTCGTCAATAAGATTTCTGGTCGCCATCGTTGTTATTGCCAGGTAAATCATCACCCCTGAACCCACCAGGATGTTCCATCGCATCAGGAATCGCAGGATAAAGAAGCTACCTACACCGGTCAGCGAGACAACGACAATCGACAGCAACATACCAGCGATGAATTCACCACTTTTGCTCTTCGCCGCTTTCCACAGGACGGCTTCTCCGTGTCTTATTAAAAAGCCGATCAGTCTGACTGGGTGCGGAAACCATTCCGGATCGCCGAGAATCCAGTCAAACAAATACGAAATTACAAATATAGTCGGCGTCATCCGATCAATTTCTGTCGCAAAATGAGGAACCATTAACTGAAGCTATATCTGAGCACGCGTTGATCACATCTGTCAAACGTGACATCGACGCCGCATTCCAGACGGTCTGGCTGTAGTCGTCTGTACCGCCCTCAACAAGGATTCCAAGAGTATCCAAACGCGGATAATCTCTTTTGATGATCCTTTTACGATAGAAAAACGGTCACGCCGGATTTACAATGACGTTTCCGTAATCTTCTTCTCCGTAACAGAAAGGGAGTTGTCATTATGCGAGTCGGCATAAATCGCAGATATTTGTCTATTGTCGCGGCAATCGTTTTTTCGCTTTGCGCGGTAACATTTGCTCAGCAGGGATCAAAACAGGAGCAGGACGAGGACTTTGCCAAGAGCGTAAAGGAGTGGACCACACGTCCGGAATTTATCAGCCCGTTGGTCGATCATCTTCCCAAGTCGACCGATATTCCGTCTCCAAAGGACGTGCTGGGACATCACATCGGAGCGCCACAAAAGCTGACGTATTACGACGATATCTTGAAGTACTACCGCACGCTCGCATCAAAGACGCCCAGAGTCAAAGTGCTGAGCATCGGCAAAACAGACGAAGGTCGCGAATGCGTTGTCGTCGTTGTCGGCTCTGACGAATCGATGAAAAACCTCGATCAGTATCGCCAATACCTGGCGCAGCTTGCCGATCCACGTGGCATTACCGACGCACAGGCGCACGAGATTATCACTAAGGCCAAACCGATCTACCATTTCATGGGCGGACTTCACAGCGCGGAGACCGGCCCGTCAGAGATGCTGATGGAACTGGCATATAGATTGGTTACCGAGGATTCTCCGATAATCAATCAGATTCGCGACAATGTCATTGTGACTATCACTCCGGTTGCCGATCCCGACGGTCGCGACAGGTATGTTGACTGGTACTATCGATACAAGATCAATGAAAAAGGCGAAAGCGACAGCCTTGGCGGACCTCCGTACTGGGGCAAATACATATTTCACGACAACAATCGCGACATTAACTATTCGCAGATGACGATGCGTAATTTGCTTGAGTGGTATCTGCAATGGCATCCGCCGATAATGCACGACCTTCACGAGTCAGTGCCGTTTATGTATACATTCAGCGGTCAGTCTCCACAAAATCCGACTCTTGATCCCATCCTCTATGGTGAGATGCCGTGGTTTTCTAATTTCGAGATGTCGCAGATGATCAAATACGGAATGCCAGGCGTGTGGACACACGGCTTTGTCGATATGTGGTCTCCTGGTTACTTGGGATTTATGTCTTCGAATCATAACGGAATGTTGCGAATGTACGAAACATTCGGCAATGGCGGAGCGAACACGATGCACCGCAGAGTGGCTGGTGGTGGCGGCGATCAAACTACGCGCGAATGGTACCGACCGCTTCCACCATATAAAGAAGTTGACTGGTCGATGCGCAACAACACGAACTATATGGAGACCGGTGTTCTTAGCGCTCTTCAACTGACTTCACAATTCCCGAAAGTTGTTCTGGAGAACTTCTATCAAAAGAGCCGAAACTCCATCGAATCGGGAAAGAAGGACGCTCCGTTCGGCTACGTCATTCCGGCTGGACAAAAGGATATGACCCGAGCGCAGTTTGTTATCAATACTCTGCGGTTGCAGGGCGTTGAAGTCGGCGTCGCCAAACAGGAAGTGAAATTGAAAGAAGGAACGTTCCCGGCAGGATCATACATAATCAAACGCGACCAGCCTTACGGGAGACTCGCAAAGATCATGCTGGAGAAGCAGGATTTCCCCGACATGAACCTGCGAACCTACGACGATACCGGCTGGACAATGGGATTGATGGCGCACGTCGATGTTAAAGAGAGCGCCGACAAAGCGATCCTTGATATTGCGGTCGATCCTGTTAACAGAATGGAACTGGTTGGAGCGGTCACTGGGGGCAAGGCTTCGGCTGCGTATGCAATTGCGGATTACGGATCAAATAACATGATCACGCTGCGCTATCGACTTAAAGATCTAAGAGTCGAGGCAGCGGAACAGGCATTCAAATCTGGCAACACGGATATGCCGGCCGGCACTTTCATCATTCCGGTCGATCAAGGTGGCAAGGACGTTCACGCTCAAGTAAAGAAGACTGTCGAGGAACTCGGGCTGACTGCATTCGCAATGAACGAAATGCCGAAAGTCTCGACACACGATCTCGACCTGCCGCGCGTAGCCATATACAGCACCTGGGGCAACACACAGGAAGTCGGCTGGGTTCGTTACGCAATGGATCATTTCGAAGTGCCATTCGATCTGATCTATAAAGAGCGGGTGAAGAAGGGCGATCTGAAATCTTCTTACGACATAATCATCGTTCCTAATCAAGGCGGCAGCGGTAAAGGACTCGTTTACGACATCGAGCCAAAGAGCAAACCAATCGCCTATACCAAGACCGACAAATTCAAGAATCTTGGTATGTACGGCGAATCGGATGACATTACGGGCGGAATGGGACTTCAGGGCGTCGAAGAATTTCAGAAATTCGTTGATGCCGGAGGAACGCTTGTGACGATGGGAACAGCCAGTTTCTTCCCGGCCGAATTCGGCATCACGCGCAGAGTCAACGCCAGCCGGACTTCGCCGCAGTTCTATGCCCCGGGTCCGATTGTCGAAGCGACGATTCTTCAACCGACGAGCCCGGTCTTTTATGGTTACGACGATAAGACAGTACCGGTGCGATATGCCAATGGGCCGTTGCTCCAAGTTCCAGCCGACGACCGATCTCAGATTCTGGCTCAATTCCCCGGCACCGATAAATCGGTGTTGAGCGGTTTGATGAAGGGTGTCGCTGAAATCCGCAATCGCCCTGCTGTTGTCGATGTGCCGGTAGGCAAAGGGCAGGTGATAATGTTTGCGACGAATCCTTGCTATCGCTGGCAGAACTATGGCGAGTTCAACATGCTGTTTAATACAGTGATGAATTACAACGATTTCAAACCGATGCCGAGCAAAGAAGCGAGAACGGATGCGCCTTGATATGAGAGCATTAGCAATATTGCTAATTTCCTTATCTGCTTTCCCGGCATGTGCACAGTCCCCATGTCGTGGCAAAATTGCCACCACCGATGAGCGTCCATATGGTGCGAACGAAATCGTAGGACTGAGAACAAAAACTGTCAGACGAATAGTGGGCAAAGTTACTGACGCAAACTCAGCAGCAATACCAAACGCGGTAGTAGAAGTCTATCGCTGCTGCGGGCATATGCAACCAATTCCTAAAGAACGACTACGGGCCTATGTCGCAGATGAGGAAGGTCGCTTCTGTATTCGAGATCTTCCGTCTGGCAGATATCTCCTGATGGTGGGCACGCACGGAGATGACGGATTTAAGCTGGTAGTTATGGAAGTCAGTCTGGACAGACATCGGCCAAGCCGATGGTTACGATCAGGAAAAGAATTGTCGATAGCGTTACAGGTCGGCACTTAAAAGGTATTAGCGGCGATTATACAAACGCGTAAATGACCAAAATCAAATTCCCCCATCCGCTCACGCTGCTTGCAGGATGTATTTTGCTTGCTGCTGTTTTCAGCTACATCCTGCCTGCCGGACAATATGATCGAGTCGATGATCCGAATACCGGTCGTAAGGTCGTAGTCGCCGGGACATACCATAGAGTACCACAACAACCCGTCAACCCATTTCAGGCAGTCGTTGCTATCCCAAAGGGAATGGCCGACGCGGCATCAGTTATTTTCCTCGTTTTTCTCGTCGGAGGGGCGTTCACTGTTGTTGATCAAACCGGCGCTCTGAAGCAATCAGTCGGCTGGCTGGTCCGCAAACTTGAGAATCACGAGACGCTGGTAATCCCAATCGTCAGCCTTTTTTTTGCTGCTGGCGGAGCGCTGGAAAACATGCAGGAAGAGATTCTTGCACTAGTCCCTGTCCTGCTGTTGCTCACGCGTCGTTTAGGGTTCAAGCCGATCACGGCGGTGGCTATGAGTTTGGGCTCTGCGGCCGTCGGCGCGGCATTCAGTCCGATTAATCCTTTTCAAGTCACAATCGCGCAGAAGGTCGCTGGACTTCCTTTTCTTACCGGCTGGAAATTTCGTCTGGCATTTATGATTCTTGCGCTGGCAATCTGGATCATAGGAACAATGCGGCACGCTAAAAAGACCCGTGTTGAGCCAGAAGTTGCCGAACAGGAAGAAACCGGACCATTTGATTTTCGGAAGATGATTGTCCTCGCAATTGTGCTTATAGCTTTTGCGATTTTCGTTTATGGAGTTCTTAAACTTGGGTGGGATTTCGATCAAATGTCGGCGCTCTTCTTCATTATGGGAGTCGCGGCAGGGTTGATCGGGGGGCTTGGCGTCGGCGGGACAGCAGAAAGCTTTGTCGAAGGCTTTAAATCCATGGCCTTTGCCGGATTGCTGATTGGTTTTGCCCGAGCAATCTTTATTGTTCTTGATCAAGGTCAAGTTATCGACACCGTCGTCAATGCCCTTGTAACTCCTCTTGCCCATTTGCCAGTTGCAGCTTCGGCTATCGGTATGATGATCGTTCATACCTTCATTCATATTCCCGTTCCCAGCGTCAGCGGACAGGCCGTCCTGACTATGCCGGTTCTTGTTCCTGTTTCTGATTTGATCGGGCTCTCTCGCCAGGTAACGGTTCTTGCTTACCAGTTCGGCGCGGGACTATGTGAGTTGTTGACTCCGACAAACGGCGCACTCATGGCAATAATCGCTGCCGCCGGAGTTCGGTTTGACGAGTGGCTGAAATTCGCGTTTAAACTCTACCTGTTGCTGTTCGGTCTTGGTATTATAGCGGTAGTTATAGGAATTGCTGTTGGCCTACAATAATTCTGCGTCTGATGCGAGGCTTCAATGCTCCACCAGCGTTTCAATTATCATACGGCTGCATCCGTGGTTTATTCTCATCTATTTTGGGCGACCGTTCTAGCGGCCTTTTGCACAGGCTGCTCTTCCAAGGCGGAATCAAAGAAAATTGAACTTGTCACGGCTGCGAAACCTGCGGCTACAGTAAATGTTTTCGACAACTTCATGGCCGCTGCTGCGGATCCAGCTGACGGTTTCGATCGCCCCGTCGCTAGCGGGCTACGTGTCTCGGTTTCTTTTGAAGATCAGAAAGGTGGTATTCATTTGGGCGAAGACTGGTCGTTGCCCGGGCGTGAACAGTTTACAGTCGGACAAACTGTTTATGCGATCGGCAATGGACGGGTCATATTTGCCGGGCCACGCGGCAAGACTTTACTCAATACAATAGTTATTGAGCACACATATTACGAAAACAACCAGAAGCTAACTCTTTATTCCGTCTATTCCGGCCTTGGAGATTTTAAAGTCAAAGAAGGAGACGTGGTAAAGCGTCATCAACCGATCTCAACAATATATAACAGCGACGAAAATTCTAACGGACCTCATCTGCATTTTGAGCTGACCTGGGACAAAGAGCTTTCACGTGATGCATCCACAAATGAAGATCGCGCCTGGGTTGAGCAGCACTATCTTTCGCCATCTAAATTCATCAACGAACATAAAACCCTGTTTGTGCCGCAGCGGGAATCGACGCTTGTCTTGGTAGATCAATCTTCATACAAGATGCGCATTTACAATAGTGGTCGATTACAGGGCGAATATGATGTCAGCTTTGGCCAGAGCGAGGGTCAGAAACGCACTCAGGGCGACAACAAGACTCCTAAAGGGATGTATTTCGTAATTCAGAAACATCGCGGAGAATTTCCCGGTCCTTATGGCGGGTATTTTGGCGGTCATTGGATGAAGATAAATTATCCAAATAAATATGACGCGGAGTGGGGACAGTCCCAAGGGGTGATCGACGCAAAGCAAGCGGCAATAATAACTGCAAATTGGGAGAAACGCGCCGCTACGCTGGAAAGCACCGGTCTTGGTGGCGGTATCGGTTTCCATGGCTGGATACGAGAATGGAATAATCAGGGACCACGCCATCTTTCCTGGGGTTGCGTCGTAATGCACGTATCCGATATCACTCGCCTGTTCGATCAGATACCCGAAGGCTCTCTGGTTGTGATATTCTAACAACATCGTCCAGTTGGCTCCCTGAGTGCTCCGCGTCGATTGGACTTCTGTTTTTATCGTTTCACCCTGACCTCTGAATAAGAATTGTTCGTGGAGGGCTAACTATGTTCCCCAGTTTCAGGCGAGCGTTTGTCACCATTATCATAATCTGCATGCTTGTTGGCGGTATTATCAATCAAAGTCTTGTTGCGCAGCAGCGAACTCCGCAGAAAACCGCTGTTGCGTGGACGCTCGATGAAGCCATGAGCGCGCTTGCCGGCAGTCCGAACGATCCTTACCTGCAATACGTCGCAATTCAACTGGGCAGGCGCGAGAACAAGTTGCAACAAGTGATCGATACGATAAACATTCGGCGCTTCCGACCAAGCCTTGTTAATGGTCGTGGAGCGGATATCGATCTGTTCAGCATGTTTAGTGGCGCATTGGCAGTTCAGGAGAGTTTGCAACTGGACGCAATGCGTGCAACGACGCATGCCGATCAACAGGGCTTTGTTCAGATAGGCTCCCTATCTGGTCCTGCAGTCAAAAGTCACCACTGGAAAGAGATGCTGGCCGGCCGCAAGCCGGAGATATCTCCGCTCGCGATGGATGTTCCGGAAGACTTCTATTTTGCCGAGTTCACATCGCTCAACAAACTGCTGGACGCATCAGAGGTCGGTGATCTGTGGGGAACGCATGTGATGAACCAGGCTTCGCAGGAAGCCAAAAGTTATATGATCGCAGATCGATTGCGAACCCAACTGGCCCTGGAAACACATCCTGAGTTCCGATCCTTTTACGATCAGGTTGTGCAGCACGTCGCAATCACCGGCAGCGATCCATTCCTGCGCGAAGGAACTGATGTAACGCTGCTGTTTCAATTCCGCAACGGTCTGTTGTTTTCCGCCGCGATGGATCGTTTTTTAGAAAATGCCGAGAAAGCTCATCTGGACGCAAAGCGCATGCCTGGCGAGTATTTAGGCGTTGGCTATGTGCAGCTCTCAACACCCGATCATCTGCTCAATGTAATCTCGGCCAATCCTGTACCAGGTCTGCACGTGCGCAGCAACTCGCTTGCGGCGTTCCGTCATGTGATCGAAGCTATAAAAGGCAAAACAGCAGACGGCGCAACAGTCAGAAAATTAGGTGAGACGGACGAGTTCGCCTACATCCGAACATTGATGCCGCAGGGAGCAAAAGAAGAGGATGGATTCATTTATCTATCAGATCCGTTCATTAGGCGTCTGGTCGGACCAAAATTGAAGCTGACAGAAATGCATCGAATGATTTGTTACAACGACCTGCGAATGATCGGTCACGCGGCGTTGATGTACCGCACTCAATTTGGACAGACGGCAAAATCACTGGAAGACCTGGTTCGAACAGGATGCGCGCCTGAATTGTTCGGTCAAGGCAACTTCGCCTGTCCCGATGGTGGCCATTACACGCTTTCCGCAGATGGAATGACTGCGCATTGCACAGTTCACGGCGATGTTAATTCGCTGACTCCTGATTACGACATTCCGCTCGACAAAGTCAGCAGTAGCGAAGCGAGTGCTTATAACGACTTTGTTAAGGATTACAACCAGTACTGGCGCAGTTACTTTGATCCCCTTGCGATTCGAATGCAGATCACGCCAAAGCGATATCGATTGGAAACATTGATCCTGCCGTTGATCGACAATTCTGTTTACACGGGAATGGCCCAGGTTTTAGGAGGCAAGCCGGAATCGCTAGATGCTCTGCCTGTTCCTTCGCGAAATATTTTCTCTCTGGCTTTGCACTATGACAAACAGCAATTGATCAAAACCCTGGAGCCTTATCCCGGCTACTCTGCGGATGGCAAACAAAAGGATGCAACTAATTCGATGGCACAGAGCCTTGGAGTTACGCGCACACAACTGACTGATTTTCTGAACAAAGGTATTGGCAATCAGATAGCTCTTCACGTGTACGACGCTCCACAGATGTTCGATTTCAACTTTCCGGAACTTATGGCGGAGATGATGGGGACATTCGGCGGCCGCACTCTGACAAACGACCCAATCTTTCTCTACATAGGTCTTTTGATTGAAGCGTTGAATGCTCCGATCTATTTGTCTGTTCCTGTGCAGGACAAACAGATTGTTGATGATTTTCTTGGGGACCTGGATAAGACGTTGCTAGCTCAACCACAAACAAGCAGGAATTTCCTTGATCTCAGCACCGACCTTTATCAACTGCAAATGAAAGATCACGGAGTTCATAGTTTTGCGGCATATCTGGGTCCAATCAAATGGCGGTTTTTCTGGTCGCGAGTGGGCGACGGACTCTACATTGCCACCAAGCCTGACATTTTGGATGATCTTATAGTCGAAGATCTGCGCCGAAGTCTGGCAGACGGTCCGGCGCCAACCGGTCCGCAACCTATCGATGATTCAATCGCAAACGGATTGATCAAAGTCCGCGCGCAAAACTGGCAACGGGTTCTGCCTGATTTTCGATTGGGCTGGGAAGAGAACAGTCGCCAGGCATGTATCTCGAACGTCGGAACGCTTTCGGGCATTGCACGATCAATGACTGCGGCAGGAAAAGTAGACACTCTCGAGGCCGATGCGTTTTCGGCTGAGCTTCAGAAACAGGCTGAAGAACTTTACGGTATCCATCTATTTTGTCCTGATGGCGGCAAGTACCAGTTATCAGCTGATAAAAAGTCGGTTGCGTGCAGCATTCACGGTACCGCGCAATCGCCAAAGCAGCCGAACGCTCCGGTCGAAGACAGCGATTTAGGAAAGCTGCTGAACAGCTTTGGTGGGTTAACCGGCGCCCTGACATTTACCGGTGACGGCCTTCGGGCTGTTGTAACGATTGACCGCAAGTAAGTCGAACGCCATGATCTCGGCGGAGTCATGCCGCCTTGGGTTTTTCAGGCGATTCATCGTGTGACTGGCTGCGGTGGATCGCCTTTCGAATCTCATCGTTTATTTCGCCACCGATCAGGATTACCAATCCGACCAGGTAGAGCCATAACATCAAAATAATGACTGCGCCCAGGCTGCCATACGTAACACTGTAACTGGGTCCAAAGCGCAGATACAAAGAGAGCAGAACCGAAATTAGGATTGAAAAGACCGCGGCAAACAATCCTCCCGGAGTGATCCACCGCCAGTTATGTTTGATGTTGGGTGCGAGATAATAAACAATCTCAATACCGACAAATAGAAAGAACAAACCTACAGGATATTTAACCCAGTGCCAGATCGTCGGAATATAGGTCAATCCTGTATGATTTTGTGCCCAAACGCTGAGCCCATCGCCTAAGACTGCCACCAACGCGCCGATTATTACCAGCACGCAAAGAAACAGCGTGATCATTAATGCAATAGCCCGAACTTTCCAAAACGATCGGGTCTCTTTTGTCTCATAGGCGACATTCAATGTTCCGATCAATGCCACGACGCCACTGGACGCTGCCCACAGTGTTCCCAGAATGCCAAACGACAACAAACCTCCGCTGTTGTTTTTGACAATATCTTCAATCGTGTCCCGGACAATGTACAAAGCGTCCGACGGCATTACCTTCGCAAGTCCGTTCAATATTTCCAGTCTGAGCGACGGCATGAACCCGACCAGGCTCATCAGGAAGATCAGCATCGGGAAAAGCGCCAGCAGGAAATAATAGGCAAGTTCCGCTGCGCCGCCTGAGACATCATCTTCGTTTGATTCTTTCCAAGCTCTTGCTAATAGCTCTTTTACTGTCAACCCACTCAAAAAAGAATTAGCCATTGCAGACCACATTTGCACCAAAACTTAATAGCGCAAGCAGTCTCGTTGGCAATCGGAATACCGCGGCAGGCAAATTGCAACTTACAACTGGGGCATCAAACAGACTTTTGGTTCCTTAAGCCAGACGCCCTGTTATTGCCCCCGAAGCTGTTGACTACCAATACGTTCAAGAGTTTCGGTGTAATGGTGAACGAGGAGGTTCTGTATGATATCGGTTGTTGGAGTGTTCTCTTCACGGGCAGATGCGGAATGCGCAGCGATCCGACTGCGCGATTCGGGAGTATCGACGGATAATATCAATTTGCTGATTCCTGACGCTCCGAACAAAGGATTGAAAAATGTTCCGGTAGCCGACATGGAAGAACGCGGTGTCGGTGAAGCGCTCGGTGGCGTGATTGGCGGAGCCGTTGGAGCCGCCGGCGGACTATCGCTAGGGATGGCAGCAGCCAGTCTGTTCATTCCTGGCGTCGGACCTATATTGGCGGTCGGCATCGCCGCGGCGGCAATTCTGGGTGCTGGTGGCGCCGTCAGCGGGGCACTGGTGGGCGGGGCCATTGAGGAGACTGGCAATCCCGGGCTGCCACACGACGAGCTATATGTTTACGAAGATGCTCTGCGACACAGCCGAACTGTGCTGATAGCTTTTGTTGAACACGACGCGCAGGTGAGGCTGGTGCGAGAGATCCTTACAAAGGCCGGGGCGGAAACACTGGATGCGGCAAAAGAGAATTGGTGGCTCGGGCTAAGAGATGTCGAGGAAGAAGACTACACTCGACAAGGTCACGACTTCAAGACGTGCGAGTCCAGCTATCGCTGTGGTTTCGAGGCAGCGCAACATCCATTTGCGCGCGACAAATCTTACGAGCAAGTTCAGGATCATCTTAAGAGACTTTATCCTGACACATACCAGGATCCGGCCTTTCGTGATGGCTTTAACCGCGGCAAAGTCAATCGAGATAGAACTATGGAAGAGCATCTACAGCCGCAATAACGGAGATGCTTTATCAGGAGGCGGACTGGCTGAGCTCGGCGATTATCTTTTTAGCAAGCGCTTCCGCCTCTTGTCGTTTATCTAATCGCAGCAAAGCAAGAGCATCGGATTCGACGATTCGGTGAAAAATAAGACTGCGTTTTACCTGATCGCTAACCCTTGCCCTCACCATCGGCCGCAGATCGCGCAATATTTCCAGAAGTTCGACGTACTCTTGCCCGATAGCATCCCCGATTACTTTCTTTAATTCCTGCGCGAGCGCTGGGCTGCCACCACTCGTTGTGATTGCGACTGTGATGTCGCCTCGCTCAACAATGGCCGGCGTAACAAACGAACAAAGCGGTCGGTAATCAACAACATTGCAGAATATTTGTCTGGCCTCCGCAGCGCGGTACACTTTTTCATTGATTTCAGAATCATTAGTCGCGGCGATTACCAGCCAGGAATTATCAAGGTCGGCGTCTTCGAAATTCCTTGCTTCATGTGCAATCTTGCCTTCCCTGGCCAAATTAGCCAGAGGATCCGATATCGACGGAGCGATAACAACTATTTTTGGCCCGGTTTCGAGAAGGTTCTCGATCTTTGTCTGAGCGATATTGCCACCACCCACGACAACAACCTTGCGGCCGGTCAAATCAAGTATTGCGGGAAACTGTTTCATCATTTAATCCTTGACGCCAACCATTTGGAAATAATCGTGTCTCATAATATTCCCTATTCCCTGATCGAAACTGTCATAGCCAAATTATATTCGAGGTTCAAAACAATGAATTTCTGGCAAGACATCCGCTATGCAATAAAACTGCGCGCAAAGAATCCGCTTACCACTTTGTTGGCCTTAATAATCCTGGCCGTAGGTATTGGCGCGAACAGCGCGATCTTTGGAATTGTAAACGCCGCTTTGCTCGGAACACCAGCATATCAGAACGCCAATCGACTGGTTGTTATGTGGGGCAAGAATCCCCAAATTCCGGATGCAAATACGAGCGAATTGCCAGCATCCGGCGCAGATATTATCGATTGGCGCAACCGGAACACAGTATTCGATCAGATCGCCGCGATGACTCCGGGCGACAGGAATCTCTCTCAAGGTAATAATCCGGAGCGCGTCGGTGGAGTTGGCGTCACGACCGATTTCTTCGACACGCTGGGAGTCAGAGCCGAAATCGGCCAGACCTTTTCCCCACAAATGGAACCGAACGGAAACGAAAGAGACGTTATCATCAGTCATCGTCTGTGGCAGCGCAGATTCGGCTCGGATTCGAGTGTTGTTGGACAGACAATAAACTTAGACGAGCGGCAGTATCGAGTTGTTGGTGTGGCTCCGGCAGGTTTTACGTTTCCGGAAGGCGCGTCTTTTCCATCCACGCTTGGTTATGCTGCGCACATTGATATTTGGACACCAATTAAACTGGATAATAGTCAACGCGGGAATCGCGAACTGAATGTGATCGCGACTCTGAAACCAACCATCGGCCTCGCCAGAGCACAAACGGAAATGGCGTCCGTCTCAGACGCTCTGGAAAAGGAGTACCCGCAAACGAACCGGGGTTTCGGAATATCTCTGGTACCAGTACACGAACAAATGGTGGCGCGAATCAGACCCGCGCTGATTATCCTGTTCGGGGTAGTCACTTTTGTTTTGTTGATTTCATGCGCGAATCTGGCCAGTCTGCAACTTGCCCAGGCCGTCAAGCGACAGCGAGAGATTGCCATCCGTACGGCTCTTGGCGCAAGCCGATTTCGCATCGTTCAGCAACTGTTAATCGAGAGTCTGACGCTTTCTTTTTTCGGTGGAGCCTGCGGATTGCTTCTGGCGATCTGGGGAACCAGCGCGATTCAGTCGCTGAATCCAAATTTATTGCCGGAAATAACGCTTGATAGGCGGATGGTGGGGTTCACGTTGATTATTTCTATTCTGACCGGAACGATATTTGGACTGGTGCCAGCGCTGCAAACGTCAAAGCCGAATCTGAGTGAGACTCTGAAAGACGGCGCAAGAAGTTCGTCCGGCCGAGAGGGTCATTTCCGAAACGTCCTGGTGGTATCTGAAGTTGCTTTAACAATCGTTCTGTTAATCGGCGCTGGGTTATTGATTCGAAGTTTCATCCGTCTGCAGAGAGTTGATCCCGGCTTTAATACTCATAATCTTTTGACGATGCAGATCAATCTGCCAAGAGCTAAATATCAAACTGGTCAACAGTGGGACGCTTTTTATCAACAGATTTTGCGGCGAGTTCAGTCCCTGCCCGGCGTCGAATCGGCGGGACTGACGTTCCGGCTTCCATTCAACGGCGCCGAAGGAAGCGCCGGATTCGGAATTGAAGGTCACCCGAGCGATACGGCAAAGTTCGCTTACTCGGGTCGCGTAAGTCCGGGTTATTTTTCCGCGTTAGGAGTTCCGGTCGTTCGTGGAAGAGAGTTCACGAGCGAAGACTCAGAAAATCAGACCAATCCGTTGATCATTAACGAAGAGATGGCGCGCAGCTATTGGCCAAATGAGGATCCCATCGGACAACATATCTTCACTTTCAACGGCAAAAATGAAATAATCGGCGTTGTTAAGAATGTAAAACAGACAGCGCTGGACGTTCCCACCAAGCCTGCCATGTATTTTCCGACTCAGCTCTGGTTTATGAATCTGGTCGTAAGAACGAAATCGGATCCGGTTGCGCTGCTGCCGAGCATCAGTGACCAGATACACTCGATAGATAAGGATCTGCCGCTAGCGAATGTCGCGACGATGGACAAACTCCTTTCTGATTCGGTCGCACAACGGCGGTTTACTATGGTTTTGATAAACCTATTTGCGGGAATCGCAATACTCCTTGCAGTAGTCGGGTTATACGGCGTAATTTCCTATACCGTATCGCAGAATACTCGCGAAATCGGGATAAGGGTAGCACTTGGCGCACAACGTCGAGATGTCTTTAACCTGGTTATCGGCCAGGGACTGATTCTAACTCTGATTGGAGTCAGTTTAGGAATCGCGGGTGCGACTGCCTTAACTCGCTTGATGACCAGTCTGTTGTATGGAACAAGCACGACTGATATTCCGACGTTCGCCGGAATGTCCGGCCTTCTCATAGTCGTCGCGGTGTTCGCGTGTTATTTGCCTGCGCGACGCGCAATGAAGGTGGATCCGATGGTTGCGCTTCGCTACGAGTAGTCAAAACGATTGCCAAGAATTTACATAGACAATAGAATCCTTCAACTCTGATATCTACAAAAGGAATTTCTCTTGTCTCAAAGTTCACGCTGGAGGGCGTTGGCGCTGCTGGCATTGGCAGAATTACTTGGAATGGCGCTCTGGTTCAGCGCTTCTGCAGCAGTGCCTGCCCTCAAAACTGAATGGCAACTGAATGATTCAACCGCGACCTGGTTGACGCTGGCGGTTCAGCTCGGTTTCGTAGCCGGCACGTTGATCAGCGCGCTCTGCAATCTTCCGGATATCATTAATACTCGTCATCTGTTTGCCATTTCCGCATTTTTGGGCGCCGCCACAAATGCCTCGTTCGGATTATTCGCGCACAATCCGACGGTGGGAATTTCGTTGCGCTTTTTCACCGGTCTGTTTTTGGCCGGAGTTTATCCTCCCGGAATGAAAATAATGGCGACATGGTTTCGCCAGGGACGCGGGATGGCTATCGGTGTTCTAGTTGGAGCGCTGACGGTAGGAAAAGCTTCTCCCTATTTGATCAACGGCATCGGCAGCGACAACTGGCGACACAATGTTCTGATCGTTTCCGCATTTGCGGTAGTCGGCGGACTGATTGTTCTACTGCTTGTTTCCGATGGTCCGTATGCGATGGCCAGCGCCAAATTTGACTTCAGCCAGATTACCAAGGTCTTCAGCGACAGAAGCGTGCGGCTGGCGAATCTCGGTTACTTTGGTCATATGTGGGAACTTTACGCGATGTGGACGTTCGCGCCCGTTATGATTAGAGCGAGTTTGTCTGCCAAAGGCGGTCACGAGCATTTAGCTGAGATTGCATCATTCCTTGTTCTTGGCGCCGGAGCAATCGGTTGCGTTTCAGGAGGATTGTTCGCGGATCGAATAGGGCGCACAATTGTAACATCGACCGCAATGACAATCAGCGGGCTGTGTTGCCTTATCATCGGGTTCTTTTTCAATGCCAGCCCATTTTTGTTGTTAACCGTCGCCGTCATTTGGGGCGTGACAGTTGTTGCGGATTCGGCGCAGTTCTCTGCCTGTATAACAGAGTTGGGCGATCAACGATACATCGGCACAGCGTTGACATTGCAAACCTGCATTGGTTTTCTGTTAACGACGATCTCTATCGAGTTGATCGGAAGACTGTCCAGCAGAATCGGCTGGCAATATGTGTTTATGCTGTTAGCGCCCGGGCCGCTATTCGGCGTTATTTCGATGCTCCGCCTGCGAGAACTGCCTGAAGCAAAAAAGATCGCAAACGGAAGAAGATAAAACAGACGGGGACGCGGAGATATGGCGAATCGGAGACACTTTGCAGCCAGAACCGCTGTGTTCCTGCCCTACGCGTTTTTTCAGGGAAGATTGTCCCTCGGTACGTCCAGTTGGTCCCTTGATTATTGACGCGCAAACGACTCTAAAGTAACCTGCCAATCGGTACAAAACCGCAATCAAAATAAATGTATTGAATGAACAATATGAATAACTTCAGGATTTTTGTGACCGTCACAGTTATTTGCTCAATCAGACTCTTCTGGCCGGTCAACGTCAGAATAAGCCGGTGGATAATTCAGACACACCAATAACAATCGGAACGAAGTTCAAAATCGCATCAAAACGTCTAAATGAAGAACGCACAATCGAGGTCTATTTTCCGCGTTCATACCACGACACTAAACAACGTTTCCCTGTGATCTATACGCTGGACGGCGAAGGCACAGGCAGCATAACAGCCAGTGCCGTCGGCTTCATGACCGGTTATTCCACAATCCCGCAGATGCCAGAAGCGCTGGTGGTTGCAATCAACAATACAGATCGCGACCGCGACATGCCGACTCCGCAGGAATACAACACCGGCGGTCAGGCAAACTTTCTGACATTTATTACAGACGAATTGATTCCATTGATAGATCAGAAATATCGAACTCAACCGTTGCGAGTTTTGCTGGGGCATTCACAAGGCGGGTTATTCACTACTTATGCGATGGCGACCAAACCTGACGCATTCCGGTTCTATTTGTCAATCGATGCGCCATTGGGCGGATTTGTGGAAACCAATCCGATCAAAGACAAAGTTAAAACCTTAATCTCAAAGACGCCAAATTATCACGGTCGGATGGTATCGGTGGAAACCGTGTACGGCTGGCGCAAGGAATGGCAATCGCTGACAGAATCAGCATCAAAAGGTTTCAAAGGAGCGCAGATCGAAATCAAGGACGAGAGTCATGAAACAATGGCGTACAAGGCTGTGTACGAAGGATTGAAACGCTTGTTCAATGATTATGCTCCGAACCTGATAAGAAATACGAAAGGACATTACGGACCGGCCAGACTCGATCAAATGTATGCACAAATATCAGAGGATTACGGTTATAAGGTCGATATTCCAAAATCCGTGCTGCTGATCGCGGCCGAACACTGCACAGCACAGCAGTATGCACCGGATGCGATTGAATTAATAAAACGCGCGGTTGAACTCTATGGAGAATCACAGCGAGCCGAAGATCTGATGATGATCGCCCAAGAGACCGTGAAAAAAGGTCGCGACCCCAGACTGGATGAATGGGAAAATCTGCCGATGCCTACTGTCGATCAGATGAAACCATTCCTTGGCGTTTGGATAGAAAACAGGCGCGACGGATCTAAAAACCTTTTCAACTTCGAGGTAAAAGACGGAGTCGTAAATGCAGAACATACGGGAATGCCGAATAGCGATAACACCTATCATCTGGATGTTTCCTTTGTCAAAGTCATCGATTCACAGACTTTGCAATGGGCCATCCACAACGGCCGTGGTCCGGGAATGGAAGTCTACACCGGCAAATTGACTGGTCCGAATTCTATGGAAGGAACCGTTGAAGACGTCGGATTCATAAATCAGCGCGCAACACACAATTTCCGTTGTGCTCGATCATCAATGGCGCAAAATATGGACGGCGGCGTATAGATGGGCTGTTTGCTATCGCAAGCTTCGCTTGCTCAACTCGACTTCACCTATTGCTTGCTTACTTCATCCATCAGAGCCAGTCGAGCTGTGTATGGTGCTCGCCCACGATGTGCAAAAATAGAGATTCGAGCGTGTTGAACTGCTGATTCTCGAACGGAATTGATTTTCCGGTTGCAAGCGGTTCCAATTCGCCGACCCAGGCGACTTCGCCAGCTTTGATGATGGCGACTTCATCACAGAGGCGCTCGACCGTCTCAAGAACGTGCGTAGTCATAAAAACGGTTTTGCCTTGCGCGACGAAACGCCGCAGCCAGTCTTTCAGCATAGCGGTGCCGGCGGGGTCGATACTTTCGAATGGCTCGTCCAGGAACAGGATCTCCGGGCTGTGAATAATAGCGGCGGCGAATGCTACCTTCTTCCGCATGCCGGTGCTGTATTCGACCAGCCTCTTCTTGCCCGTGGTCTGTAGGTCCAGAACTGCCAACAACTCTTGAACGCGACGTTGTGTCGTTTGCTGGTCCAGCCCGAACATCTGAGCGACGAAACTTAAGAATTCGTGAGCGTATAAATGATCAAACAGAGCCAGGCCTTCAGGCATAACGCCGATACGGCGTTTCAACTGGGCGGAATTTGAATCAAACGGTTCTCCCAGTAGATTGATCTCTCCTTCGGTTGGATCGATCAATCCGGTGATGCAGCCAATCGTCGTGCTTTTGCCCGCGCCATTTGGACCGAGAAATCCAAACAGACGCCCGGCTTTAACTGACAATGAAAGATTATTTACCGCAGTTACCGACCCGTACTTCTTTTTAAGTCGGCTGATCTTGATTGCGATCGGCGCTCTACCTGATTCCAATTCGTTTTGATTGGCAGTCTCGAACCTGGTGACCGTTTCCATTAAATATCCTCTCTATAGAGACGCTATCGCTTTCAATTATTTATTCCGCCTGCAATCGTCTGAACGATCTTCTCTCGCCGCTTTTCGAGCGCTGTCGTCATCAGCTTCAGTGAAATGAAATAAACCGCAAATCCTATTAACACCGGCACAAACATAGCCCACCAGTTATCCAAAAGAACAGAAACCTTCACGAAAAAGCCAATGGAGGGGCCAAACGAAATAGCTGTAATCATTGGAACCATTAACAGCAACTGAGTAATCAACGGTGGCTTGTTTCCCACGACTTTTTGCAAACTGGCCGGCCACGGTGCGTAGACGGATGTCAAGAGAGCCAGACCGTTAAAGAAGAACAGCCCGGATATAGCGCTGAGCAACAATATCAATGGCTGGCGCATATCAAATGGCCGCGCAAACAGGATTGTGAACAATACCAATGCCGGAAAAATAGCAAGGAAGCCGACGAATAATGCCACAAAACTGCCTGCCCGCAAGGCGGTACCGAACGAAACAGGCAACAGCACATAACGCCTTATCCCAGGTCCGTCGTAACCAAACTGATTGCTGGTGATTGCGCTGCTGGAACTGAAACCAACGAAAGTAAAAAGCGCCATAGTCATAAAGAATCCGCCGGCGGGACCTCTTCCCATCAATGGGCCCATAAATACGACCATTAGAAATGTAACGAAACTCAGCCGTATTTGATTCGACCTCAGGTAATAACGAAGAGATTTGCCGGCAAATTGGGCGTATTTGGGGCCGAAGAGACTGGCAATGCGGTCATATGGACTGCTGAAATTTGCCTTCACGGCCGCGCTTGAGGTTGAGATATTTGCCTCTCTCATCTCCATCAGTCCCAGGAAACAGGACAATATGCCGCACCATGCAATCAATATAAACAAGTTCAGCAGGATGTTGACGGGGTCGTTGTCGAGCATTGCCGCTGCGGCTGTTCCTGGCGGTGTTACTTTCAGAAATTTATCGAAAGCCGCATATCGTCCAGGATGATGCGAGTTCAGCAGCCACGGCAGTATTACTCCGGAAAAAGAGATTGGCAGGATCAGCAGTATCCCCACAATTGCTGCTCCACCTCTTTTCCTCAGCAGGATATCCATAAACGTAAATATAGTTGCAACCAGAAGGTATGCCGCGATTATCATTATCACTACAGCCGGAAATGCGACGTAGATAGGTGTCACACCTGCGAACGAAAGCGAAATCACCAGTCCAATGGCTACCGCGGCCAACAGCGGCCAGGCTGGGTCGAGGAGGCCTGTTAAGTGTCGCGAGATAAAACGTTGCCTGCTGTTAAGCGGATATCGCCTCAGCACACTGTCGGCAAATGCGGGACGCGGACCAACGCCCAACAGGACGCCAGTCATTATTCCAAGTCCGAACAAAACCGCCAGCATCCCGCGCACAATCTGTCCGGCGCGCGCGCCGAGCGCGCCAATTGCCGCACCACCGAGTATTCCTAACAGCAAAGAGACAATGACTGCGCCTATAAAAAGACAGCAGGCAATTAGGATAAAGATCGCTCTGCCGTTACTGCTTCTGGCCTGCGCCCAGATCAGTTTGTAGCGCAGTTTCACCAGTTGCCAAAGTGTGCCTGTTGCCATAGCCATGTGAGCGGTTCAGTTGAGGTTCGCTCGGTATTTGTGATGGTCCAAGTCGATATAAAGACGCATTCGATTATCGTGGTCTCAGAACCTCAATTATACAAGGCAGATTGGCGCGGGCAAAGCAGGGTGTTCAAAAGCAAAAAATAGACCTCGGTTTTAGCCGAGGTCCATCAAGGAGTGAGTTAGGTTGATGAGCGAGAAACTCTAAAAAAATCCCTAAAAAATCTATGATTGCAGGAGTCCGTGGCTTCCCAACCGCAGACTCATTTAAAACAACTTACACGCGAACTTTTTAATCTGATTTTCCGCAACGATTTAGATTCCGTTCTTGTCGTTGCGCCTTTAGATAATCAATCGACGTGCCATCTACCGGATTTTTTCCACCTGAACTGTAAATGCTGGGAACGTTAGCTTTTGTCTGCGATGTCGTTCGGTAGATCTGAAGTTCGGTCTGATTGGCTTATACGATATAGAAGTGGAGCTACACCGTTTGGTGTAGGAAAGGCCAAATCCGGCAGTATTTCGGCTGGATTTGGCCCGGCCGGCATCATTTGACCTTCTTTATTGAGACGACGACGAATAGAGTTTCGTCGGAACTGCCCGCGTTGGCATTGCCGACAACCAGGGTTTCGCCATCTTTTAGCGAAAGCGGTGTCTCAATACCAATGCGTTTATCTTCAACCAAAAGATGTCCCGGACTGTTGTTGGTGATTACGGGAACAACGGCGCCAAATCGGAAATCCCTGACGTCGATTGTCGGATCTGGACCGTCGCCATTTAACAGACGAATTACACTGAAAACATAATCATAAGAATTCGCTCTGCCTTTGGTTTCAGGTACAGAGAACAAAGAATCTACAAATCCTGATCCTGAAACGTTCGCGTTCTCGCGAGTCCTGTTCACGAACGTAGTGATATAGCGATAGCTCTTAAACTGCAGCGTCTTTCGCAATTCATCCAGAACAGGGGCTATCGCTGGCGGGACATCGCCACCACCGATCGATGCACTGCGTGAAGCCTCAACCAGGCTTAGGCGAACTTCCAAATTTACATCGGGCTTGCGATTCTGCGGAGTATCGAGTCTGGCAATTGCTTCTTCAATTGCCGCTATATTTTCCGGGAAGTCCCGAACGGTTATGGTATGCGATTCATCGCTAGGCTGTATCATTGACGCGGCGTATCCGCTGCCGAGCGGCCTGATAATGTTAAAAATATCGGAAGGCTGGCGATATTTCAGCTCGAATACCTTTCCCTTTAGCTGCTTCAGAACCGACACATCTATCTGTGGTTCTGGTTTCTTATTGTCCTGGGCTTTTCCAAACAAAATACCTGGCAGACCCAAAAATGCTATGAGCGCAACAATACTCACAAATCTCAGTCTTTTCATATTTCCTCCGATTAGTCGGTAACCTTTAATTGCGATTGGAAGCAAATTATTCACTGCTTGATAACACTGCTGCAGGCGGAGCGTTTGGCTTTTTATCGACGATCCAAATTATTTTTATATTCGGGTTAGAAGTTGGTATCTCGAATCTGGTAGTTTCCTTCTTCGGCCCAATAGAACGGTCATTGCTTGCTGTTGTATCTGTAATCTCAGTTCCTGCTCCTTTGATTTCCGTATCCGAATTCACCAAAGAAGGAGGAGTCGAATCCGCAACGGCAACAAATGAGGGTGAGCTTACCTTAGGCGGTCTATTAGAAATCCTGGGTTTGCGATCCCGATTTCTGAATGGATCAACTTTCGGGATTACAATCGAACCCGCGCCAGGTAATTTGATCTGCGGAACGTTCACAGATATATAGATCGACTTTTCTGACCTGACGACTGTGAGAACCACAAAAGTAGTTGCAACCGCCAGAATGGCCGCCACCCCTGTCATTGCCCAGGCGAATCGTCGAAAATCGCTGATACCGAGCCATCGTGCAATCTGATCCAAGTATCCGCGACTGACACGACCTTCCTCTATTTGCGCCATCACGTTGCGGCGAATTCCGGCCAGCAGATTCTCATCGAAATCGCCACCGGTGTAGCCATGCAATGCGTTCTGGCTATCGCGCAGCTCTTCAGAGAATCGGCGACAACTTCCACACATCGCGAGGTGATCGGTTAACCTAGATCTTTCCTTGTCGGGCAGGTCGCCTTCAACTTCAAGTGCTATTAATCGTTCGAATTTTTCGCAATTCATTTTTGCCGCCTCCTCAAGATGCGGTCGCGATACTTCTTAATCTTTACACGCGCGGAACTGATCTGGCTGCGTACCGTAACAGCCGACGAGCCTAAAATCGTCGCCACTTCTTCGGTGGTCTTTCCTTCCAGATCGCGTAGAACCAGCGCTGATCTTTCTTTTTCCGATAGCGATGACAGAGCCTCGCGGATAATCTGTCGTTCCTGAGCAAGTGCCAGATCGCCCTCGATATCAATCTTGGCGGAAAGGTGCTCAATCGAGCTGCCCTCCATCTCCTGGTCCAGAGATAGGTGCGTGTTCAAGCTCCGTCTACGACCAAGGTCGCGACAAACATTTACAGTCACACGGTAGAGCCACGGCTCGATCTGCCTGGTCTCGTCCAGCGTGTGCAGATATTTATAAAGCCGCAAAAAAACTTCCTGAGCGGCATCCCGCGCATCGTCCAGATTACCCAGCAAGCGGAGCGAAGTTCCGATAACCTGACGCTGGTATTTGATCATCAGCGCTTCAAAAGCCTGGTTATCACCAGCTTTGGCGCGGGCAATTATCGAATCAACAGCCGTGGTTTCTTCGGCTGCGCGATTGCCCCGGGCGCTGATTATGATTCCAAGGTTAGCGGTCTCTGTCTGCATCTGCTCGCTCAAGTGTGAAATCGGTAATCACTTGTATATACTATTCAGAACTGGAAATCGTTGAATAATATTTGCAAAAGTGGCGCAGACATTCAGTCTGCGCGGGCTTATCAATGCGGTTGCTTGAATTAAGCTATCCCTCGGCTGACCAGCGCAGACTGAATATCTGCGCCACAGTTGAAATAATATTTGCACATGCCTGCCGAAATTCGATTAAACTATCAGGCGAGATTTCTTTCACTCTGTCACGCACACTTAATAAAAATTGATCCTGGAAATTTGAGAGGTCAATAAATAGAAATGATAGCAAGGGCGGTCGTCGTTTCCCCCCGGGTCGTTGCAATCCTTTTAATTGCTTTAGTTTTAGCCCCTGTTCTGCCGCTGAAAGGCATACGCGCGCAGCAGGTTGGCCAGGTTTCAAGACCGATCAAGATTGTGATCGAGCTCACCGATACGCCGTCGATTCGAACGTTCTCTGACGAGCGATCCCGCAGCAACGTCGCTCAAGCCTTAACTGCGGCAAAGTCGCAACTGTCGCGCATTGAACAGGCGCAACAGCGATTGCTGGTCCCACTTGCGCAGATGAGTGCCACGGTGATTTACCGAACGCAGCGCGTTTTCAACGGAATCGGCGCAAAAGTGGATGCTAGTCAGTTATCGGCAATCGCACAGATGCCAGGTGTGAAGGCGATTCATCCGCTGGTAACCAAATACGTCAGCAATGCCACGAGTGTGCCTTTCATTAACGCTCCGCAAGTTTGGGACAGCGCGGGTCTCAATATGCACGGCGAAGGAATAAAAATCGGAGTCATTGATACCGGGATTGATTACATACATACGGATTTTGGCGGTTCCGGCCTCGCCAGCGATTATTCAAGGAACGATAAAACTGTCATAAATGATGGACTGTTTCCCACTGCGAAAGTAGTCGGCGGGTTTGATTTCGTAGGTGACGCTTACAACGGAATTAGTAATGATGTGCCTGTTCCCGATCCTGATCCAATGGATTGTTTCGGGCATGGCACCCACGTGGCCGGAACGGTAGCAGGATTCGGCGTCAACACCGATGGAACGACATACACGGGACCATACGGGCCGAATTTACAGTTTCCATTCCCGGCGATAGGTCCGGGCGTAGCGCCAACGGCCAGTCTCTATGCATTGCGGGTATTTGGGTGCTCTGGCGCATCGGATGTTGTCGATAAAGCGATAGAGTGGGCTGTCGATCCGAACGGAGACGGCGATTTTTCTGATCACCTGGACGTTATCAACATGTCGCTTGGGTCAGATTACGGCGGAGATTTTGACAGTACCGCAGTCGCCAGCGATAATGCGTCGCTTCTGGGAGTCATTGTCGTTGCCGCGGCGGGCAATGCCAGCGATTCATATTATATAGATGGCAGCCCGGCGTCATCCAGTCGAAGCATCAGCGCCGCTGCCACTGGACACACGACAGATACGATTGCTTCTTTTTCATCGCGAGGACCAAGAAGAGGGGATTCTTTTCTAAAACCTGATGTGGCAGCCCCCGGTTCGGCCATTTTCTCAGCCGGATTCGGCACGGGAACGAGAGGCGCAACTTTGAGCGGCACCTCGATGGCTACGCCGCACGTTGCGGGCACGATGGCATTGCTTCGGCAACTTCATCCGGCCGCAAGCGGTTGGACTGTCGAGCAACTGAAGGCACTGGTGATGAATACGGCGCACGACGTGCGCGTTTCTACCGATCCGAACTCGCAGGTGTTCGACCCTGCGCGTATTGGAGGCGGCAGAATCGATGTTGCGCAAGCCGCAAACAGTCAGGTTGTCGCTTACAACGCAGACGGTTCCGGACTGGTCAGTGTCTCGTTCGGACTGACCGAAGTCGTCGGTGCCGCAACGGCGACAAAACATATTCGAATCTTCAATCACGGCAATAGTGGGGCAACCTACAATGTTCAATACACAAGCGTGACGCACACGCCCGGAGTGCAATACTCGTTGCCAGACGGTCCAACAGTAACCGTTCCGGCCGGGGGGTTCATGGACATCAGGGTTCAACTTGATGCTACTGCCAGCCTGATGCAGCACACGCATGATGCAACTATTAACACCTCCAGTGGGCGCCAGTTTATCAGCGATGAGTCCGGTTACGTAGTGCTGACAACCAATTCAGCGCAGACATTGCGCGTTCCTGTGTATGCTGTTGTCAGACCTGCGTCGAACATGCATTCGTCAGAGACTGCGCTCACGTTTGGCGCTGGCAACAACGCTACAATCGATTTAACCGGGCAGGACGTGATAACGGGGCAGAATTTTCCGACAGATGAACAGTCATTGGTCAGCGCTTTTGAATTGCAGCAAAGTCTGCCTGCGAACACTACTTTACCCGGCCTGGAAAAGAGCGCCGATCTGAAATACGTTGGCGTTACCAGTAATTTCGTCTCTGCCGGAACAATAACAAATACGAATATTGATTTCGGTATCGCCACTCAACTGGGGTGGTCCAGTCCTGACGAGGTTCGTGTCGCGATTTTTATCGATACTAACCGCGATGGGACCGATGATTTTGTCCTAAACAACATAAATTCAGTTGGAACCGGTGGGGATTTCTTTACTGCAACGCTGAAGAATACGAACGGAGGGACTCTAGCTACTTATCCTCTTAATGGAATATCTTCAACACAGTTCGATTCAGCATTGTTCAACTCAAACGTTATGGTTCTGCCTGTTAAGGCCTCCGATCTGGGATTGACTGCAAACAACGCTAAGTTCAATTACAGAGTAGAGACGTATACCGTCGATCTGGATGATGTCACCAAAATACGAGTCAGCAATACTCTGACCTATGACGCAGCGAATCCAGGTCTGAGCTTTTCGAGCAGCATTCCGGGAACATCAACTTCATTTGACCGAAATGGAACAAGCATATCGTTGACTTTTAACCCGACGGCGTACGTTGCGAACAATTCTCAAGGGGTGTTGCTCTTTCACCATTTCAATATCAACGGCAGTCACGACGAGGTTGTTTCAATCGATAATGGAGTACCTACCATTTTAAGCCTGAACCCGTCGTCGTCGGTGCTTCCAGGTACGAGCTTTAATCTGACTGTGAACGGATCGAATTACGTCAGTAATTCTGTCGTTCGCTGGAATGGTTCAGATAGACCGACGACTTTTGTCAGCAGTAATCAGTTGACCGCGGCAATTTCGCAGCAGGATATTGCTGCGACTGGAACTGCCTCAGTCACAGTTTTCAATCCTGCTCCGGGCGGCGGATTGTCAAACGTACTAATATTCGCAATCAACAATCCTGCTCCGCACATTACAGGATTGTTACCGTGGCTTGTTGCGCCGGGCACATCGGACTTTACTCTAACGATTAAAGGAACAGGATTCGTTCAAGGTTCTACTGTGCAATTCCGAGGGGTAAATCGAACTGCCTTGTTCGTTGACAACAACACGATCACAGTAGGTGTAACCGCTTCAGACGTTGCAAATCCTGGCGCGGCGGCCATTACAGTGACCAACGGAGCACCCGGCGGTGGCGTCTCGAATACAACCAGCCTATTAATCTCAACTACGGGTTACGGGGACCTGAACGGAGACGGAGTAATTGATATCAGAGACCTGGTTATGCTGGCAAACAAACTGGCAGGAAATATAACAGGTGATATACCTGCCGCGGATGTTCTTCAGGATGGCAGCGTGGACATCAAGGATTTGGTTACGCTTGCTAATTTCCTTGCAGGTAACATTCATACTCTGCCGGTTCAGCCGCAGTAATTCAAAACATAAAGCGTAAATCCTTTCTGTGGGACCAGAAAGGATTTACGCTTATCAGTTAACTGCGGAACCAACTTCCTTCAAGACTTTCCACTATCTGCTACGGCATCCATCTCGCCAACCGAAACCAGATTCTGCACCTTTTTCCGAGAACTCTTTTTCCGCGTGAGCCCCAGCGTCACCTTCCGCAGACTAATCCGCCGGAAGAATAGATTATAAAAACTGACGGCCAGCATGATCAGCATCCTGGTGCCGAATCCCATCTCCGTCTTGCGAACGGCATCAGCCGCCATACCATACCCGGCGTACGCCCTTCTGAACAAAATGCACGTCAACACATAGACAAACTTCCCGGCCAATGGCCAACGCTTACCGGTTCCGTGTCTGGTCCTGCTGATGCTTTCGCGGATCGAATAAAAGCTGTCCCAGCACTGTTTGTTTTCATCATGCAACTCTTTTCCGGTGATGTTAGGATGCTTGATAATGTCAACCGGCCTCAATGAGGTCAGCCAGTATTGGTCTGAAAGTATTTGGGTCTTGTGCTTGGGAACGAACCCTGGCTTTTCCAGGTTTTTCTTATCGTTCATCATCTCGTAGAAGTCTTTGGTACCGGGATACGGGTTATAGACGGTGAATTGCGCGAACATTGTGCCGGATTCGTTTGCAAACTGTCTCATTGTTCGAATCGTGCTGACAGTATCGGATTCCAGTCCACAAATAATCGAGCTCAATACAAAAATCCCGTTTTCCTGAATTTTTTGTATGGCTTCGACCATTTTCTGGCCAATCGGATTCCACTCTTTTCCGGCGCTTTTTAATCCTTCCTCTGAGAAGGATTCAACTCCGATCAACGCCACCCGAATTCTCATTTGTTTATTCATTGCCCGAAGGTACTCGTCGTCGCTTGTGGCCTCCGTAGTCATCTGGGCAAAAGCGAACATATCTTTTGGCACGGAACGATCATATTCTTCAAAAAACTTCAGGCGCTTTTCTCGGACTTGTTCGAGTTCTCGTCGCTTTTGCGGGTTCGGTTCGCGTGCTATCCGGCTTAGAGTTGCAGGATTGAAATTATCATCGGCAAAGACAATGTAACGAAATCCCATCTGATGCAGTTCGTTAACCTCTTCGATAATCTTATCGTCCAGTCGCATTCGCGGTTGGCGTCCTTCGGTCACCCAAACCGAGCAAAAGCTGCAATTCTCGGGACATCCTGCGACTGTTTGAACAGATGGGAAGAGGTATCTGGTTGGATCCAGCAGATCCCATCTTGCCTTGAGCATAGCGTCGCCGGGTACACGTCCACCCACATATTTTTGCTGAAGGCGATTTTGCAGAGCGTCTTTTATAACTCCGGGCCATATCATTTCGCCGCCGCCGGTGACTACCGCATCCGCTCCCATTCCCAGAGGTTCTTCAGGAAAAATGGTGGTGTGAATGCCTCCCATGATCACCTTTGCGCCTCTGAGCTTTGCTTCCTTCAGAACGCGATATCCAGGATTGCAGTTGCCGCTGCTGATTCCGATGCCGACGATGTCTCCCGGATTGATAATTTCAGGATTAAAGCTTTCAATCGATTCATCAATGACCACGGGATCACCGACAAGATCGGTGGGTGTTGCCTGAGCCAGCACATAGAGCCAGCGCGGAGTTATAAAGCTGTATCCCACGGTCGATAGCGACGGATTAACCAGTATAACCTTTGCCAATATTGCCTCCTTACATGCGGAAATATGGGGAAAACTCTGGTGAAATGACGCAATCGCGTCTTTGATCAATCAGAGCCTGATCGGAGATGTGTTGTCGCTGCTTGCTAGATTGGGTGCGATTGCTTCGCATCATCGGCAGCGACCCGCGGCAGGTAATGGCAATAATGCCTCGTGAGTGCAGAGACTTGATAAAGAGGTTAACTTAAAATTACGAAGTTAACTTCGGAGCTGGTGTATGGGCAAATCTAGCGAGATGCTCCTTCACTGCTCCAGTCTCAACAATAACCTAATGAACAACAATGCAAGGTGCGGAACGTATGACATTAAACAAGTGAATGACTGCGGAATACGCTGGCACACTCTTGTCTGGACCTCAAAAGTCCATCCGCGACCTTTCATATTCGGCCCATATTACTTGAAGACTGGTAAGACAGTAAATAGCAGGCCAAATAAAGTACGTAAATAGTGCAATATTTTCCCTTAAAGCCTGTACCGGACGTGACCTGCCAGCGCCGCGTCTTCTACATCGACATTTTGGAGCTTAATACTGACATCAGCGGACAAACTCATGTTGGCGCGTTCGCCTCGAAGCAGTTTTGGATAACCAGCCGCCGCGATCATTGCTGCGTTATCTGTGGTGAGTATCGGTCGCGGCACATAAAACGGAATCTGTAACTTTTCGCAGAGCTCTTTCGCCGCTGCTCGCAATTCGCTGTTGCAGGCGACACCACCCGAAAGAATAACTGTTCGCGGGTTGTGCTCCGTAGCCGCCGCTCCAAGTCGATCAATCAATGTTGCTACGACTGTGCGTTGAAAACTGGCGGCCAAGTCGATGACCTCTTTCGTTGGCTCTTCGCCTGGTTTTAAAGGTCCGATGTTGTTTTGCTTAACATAACGCAATACGGCAGTTTTCAAACCGCTGAAACTAAAATCCATTCGGCCGTCGCCCATGCGCGGGATCGCGAACTTAACCGCATGCGGATCGCCTTGTTTCGCCAGCTTGTCGATTATCGGTCCGCCGGGATAGCCAAGCCCGACGAGCTTCGCGATCTTGTCGAAGGCTTCACCGGCAGCGTCATCACGTGTTCGAGCAATGACCTTATACTTTTCTTCTTCCGGCATCAGAAAGAGGCTGGTGTGCCCGCCTGATACTACAAGCGCGAGAGCAGGGTATTGAATCGGTGGATTCTCGAAGACTACTGAATAGATGTGCCCTTCGAGATGGTTTATGCCGACCAGCGGCTTATTCAAGGCATATGCAAGTGACTTGGCATATCCGATGCCGACCAGCAATGAACCTACCAGTCCCGGACCATAAGTTACCGCGATTCCATCGATGTGGTTTAATGTGACTTCGGCCTTGGAGAGCGCCTCTTCGACAACGTAATCAATTTTTGCCAGGTGTTCTCTTGAGGCGAGTTCCGGCACGACTCCGCCGTACGGTTTATGGATAGTGATTTGAGAAGAGATGACATTGGAACGGATCTTTGTGCCGTCTTCTATAACTGCGGCCGCCGTTTCATCGCAAGAACTCTCAATCCCTAGGACTAGATGCATATCGGTGTTGCTCATCGATATGGATTGTAAGGAATGATTGCGCCTGCTACAAGCCGAACCATTCCCTTGCGCCACCGGATGAATTACGGCGTGACTTTTTGTTTCGCGCTATTTACATCCGGAACAAGCGTGAAAACTGTAATCCGCCGGCACCCATATACCATTGATGAACGACCAAAGAGATACGTAGATCGTTCGTCCGTCAGTAGGAATACCTGAAACTGCGGTTGTTCCGCCGCTCACATAATTGCTGTAGATATCGTAACCTCGGTACGAATTGCCAACGTAAAGAGAATACTGGGTTGCGTTTGATACCGGAGTCCATGTGAAGGTCATCGTTGATGAATTGAACGTGGCGCCATTTGCCAGATTCGTAAGCTGTGCTCTGGGCTGGCTGTTACTGATGAAATAAGCAACCAGATTCCTGCTGCCAGAAACGGTAAATGTATAGTTGTTCTGTGCCACTATTGCGTTGCCATTTTCAGTCCAGGTTGAAAACGTGTAACCGGCATTTGCCGTCGCAGTGAGCGTCACAGATGTTCCAGCGCCGAAGGTTCCGCCGCCGCTGACTGTTCCTCCAGCGCTCGGTGAAGCGCTCGCTGTAATAGCAAAGCCTTGGGTTGTAGATGTTCCGGAGTGATAAGTGTAGTCTGCCGGTACCCATATACCGTTTATGAATGACCACAGGGATACGTAGATCGTTCGACCGTCGGTAGGAATACCTGAAACTACAGTTGATCCGCCACTCACATAGTTGCTGTAGATATCATAACCGCGATAGGAATTACCGACGTACAGAGAATACTGTGTCGAGTTCGACACCTGACTCCAGTTGAATGTAACCGTTCCCGAACTAAACGTTGAGCCCGCAGCCGGACTCGTCATCTGTGCCCTTGCCTGACTG
>Ga0070741_10001986_pt1 | contig 57561 bp, 51 predicted proteins | sample Coa_R1_4_FD_66440 | JGI IMG/M metagenome (GOLD analysis project Ga0070741, IMG submission 66440) | Surface soil microbial communities from Centralia Pennsylvania, which are recovering from an underground coalmine fire - Coalmine... | ecosystem: Environmental > Terrestrial > Soil > Unclassified ... | reverse complement strand
GCTCTTCAGGGCGTGCGGGTTCCCCGCCAGGCTGCTGCTCACGCGGCCGTCGGCCGCGATCCCGAGGGCGAGGAGCAGCGCCAGGGCCGTCGTCGTCCCGCCTGGAACGCTTTCCGCCAGCACGAGGTAATCGCTTTGGGCGGCCTGCGCGCGACCCAGCGCTCGGCCGGCGTCGAACAGATCCCGCGCGTGGGGGACGGCGCGTCCGGTGCCAATGTGGGCGCCGGGCTCGCTCCCCAGCGCGACGTAGGGGGCATCGGGGAGCACGTGGCACCCGGCGCTGACCACGAGGCGTGGGATGTCGGCCAGCTCCAGCGCCTCGCGCGCGATGATTGCAGGGCCCGGCGGGCCGGCGGGGTTGCAGGGTACGCCGCGGATGCAGCGGGCGGCGCCATATGCCAGCACCTCGGCGTCCGCCGCCGCGGTGTAGGGGATCAGCTCGGGGGATGCGCCGGCGGCCGAGATCCCGGGGACGAGCGCGGTGTCGGTGGACGCGACGACGCAGATGAAGGTGGGTCGACGGCCGCGGAGGCGAGCCGCGATGCGGCGACCGGCGCCTGCCGCGAAGGGGAAGAGGATCGAGGTGCCATCTACCAACCCGGGACCACCGTCGCGCACGTGATGGTGCAAAGCGTACCACGGCCGCTCGGGAGCCGTTCGCCCGGACCCTCCAGAATGACGGCAACCATCCGGCCCTAGGGCAGCGCATGCCAGAGGGGCGTGAGCACCAGGGCCACCAGCGCCTCCGTGCCCTCGGAGATGGCGCCGTACACGTCGCCGGTGAGGCCGGGGATCTTCGTCATCGTGTACCGGGCCGCGAGCCAGGTCGATAGGACGGCGAGGACGAGGGCGGCGAGGCCCGACGGTCCGCCGAACAGCGCGATGGCCAGCGCCCAGCCGGAGGCCCAGGCTAGCTCTGCGCCGCCGGCCGATTCCTTGAAGTCGTGGCCGAGGCCGTCCGGCCGCGCGGCGGGGAACCGCGTCGTGGCGAAGACCATCGCCCAGCGCGAGATGGCGCCCATGAGCACGAAGGCGACGAGCCGCCGGTCCGCGGGCAGCGACTGGAGCGCAGCGAATTTCAGAAGCAGGATCGTGGCTGCCCCGACGATCCCGAAGCTCCCAACGCGGCTGTCGCGCATGATCTCGAGCCTGCGCTCCGGCGTCGCGAACGCGAAGAGCCCGTCGCACGCGTCCATCAAGCCGTCGAGATGCAGCGCTCCGGTGATGGCCGCGAGCAGGATGACGGCTAAGACGCTCCGCGCTTGCACCGGGACGACCGGCGCAAGGAGGGCGTCGGCGGCTCCGACGAGGAGTCCGATTCCCGCCCCCACGAGCGGGAACCAGCGCATCGAGCGCCCGAAGTCGGCGATGGTGACGTCGCCGCGGTTGGGAACTGGGAGCCGGACGAGGAATTGCAGGGCGACGACGAGCTCGGTCACGGTGCGAGAAGCGCCGGCGCGACGAACAACACCGCGAGCTGCGTGATCTCCGCGATGGCTCCGTGAGTGTCGCCGGTCTGGCCGGGCAGCCGGGTCAGAATCATCCGGCCGATGAGCGCCGCCAGGAGGAGCGCCAGCAGAAGCGTGGCCAGGCCGTGTGCGCCGGCGACCGCAATGGCGAACAATCCGGCGCTGGCGACGCCGCCCATCAGCCGGGGCCTGCACGCGCCATCCTTCAGCGCGCGGCTGATGGTGGGCTCGACGCGGGCGTACGGGTACAGGTGGTAGCTCAAGAGGATGGCGGTTCGAGACGCGAGCGGGGCCAGCATGAGCGCTCGGACGCGCTCGTGCTGGCCGAGCCCGCTGAAGGCCGCGTACAGGGCCAGGACGGCGAGAACTCCAGCCACGGCGCCGGGTCCGCTCGCGGTGGACTGCCGCATCGCCGCCAGCCGCGCGTTGGCGTCGGGTCCCGCGTAGAGTCCGTCGACGGTGTCGATGAGCCCGTCCAGGTGGAGCGCCCCCGTCAGGGCAACGAGAGTCGCTACGAGAAGGGCGCTCCTCGCATCATCGGACACGAGACCCGACAGCGCGAGATCGACGCCCGCGAGTACCGCCCCGATGAGGATGCCCACCGTTGGAAACCAGCCGATGGCGCTCCCGATCTCCGCGGGCTCCGCGGCGGGCGCGATCGGGACCGGCAGACGGGTGAGGAATTGGGCCGCGATCAGGGGTGATCGGGGCGCGATTATGCCCGGGCTGCCGGAACGGCGGGCTCCGGCGCGGCTTCGTCCTGTGGGGCAATGCCTCCAAGCATTCGCTGCGTCGCCATGATGTGGCTGCACACGCCCCACTGGGGGAAGAAGCTGCAGGTGCAGCTCCAGCGGCTTTCTCGGTAGGTCACGACATAGGTGCTGTGGTCGCCACGGAAATTGGCGGCGAAGTCGTGAATCTGAATCCTATCCGGCTCCTCGGCATAGAGATGAGCCTTCTGGATCTTGCCGATCAGGCTGGACTGCATGGTGCCTCCCCTGCGCTGTGTGGCGCGAAGAAAAAAAGCCAGCCCGCTCGTTGCGGACCGGCATCGCAGGTAAGACGTGCGCCTCGCCGCTGGCGAAGGTTCGGACGCTGTGCCCCGTTGCACCGCGTGGACGCGTCGCTCGTGTCAACCCTCCGCGTGTGGGCGTCACTGGCGAATCTGCGACTAACCGGGAGTATAGTCCTGCCCCGGCGACGCGTCAATCTCCGGAACGCAGCGGCCGTCTGCAGCCGATTTTCGACTTTGCTACACTGAATTCCTGACGCGCACCCATCCGGCACGGTAGTATGTGGTTGGGTGCAAGCGCGGCCGCCCGTCCGCACGGGCCGCGGCGATTCCGCCGGCGAGCCACACACCACCTTCTTGCTGGAGCACGGCCCTGTCTCACGAGCGAAGTCGCTACGACGACCTGCAGGCGATGTTCCTGATGCGGCTCGTCCGAATCATGAAGCTGCGTGCGGGCCTCCGGTGGCGGCTGTCGGAGCGAGACGCCCGCAGCAGGCTCATCGACGCGGCGTTCCGCTCGACCCTGCGCGATTGTGAGGCGCTTGGGATCGAGGCCGAGGCGAACGCCTTGCTCGAGGCCGACTGAGCCAGCGCCGGGTATCGACCAAGCCGAACTGGCCGCGTTCGCGGATCGGGGGCTCGGATCCGCCCGTGTTGACCGAACGTCGCGTTCCTCGCAGGCTCCAGTCCGCGGCGGCGACCGTAGCCGAAACGCGCGGGGCGCAGTTCTTGCGCCAGGTGGCGATGGACTTCGCCAAGGACGACATCACCGGCCTCGCCGCGGAGATGGCGTACCGGCTCCTCTTTGCATTCTTCCCCTTCTTGATTTTTCTCGCCGCGCTTGTTGGGTTCATCAGCGCTACGGTCGGATACGCGAACCTCTTCAACGTCGTGATGGCGTCGATTGCGTTGGTCGTCCCGCCGGAGATCGAGCGGGTCATCAGCGATTGGGTCGCCGGCGTGCTCTCCACGCGGTCGCCGGGCCTGATGACCTTTGGCGCGGCTGGGGCGCTCTGGGGCGGGTCTGGCGGCGTCGGAACGCTCATCAAGGGCTTGAACCGCGCCTACGGCGTCAGCGAGACGCGGCCTTTCTGGGTCGTTCAGACCCGGGCCCTGATCGCCACAGTTGCCCTCACGGTCGTCATGATCGGCGGCGTGAGCCTCTACTCGCTCGGCAGACGCGCGGGGGAATGGCTGGCGGAGCTGTTCGATCTCGGGCAGGGATTCATCGGCGCGTGGAATGCCAGCCAGCGGCCATTCGTCGCGATCGGACTCGGCTTGGCGCTCTTGCTGTGCTACCGCGCCCTCCCGAACGCTTCCGTCACCGTGCGCCAGGCGCTACCGGGCACGGTGACGGCGACCGTCGGCTGGGTCATTCTGACGGTGGGCTTCAGCAGCTACGTCGATCACTTCGGGTCCTACGACAAGACGTTCGGGAGCCTCGGCGCGGCCGTGGTCCTCATGCTCTGGATGTACGCGGTCGGGATCATCTTGCTGGCGGGTGGGGAGGTCAACGCGGTCGCGGCGCGCCTTCGCGGGGCTACCGCGGCGACCGGCAAGTGACCGCGAGGGGCACTAGCGGACGACGCGCCGCTTGTTGTTGACGTAGTCGAGCAGGATGTACTCGCCGAGCCGGCTGGGGGCGGCGTAGAATGCGCGGCCGCGATTGATCTTCGCCATCATGGCGACGAAGTCGGAGAGGTGACGGTCGCGCTCCATCATGAACAGGTTGATGGTGATGCCGTCCTTCGTGCAGCGCACGACCTCGCGCAGCGTCTCTTCGAGCGCACGAGGCGAGTGCCGGTAACCGAATCCTCCCCATCCGTCGTCGCCTGACCAACTGCTGAAGGTCGTCGGCTGCCCGTCGGTGATCATGATGATCTGCTTCGTGCCCGTCTTGTGCTTGCTGAGGATCATCCGCGACTGCCGAAGCGCCTCTTGGAAGTTCGTGCCGCCTCCGTACTCGACCCAGTAGCTGTCGAGGAGCATCTCCGGGCGTAGCGTGAGCACGAAGTACGAAAAGGCGACGACGTAGAGGTTGTCCTTGGGGAACTGCGACCGAATTAGGCTGTCGAGCGCAAGGGCGACCTTGCGGCCCGCCTGGAATCGGCCGGCCATCATCATCGAGTAGCTCATGTCGAGCATGATGACCGTGCTGCACTGGGTCAGCGTTTCGGTTCGATAGACCTCAAAGTCGTCCATCTTCATGCGAAGCGGCGTTCCCGGGCCCTCGCGCACGATGGTGTTCATCACGCTGCGCTGGGTGTCGATGAGGAACTGGTCGCCGAACACGTAGGGCTTGGTCTCGTCCAGCCGTTCCACGCCCACGCCGCCCTTTTCGAGGGTGTGGTCACCGAAGGTGCTCGTCTTGAGCTTTCCGAAGATGTCCTGGAGCGCGCGCTCGCCGATCTTGCGCATCGCCCGCGGTGTCAGCTCCCATTCGTTCCCCTTGCGCTTGATGAGGCCGGCCTCTTCGAGCATGCGAGTAAGCTGCTGCATTTGTTCGGCCATTCGTCGCGCTTCCTCGCCCAGCAGGCGGCCGATCTCGTCGGTATCGACGTTGGACACGTCGTTCGACTTGAGCGCCTGCATCAGCTCGCGCTCGAGCTGGTCGAGGCTGTTCATATCGCCCATGAGCTTCATCGCTTCCTGGAGCGAAACGGGCTCGTCGCCGCTGAAGGGGTAGTCATTGGCGGCGCCCCGCATCGGATACATCCGCTCCAGATTGGCGGCGAGCTGAGCCATCTCCCACTGGAACTGGCTGTCTCCGAAAATCGAGTCGACCATGTCCTCCAGCTCGCGACGCATCTCGGGCGTCATGGAGTTGAGGAGCGACTCCATCTGGGCAATCTGCTGCTGGAGGTGCTGGGCGAGCTGATCGAGGTTCTCGATTCCCTCGGGAAAGAATTGGCCCCATTTCTTCATGAAGTCTTCGAAGTCGTCGTCGGTTGCCTCGCCACGACGGTGCTTGTCCAAAAGTTGGTTCAGGTCGTGCACCATCTGGTGGATCTGCTTCATCGCCTCGGGGGTCATGGCCTGCAGGCTCTGCTGGAGCCCTTTGAAGTAGCTCTGCATAACCTGTTGCTGCAGCATCTGCATCAGCTCGTCGAACTGCTTCCGCGCCTCGGCGTCCATGAAGTCGTAGTCGCGCAGCTCTTTGATCCTCCCGCCAACGTCGGGCGGCAGATGGTCGAGCTGCTCGAGGTGCTTTCGGGCCATGCTCTCCAGGATCTCGCGGAACATCGGGTCGGTCGAGCCGGGGGCTTGGCCGCGCCCGCCCGAGGGCGCTTCGCCAGGAGCGCCGGTGGAAGATGGCGCTGGACTCGACGCCGGCGCTGCGCTCGCCGGATCGACGGACGGGTCGGCGGCGCCGGCCCGGTCATCGGCCCCGGCCGACGGGCCTGCCTCACCCGTCGGCGGGTCGTCCTCCCCGATCCGGGAGCGGATTCCGTGTCGCTCTGTCTCGATGATGTTTTCGAGCTTCTCGGCGATGTCGTCGAAGATCGAGCCGAGGTTGAAGCGGTCGAGGTTGCGGGTTCGCGCCTCCCGCAGGCGTTCGAGCAGCTCCTGGAGCCCCATCATGCGGCGTCCGCTGGAAAACTCGGCGCCCCGCTGCATCATGCGCCGCAGCGCGCTGCGGAGGCTGCCGTCCTCCAACATCTCGTCCGCGATCTGCTCCATCACATCTTCGGGTGTGAAGAGCTCGATCTCCTGGGTCCCGTCCCAGCGAGAATAGCGATAGCCCCGCATTCGATCCCCTTGTCTGTGCGGGTCTTGTGCCCGCCATCCCCACGAGAGCTAAACCTACGATACCGGACCGGCTATGGGCTGTAAAGTTTGACCGCTATACTGGAGGCGCTGCGTGACAGGCATGCCGAATCATGACTGAACGAGAGAACGCGTTTCGCGTCCCCGCGTCGTCTCCCGACTTCGCGCGAACGGACCCCGCCTGGGCGGCTGAGGCGCTTCGCCAGCTCGGCATATCATGGCGCGATGAAGCCGACCTGGACGCGATCTGCGACGTCTTCGACGAGTACCGCCGCCTGGCGGACGTGATCGACTCCGCCCAGATTTCACCCGAACAACCACCGATGGTCGACCTCGAGCGCCCCACGCGATGACTCGGGCCGCTCACGGCGCGACGCCGCTCCCGATGCCATGAGGGAACCCGAATCGCCGACGGTGGGAAGCGGCTCGGAGCGCGGCGAGCATCGGCGCGTGTCGCGACGGGATTTTCTTGGCGGCGCCGGAATCCGGGCCGGGCTCGGTCGCGAGGAGCCGGTCAATGAGGCGTTGTCCGGGCTCTCGATCGCAGAAGCGGGGCGCAAGCTCGCGGCGCGCGAGGTGTCGTCCGTCGAGCTCATGCGGGCGGTGCTGGCGCGCATCGAGCGGCTGGAGCCGCGCATCGGCGCGTTCGTGGCGCGGGCCGACCCCGCGCGCTGTCTTGCCGCCGCCCGCGAAGCGGACGACGAGATCGCGCATCGGCGGTATCGGGGAAAGCTCCACGGCATCCCGATCGCCGTCAAGGACACGCACTACACCGTCGATCTCCCGACGACCGCCCGCTCTCCGATTCTCGCCGGCTTCACGCCGCCCTTCGACGCGACGGTCGTCGCGCGGCTCAAGGCGGCCGGGGCGATCATCGTGGGGAAGACCAACCTGCCGGAGTGGTCCTTTGGCGGGTCTACGCCGGGGACCAAGAACCCCTGGGACCTCTCCCAAGACCCTGGGGGATCGAGCGGCGGCTCTGCCGCCGCGGTGGCGGCCCAGATGGTGCTGGGCGCAACGGGCGGCGACACGTCCGGCTCGATCCGATCGCCCGCGATGCGCTGCGGTGTGGTCGGGCTAAAACCGACCCGTGGTCGTGTGAGCACATACGGGATCGTCCCCATCTCCTGGACGCTCGACCACGTGGGGCCGATTGCGCGGACCGTGGAGGACGCGGCGCTGCTCCTGAACGGACTGGCCGGCCACGACCCGAACGACCCGTCCTCCGCGCTGACGGCGGCCCCCATCTACAATGCGCGGCTCCGACGTGGTGTGCGCGGCTGGCGAATCGGGGTGTACAACGCCGAGACGCTGGCGGGCTGTGGTGCCGAATCCCTTCGGGCCTTCGACGAGGCGATCGCCGTGTATCGGCGCCTGGGCGCGGACCTGCGGGATGTGGACCTACCCGTTGACGGGTCGGTCGCTCACGCGTGCCAGCGCGTTATCCGAATCGGAGAGGCGGCCGCTTATCATCGGGCGTATCTTCGCGCAGGGATGGACTACGGGAAGGAAAGCGCGGTCCGCCGTCAGCTCGCGGCGGGCTCCCTGATCTCCGCCGCCATCTACCAGCGCGCCCTCCAGCTTCGAGCGAGCCTCATCGACCGAATGCAGGCGACCTTCACGGAATTCGACGTGCTCGTCACCCCGGGCTGGGACGCGATTCCCGACGAGCGCGGCTTTCCATCCGCGCCAATCCTCAGTGGGATCTGGAACCTCTGCGGCTTTCCGTGCATCGTGGTGCCGGCTGGCATGCGGAGCGCGCCGCCTGTCCTGCCTCTGGGAATTCAAATCGTCGGCAGCCCCTTCGAGGAGGAGAAGGTCCTCGTGGCCGCGAACGCGTTCGAGCAGGCGGCGGATTGGCACCGCATGCGCCCGCCGGATCCTTCGCGGTAGATACCGTTTCCCAAGCATCACGCTGAGTGCAGCCGCTCTCAGGTCCTTCTGGCTCGGCCGTCCCGGCGGCAACGTCTGAGCTTCGCCACGCGTCAAATCCCCCAGCCGCCGCTGACGGGAATGTTCGCCCCGGTTACGTAGCTGGCCTCGGCGGAGAGCAGGAATCGCACGACGTGGGCAGCGTCGGCGCCGGTTCCCAGGTGCCCGGCCGGGATTCGACGCATCGCGTCCTGGCGCTCGGCTTCGGCGAGGTCGGGCGCATCAATGTACCCGGGAGAAATCGCGTTCACCGTGATGCCGTGCGGGGCGAGGGTGCGCGCCAGGGTGCGAGTCAGCATCAGGACGCCCATCTTGGCGATGGCGTAGGCGGTCATGGTCGGCTGCGCGACGAGGCGGTCCACGTTGGCGATGGCGAAATTCACGATGCGTCCGCTCCGCTGCTCCATCAGCGTGGGAATGGCTGCGCGGCATACGTAGTAGGTCGCGTCGAGATTATTCGCGAGCATTGAGCGCCAGCCCTCCGGCGTCTCCTCGAGGATGGGAACTCGGCGGTAGGGACCGGCGCAGTTGACCAGGGCGTCCAGGCGTCCCCACGCGTGGAGCACCCGTTCCACGAGGCGCGTCGCCTCGTCGGGTACGGCCACGTCCGCGGCCAGGGAGAGCGCCCGGCGTCCCCGGTCCTGGATCTCCGCCTCAACCTGGAGCGCCGCGGCCCGGCTGGTTCGATAGCAGAAGGCGACGTCCCAGCCGTCGCTCGCGAGGTCGAGGGCGGTCGCTCGACCGATCCCGCGCGCGCCGCCAGTGACGAGAACGACCCGGCCTGATCCGGGCGCCCCGCTGCTCTGTGGCCCTCTCGTCTCGTCCACGTTGCGCCAAACCCCGCTCGCGGATCGATGCTCCGCTCTCGTGCGTGCCCGAGTCTCATCCGGCTCACAAAGAAATGCGGATCGGTCGATGAGCCGTAACGAGATCCCCGATCGCAGCGTTACACCATCTGAGTCTGGGTTATTGTGCCCGCTCGATTCTCCAGCGTGGGCTGGGAGTCATCATGACCGCTACAGGCAATTGGGTCGCGGGGCCGATGGCGGATCGAGCGCGCCCGCGATCGATCCATCACGGCCTTGCGGCGACGAACGGCCAGGTCGTCTGTCCCGTGCGGGAGGCGAGCTGGCTCGATCTCTTTTTCAACGTGCCGCCCGAGATCGAAGCGAAGCTGGAATCGGCGGCTCGGCGCCGCGCATATAAGCGCGGAGAGACCGTGCTGCGAAAGGGTGATCCCGCGGACAGCCTCTGCCTCATCGTCCGCGGCCAGGTGAAGCTGCTCTTGAGCGCCGAAGGGCGCGACGAGCTGCTGATCTCGGTTCTCGGTGAGGGTGAGTATTTCGGCGAAGTCTCGCTCCTGGATGGCGGGGCGTGGCCCGTGTCGGCCATCGCAATGGAGCCGACGGAGGTCTACGTCTTAGATCGCAAGACGGTGCTTCAGGCGGTGGCGGCATGCCCGGAGCTCGCCGAGGAGCTGCTCGGTACGTTGACGGATCGCCTTCGGAACACCTACGAATTCATCCAGGACGCCATCTTTCTAGACGTCGCCGGTCGGCTCGCGAAAAAGATCCTCGATCTGGCTCGCGACTACGGTCGGGACACGCCGGAGGGGTGCATCATCGATATGGACCTGACGCAGCAGGATCTGGCCCGCATGGTGGGCGTGACCCGCGAGTCAGTCAATAAGCATCTTGGCTCGTTTCGGGCGCGTGGCATGATAGAGACCCAAGATCGCCGCATCGTCGTGCTGCGGCCGGAGGACTTGCAGCGCCGGGTTTACTGAGCTTTTCTGTCAGATCGTCCAGGCGACCTCGCCGATGCCACGCTGGACCGACAGATCGTATACCCACTTGGCGACCACCACATCGCAGAAGCCGATGCCCGGGCTGAGGAACGTAATGATCTCGTCCGGAGACTGCCGGGCCGGGCGTTCCCCCGCCAAGATCTCACCCAGCTCTGTGACGTCGCGGTCGAGGTCGCGCTCTCCACGCAAAACGATCCGCGCCATCGGCTCCCACAACGTGTAGTCTTGCGTGATCCGCACGCGTGACGTGGTCACGACCCGCCCCCGGAGGCACGTGGCCTCGTCCAGCTCGCCCGGCGTCACCGAGCAGAGGAGCGTCCCCGGCGCGAGGAGATTGCCGTCGAGGACGGGCGCGTTGTGCGAGTCGGTGGCCACGAGGACGATGTCGACGTCGCGGATCGCCTCCTTCATGGAGTCCACCGGGTGGATGTCCAGGTCGAGCTTGCGACGATAGGTTCGCGCGAACTCTTCTCGGTTCTCTTTGCGCCGGCTGAACGCTTTCACGCTTTCGATGGGTCGCGCGCCGGCCGCGACGGTGAGCTGGACCCGCGAGATCCGCCCCGTGCCAATCATGCCGATGCGCCGCGCGTCGGGCCTCGCGAGGTGCTTGACCGCGATCCCGGACGGGCCTCCCGAGCGAACGCCGTGGAGAAGGTGGTCCTCGATGAAGGCGAGGAGGCCGAGCCGCTCGAAGTCCATCAGGATCGTCATACTCACGCCGCCGCCGCGCTGTTCAGAGACGCAGCCCAGGCGTATTCCCGCGGCGCCAACAGACGGGACCATCGCCGGTAGGATGCGCATGTCCTTGGGGTACGGGCGCAGCTTGTGGCCGGGTGGGTACACGACGCGGACGCGCTCGTCGCGCTCCGGGAGCCCGAGGGCGCCCGCGTGGTAGTCGCGAAAGCCGCGCTCGAGGGCCTCTACCGCGCCGCGGAGCCCCGGATCCGCATCGAGCAGCGCTGCCACGTCGGCCTCGCGAAGGAGGCGGATCTCTCGTGAAGCCTCGGCCATCGACATCTCCAGCCGTCGGTGTCGCGCGACGCGAGGAGGATTCTGAGACACGGCCCGGCGGCCCGTCAAGAATGTCCGCCTCAGCTCGGAGCTAGAATTTGAATGCGAGGAGGTGCGCAGGGTGCTTGTTTCCAACGGTGCGCAGTCGGCGATTCACCCAGGCGAACTGTTTCCGTCCATCGTCGCGGACGGTTTCGAGCAGGTCGTCTTCTGTCACGATCGAGCGTCCGGGCTCAAGGCGATCATCGCCGTTCACGACACGACGCTCGGGCCGGCCCTCGGCGGGATCCGTATGCGGCCATATCCGACGGAGATGGATGCGCTCAACGACGTGCTGCGGCTCGCTCGGGCGATGACCTACAAGGGCGCGCTGGCCGGTCTAGACCTGGGTGGCGGGAAGTCGGTCATCATCGGCGACCCGCGAACGGATAAGTCAGAGTCGCTGTTTCGCGCCATGGGCCGCTTCATTCACTCGCTGGGCGGCCGTTACATCTGCGCGACGGACGTCGGAACCAGCGCGGCCGATCTCCAGCACGTCCGAGCGGAGACGCCGTGGGTGACCGGCCTGCCCGAGGCATGGGGCGGACTCGGCGACACGTCCATCCTGACCGGGCGCACCGTGTACCTCGGGATGAAGGCAGGCGCAGAGGAGGTTTGGGGCTCCGATTCTTTGGCTGGCAAGCGGGTGGCCGTCCAGGGCGCGGGAAAGGTCGGCCAGCACCTCATGGAATATTTGAAAGAGGAAGGGGCGCGGCTGTGGGTCTCGGACGTGGCGAGTGACGCCGCGGAAGCCGCCGCCCAGCGGTTCGGTGCCGTCGTCGTTCGGCCTGACGAGATCTACGACGTGGAGTGCGACGTCTTCTCGCCGAACGCGCTCGGCGCCGTGCTGAACGGCGACACGATCCCGCGGCTGCGATGTCGACTCGTGTGCGGCGGCGCGAACAACCAGCTGGCCGAGGACCGCCACGGTGAGGTGCTGCACGAGCGCGGCATCGTCTACGCGCCCGATTACGTCGTGAACGCTGGCGGAATCATCAGCGCTGAGTGCGAGATCCTGAAGGCGCCGCGCGCGCGGGCGGAGGCCGTGGCGGAGCGCGTTCGCGAGACGATGCGTCGCGTGTTCGATCGGGCGCGCGACGACGCCGTCCCGACGAGCGTCGCCGCGGATCAGCTTGCCCAGGAGCGAATCCGCCGCATTGGAGAGGTGCATCGCCCCTTCGTCGCCCACGACCTGAGACGGGGCTGAGGCACGCCGCAGCGCGTCAGCGAATCAGCAGGAGGCGACTGGGCCCGAGCCAGTAGTGGACGACGAAGATGCCGGCGCCGAGCAGCATCGCCGCGGCGAGCCGGTGGACGTGCGGTGCGGCCAGGCGGAGGCTGCGCGCGACAAGGCCCTGAAAAAGGGCCGCGCCGAGGATGACCGCTGTGAGGGCGGTCCCCATACCCGTCGCGTAGCTGACGAACTGGGCGGCGGCCTGCGCGAGTCCGGCGGAGGTGAGGGCGCTCCCAACCACGACGAGGAACACGGGCAGCGTACACGCGAGGGACGCCACGCCGTATGCCACGCCGAACACGAACAGCGAGCGTGGCTGCGCGTCGAGGCGGACGCGCTCCATGACTCGCGTCGCCCCAACGATTCCCAATGGCCGGTCCGACACCAGCAGCCACGCGCCGAGCGCCCCGAGCGCGAAGCCAACCAGCAGGCCCCCGATCGGAAAGAGCCTGCCGATGGCGCTACCCGTGATCGCGAACAGCAAACCGACGGCGGCGAAGACGACAGCGAAGCCGAGGCTGGCCATCACACCGAAGACGAGCGCGCCGCCGGCTCGGGCTTCCCATCGCTTTTCGTGCCCGTCGCCGCTTCCCACCACGTACGCGACCAGGGAAGGGACGAGGAGGATGCCGCAAGGATTGAACGCGGCCACGACACCCGCCGCGTACGCATAGCCGAACGGGAGCGCGGTGGCGAGGAGCGAGGCGCTGCCCTGGACCTGATACAGGCGATCGCGCACGGCCACCAGCCCCAGGCCCAGGAGTATGCCGAGGAGACCGAACGCCACGGACGCCCGAGTGCGCGAATGCGTGAGGAGCTGTGCGTCGGCCGTCATCGGGCGCTGGCTCTGATTGCGTTCGTCACGAGGCTTATGATACGGCCCCCCACGCTCGCGCCGTCTGGACCCAGTGGCGCAGCGCAACGACGAGGGCGGAGCGGAGTGTGACGACGAGGAGGCCCTCGTTTGGCTCGCGGAGCGCATCGGAGGTGTCGACGGCCACGCCAATTACGACCGCGGTCGCGCTGTCGTCCGCATCCGGCCGTGCGAGGTCGGGGCGGGGTCCCCAGCAGCCAAGTCGGGGATTCGGCCCGCCGTCGTCCCGTGGGCGCAAGCCGTAGACGAGCGTGGCGGCTGCCGAGAGCTGCTCGCAGAGAAAGCTCCAGCAATGGAAGGCGGCCTCGCCCGGAGCCCCGGGCCAGATGTCCCGCAGGACGATCGGCTGCCCATCCGCGCGTAGCGCCCAGAGGTGGATCACGTCGACGTGGGGCCCGTAGTCCTCGAACTGTCGGATGTTCGAGATCTGGATGGTGATCGACTGCCCATCGGCGTCGAGCCGCTCGGTAAGGGCAGGGTGGGACATATCCGGAAGCGAAGAGTGAAAGACGTCGTCCATCCACTTATTGTAGCGATCGACCCGTCACGTCCTTCGCCGGCCTCGTGCGCGCTAGATGGGGAGGGCGAGCTGACCGCGTCGCTGGCGCGAGGACTCGCCATGCGTGGGAGTCGTGCCCAGGCCCGCCGCCCTGCGCTGCGCGCCAACAAGCCCTTCGACCCGAAGCTGGTAGGCGGTTGGAGCATACGTCGCGCCGGAGTAGAACCGCTGGTATCCCTGACGAAGCTGGGGGAAGTGCCGAGCGACGATCTGGAAGAAATGCTCTCTCACGTCGGGCGCGAGCCGAAGTGTTCCGGCCCAGACGTCCCGGGCGCCGTGCTCGGCGGCGGCCCGTACGACCGCTTCGATCTGCTCGGGAGCGTCGGTGATCCCGGGTAGCACGGGAGCGAGGAAGAGGGAGACCGGGATCCCCGCGGCGCCCAAGCGCTCAATGGCGCGGAGGCGGCTCATGGGCGCCGGAGCTCCGGGCTCGATCGTTCGCGCGATCTCGCGATCAAGGGTGATGAGGCTGACGTTTACCGCGAATTCGGTGCGCGAGGCGAGATCGGCCAGCACGTCGACGTCCCGGGTCACGAGGGTCCCTTTGGTGGTGACGGAGCCGGGGTTGTCGACGCGCGCCAGCGTCTCCAGGCAGGCGCGCGTCAATCGGTACTGGCCCTCGAACCGCTGGTACGGATCCGTGGCGGTCCCGATGGCGATGGGCTCAAAGGCCCAGGATGGTTTGTGGAGCTCGACCTCCAGCACGGCCGCGATGTTGGTCTTCGCAAAGATCTGCGAGTCGAAGGTGGAGACGGGCAAGCCGAGGAAACCATGATAGGCCCGCGCATAGCAGTACCCGCAACCATGGACGCATCCTTTGTAGGGATTGAGCGACCACTTGAACGGCATGCCCCGGACTGCGTTGATGGCTGACCGAGCCTCGATCTCGTGGATGATGGGTGGAACCATGGCGCCCCCGACTGCGATCAGAACGAGTGTTCTGCACCATTATAGAACGCACGTTCGATTTGTCAAGAGCGATCCGTATCCTATTGGGACCCCGGCCCGGAGGCGACTAAGAGGCCGGGGGCTCGTGTGCCGAGACGACGCGGGCCATCGGCATCGAGGGCAACCGTGTCGGTCCAGCTTGCCGAGTGCTCCCGGCCGCGCACGTCGACGGTCAGCGACGCGGTGAGGGCGAAGACCGACCCCGCGCGAATCGGCCCTGATGGCGGCTCGCCAGCAGGGGATGCGGGGTGCCGCGGCGCGTCGAGACCGAGGCCGCAGCCCTCGACGGTGAGCGAACCCCGCAGCTTAGCCGGTAGGCCGGCATCGCTCGCGATCCGCTCGAGGATGGTGGCCTGCTCGGCGTCCAGCCTTGCCCATGTGCCGGCCTTGGCGAGACCGGAAACGCACGCCGACCAGTAGATCCCAACCATCTGATACAGGTCCCGATACAGCGCATCACACCCTTCAAGGGCGATGGCTCCGCCTGCCCGGGTGCGGTAGCCGCTGACGCTTGCCTCGAGATCTATCAAAATCAATGATCCGCGTTGCAGCTCGCCATGGGTCGGCCGATCGAGAATCCGCGGGCGAAGACCGCTTCCCCACCGGCACGTGACGGATGGATCGCTGCCCGTCGCGACAAGCTCGCCCATCATCGCTGACCAGACGGCCAGCTCAGACGAGCCGGGCGTAGCGACGTTCGCGGCACGGTAGATCGCACAGTCCAGGTTCGCTACCGCCTTGGCCACCAATGCCCGCTCGTCGTCGCTCTTGATCTCGCGGATGGCGCGGAGCTCTTCGGAAACGTCGACCCATTCCACGCCCGGGAGCGCCGTCGCGAGGGTGCGGACGAAGCCGTACGGAGCCGATCCGTCGGGCGCGCCCGCCGTGCCGCCAATCCCCGTGATCCCGCAGCGGCCGCGTGTTGGGATCGCCGCGCGAACACGCGCGGCGATTTCGCGCATGAGGCGATCGATGGTCTCGTGTTGCGGCGCCGACGGGTCTGGCCACCCATCAGCGCATACCCTCTGAACGTCGAGCGCGACGCCCGGACCGTCGGCCGGGACAATGCAGGCCGTCGGAACGGCCCCGCACGCGGCGAGGTACTGGGAGTCGGGCTGCAGCCGCCCGTCGCCGTCGGCGTTCGGCGCCGTCACGATACATGCGAGCCCCAGGCGACGCATGAGATCAGAGACCATGTCCAAGCGTCGCTTCCGCTCCGCTTCACGTAGGGGACGGCCCTGAGGCTCCTCAAGATAGGACATTGCGCACAATTATACTGGCACCATTTCGGGCAACTTGACTCTATTCTCCGAGGGGCCGGGCCCGTAGTATCTCGACTCAGATCGGGACCGGTTGCGAAATCTTCACGCAGGGAGAGGGAGTTGAGCAAGATCTGGCGCATCATCCTCGTTGGCATGGGTATGGCGGGTATCTTCTTTGCCTTCGCGGCCGGCGCCGCTGGGCAGGCGGTCGCGCCGGCTGCCGCGCCTGCCGCGGCGCCGGCTTCCAAGATTGACACGGGCGACACGGCGTGGTTGCTGACCTCGGCCGCGCTCGTGCTCCTCATGACACCGGGCCTTGCCTTCTTCTACGGCGGCCTTGTCCGTCGCAAGAACGCGCTCGCGACGATCATGCAGAGCTTCATTATCATCGGCCTCATCACCGTGCAGTGGGTGCTATGGGGTTACAGTCTCGCTTTCGGCCCGGACCTCGGCCGCGGGCTGCTGGGCGGACTCGGCTGGATCGGGTTGAACGGTGTAGGCCTCACGCCGAACGCCGACTATGCGCCAACCGTTCCCCATCAGGCCTTTATGGTCTTCCAGATGATGTTCGCGGTGATCACCCCGGCGCTCATCACCGGCGCGTTCGCCGAACGGATGCGATTCAAAGCGTTCGTGTTCTTCACGCTAATCTGGGCCACCGTCGTCTATGACCCCATCGCCCACTGGGTCTGGAGCTGCACCGGCATCGCCGGCGCGCCAAGCATCAACGGCTGCGCGGGCCAGCCCGGCATGCTCCGCGCAATCGGCGCCCTGGACTTCGCCGGGGGCACCGTCGTGCACATTAGCTCGGGAATCTCTGCCCTCGTCGCCGCGATTGTGCTCGGCAAGCGACTCGGGTTCGGGGAAGAGCCGCTGGAGCCGCACGACGGAACCATGGTCGTGCTGGGCGCATCGCTCCTCTGGTTCGGCTGGTTTGGGTTCAATGCGGGAAGCGCGCTCGCCTCGGGTGCCCTGGCCACCAGCGCGTTTGTCGTGACGCACGTGGCGACGGCGATGGCCGCCATCACGTGGATGACCGTGAGTTGGGCGCACAAGGGCAGCCCGAGCGTGCTCGGCGCCGCCGCGGGCGCGGTCGCGGGACTCGTCGCGATTACGCCGGCCAGCGGCTTCGTCAATCCAATGGGCGCGATCTTTATCGGGCTTGGCGCCGGCGTCATCTGCTACTGGGCCGTGATCGCCACCAAGCACTGGCTGGGGGTCGACGACGCGCTCGACGTGTTCGGCGTGCACGGCATCGGCGGTACCTGGGGAGCCCTGGCGACCGGCTTGTTCGCCACGATAGCAGTCAACGACGCCGGCGCGAACGGCCTGTTCTACGGCAACCCAGGTCAGTTCGTCTCGCAAGCCGTCGCGGTTCTCGTCTCCTGGGTTTGGGCCGGCTCGGTGACGTTCATCATCCTCAAGGTGCTCGACGCTCTGGTCGGACTGCGCGTGCACCCGCATGAAGAGTTGGCTGGGCTCGACGCGTCGGTCCATGGCGAGGCAGCCTACGCCGTCGAGATATGAAGGTAGGCTTATGCAGAAAGCCCAAATTCGGACCAGCGAATTTCAGATGGTTTCACCCATGAATCGAGGAGTCGGGAGCAGTACGATTGCTCCATCCGCAAACCGAAGGCAGTGGAGGCGTGGGGATGCATCCGGAGATTCTTGTGGCGCTCGTCGCCTTCGCGACCCTCGGACTGTTCTGGGCGGTGCTGCCGGACGGCGGGCTGCGTGTGAAAGCGTAGGAACGATAGAGAAAGGGCAAGAATCATGATCGAAATCGCGGTTGCCTTTGTTGCTTTTGCGGCACTCATGATCGTCTGGGCGTTCGCGCCGTCGCAGTCGACTGTTGAGCAGGCCGACGCCGTAGCTCGTACCGCTCGGAGCGAAGCGCTCGCGTAATTCCCGCGCGCGGAAACCGAAGGATAGCTGGCCGGTTATCGGCCAGCTATCTCTTTATGGGGTCCGACGGATTGAATCGCTGCGGTGACAGGGGCGCTAGGAGGGGGTCCTCTACCCCGTGCAGCAGATGGCGCGCTACGAGGCGCGCCGTGATGGGCGTCAGCATGATGCCGTTGCGGAAGTGACCGGTAGCGATCGTCACGTTGTCCCACCCGGGCGCCATGCCCACGATGGGGAGCTCGTCGGGGGAGCCTGGTCGAAGCCCGGCCCACGCGCGATCGAACGGAGCGGCCGACAACGCGGGACAGAGCTTGTCCAGGACGCCGAACAGCCAGCCGAGCCCTCCCGCGGTGAGGGATTTATCGAACCCGGCCCGTTCGACCGTTGCCCCGACGACGACGGTCCCATCGACGCGCGGCAGAAGGTATGCATCTGCCCCGAACACGACACAGCGAATCGGAGGCGGCACAGCACAGACGGTGAGGATTTGGCCGCGCGCCGGATACACCGGGACGTGGACATCGATCCAGTCGCCGCAGGCGGCCATCCAGGCCCCCGACGCCAGAATGACGTGGTCGGCCGCGACATCGCCGTCATTCGTCCGGACGGCGATCGCTCGGGACCCAGTCCGTCGGATGCCATGCGCCTCCACGCCTACCCGGACACGCGCGCCACGGCGCGCTGCCGCTTGGGCCAGGGCCTGCGTAAATCTCGCGGGGTGGATGTGATAGGCGTCGGCGTCGAAATACGCGCCCCGAGTGTCACGGGCGAGGGCCGGCTCCCGAGCGTGAACTTCCGCCGCGTCGAGCCATTGGACTGCATGCCCATTGCGAACCTGGTCTGCCACCTTCGCCCGCAGGGCGCGCTCGTCGTCCTCGTCGTGGGCGAGGTCCAACACGCCGGACCGGACGTATTCGGGGTCCAGTTGGGTTTCTTCCTTCAACGCGTTCGTCAGTTCCGGAAAGAGGCGGTGGCTCGCCATGGCGAGCTCGAACATGCCAGGGGCTGTCGCGTGGACCCGAGGGGCCAGGATCCCCGCCGCGGCGCCGGACGCCTCTGCGGCGACGCGTGACCGCTCGAGGACAACCACCCGTGCGCCCTCGAGGGCGAGGGCGTGCGCAATGCCGCATCCGATCGCGCCACCGCCGACGATGGCAAAGTCGGCGGCGCGCTCGCTCAATGGGGCCCCTCCGGTCGATGTCGGCGCGATCGGTCGCGGCTGGTCATCGTCACGACTGGAGTATCGATGGCGCCGATACCGATGTCAACCGACGCAAGGATTCCATCCACGGCTCCACGTACCGATTACAATGCTCGAAGCAAGGAGGGGACCCGTGGGGCGTCGTGTCGCTGATCCGGGGGTCGAGAACTCGGTACGCCGCGCCCGGGCGGCGCGCGGATGGTCGCAACAGGAGCTTGCGGCGCGGGTTGGCCTCACGCGGCAGGCTGTGAGCGCCATCGAGAGCGGTAGCTACATCCCGAACACCCTGGTTGGCCTCCGGCTCGCCCGGGAGCTGGAATGTCCGGTCGAAGAGCTGTTTCATATTCCCACCGCGGTCGACGTTCCCTCAGTAGAGATCGCCTCCCCGCTGGAGCCCAACGTCCGCAGGATCGCGCTCGCCAATGTCGCGGGCAGGTGGATCGGCCATCCCCTTTCCGAGGGACGCGAGCTCCAGCAAGGGTTCGTCAGCGCTGACGCCTTGGTGATGGATGACGCCAGATCCGGCCGGGCACAGCTTCTGCGCCCGGTCGCGGAGCTGGAGAAGACCGCGCTCCTCATGGGATGCGATCCCAGCCTGGGAATCCTCGGGGCGCACATCGAGCGGCACAGCTCGCAGGGGCGCCTGCTCTGGCTGTCATGCGCCAGTCAAACGGCGCTCGACGCCGTCGCCCGGGGGGAGGCTCACGTGGCCGGTTCCCACCTTCACGACCCAGACATCGATGACTACAACTTGATCGAAGCCCGCCGGGCGTTGTCCCCGACCGGCGGCTTGCTCGTCGCATTCGCCCGCTGGGAGCTGGGGTTCGTCGTAGCTCCCGGAAATCGGAAGCGGATTCGTTCTGTTGCCGACCTCGCTGACCGGAACGTGCGGCTCGTGAACCGGGAACCTGGCGCCGGGAGCCGGGCGCTGCTCGACGAGCATCTGGCGCGGGCCGGCGTGCCGTCGACGGCCGTTCATGGATACGAGCGCGTCGTGTACAGCCACATGGCCGCGGGTGTAGCGGTCGCCAGCGGCGGCGCCGACGTTGCGGTCGCCCTTCGCGCCACGGCGACTTCCCTCGGACTGGCGTTCGTGCCCATAGCCGAGGTCCGATTCGACCTCGTCATTCCCAGGCCACATCTCGCGCACCCCTCGGTCGCGTTGATCCTCGATGTGCTGCAGAGTCAAGAGCTGCGGGCCGACCTCTCTGCGCTTCCGGGCTATGACGTCGCCTCGATGGGCGCTGTCATCGCGGATCTCCCCCCTGCTGCCTGACTCGTCGCCTCTCCCAGATGGGAGCGACTCAACCGGACCTCCGCGGAAAGGTCCGCGATGTCTTGCGCGGGTCAGTCGGGAAGAAAGTCCAGCAGCGCCTTGTTGAACTCGTCGGGCCGTTCGGTCGGGATGAAGTGGTCGCAGTCCTCGATGATGACCATCTTCGAACCCTTGATGAGCTGGTGGGTCTGTTGACCCAGCTCCAACGCGTTCGTCGAGTCCTGGCGCCCCCACAAGACGAGGGTTGGAGCCGTGATGTAGGGCATGCGGCGCAACGTGTTGTACCGCGCGCGGGTGATGGGGTTGTTCATATGGTTGAGGATGCGCTGATACGCCTCCACGGCGCCCGGAATCTGCGCTTTCGCGTACTCCTTGTCTGCGAGCGCTTCAAAGTCAACGTCGGAGTTCTTGATCCGCGACTTGAGCTGTGAAAGGAGCTGATCGCGCGTCGGCGCTTTGAATTGCGTCATGCTGGCGAGGGTACGCGTCGCGGCGCCCCCGCTCGCGACGAGAACGAGCTTGTCCACGCGGTTGGGGCTCTCGTACGCCAGAAGGGTCGCAAGCCATCCGCCCATGGAGTGTCCGACGATGTGCGAGCTGGACAGCCCGAGGACGTCCTGGAACTCGCGAATGAAATCGACGAGGTACGCGAAGGAGTATTCGAGATCGAGTCGGTCACCAAGCCCCCAGCCGAGAAAGTCGGGTGCGATGACTCGCAGCTTCTCACTCAGCGGGCCCATGTTGAGGAACCAGTTGTCCGCGCCACCCGTGAACCCCACGCCGTGCAGAAGAAGCGTAGGATGCCCGACACCGGCGTCCAGGTAACGCGTTCGCCCATGGCTCATGGTCACGAATTTTTCTTCCACGTTGGTCGCGATCACCGTGCCCTCCCCGACGAGTGTCCTGGTGGCGCGCAGCGCCCGATGAATGGTACAGCGGGAGCAGCGCTGCGCAAAAAACGCCGCAGAATCGCTCTGGGGGCGAACCGGTACAATCTAGCGTTCGGAGGGAACATTCGTGGGTGCGCCGGTACTTGTCGGAATGAGCGGGGGTGTCGATAGCTCGGTCGCGGCCGCTCTGCTGGTCGAGCAGGGCTACCGGGTCATCGGAATCACGCTGAACGTCTGGCCGGAGGGCTCCGGTGTCGGAGTCGTGGAGCGTGAGGATGCCTGCTGCGCGCTGGGCGCCGTGGAGGACGCTCGCCGTGTCTGCGACCGCCTCAACGTGCCGCATTTTACCGTGAACTTTCGCGACGTGTTCCGCGCCCGCGTCATCGACAATTTCGTCCAGGAGTATCGAGGCGGCCGAACGCCGAACCCTTGCGTGCGCTGCAATCAGTTCATCAAGTTCGACGCCCTGCTCGCAAAGGCGGAGGCGCTTGGCGTGGATTTCGTGGCGACGGGCCACTACGCGCGCATTGGCCAGACGCGTTCGGGTCGCGTCGCGCTGTTAAAGGCGGCCGATGCCAGGAAGGACCAGACCTACGTCCTGTACGTCATGTCCCAGGAGCGGCTGCGCCGCACGATCTTCCCGCTCGGAAACCTGCTCAAGGAAGAGACGCGCGCGCGGGCAGAGGAGCTGGGGCTGCACGTCGCCGGAAAGCCGGAGAGCCAGGAGATCTGCTTCGTCCCGACGCGCGACTACCGCGATTACCTGCGCGAGCACGACCCGGAATCGACCAGAGAGGGCCCCATCGTGAACGAGCGGGGAGACGTTATTGGTCGACATAATGGTGTAGCCTTCTACACCGTGGGACAGCGCCGTGGCCTCGGAGTCGCCAGTGCACGGCCACTCTTCGTCACGGAGATCCGACCAGCGTCCAACACGGTGGTCGTCGGCGAGTCCCCGTCGCTGTATCGCCGGCACGCATTCGCGTCGGGCGTGAACTGGGTCGCGATCGACGGGCTTCACGGTCCGATGCGCACGCGGGCAAGAGCACGATATAAGGCGGATGAGGTAGACGCCACCATCACCCCGTACCGCGACGGGGTTCACGTCAGGTTTGATGAGCCTCAGCGCGCTATCACGCCCGGTCAGAGCATTGTCTTTTACGACGGCGACGTTGTGATCGGGGGGGGCACGCTCGAACCGTCACCGGAAAACGCCGGCGACTTCGTCGGCGCAAGCGTTGAGAACTGCCGTGTCTGAGTCAATCCCGCGTTCATCGAGCCCTCACGAGAAGCTTGACGCGCTCCGGTCGCTGCTTCGTGATATGGGGTCCGTCCTCGTCGCGTATTCCGGCGGCGTGGACTCGGCGTTCCTGCTGCGGGTCGCGGCTGACACCCTGGGCGACCGCGCGCTGGGCGCGACAGCGCGCTCGCCCAGCTATCCCCCGAGCGAGCTCGAAGCGGCAATCCAGCTCGCCCGAGAGATCGGGGCTCGCCACGTCGTCGTCGAAACCCACGAGATGGACGAGGAAGCGTATGTCTCGAACCCGGCCAACCGGTGCTTCTATTGCAAGACGGAGTTGTGGCATACGCTCACGCCGCTGGCCGAACGGGAGGGGCTGAGCGCCCGGGTGGACGGGTTCAACGCCGATGATGTGGGGGACTACCGCCCCGGGGCGGTGGCGAGTCGCCAGCAAGGCGTTCGTAGCCCGCTGCTGGAGGTCGGTCTGACCAAGAGCGAGATCCGCAGCCTCTCGCGCGAGTTGCGCCTCTCGACGTGGAACAAGCCGGCCATGGCGTGCCTCTCGTCGCGCGTGCCGTATGGAGAGCGGATCAGCCGCGAAAAGCTCGAACAGATCGACCGCGCGGAGCAGCTTCTGCGGGAGCTTGGTTTTCACCAGGTTCGAGTTCGGCACCACGGCGATGTCGCGCGCATTGAGCTGCTGCCCGCCGACGCAGCACGGTTCTTTGCCGACGGCCTGGCGCAGCCGATCTCGCGCCGGATCAGGGAGCTGGGTTTCCACTACGTGACCCTCGACCTCGAGGGTTACCGTTCGGGCAGCATGAATGAAGTATTGACGCTGCGCCCCGTCGCGAGACGCCGCAGTGAGGATCGCGATTCCGCCGGCGGACCCGGCGCTCAGCCTTGACGGGCGGATGCTCCTTGCCATAGACGTCGGCAACACGGACATAAAGCTGGGCGTCTTTGACGGCGATCAGCTCGTCGCGGCATGGCGCTGGGCGACCGACCACGTACGCATGGCGGATGAGTACGCGGCGCAGCTCGCCTGGCTTCTTCACCACCACGACCTGTCGTTCCATTCAATCGACCGGACCGTGTTATCCAGCGTCGTTCCGTCCCTCACCGTGACGTTTCTCCAGCTGACCATGCGCTACATTGGCCATGAGCCACTGGTCGTCAGCTCAGACCTGCGGGGCAACATTCCACTCATGGTCGACAACCCTCGCGAGGTCGGCGGCGATCGGATCGCCAACGCCGTCGGCGCCCGCCTGCTCTACGGGACGCCGGCCATCGTGGTGGACTTCGGTACGGCGACGAACTTCGACGTGGTGTCGGGCGACGGAGCGTTTCTCGGCGGCAGCTTCGCTCCTGGCATCCAGTCAGCGCTCGACGGTCTCCTCAGCCGCGCGGCGCGCCTGCAACGGTTCGACCTCGCTGCGCCGCCCAAGGTCATCGGCACGAACACGACGATGTGCCTCCAGTCCGGCACGATCTTTGGATACGTTGCGCTGGTTGAAGGTCTCGTGGCGCGGATCAAGGACGAGCTTGCCTCTGACGCGATTGTGATTGGAACGGGTGGGCTCGTGGACCTCATCGCCGGACACACGCGCTCCATTGGCACCGTCGATCGACACCTCACGCTCAAGGGGCTGCGTCTTCTGGCCGCGATGAATGCACCCTAAGGAGGTGGCGTGGGCTCAACGAATCCGCTCGACGCACGGCGCATCGCGCTCGGCGTAACGGGGAGCATCGCCGCGTATAAAGCGGTGGCCGTGGCGAGCGCCCTTGTACAGCAAGGCGCCCTGGTCGACGTCGTGATGACGCCGGAGGCGGCGCAGCTCGTGCAGCCGCTGAGTTTTCAGGCCATCACCCATCGCGCGGTATCCCTGGACATGTTTCACCTCCTCGCGGAAACCGAGATCGGACACGTTTCGATCGGGCGTGCGGCGGAGGCGTACGTGATCGCGCCGGCCACGGCGCACACTATTGCCAAGCTCGCCCTTGGGCTCGCCGACGACATGGTCACCACGACGGCGCTCGCGACGACGGCGCCGGTGGTCCTTGCTCCAGCCATGGAAACAGCCATGTGGCGCAACGCGGCGACCCAGAGCCATGTGGCGAGCCTCCGGCAGCGCGGCTGGACCATCGTCGAGCCTGGCATCGGCCACCTGGCGTCCGGCGCGTCCGGGGAGGGCCGCCTCGCTGATCCGGCGTGGATCGTCGATGTGACGAAGCACGTGCTCGCGGCATCCGGTGATTTGAGCGGGCGGCGGGTCGTGGTCACCGCGGGCGGCACGCGCGAACCCATCGATCCGGTTCGATTCATCGGCAATCGCTCGTCGGGAAAGATGGGGTTCGCGCTCAGCGAGGCCGCGCGCGACCGTGGGGCGTCGGTCACCCTGATCACGACGGTCGAGCCGGAGCCCCGGGCGGGAGTAACCGTTCTTCGCGTGGAGCGGGCCGCCGAGATGCGGGACGCGGTCCTCGCACTGCTTCCGAACGTGGACACGCTGATCATGGCGGCCGCCGTGGCGGACTATGCGCCAGCGGAAGCGGCGGCGCAGAAGATCAAGAAGGGCGGGCAGGAGCTGTCCATCCAGCTTGCCCTGACACCCGACGTCCTGGCGGATGTCGCCGCCGTCAAGGCCGGCGCAGCGCGTCCGGTGGTCGTGGGATTTGCCGCCGAAACCCAGGACGTGCTCGCGAACGCCAAACAGAAGCTCGTGCGCAAAGGGCTCGACCTGCTCGTCGCGAACGACGTGTCCCGATCAGACATTGGGTTTGGAAGTGACTTCAACCTTGTCACGCTCCTTTACCCCGATGGTCGCCACGTCGAGCTTCCCAAGCTCCCAAAGGTCGATGTGGCCCACGCGATTTGGGACGCGGTCATCCCGCTCATGGGCCCACCCTGACCGCTGTGCTACATTTGAGGGAGCGGCCCCTGCCCGCCTCCAGGTTCCCTATCCTTCCGGGACATCGCGAACGGACGCGCCATGGCTCCCGCCCAAGGAACGCCGAGGAGTAACGTCATTGATGAGTCGAAACGGCACGGTGACCGTCGACAAAGAGGCGATCAAACGGTCTGTCACGGAGCTTCTCCTCGCCATCGGCGAGGATCCGAGTCGGGAGGGCCTGGTCGACACGCCTCGGCGCATCGCGGAGCTGTACGAAGAGGTGCTGGAGGGGAACCAACAGGATCCGCGGGAGCTGCTCCGGGTCGGGTTCGAGGAGAACCATCAGGAGATGGTCATCGTTCGCGATATCGCCTTCTATTCTGTGTGCGAGCACCACCTCTTGCCGTTCCACGGGACGTTCCACATTGGCTACATTCCCCGCGGGCGAGTTGTCGGCATCAGCAAGCTTGCGCGCGTTGTCGACGCGTACGCGCGGCGCTTGCAGCTTCAAGAAAGGCTGACCAGTCAGATCGCCGACGTGCTCATGGAAGAGCTGCAGCCGGCCGGCGTCGCCGTCGTCGGAGCTGCCGAGCACCTGTGCATGACGATGCGCGGCGTGAAGAAGCCCGGCGCGAAGGTCGTCACCTCGGCGAACCGCGGAATCTTCCGCGACAGCGAGGCGACCCGTCTTGAGTTCTTCGCAGCGCTGGGCGACGACCGCCGGTAGCGATACCTCGCGGGCGATCCGCGGGAATTCCATGTCCGACCTTCACGAGCGCAGGGGGGCCCACAAGCCGCGTCCCCGCGCGGGCAGCGCGCATCGCGGCTCTCCTGTTCCCGTCTATCTCGGTCTCGGGTCCAACGTCGGCGATCGATCTGCCAATCTGGAAGAAGCCGTTCGTCGGCTCGAACGCGTGCCGTCAGCGCGGCTCCTTGCACTGTCGCGAGTCTACGAGACCGAGCCAGTGGGTCCCGTGCCGCAGAGCTCGTTTCTCAATGCCGTGGCTCGACTCGAAGTCGCGCTTTCGCCACCGGCGTTGCTCGTTGAGGTGAAGCGCATCGAGGTAGAGATGGGCCGCCGAGAGCCGAACGTTCGCTGGGGTCCGAGGGAGATTGACGTCGACATTCTGCTCTTCGGCGACGAGCAGATTTCCGCAGACGCGCTCGCGATACCCCACCCTGAGATGTGGAGGCGTCGCTTTGTGCTCGTTCCCTTGCTCGAGGTCCTGTCACCTGGCCGATGGTCCGAGGCCGCGCGCCGTGCGCTGGATTCGTTGGGGCCTGGGCAGGTCGTGCGCGTCTATGCCTCGCCGCCAGCGCCTCCCTTCGTTCCGACTTTTCCTGATTCGGTATAATCGGGCTGCAGCGAGCCCTCGCGACGACGCGATGGGCACGACGTCTTCGGAGGCCGCAGTGCCCAAGGCTTCACGCGGGCGGCGGCCCGCACCGAACCAAAAGAAGCGATCGCCACGGCCTGGCGCCCGGCCGATAGAAGCACGTGGCCCAGGCGCCGGGGTGCTGACCGCAGAGGAGCAGGTGCAGGCGCGCCCGAGGCCTGCTGCCCCAAGCTCTAGCCCCGTCACCATTTCGGGACTCGGAACTCGACGTGCCAACGTCGCTCCGGTGGCTCGGCGTGGATTTGCCGAGAGCGTCGCGGATTATCGATACGTCACCGGCGATCTTCAACGTATCGGAATTCTCGCAGGCAGCCTGGTCGTACTTCTGGTCGTTCTGTCGTTGTTGGTGCACTAGCCCACACCGCGCAATGACGAGCGGACGGAGCGACTTCAGCGGGATCGGGTAGGCAGGTAGCCCGGTTACGCGCCGGCAGGATCGTGGAAACGGTCCCATCGTCTTCACCTGCCAGAGGCGCTCGGCGCTGCGCGCCTCCTGCGGAAGTACCTCGGCGAGTTCTCCCGCGCAAATAGACGCCGATGGGAATGGTTGGAATGCACGCAGTAGTGACGCTCAAGCAGGTTCCTGATACCGCGGAGGTCCGCATCGATCCCCGCACGAACACCATGATCCGATCTGGCGTTCCATCCATCGTGAACCCAGACGATGTGCACGCCATCGAAGAGGCCGTCCGCCTGAAGGAGCGATTTGGCGGAAAGGTCACCGCTGTGACCATGGGGCCGAGTCAGGCCGCAGCGGCCCTGCGGGAAGCGATCTCCTACGGAGCGGACGAAGGCATCCTCTGCGGCGATCGCGGATTCGCGGGCGCCGACACGCTCGCTACGTCGTACGTGCTCTGGAAGGCGTTGACGCGGATCGACCGGGAAGAGGCGGTGGACATCGTGCTCTGCGGCCGGCAGGCGCTCGACGGGGATACGGGCCAGGTGCCGCCCGGTCTGGCGACGAGGCTGGGCTGGCCGCAACTCACGTCCGTGCTCAAGATCGAGGAGATCGATTTTGACAAACGGTTCGTCGTCGTGCATCGGCTGGTCGAAGGCGGACGGGAGGTTGTCCGTGCACGGCTTCCGGCCGTCCTGACCTGCACCCGCGAGCTGAACACGCCCCGCTATCCCACGTTTCCCAATATGGTTCGCGCGGCGAAGTACCAGCCCGTTCTCTGGGACAAGGTCGCTCTGGAGATACCCGACGATGATCCGAATATCGGCCTCAGGGGGTCGCCGACGATCGTCAGCAAGGTCTGGGCCCCCGCGCCGCGGCAGCGCCCGAACTCTCGGCTGATCGAAGGGTCGGATCCCGAGCGCGCGGCGGATGAGCTCCTTCGTGTCCTTACCGAGCTGGGGGTCGGCTCCCTCTCAGGCACGCGAGCCAGCCAGCCAACAGGCGAGAACGTTGCGGAATCGGTGGCCATCCAATGACGGCTCCAGACCGCGCGCCCGAGACGCCAGGCGCTTTCAGCGAATATCGCGGGGTCTGGGTGTACGTCCAGCACCGGCGGGGGGACGCCGCGCCGGTCTCATGGCAGCTCCTGGGAATCGCCCGTGATCTCGCGCGACAGATCAACGTACCGGTGGCCGCTGTCGTTCTCGGCTCTGGTGTTGAAGACTTGTGCCACGCCGCCATCAGCTACGGGGCGGACACGGTCTATACGATCGATGATCCGGTCCTTCTGGACTATCGGACGCAGGCATACGCCCACGGCGTGGCATCGCTGATCCAGAAGTACAAGCCGGAGATCGTGTTTTACGGTTCGACCATCCACGGTCGAGACGTCGCCGGCGCCGTCGCCACATTGGTGAAGACTGGCCTGGCAGCGGATGCGACTCAGCTCGCGGTCGAAGAAGAAGGACATCTCTTGCACGCGAGCCGCCCAGACTTCGGTGGCAAGCTCATGTCGACCATCCTCTGCAAGCGACACCGACCACAGATGGCGACCTGTCGGCCCGGCGTATTTCCTATGCCAGAACGTGACGCCAAGAGATCGGGCGAGATCGTCGAGGAGTCGCTGGGGCTCGACGAAGCCGACGTGATGACCCAGGTGGTGGAGTTCATTCCCGAGAGCAAGCACGTCGACCTCACCAATGCCGAGATCATCGTGTCCGGCGGGCGCGGGCTGGGCGGGCCAAAGGCATTCGATATGCTGTTCGACCTTGCCGACGCTATCGGGGGCGTGGTGGGAGCCTCGCGGGCTGCCGTGATGGCGGGTTGGATCCCATACCAGCACCAGGTGGGCCAGACTGGGCAGACAGTTCGACCTAAGGTGTACATCGCGTGCGGCATTTCCGGTGCGATCCAGCACCTCGTCGGCATGCAGGACTCGGACGTCATCATTGCGATCAACCAAGATCCTGATGCCCCGATCTGCAAGACGGCGGACTACGCGGTCACCGGCGACGTGTTCGAGATCGTCCCCGCGCTCACGCGACGTATTCGCGCGCTCCAGAGCACAAACGGCCGAGGCGCGAGTCCGAATGGCTCGGACGCCGAGGCCGGAGCGACGGGAGGAGCCGGATGACTCGCGGAAACGGGCTTTCCTCGGGCGCCGCGGAGTTCGACGTCGTCGTCGTGGGGGCAGGCCTGGCCGGCACCGCGGCGGCATACCTGCTCGCAAAAGCTGGCCTTAACGTCGTGTGTATCGAGCGGGGTGATGAGCCCGGAACGAAGAACGTGATGGGCGGCGTCCTGTACCGCCAGCCTACCGAGAAGATCATTCCCGGATGGTGGCGCGACGCGCCCGTCGAGCGACCGATCGTCGAAGAGCGAATGTGGCTCCTGACGCCAGACTCGATGGTGCAGGCCGGCTTCAAGTCGCTGAAGTACGCGGAAGAGCCTTACAACGCGTTTTCTGTCCTGCGCGTCAAATTCGACAAGTGGTTTGCGGAGAAAGCCGCCGCAGCGGGCGCGCTCCTGATCACGAACACCGTGGTGGAGGACGTGATTCGGGAGGACGGCCAAATCGTCGGAGTGCGAACCGGACGCGAAGAGGGCGACGTCCGCGCGCACGTCGTCATCGCCGCGGATGGCGTGAACTCACTCTTGTCGAAGAAGGCCGGTCTCCACGGCGAGCTGGCGCCCAACCACGTCGCCCTTGCGACCAAAGAAGTCATCAACATGTCCCGGGAGAAGATCGAGGACCGGTTCCTGCTCAACGGGAACGAAGGCGCCACCATCGAGGTTTTTGGCGACGCCACCATGGGCATGCTGGGTTACGGGTTCATCTACACGAATCGGGACTCGTTGTCGGTCGGCGTCGGCGCGCTCCTCTCCGACTTCATTCGCAAGAAGGTGAATCCGAACGAGCTGATGGAGCGCTTCAAGGCGCACCCAATGCTCAGAAAGCTGCTCGACGGCGGGGAATCCAAGGAGTATATGGCGCACCTGATTCCCGAAGGAGGGGCAGCAGCGATGCCACCCGTCTACACGGACGGCATGCTGGTAGTCGGCGATGCCGCCGGAATGAGTAACGCCATCTATCGCGAAGGGTCAAACCTGGCCCTGATATCCGCAAAGCTCGCCGCTCAGACCTGCATCGAGGCGCACGAGCGCGGCGACTTTTCGGCGCGAACGCTCCGGCAATACAAGATCATGCTGGACAACAGCTTCATCATGAAGGACCTCTCGCTGTACAGCAGAACCTCCCGCTTCTTCCAAGGACACCCGGAAATTCTCGAGCGTTATCCGGAGATGATCTCCGAGGCTGCGCACGAGCTTTTTTCCGTTGATAGCGTCCCGAAGCAGGAGAAGCAGCGCCGGATTCTTCGGCGGCTGATGAATCAGCGAGCGCCGTGGGATGTGGCGCGCGACGCGATTGGCGCCCTTCGTGCGTTGACGTAACGGAAGGCTGGCGTCGGGTCCGCGGCGTGAGCACGGCGCGGCAACGGCGCAACCGGAGAGTCGAATGGCAGTAGATCAGAAAACCTTTGACTTAAACGCTCGGGCGCCTAGCTCCCGAGTCGAAGAGAAGCTGTACAACGTTCGCTTCAAGACGGACGAGGCGCAGTCGCACCTTGTTATCACGGATGCCGCGCTTTGTGCCCGGTGTACCGACAAGCCGTGCACCGTGTTCTGCCCGGTTTCCGTCTACAAATGGGAGCCGGCCGACCGTAAGATCAGCGTCGGGTACGAAAAGTGCGTCGAGTGCGGCGCGTGCCGCATTGGCTGTCCGTACTACAACATCGAGTGGCGCTACCCGAAGGGCGGCTTCGGCGTTCAGTACAAGAACGGGTAACGACGAGCCGGTTTTAGTTCACCCGGGTTGCGCCAAACCAGTGCGCCGACCAGTACGCGTCGGACAGGCTGGAGATCGTCACGCCCGTTCGCTCGTCCGATGCGTGGATGAACTGGCCGCCGCCGATGTAGATGCCGTCGTGCGAAAGGCCGGCCATGTACGTGTTCTGGAAGAACACGATGTCACCCGGCTGGAGGTCGCCCCGGCTTGGATGTGCGCCGGCGTTGTACTGGCCCCACATGCCGCGCGAGATGGGTGATCCGGCCTTGCTGAAGACGTAGTAGACGAAGCCGGAACAATCGAACCCGGCCGGCGTCGTCCCGCCCCACGCGTACCGGTAGCCCTTGTAGGACATCGCGATCGAGGGCACACCGGTGGCCGATGTGGATGGCCTGAGCGCTGATGGCTGGGATGGCGAGGGCACCGGCAGATTTCGCGTCACGGTTTGTTGGCCACCTCCCCGGGAGCCGATGCTGGCGGACGCGCTGCTCCCGCCAGAGGCGCCCGGAAGGATCTTCAGCTCGGCGCCGATAGAGAGGCGATCCGCGCTCGGCAGCCGGTTGGCAATGACGATGTCGCTCGGCTCGACACCGAATCGCTTCGCGATGCTGTACACCGTGTCCCCCGGGGCGACAACGTACGTCGACGGCGTCTGCTGGCGCTCGGTCGCCGGCGGCGGTGGGGGAAGCGGGCTGGCGCCGGGCAGGATCAACTCCGTGCCGACAGTGAGATAGTCCGCGTTCTCCAAGTAATTGAAGTCGATAATGGGGCCAAGATCGACCTGGTACCGCGCTGCGATGTCGGCGAGCGTGTCGCCCGGCTGGACCGTATACATCAAACCGGAGACCGGGAGGATCGTTAGCTCGTCGCCGACGGTGATCGTGTCCGCGTTGGCCAGCTCGTTATTGTTTACGATGGTCCAAGTATCGACCCCAAAACGATCGGCAAGACCTTCTACCGTATCGCCGGGCGCAACGTGATAGACGATGGGGGATGGCGGAGCGGCCGCGGGAGCCTGAACGCGTGGCGCCGTACTCGTGGGCAGGCTCGCAATGTGGACGGTCGGGTCCGCGGCGACGGCTGGCTTGCCCCAAACCGGCACTTCCAGCTCCTGCCCGGCTACGATGACGTCCGCATCCTGAATCCCATTGGCGCTGCGAATCGCGCGGGCGTCAACCCCCAGCTTATCGGCGATCGCGAGAAGCGTGTCGCCTTCCTCGACCTTATACGTCCCAGGCGCGTCCGCGGCCAAACCCGCGGGCGCGAGGTCCGGTCGGGAGGCGGCCGCTTTACTCGCCTGGTTCTTGCCTGCGCTCGTCGAAACCAGCGGTGAGGTCAGGTCGTCTTTGTTGGGGGGCAGGATCACGACGTTTCGATCGAGCGGCTGGTCCGTTGGCTGGCTCAGGCCGTTGTATGCGAGGAGAACGCTGCTATCGATCCCCAGGGTGGCCGCCAGCTCGTCGGTTGACGTGCTCGGATCGACATTTTGGAGCATGCTGCGCGCGGGCGGGATCGTCAGCACCTGCCCGATCTGGAGGAGCCGCGGATCCGCGATCCCACTGGCGAGACTGATGGCATCGACGGACGACCCGAATCGATAGGCGATGGCGAAGAGCGTGTCGCCCTCTTGAACTGTGTAGGTCGACGGCTCCGGCACGCGGTCCGTGTCGGGTGCGCTCAGCTCCGGCCGCAGATTGGCGGCGTTGTACGCCAGGTCCGGCGCGTGGCGCGTCAGCTCGGGCAGCAGCATCCCCCGCACGGCGAGCGACGAGATCCCGAAGACCACGCCGACGGTGACGGCGATGCGCGTCGGTGATTGCGACCGAAGGAATCGAAGGGCGCCGAGCGCGCGCGCGGTGGGAATCCATCGCGGCATCCGTCTTTGGCGACGGACGCGCCGTCGGGAGCGCAGGGGTGCAGTCGTTCCAGTCACGTTCAGTACCTCAGGACGGTAGGGTGGCCGTGGCCCTGGGGGGTGCGTGGTTACGACCGGATCAGTGTTTGCTGCGACGTGCGGGAGAGGAACGCGCCCCCTCCATGAGGGATTTGGGGGCGTTACGCTGCGCCCCAGCGCGTCGGCCGGGGCGATTGGTTTGTCGAAGGCTATTGCGGAGCCGCTCGCGTCTCGGCTCCGGTCCCGTCCCCTCAGGGACAAAGGACCAATCCGGTAGGCTTCTCGAAGGCCATGTCGGGCTCCCAGCAGTGGCCTTTGCGCAAAGCTCGGCTAGTTTAGCCCGTGTTTCTTTTTGTCGTCAATCTGTGACCTTCCCATGTCTCACAAAACGCGCGCACTTTGTCACACTGCCGTAACAATGTTTACCGCTTCATCATAAAAGCGGTGCTGCTAGCCGAGCTGTTTACGCATGGTTCGGTGCTCGATTCCGGCGTCGAGGAAGATCCCGCCCTCGGCGACGAACCCGAACCGTTCGTAGAAGGGGATCGCGTGGAGCTGGCCCGCGAGCGTGAGCGTTCTCACGCCGCGGGCAACGGCAATCTCCGTGAGGCGCTCGAGCATCGCGCGGCCGATCCCCTGACGCCTGCGGTCGCGCAGCACCGCCATGCGCCCGATTCGCGCCGTCTCGGCGCTCTCGAGGATGAGCCGCCCCGTGCCGACCGGAGCGCCCTCCATCGTCGCCAGCACGTGGATGGCGCGCTCGTCCAGGTCGTCCATCTCTTCCTCGTCCGGGACGTGCTGCTCCAAGACGAAGACCTCATGGCGAATGGCCGCGCACGACGCGAACTCACGATCACTCGATGAGAGGACGACGCACGCGATCACGGGTCAGGCGAGGGGTTCCGACACCAGGGATTCGGCGGACGGCAGCTCACGACGCATGCGCGAAATGCGCGCGCGCCGGGCCGCGAGCCGCGCGGCGGCCTCTGCTTGCGCTTCCGCGATCCGGCTCGATGCCGTTCCGCCCGGGACGTCGCGCGCGTCCGCGACGGCTCGCGCGCTCATTCCGACGGCGTCGGATTCGAAGAGATGCGAAGCGCCGCGCAAGTCTTCAATCGTGAGGTCCGCGAGGTCGCATCCACGCCGCTCGCAAAGACGGACGAGGGCGCCGACCACAGCGTGGGCGTCGCGGAAGGGCAGCCCTTTTTTGGCGAGGTAATCGGCGTAGTCGGTGGCCGTCGAAAAGCCCGACGCCGCGGCCGCCTCCATCCGGTCGCGTCGCGGACGGAGGCCACGGGTCATCTCCGCCGTCAGCTCGAGGCACGAGATGGTCGTATCGACGGCGTCGAAGAGCGCCTCTTTATCCTCCTGAAGGTCTTTGTTGTATGCGAGCGGCAACCCCTTGAGGACGGTCAGCATCGCCGTCAAATGGCCGATGAGGCGGCCTGACTTGGCGCGGATCAGCTCGGCGACGTCCGGATTGCGCTTCTGCGGCATGATGCTCGACCCGGTCGCATGGGCCTCGTCGATTTGGACGAAGTCGAACTCCGCGCTCGACCAGAGGACCAACTCTTCGGCGTAACGGGAAAGGTGGATGCCCACGGTAGCCAGCGCGGCCAGATGCTCCACGACGAAGTCTCGATCGGCGACGGCGTCTATGCTGTTCCGAGAGATCGCCGCGAATCCGAGCAGCCTTGCCACTTCTGCGCGGTCGATCGGGTACGGCACGCCGGCGAGGGCGCCGCTTCCCAGGGGAAGCGTGTTCGTGCGCGCGAAGCAGTCGAAGAGCCGGTCCGCGTCGCGCTCCAGCATCTCCACATACGCGAGGAGGTGGTGGCCGAACAAAATGGGCTGCGCATGCTGGAGGTGCGTGAACCCGGGAACCAGCAGGTCGCCGTACTCCGTTGCGACGTCGAGGAACGCCTGTTGGGCATCGGAAATCGCGTCGACCTCGTCGAGGATCGCCTCGCGGCAAAAGATCCGAAGGTCTGTGGCGACCTGGTCATTTCGACTCCGCGCCATGTGCAGACGCGACGCCGGCTCGCCAATCAGCGCGCGCAGGCGATTCTCGATCCAAGAATGGATGTCCTCCCACGCGGGATCGATGTCATTGAACACGCGCGACACGCGGCGCCGACCCCCGATCCGTTCGTTCGCCGGATCTTGGGCCGCGATCTCGGCGGCGACCGTCTTCAGCCCGTGGAGGATTTGTTGGGCGTCCGCGCGTGAGAGGATCCCCTGCTTGGCCAGCATCCGACAGTGGGCGGCGCTTCCCATGATGTCCTGGCGCCAGAGTCGGTGGTCAAAGCCAATCGAGGCGCCGAACGCCTCGGCGCGCTCGCTGGCGGAGCCCTCAAACCGGCCGCCCCACATCTTGTGCAAAGACGGAGGGTCGGAGGCGCGGTCCATCAGCCTAGGGCTCGGGTTCTGAGGCGCCGGCGTGGGTGCCGGCGGAGAGGCGGAGGATCTCGTCGGATGAGCGGCCAATCCACTGAAGCTGCGCCTGAGTGCGGAGGGGCAGGCTGAAGATCCCAATGAACCCGGCGGCCGCCGCGTGGTCGAACGCGTCTTCCCTCGTATAGGTAGCCAGAGCGGGATCGTACAGCGAGTGCTGGGCCCGCCGACTCGCCACCTGCACGGTCCCCTTGTAGAGCTTGAGGCGCACCGACCCTGTGACGTAGCGCTGTGAGCTGGCCACGTAGGCGGCCAAGTCCTGGTGGAGCGCCGAGAACCACAGGCCGTTGTACACCAGATCCGCGATCTCAGCGGCCACCTTGGCCTTGAATCGCACCTGATCTTTGGAAAGGGTGAGCTTCTCCAGCTCCGCGTGGGCGGCGTGGAGAACGACCGCCGCGGGCGCCTCGTACACCTCGCGGCTCTTGATGCCGATGAGTCGATTCTCCACGTGGTCGATGCGGCCGACGCCGTGGCCGCCCGCCACGGAGTTCAGGCGAGCCACAAGATCGACGCCGCTCATCCCGACGCCGTCAAGGGCGACGGGCGTGCCCTGGTCGAATTCGATCTCGACGTACTGGGGATCGTCCGGCGCCGCGCGCGGAGACGTCGTCCAGGCGAACGCGTCCTCGGGGGGCTCGATCCAAGGGTCCTCTAGGACGCCAGCCTCGACGCTTCGTCCCCAGAGGTTTTCGTCGATGCTGTAGGGGCTATCCACAGTCACGGGAATCGGGATGTCGTGGGCCCGCGCGTACTCGATCTCCTCATCGCGGTGCATGCGGTAGTCGCGAACGGGAGCGATGATCCGCAGCGACGGATCGAGCGCCGCGACCGCCACGTCGAACCGAACCTGGTCGTTCCCCTTTCCGGTGCACCCGTGGGCCACGGAGCGCGCTCCAACCTGATGCGCGACGTCGACGAGGAGCTTTGCGATGAGCGGCCGCGCGAGGGCTGTACCGAGGGGGTAGACACCTTCGTACAGGGCCGACGCCTGAAGCGCTGGCCAGCAGAAGAACCGCACGAAAATGTCCCGCGCGTCTTCGACGAAGGCCTGGGACGCACCCGTTTTGAGGGCCTTCTGTCGGATGAAGTCCAGGTCCATCTCACCGCCCAGGTTGGCGGTGAGCGTCACCACGTCGAGGCTGTACTTCTCACGGAGCCAGGGTATCAGAACGGAAGTATCGAGGCCGCCCGAGTAGGCAAGAACAACAGTTTCCACAGCGCTCACGTGGGGTAAATTCGACTGCCACCAAGGGGGGTGGCTCCGCAGGCGGATTATACCAGGGGGTCCCGGCGCTGCTCCGGGCCGGGCGGACACCATCGGGTATGCTACCCAATGGACCCGCGACTTTCCCCTTTCCGGAGCAGCGACACGATGATGCAGGTTGGCTTCCACGGCGTATGGCACGGGCACTCACGCGAACGCCCCGCGCGCATTACCCGGCAGATGCTGCGTCGGATCGCCGCTTATTTCCGACCCTATTGGCGGCAGGGGCTGGTTGTGCTGGCCATGGTTGCCAGTATTGCCGCCCTCGGACTGATCCCGCCCCTCTTGATGCGCTCGCTCATCGACGTCGCGATTCCTGAGCGCGATATGGGCCTGTTGGTCGTGTTGGTGCTGGGAATGATTGCTGGACCTGCGCTCGGGGGGCTCCTCGGCGTCGTTCAAAACTACTTCAGCTCACAGATCAGCCAGCGCGTGATGTTCGACCTTCGCAATGATCTGTATCGGCACGTGCAGTCCCTCTCCCTGCGCTTCTTCACGTCGGTGAAGACGGGAGAGATCATGAGCCGGCTCAACAACGACGTGTCGGGCGTGAGCCGCGTCGTGGGGGACACCATCACCGAGAACATCATGCAGGTGTTTCTCCTCGTGTCCACGGTTGGGCTGATGCTGCGCATGGACGCGCGCCTTGCCCTCCTGTCGCTGGTCGTGGTTCCCATCGCCCTGCTCCCCACGCGCCGCGTGGGCGTCCGCAGGTTCGAGCTGCAGCGGGAGACGCAGCGGACGCAGGCGGACCTCTCCTCCATCATGCAGGAGACGTTGAACGTGAGCGGTTTCGTGCTGATGAAGGCGTTTGGGCAGGAGCTGCACGAGCTTCGGCGTTTTAGGCAGAAGAACGCCGAGCTGATGGACGTGCAGATCCGCTCCAGCATGCTGGGCCGGTGGTTCCGCATGATGCTGCAGGTATTCGGCGCGCTCGGACCGGCGCTCATCTATCTCGTCGGGGGGTATCTGGTCGTCAAGGACGAGCTGAGCCTCGGGACGATCGTCGCATTTGTGGCCCTACTCTCCCGCCTCTACGGCCCGATCTCCCAGCTCGCCAACGTGCACATCGAGGTAATGGGATCCCTGGCGCTCTTCGAGCGGATCTTCGAGTATCTGGATATCGAACCGGAGATCCGCGACGCGGCGGGCGCTCGCTCCCTGCCGTCGCCCATCTCTGGAGCCATCAGCTTTCGCAACGTGCAGTTCGGATACACCGCCGGGCGGCTGGCGCTGGACGACGTAAGCTTCGACGTTCGGCCGGGGGAACTGGTTGCCCTGGTAGGGCCCAGCGGGGCGGGAAAAACCACCGTCACGTACCTGATCCCGCGCTTCTACGATGTTGTGAAGGGGAGTGTGGAGGTCGACGGGTACGACGTCCGCGACGTGACCGTGGCGTCGCTCCGCGGCAACATGGGGATCGTCACGCAGGAAACCTATCTCTTCAACGCGACGGTACGCGAGAACCTTCGCTACGCACGCCCCGACGCGTCCGATGCCGAGATCATGCGTGCGTGCCGCGCGGCGAGGCTCGACGACGTCATCGCCCGGATGCCCGAGGGACTCGATACGAACGTCGGGGAGCGCGGCTATCGGATGTCCGGTGGGGAGAAGCAGCGGCTGGCCATCGCGCGCGTCCTCCTGAAGGACCCGCGCATCCTCATCCTCGATGAAGCGACGTCGTCGCTCGACTCACAAACGGAGGCGGAGATTCAGGCGGCGTTGGGCCCGCTGATGGCCGGTCGAACGACGCTCGCCATTGCCCATCGCCTCTCGACGGTGCTCGCGGCGGACCGGCTGCTCGTGATGGATGGCGGGCGGCTAGTCGAAACCGGAACACACCGCCAGCTGCTCGCTCGCGACGGCCTGTACGCGCAGCTCTACGAGATTCAGTTCAAACCGCAGCTCACCGGCGCGGCGCCTGCCGACCTGGCTCAACCGATCGCAGTCACCGGCCTAGCGGGCGGGCGGTAGATTGAAGGAGGACGACATGCACGTCGTGCGAGACGGTATTATCGGCCTCGTCCTGGGGGTAAGCGGGGGCATCGTGGCGGGATTGCTCCTGGCCCCGCGACGCCAAAGATCGTCACAGACGGGGACCGAGTTCGGCTCGGATCAAGCATCGGCGAATGTGCTGAGTCGGCTCCGGGGCGACACGGGGACCGGGCTTCTCCCGGACGAGCAGATCACGCTGCGGGTCAAACGGGAGCTCGAGCAACGGGGTCAGGTTGCTCCTCGGGTGGACGTCACGACGGTGGACCGGGTGGTCTATCTTCGCGGAAAGGAGCCGGATCCCATCCGCGCAGATGCCATTGTCGCCATCGCCCACGACGTGTCCGGCGTCGCGGACGTTATCGACGAGATCCGTCGGGAGGCCTGACCGCTAGAGGTCGCGAATAGCCTTTTCGGCTTTTTTGAACCCCTGGTCCACGAGGTCTTTCACGCCTTTCAAGAGGTCCAGCAGCACGGGCTTGAGTTCCGGCACCATCCGCTCGGCGATCCACTCGCGGGTGGCGTCGGCGGCCCGCAAGCGAGCCGTCGGATCCTGGACGCGACTCCACGCGGCCGCGGCGATTGATGCGGGCTGTCTGCGGGCCTCCTCCGCTTGGCGAGACCGTCGGATCAGATACGCGGCGATCCCGGCCGCGATCGCTGCCGCGATAATCGGAGCGACAGACGGGCCGCCTGTCTCCTCATCGATCCCGAGCTCGTCCTGCACCATCTCTCCCTCCAGTGGCCATGGCCTTCAATTGACTCTACACCGACTTTGTCGCGGCCAGCCACCGCTATTCGCCGAGGGGTGTCTCGGACGGCACCGGTGAAGGCGTTGCCGTCGCGGGGAGGGCCGTGGCGGTTGGCGACGGGAGCACGGTCCCGCTCGCGTCCGGCGTGGGCGTGGGCGAGCCGAAGGGGTCCGGTGTGGGCGTGGGGAGCATCGTTGGTAGAACCGTGGCGGGCAACACATCCCAGGGCCGGACGATCCCCGTGCGATCAGAGTAGTCCGTGGGGGCGAAGGGTCCTTCGCCTGATCCGGGCGCACGATAGGTCCGGAAGACCACGTCGTTGTAGGGCGTGTCGCGATCGGCGAGCTTGTTGGTGACGCGGTCGACCGCAATCGACCGCGCCGCGATTTTTGCCATCGCGGCCGGGCTACGCTCCTCCAGCACCCAGTCTCCATCGGAAGGGGGGCAGCTATTGGGCTTGGCGGGGTCGGGACGGCATCCGTTGGCGCGAACGATGCCGGGTGGAGGATTGAACGGCTCGATGGGCCAGTCGGCGAGCGCACCCTCCATGAACGCGTGCCAGATCAGTCCCGCCCCGGATGACCCCAGGACGAGACGCATGGGTTTGTCGTCATCCCGTCCGACCCAAACACCGGTCACCAGGCTGGGTGTGTAGCCCATCGTCCAGGAATCGCGATAGTCATCGGTCGAGCCGGTCTTCGCGGCCGCCGGCCGGTTGTTGGACAGCTTGAGGGGGCTATTCGGCCCGAACGTCTCGAGGCGCGCATCGTTGTCCGAGAGGATGCTGGTGACTTGGAAGACCAACCGCGGATCGACTATCTGCTGGCTCGATGGCTTGTGCTCGTACACGACGCGCCCGTCGGAATCGAGGATCCTCAAGATCGGCGACACGGGGACCTGGACGCCTCCGCTGGCCAGGACGGCATACGCCGATGCCAGCTCCATCAGGCGCACTTCTGCTCCGCCGAGCACAAAAGCCAGCCCGTAATTCGCCGGGTCGCCGAGGCTCACGAGCCCGAGCTTCCGCGCGAGCGCCACCGTGTCGTTCAGGCCGGCGTACTGCAGGACCTTGATGGCGGGGATGTTGAGCGAATTGCCGAGGGCGCGCCGAAGGGTGACCGGTCCTCGGAATTTGTTGTCGAAGTTCTGGGGGCGCCACAGCTTTCCCGTGCCGTCGGGAAGGGAGATCGGCTCATCCTCGACGACCGTCGCGGGCGAGAAGCCTTTGAGAAACGCCTCCAGGTAGACGATGGGCTTGATGGAGGAGCCAGGTTGGCGAAGGGTCATGGCGGCATTGACTTGCCCATTCATGGTCGTCGAGTAGTAGTCCGGGCTTCCGACCATGGCGAGGACCTCGCCCTTTTGCGGGTCGATGGCCACCAGGGCCGCGTCATTGGCGCCCTGGGCCGAGAGCGCGCTGACGTTTCGGCGGACAGAATCCTCCGCCAGGTCTTGCAGATGCGGATCGAGCGTCGTGTATACGGTGAATCCCCCGCTGGAAAGCGCCTTGGGCCCATACATGTCTTCCAGAACCGACCGCACATAGAAGACCCAATGGGGGTACCGGATGGTCGCGATATTGGATTCCGGCGACACGAACTGGAGGCGCTCCGCCTTTGCATCTTCCGCGTCCTCGGCGGTGAGGTATCCGTGGCGGACCATCAGGTCCAGAACCTCTTCCTGTCGGGCCTTGGCGGCGTCATAGTCGCGGAAGGGATCGTAGGCGGCCGGAGCCTGTGGGAGGCCGGCCAGCAGCGCCGCCTCTGCGAGGGTGAGGTCCTTGGGGTTCTTGTTGAAATAGGTGTGCGCGGCGGTGCCAATCCCGTAGGAGAGGTTCCCGAAATAGATCTCGTTGAGGTACCACTCGAGAATCTGGTCCTTGCTGTACGTCGAGGACAGCTCGACTGCGAGAAACGCCTCTTTGAGCTTACGGGCGAGCGTGTTGCTCTTGCGCTCCTCGGGCGAGAGCAGCACGTTGCGAATGAGCTGCTGCGTGATGGTGCTCGCGCCCGATACGATCGTGCCCGCCCGAAGATCCTGATACGCGGCGCGAATGATTCCGCGCGGCTCGATGCCCGGGTTGTCGTAGAACGAGGCGTCCTCGGCGGCAAGGACGGCGTCGATCACGACGGGCGGGAGGTCGGAGAGATGTACGGGTGTGCGCTTTCCACCGCTCTGATCGAGGATCTCATAGAGCAGATCGCCGTTGCGGTCCAGGATGCGCGTGGTCTTGAATGTGTCGCGCGTGTTGATCTCGCTCACCGACGGCAGATCTTCGGTGAACGTGTTGTAGAAGGAGGCGGCTGCAGCAGCGCCCACGGTGAGGAGGCTCGCGCTCACGGCGCCGACAGCCAGTGCGAAGATCATGGTCGCGGCGATCACGAACATCATGATCCCGCCGCGACCGGGGATGGCGCCCCGTCGGTGTGGAGCAACCGGGCGACGAATGCGCCGCGAAGGGGGATGCCGCTCCATAGCCTGCCGATTATACGCCGCGGTTCTGGCTCGCTCGGGCCGCGGCGGCAAGCGTTGACCGCGACTCCCTCTCAGGTGCGCTCACCGGCAGCCTTGGCGGCGGAAGCACGAGGTAACGGGCAAACCAGTTCAGCGTCTCAACGGATTCGGGCCAACGACGAATGGTGCCATAGAGGGGACCGGAGAGCCTGACTTGATTCAGGGAGCTGCGGGTGAGACCCCGAAGCCCCTATTCGACAGGTCGCCCGGGCGGGTCGCTCGGGTGTGGGCCGAATGGATCGTACCCGGCGAACTCTTTGTAGGCAGACACCATCTCTTGCTCGTCGAGCGCGGTCGGGTCCCAATCCTTGCGGATTTGCGCGCTGATCGCGCGGAAGTCACGCCGCAGATCGTCAACCGTCATTCGCCCGACGTAGTAGTACCCGTTGTAGACCCGGTAAATCGTGAGGTCGGGATACAAGATGTAATCGCGGGGCAGATCGACTCTTCGCCGGGAGGTCACTTCGAGCAGGCCCATCTGCTGTTGGGCGGTCCGATCAGCGTCGGAAAGAAAGGGAAATGTCGCACCCAGCCCAATTCGGAGCGCAGCATTTTCTCGCCACGGGTCAGTGCTGATCGCGACGACCTTGCAGTAGGATACGGCGAGCTCCTTCTGGTATTCGGTGAGGAGGCGCAACTGCACCACACATTTTGGTCAGTACCATCCACGGAAAAACATGACCGCCAGAGGGTCTCGACCAGCGGTCAGCTCCGATAGGCGAACGACCGCACCCGTATGGTCCGGAAGTGCGAGGTCAGGGAACTTCGCGCCCGGAACAAAGTCTGATAGCTTCGCCATTGGGTCCTCCGTGATCGGTTCAGGTTTCGCCCGGCCAGGTATTCACCGTTCTTCTTCAGGCCTACAAACTCCTCTTTGACGGTGGCACGTGGCGCACGGCGCCCCGCCATACCGATCCCCCAACGTGCCGGCCTGGACGAGCAGGCCAAAAGTCGCGGTCGGAAACCGTTATGCTGAGCCCGCAGGCGAAGAATCGGTGGCTTGGGTGACCGCTGATGAACGGACCCTTCACTTCGCTTGGGATGACCGTAGCCTTTCTGGCCGCGCCGCTAGCTTGGTCGAGACTGCAGGGCCTGGCGGACGCGCTCCGGTGTGAGCGGCAAGTCGGTGACGCGGATCCCCATGGCGTCCTCGAGGGCGTTCGCGATGGCGGGCGCCACCGCAATGCAGCCGGTCTCGCCGACGCCCTTGGCGCCGAAGGGTCCGTACGTCGAGGGCACTTCCACCAGCTCTACCGTGAGGTCGGGGACGTGGGGGGCCGTCGGCAGCAGATACTCCCACAAATTGGCGTTCAGGTTGGTTCCATTTTCCGAGATGATCTCTTCGGTCAGAGCATAGCCGAGCCCAAAGACGACTCCGCCCTCGATTTGTCCCTTGCAGTTGAGCGGGTTCAGGGCCCGCCCGACATCCTGGGCGGTGTAGTACTTGTCCACGCTGATCTGGCCTGTCTCCGGGTCAACGGTGATCTGCGCGACGTGGCACGCGAAGCTCGGCGCATCGACGACCTCTGCCTGGTCGTGGCCGTGCTCGCGGATCTCGCGCTCACGCGAAGCGGCGCTCGTTCCGATGATCACCCCGGCCGCCGTGGCGCCCGCTTTCGCCGCGACGTCCGCGACGGAGGTTCGACGATCGGGGTCCGCCACGACGAAAACGGTTCCATCGGCCACGTCCAGCTCCTCTTCGTCGGCCTTGAGCTGTTCCGCGGCGAGGCGGATGAGCTGCCGGCGCGCGTCTTCCGCGGCCTGGCGGACGACGTTGCCCACACGATAGGTCGTCTGGCTCCCGCCGGTCCCCTGCTCCGGCGGCGTGGCTTCGGTGTCGGCCGCGACGACGCTGACGCGCTCGACGGGAACGCCGAGGACCTCGCTGGCGACCTGGGCCACCATCGTCCACTGGCCGCCGCCCTGGTCCGCGATGCCGCTGAGCACCACGACGCTTCCGTCGACGTCGATCTTCACCGTGGCGGCGCTCTCGACCGCCGCCGCGTTCGGATGGAGCGCCCACAACCCCAGCGCTAAGCCGACGCCCTGGTTTGCCCGTTTTGGCCCGAGCGAGCGCCGCATCCACGCCCGGGCCCGTTCGATGCAGTCCTCGAGGCCGGAGTTTTGCAGCACGCCGTGGCCCGATGGCACGACGTCGCCGTCGTGGAGCGCGTTCTTCAGCCGCAGCTCGATGGGGTCCATGCGCAGCATGCGCGCGAGATGGTCGAGGTGTGACTCCGTGGCGAAGGCCGTCTGCGGTCCGCTTGGCGCGCGCACGTGGCCGGCGGGAGAAGTGTTCGTAAAAACGGATTCGGCGATGACGCGCGCGTTGGGGATTCGATAGGCGCCGATCAGGCTGGTCGCCGAATTCGCGCCGCCAGCCTGGCTGTCGTCCACGCCGCCCACGTTGTACAGCATGGAAGCGTCCATCGCGACGATCGTCCCGTCGGGCCGCACCCCCATCTTCAGCCTGATCTCGCAAGCCGCGCGCGAGGTCATGGCCGTCAGCTCTTCGACCCGCGAAAGGTGCAGACGCACCGGGCGCTTTGCCTTGCGTGCGAGCACAGCCACGATCGGCTCGATGAACGAGGCGCCTTTCCCGCCGAAGTCGCCCCCAATGACGGGCGAGATCAGACGAACGCGCGAGACCGGTACGCCGAGGCTATCCGCCACGCTCACGCGCACGCGGAACGGCGCTTTCACGCTTGCCCAGACCGTGACCTTTCCGGAGCCGTCGACCTGCGCTACCGCGGCGCGGGGCTCGGTGAAGCCCTGGCTCTGGCGGGCCGTGTGATACGTAGCCTCGTAGGTGACCAGACCCGGCTCGCGGAACGCCGCGTCGACGTCCCCGACCTCGTGCACGACTCGGTTGCGCAGATTCCCCTGGCGCACGCTGCGCGCGGTGTCAAAGTACGTGGGGAGATCCGGGTGGAGGATGGGAGCGCCCTCGGCGAGGGCTTCGCGAGCGTCGAAGACCGCGGGCAGTGGCTCGTACTCCACCTCGATGAGCTGGAGCGCTCGCTCAGCCGTTTCTTCGTCGACGGCGGCGACGGCAGCGACCGGCTCGCCCACGTAGAGGACCTTTTCCTGGGCCAGCGCGTGTCGATCTCGGAGGAAGCGCCCGATGCGCGTCGGGGAAACGTCCTGCCCGGTAGCCACGGCGAAGACGCCGGGCAGCTTTTCGGCTTCGGACGTGTCGATGGAGACGATCCGCGCGTGCGGGTGCGGGCTGCGCAGGACGCGCGCCTCCAGCATCCCCGGCAGCCGGATGTCGCCCGCGTACACGGCGGTCCCGGTCGCCTTTAGGTAAGCGTCGGGCTTCGGGACGGGTCGGCCGATGGCCTGCTGCTCAGCGATGGTTGCCACGATCTGCCTCCATTCGCCTAGGCGAGCTGCTGCGCCGCTGCCTCAATCGCTTCGAAAATCTTGACATAGCCCGTGCACCGGCACAGGTTGCCCTCGAGAGCATCCGCGATCTCACCCCTGCTGGGTCGCGGGTTCTCGGTGAGAAAGGCGTGCGCCGCCATGATGAAGCCGGGCGAGCAGTAGCCGCACTGAATTGCGCCAAATTCAGCGAACGCTCGTTGAAGCGGGTGGAGCTCATCCCCGCTCGCGAGACCCTCGATCGTCAGGACGTCGCAGTGGTCGACCTGGGCCGCCAGCACGAGACACGACTTGACCGCTTTGCCGTCGAGCAGGACGGTACACACGCCACAATTGCCGGTGCGGCACCCTTCCTTGGTGCCGGTGAGGTCCATCTCGTCGCGCAGCAGGCGCTGCAGGGTCCAGAACGGCTCCACGTCGATCGTGGTGGCATGGCTGTTGAGCCGAAATGAGATGGGCGCCTTCATCCCCATCCCCTCCGCGGGAATGCCCAATTCTACACGTCCGGCTTCATCATGTCGGGTTCGTGTAGCGCGCCCGGATCGCCTCGGCGATGCGCTCACGACTCTCGTTCGGCGAGAGGGCTGTCTGCCTGGCGACCTGGTCAGATTCGGCGGCAAGGTCCGGGTCTTTGATCACGTCGCGAAACCACCGCGCGTAGTCGCCGCGGGCGAGATGGAATGCCCAGGTCTCGTCGTCGATGCCCTCGGCGATCTGCAGGAACACGAGGAGGTTCTGCGCGCGCAAGTTGAGCTTTCCCGCGGCGCCTCGGAAGTAGAAGCTGCGGTCATCGCCGACATCGCCTTCGGCGTACTTGCGCCGGTGGCGCAGGTGCTCGGCGCGAGCCTCGACTGGTCGAATACGCACCGGCGGCGCGCCTCCGCGGGCTGACCACACCCAAACGTCGCCCTCGGGCAGGCGCGAGGTTGGCAGGGCCGGGTCCGCCATGCCAACGGCATTCGCGAAGCCGTTGAGAGATTTCCCTGGATCATCCCCCACGGCCACAACCCAGTCCACAGTGGCGAGCGCGTTGCGGGCAACGTGGCTGGGCTCCACGGTGACCAACACGAGCCCCGTGAATTCTGGAGGAAAGGCCTGACTGGCGCTCTCGCGCTCCATTGGGAGTAGGTGATGCGCCTCGTCGACGACCACCCAGTGGGGCCGCCCAGTGTGGGCGCGGAGCTCCTGCAGACGTGGAAAGAGCCGGGCGAAATAGCCCGGTCGGTCCTGAAGGGCGAGCCCGGTGAGGTTGACAACCGCGCAGTGGGCAGGGCTCTGGAGGAGGTTGAGGACTTCATCTGGAGTGGGCGGCCCGTCGTTGCTTCCGAGCGCCACGGCCCGATCCACGGAGCCGTAATCACCCTCCGGATCGATCACGCAGAATTGGTATCCGCCCTCGGCGACGCCTTCGAGAAAGCCCATGGTCACTGTGGACTTTCCGCTTCCCGACGGTCCGGCGATCAGCACTGATTCCCCGTACGCGCGCACCTTGACCGCGCGGCCGTCAGCCGCGGTCCCCAGCGGGACGTCGTGGCGTTCCAGGAGATGGGCGATGGACGCCAGGTCGTCGGACAGGAGCCGCTCCGCCAGCTCGGCCACGCCTTCACCGGACCCAGCGCGCGTGACCAGGTCCGCCCGTTGTTTCACTACCGGCAGCGCGTCGGCGACGGCGATCGAGCATTCGCAGAGGCTGAGGAACGCGTGGTCGTTTTCCGCGTCGCCAATCGCGACCGTGTTGTGGGGCGAGAGCATCAGCTCGTCGAGGGCGGCGCTGAGCCCGGTGCCCTTGTTCACGGTTGGTGGGAGCACCATGACGCTGCCCTTGTTGAAGACGACCTGGTGCTCGAAGCCCAGGTCCCGGATGGCGCGAACGACGGTGGTCTCCCACGGGTGCACCGTCGCGATGATCGATGCGCCGACGCTGAGGGGTTGGACACCCAGTGCGCGGAGCCGTTCGACGAGGGCCTCCGGCGGCGCCTCCCCCAGGACCTTTTGCTCGCCGGTCGCGGGCCGGTACAGAAGGGCCCCATTCTCCGCCACGACGCGGTCGAACAGCTCGAGGTTGTGGAATACGGCTTTGAGATCGCCCAGCTCGCGACCGGTGACGAGTAAGAGCTTGCGTCCCGAGTCCTTGAGGCGGTGGAGGGCGTCGATGACGTGTGCGCTGACGGACCCCTCCCACGCGAGCGTCCCATCGTAGTCGCACGCGAGGGCGTGGTAGCGCATGAGCCTCTCCGGAAATTCGTCCCTGTCAATATCCTAGCGCGGAGCGGGGAGGCGCCGCCGTCGGGCGTGGCGTTCCAGGGCAGAGGGAGCGCCGCGCGCTTATTGTCCCGACTCAGGAACGCCATCGGCACGCTGGTCGTCCGGCGTGCCGATGGCGCTTTGGGGGCGGTGTTCTGGCGCTCGCGCTAGAAGGCCCCGGTCCCCTTCGGGGTCCCGTTCCCGGTCGGGCCGTCCCAGCCGGTGGCCCCATTGCACAGGAGGTTCCCGCAGCTCCCGTTCGAGCCGCTGGTGACGTCGTTGAGCGACGAGGTGTTGGAGTAGGTGCCACTCGTCGTGCCGCCGTTATTGGCCAGCGCGTACGCGGCCGCGATGGCGGGCGCACCGACGCTCGTGCCGCCGACTACGAACCAGCCCTTCCGCCCCTGGTAGCCGTAGCTGTCGTACACGGCCACGCCGGTGTTGGGATTTGCGTCAAACGCCACGTCGGCAACGGCGCGGTTCGCACACACGGCCGTCAACCTGGTGATGGAGCTTTGGAACCCGGGCTGCGACTCAAATGCGCTGCACCCGCTCCCCGCGCCGGACCAGACGGTCTCGCTCCAACCACGCGACGAGCTGTCTCGCGTCAGCGAGGTGCCACCCACGGCGGTCACGTTCGGGCTGGCGGCCGGCCAGATGACGCCATAGCCGCTGTCGCCGGAGCTGGCCGTGAATCGGACGCCCGATCCGGTGAAGTGCGAGTCGTAGCTCCCCTCGCTGGAGAACTCGCTCGCGCCCCAGCTATTGCTGACGACGGTGGCATGGCTGCGCGCGTAGTCCTCCGCTGCCAGGAGGTTGGCGAGCGAGTTGGAGTTTGCCTCGACGAGCAAGATGTTACAGTTCGGGCAGATGGCAGAAACCATCTGGATGTCGAGGGCCGATTCCAGCGCCCATCCAGAATTCCCCCGCGGATAGCGCGTACCGCCCGTCTGGTTCACTTTCTTGAAACACCCGTTGGCCGTGGTGCACGCTGACAGCCCGAATTGGGATCGGTATACGCCGAGGTCGTTCTCGGCCGTGGGGTTGTCGTACGCATCGACGACGGCAACGGTCACCCCGCTTCCGCCGCTCGGTGAGAGCGCGTACGCCGCCTGTAAGTCGGCAGGGCCGTATCCCGCCGGGGTCTGGGCCGCCGCGGGCGGGCCGCCGTGGCTTTCAAGCACGACGCGCGCGTGGCAGCGCGCCGTTCCCTCCTCCGCGGGACCCGGGCAAACGGGCGCGTTCGGATGGTCGGGGATCTGAGGCTGCACCGGCGGCTGCGCGAAAACGGGAAGAGCGCCCGCGAGGGCCAACACCGCCGAGCTGAATAGGGTGATCAATCGCAATCGCTGGTTTGGCATACGGGATTCCTCCCAATCTCGGGCCCTTATGGAACGGCGCGACGCCAGCAATTGTAATGCGCAGGTCCCGCAAATTCCGTGTGACGCGCGTCACTCCGCAACCTGCCGCAGTCAATTCAGCGCGGAGATGGAACAGAGGCGTCGCGGGGCGGCCGCCGCAACGGCCTGGCCGTCGTGCGAGGATCTCCGCAGGGGCTCCGACGCACCGACCTTGACGTGGACGCGTCGACTATGGTGTAGTCAGTCGCGGCCGAGTATGCCCGGCTGGACCCACCGGGCAGCCAGCGAATCAGTCGAACGCGAAAGGAGCCCCGGACGAATGGAAGCGACACAAACGGAGAGTCGTCCAGCGCAGCAGACCGCGTGGGGGCGCGGGCGCGCCTACCAGGATTGGATCGAGTCGACCGGACTCCCCATCCATCGCGGCTACTACGTCGACGACTTGCGAACGGTTGAGTTGGGCTGGTGGGCGGAGCGGCAGTGCAACGCCGCGTTCATGGAGCTGGCTGGCCAGGAGGGAGTCTCCGAGGTCCGCGTGACGGAGGTGCCGCCGGCGAAGTCGACCGCGCCCGTCCGTCTCGCGCTCGACGAGCTGGTCTACGTGGTCGAGGGCCGCGGACTCACGACCATCCGTCTTGGCGACCGGTCGCCCGTTAGCTTCGAGTGGCAGAAGCACAGTCTCTTCCGGATCCCGCGCAACTTCACCGCTGAGTTCAGTAACACGCAGGGCGATCGGGGCGCCAGGCTGCTCCACTACAACTCGCTTCCGCTCGCCATGCAGCTCATCCCCGACCCCGACTTCTTCTTTAAGAATGCGATCGAGGACCCCAGTATCGTCTATGGCGCGGGCGACGCCTTCTATTCTGAGGCGAAGGTCGTGCACCAGACGGAGACCGGCACGGGTCGACCGCGCGGCGCATACTGGATTGGGAACTTCTTCCCCGACATGCGCGCCTGGGACCAGCTCATCCCCTTCAAGGGGCGCGGGGCAGGCGGCCACGTTGTGTGGATCCGGTATCCCGGCGCGCCGGTCTGGAACCACATGTCCGTTTTCCCATCCAAGACCTACAAGAAGGCCCACCGCCACGGTCCCGGCACCTTGATCGTCATCCCCACGGGCGAGGGCTACTCGTACATGTGGCCCGAGGGCGGCGAGAAGGTCTTCATCCCGTGGCACGAGGCGAGCGTGTTCGTTCCACCGAATCGCTGGTTCCACCAGCACTTCAACGTGAGCGACTCGACGGACCGCTACCTCGCCTTCCACGCGCCCCGGGGAGCGGCCGAAACGAGCGAGCGCGTCGAGGACCTTGCCCGCGACCAGATCGAATATCCGGACGAAGATCCGATCATTCGAAATACGTTCGAGTCGGAGCTCGCCAAGCGCGGACTCAAATCCCTTATGCCCGATCAGGCATACAAGCAGCGGGACTTCGAGTGGGACTACGGAGACGAGTGACGCCCAAGATCGAACCGTCCGTCGCGGAGGACACATGCTGACACGCGAAGAGAATGAGCTTCTGACCCGCTTTGGACCAGGCACACCTGCCGGCGAGTTGCTTCGCCGGTACTGGCACCCCGTCGCATTTGCGAAGGACCTGACGGAGGATAGTCCGACACGGTTCGTTCGGATCATGGGCGAGGATCTGGTGCTCTTCAAGGACAAGAGTGGCAATGTTGGCCTTATGCAGGACCATTGCGTCCACCGCGGCGCTTCCATGCTGTACGGGCGCGTCGAGGAGCGCGGCATCGCCTGCGCGTACCATGGCTGGCTCTACGACACGAAGGGGAACTGTCTGGAGACGCCGGCCGAGCCGGCGGACAGCAAGTTCTATCTGACGGTGAAGGCGAAGGCGTACCCGGTGAAGAAGTTCATCGGGATGTACTGGGCGTACCTGGGGCCGCTGCCCGCGCCGGAGATCCCGAAGATCGACGTTTGGGTCCGCCGCGATGGGCGCCGCAAGATCGGTGTCCGCCCTCAGCTCGACTGCAACTGGCTCCAGGCCATGGAGAACTCCGCCGACTCAGCCCACCTGCAGATCCTGCACCAGTCGGCGACCGGTCGCGGAGACCCTCCCACCACAACGCGCGGATTCATCGATTCCATCGCGTCCTTCGACTACTGGGAATACCCGTTCGGCCTTATGAAGCAAGCCGTCTACCAAAATGGCAAGTCGGACACCCATCCGCTGCTCTTCCCGAACATCCTGCGCCAGGGGGACGGTACCCACATCCGGGTCCCCATCGACGATACGCACACCGTGATTTACGACGTACGCTTCGTGCCGTCGGAAGATGGCAGCCTCGTGGATGACGACGAGCCGGAGATTCGCCCGTTTCGCCCCTTCAAGGATCCGGTCGATGGCCAGTACCCGTACGCGACGTTTCGGATGGACGAGGTGCCGGCGCAGGACTACATGGCGTGGGAAACACAGGGACCGATCGCGGACCGGACGGTCGAACGACTCGCCACGTCTGATCGCGGCGTCGTCATGTACCGGCAGATGCTGTTCAGAGAGATCGAGCGCGTGCGACAGGGTCTTGATCCGATGGGCGTCGTTCGAGACCCGAACCACGACGTCATCGAGACGAACCTGGACGAATCTTTGGAGCACATGGGACTGATCGGGCCAGGACGGCGGGGACAGCTCGCGCCGGCATGATCTCGACGAAAGGGGGCTGCGCCGATCATCGGCGCAGCCCCCCGTCAGGAATGAAGCGTGCGCTCACCAGCCGCCGTTGACGGAGTTGCTGCTCGGCGGCTGGCGCTCGTGTGGCGCTCAGTCCTCAGGCGACTTCCCGGAACTCCCCCTCGACAGTCCCGTCCCCAGCGCTCGACTCGCCCTCGCTCGTCTTTCCAGCCTGCGTGCCGTATACGGCGGATCCGGCTCGTTGGAGGGCCGCCTGGAGCGCCTCGGACGCCGAGCGCACGCGGGCCACGTCGTTCTGTTCGATTGCCTGGCGAACGGCCTGGACCTGGTTCTCGATGTCGAGCCGGGCGTCGCTGGGGACGCGGTCGCCGCTCTCCCGCAGCATCCGCTCCGCCGCGTACGCCTGGCTATCCGCGTGGTTCTTCAGCTCGATCTCCTCACGCCGCCGAGCGTCCTCCGCGGCATGCTCCTGCGCGTCACGCATCATGCGCTGGATCTCCATCTCCGTAAGCCCGCTGGATGGCTGGATCACGATCTTCTGCTGCCGCCCCGTCCCCTTGTCGCGGGCGGAGACGTTCAGGATCCCGTTGGCGTCGATGTCGAACGTCACCTCGATCTGCGGCACGCCGCGCGGGGCGGGGAGAATCCCGTCCAGGATGAACCGACCGAGGCTCTTGTTCTCGCGCGCCATGGGGCGCTCACCCTGGACGACGTGGATATCCACCTGCGACTGGTTGTCCTCCGCGGTCGAGAACGTCTCCGACCTGCTGGTTGGAATCGTCGTATTGCGCGGGATCAGCGTCGTCATCACGCCGCCCTTCGTCTCTACGCCAAGGGAGAGGGGCGTGACGTCGAGGAGCAGCACGTTCTTCACTTCACCCTGCAGCACACCGGCCTGGATCGCCGCACCAACTGCCACGACTTCATCGGGATTGACGCCCTTGTGGGGCTCCTTCCCGCCGAAGAGCTTCCGCACAAAGTCTTGAACAGCCGGCATTCGGGTCTGGCCGCCGACCAGCACGACCTGGTCGATCTCGCCCGGACGAAGCTTTGCGTCGGCCAGCGCGCGCTCGACCGGCTCGCGCGTTCGCTCGATCAACCCTTCGGTGAGTTGCTCCAGCTTGGCCCGGGTGAGCGAGAGTTGCAGATGCTTGGGTCCGGATGCGGTTGCCGAGATAAAGGGGAGGTTGATCTCGGTCGTCTGGGATGATGACAGCTCCACTTTGGCCCGCTCGGCCGCCTCACGCACGCGCTGGAGCGCCATGCGATCCTGGCTGAGATCGACCCCTTCCTCGCGCTTGAACTCGGCGATGATCCAGTCGATCACGGCCCGGTCGAAGTCGTCGCCGCCCAGGAACGTGTCCCCGTTGGTGGCCAGAACCTCGATGACTCCCTCGCCAACGCGCAGGATCGATACGTCAAACGTGCCGCCGCCAAGGTCGTAGACGGCGATCACTTCGTCCACCTGCTTGTCCAGGCCGTACGCTAACGACGCAGCGGTTGGCTCGTTGACGATGCGGAGCACCTCGAGCCCGGCGATCTGACCTGCGTCCTTCGTCGCCTGGCGTTGCGCATCGTTGAAATAGGCGGGGACGGTGATAACGGCCTGCGAGATCCTCTCGCCCAGCTTGGCCTCGGCGTCCGCCTTCAGCTTCTGCAGGATCATGGCCGAGATCTCGGGAGGGCTGTACTCCTTTCCGCCCATCAGGACACGAATGTCGCCATTGGGCGCGCGCGTCACCCGGTACGGCACACGCTTCACAGCCTCTTGAACGATGGGGTCATCGAATTTGCGGCCCATGAACCGCTTGATGGAGAACACCGTGTTCTCCGGGTTGGTGACGGCCTGTCGCTTGGCGAGTCGCCCGGTCAGGCGCTCTCCAGTTTTGGGGTTGATCGCCACCATGGACGGGGTGATGCGCTCACCCTCCGAGCTTTCGAGGACGGACGGCTCGCCGCCTTCCAGCACGGCGACGGCCGAGTTTGTCGTCCCGAGATCGATGCCGATAACTTTTGCCATAGTTCCACTCCGTGGCCGCGCGCGGCGGCCACATGACGTTATGGTAATAAGCATATCAGATTACATGCAGGAGAGTTGATAGCGTTTTTATCAATAATTTCGCGAAGGGCGAGCGCGACGGCCGCGCGACCTGAGCGGACCGTCGGCTCGGCGCTACAATAGGGCGGCAGCGCACCCCGACGCATCGCGTTTCCGCGAATGTAGTGCACGCCGATCCCGCGTCGAGCGTGGATCTCGCCATCGCACGGACGCCCTCGCGGTACTGCTCCGCGGAGCGTGGGTCCGGGCGCGCCATTCGGCGCCGAACCAATGAGGTGGAGGAGGCCAATTGGAGGCGACGGCCGACAGAACCGACATGCTGCCCGTGGCCGGGGGTGAGCTGGAAATCTATCGGGGCGGCAGCGGACCGAGGGTGGTTCTGCTCCACGGCTGCTACGGTTGGTGGGGGTGGGAAGACGTTCACGAGCGCCTCGCCGGTGAGTTCACCGTGCTGGCGCCCGTGCATCCGGGCTTTGGCAGGTCCAGCCGGCTACCTGGGGTCGACTCGGTCGACGACCTCGCCTACTTTTATCTCGATCTCTTCGCCGACTGGAACGTGCTTCCCGTCAGGCTGGTGGGATTCGGGCTCGGCGGTTGGATCGCCGCCGAGGTCGCCGTTCGATGCCCGCAAGCCGTCGAACGGTTGGTGCTCGTCGACAGCGTGGGCATCAAGATCTCCGACCGCGAGACGCGGGATATCGCCGACCCGTTCATCCTGATCGGCGACGAGCAGCAGCCCATGTTTTGGCACGATCCGTCCACGCACCGTGTCCCGATACCCACCCCGACCATGCCGGAGCAAGTCCTGCAGCGAACGCTTCGCAACGCGGAAGCCGCCATGTATTACGGATGGAAGCCCTACATGCACAATCCGAAGCTTCGGCAGCGGCTCCACCGGATTGCGGCTCCGACGCTCGTCGTTTGGGGAGAAGAGGATCGCATCGTGTCGAGGAGCTACGGTCAGGCATTCGCGGAGTCCATTCCCGACGCCCGTTTCGTCGCGATCCCTGACTCGGGACACTACCCGTATCGAGAGCAGCTCGATCGATTTGCCGCGCCTGTCGTCGAATTCTTGCGCTAGGGTCGCCGGCCGGCGCGCAGCGTCGCGGCGGACGGCAGCGCCGGGGTCTCGATCTCTGTCAGGAGGGAAGCAATGCTGGCATACCATTTCACGGAAATGCCCTACCCCTATTTCCCGCCGGACGCGGAAGCCGAATACGGCACGCCTCGAGTATTGCTCCCGAACCGCTACTACGATCCCAACATCGGCGCCGACCTCTACAACCGGTATCTTGACGAGTACGTGTATGCCGATGAGCTCGGTCTCGAGATCATGCTCAACGAGCACCACCAGACAGCCACGTGCACCGATGTCGCCGTCTCGCTGTCCGCCGCGATCCTGGCCCGCCAGACGAAGCGCGCCAAGATCTGCATTCTCGGCACGCCCCTTCCTCATCGCGACAACCCCGTGCGCGTCGCCGAGGAAATCGCGATGCTGGACTGCATCAGCCACGGACGAATCATCTCCGGCTTCGTGCGCGGCGTGGGAACGGAGGTCCATCCCGCCAACACGAATCCCACGCTGACGCGCGAGCGAATGGAAGAGTCCCACGACTTGATCGTCAAGGCGTGGACCACGCGCGAGCCGTTCAACTGGGAGGGCAAGCACTGGCACTTCCGCTACGTGAACGTCTGGCCGCGGACCTACCAGCAGCCGCACCCGCCCATCTGGATCACCGGCACCTCACCCGACAACGTGCCCTGGGTCGCGGACCACCAATACGTCTTCGCAGCGTTTCTCATGGCGTACGATGACGTGAGCCGTCTCTACGACATCTATCGTCGGCGGACGGCGGAGCTCGGACTACCGGCGCCTGGCACCGAGCGATTCGCCTATCTTGCGCTCTGCCACACGGCGGAGACCGATGAGAAGGCCATGGAGCAAGGCCGCGAGCTGATGTGGTACCTGGGCCGGCGCCGCCATGCTGCTTTGACCAACCCGCCCGGGTTCAACTCCGTCAAGACCAACATGATGATGCTCGCCGGGATCGACAAGCCGCGCGGCGACACGTTCGAATCGTTGATGGCCAAGGGGATCGTGATCGCCGGCAGCCCGACCACGGTTGCGAGGCAAATCAAGGAATGGCACCGGCGGGGCGTCGGGCACTTGCTGATGATGAATCAAGCGGGCGCGCTGAGCCCGGAGATCACGCGCCGAAGCATGGAGCTGTTCGCCAAGGAGGTTTACCCGGAGCTGAAGGAGCTGGATCCTAGGCCCGCAAGCGAGGACGCCGTGGGAACCGGCCCGAGCGAACCGGCACCGGTGGTTCAGCGCCGCGTGATGGACGCCGAGGGCTGAGCAGGCCCGCGAGGGCCAATGTATCGCCGCGCCCTCAGCGCCCCGGGCGCGGGACTACGCCGCGTGGCGCTGGCGCACGTTGCTCGTCCCATAGTCGACGCGGCGGCCGCGCGAGCGCCGTCGCCGCCGGCCTCCGTTTTCACCCGACGTAACGATCGGTTTTGCAACCATTCCCGCCGGCGGAAACGCCCGCGAACACTGCAGGCATCGAAGCCAGCCCTCATCATCGACATCATCGTGCAGGTCGCCGCCACAGCTCGGACATGCGTGAAAGTACCAGCTCACTCTGTCCTCCCGTCCTTCGGCGCATCCATTGCGTCGAACGTTCAGCGAGGGCCGCGCGGGCGATGCTGAGCTTCCCCAAAAACGGCCATCGCCAAACAAGAGTGTGGCAGAGGAATGTTAAGCACCTGTTACGGGGCAGTTCACGCATTGTCAGCGTTCTGCGAGGAGTCCCACCCGCCCGGGAACGCCAAGAGGTCGAGAGTGGGGGACCGAAGGCAATCTGTCGTTCCGAGGCCGGAGGCCGAGAAATGTGTAGGTGGATGACTGCCAAAAGCCACGGATCTTTGGCTTCGCGCAGGATGGCAGGTCTATTCTCGGTCGCATCCCTAATACGCGGTCGCGTTCTGGGGCTGCCAGGTCCCCAGCGTGACGCTGACCGATTCCGTGTCTCCACCGCGGACGTACTGCACGAGCATCGCCTGCCCCGGCTCGAGTTGGTCAATGTATGCGGCGATGTCCTGGAAGCTGCGGACGGTGTGGCCGTCAAGGGCGAGAATGATGTCCGCCGTGGAGGCGTCGTTGCCCTGGACGCCACGGATGCCTGCGGCCGCAGCGGGCCCGTCGCTGGCCACCGCTGCCACGATGACGCCCTGCTTCGTCGATAGGCCAAGGGTCTGCGAGCGCGTGGGCGTGAGGGAAACGCCCGCGATGCCGAGCCACGCGTGCGTCGGCTCCTTGCCGGCCAAGAGGTCTGGCAGGTAGCGCTTCACGGTGTTGATGGGGATCGCGAACCCGATCCCCACATTGCCCTCCGATGGTCCCTCGATTTGTTCGTTGATGCCGACCACTTCGCCGTCGAGATTCAGCAGTGGGCCCCCCGAGTTGCCAGGGTTAATGGCCGCGTCCGTCTGGATCATGTTGCTGATCAGGCGCGATTCCACGCCCGGCCGACTGCGCCCGAGCGAGCTGATGATCCCCAGCGATGCCGATCGATCGAGCCCGTACGGGTTTCCGATGGCCACGACGATCTCGCCCACCTGGAGCTGGCTCGAATCGCCCAGGTTCGCGACCGTGAGGGACTGGAGCACGTCTTCCGGCGCGTTGATCTGGAGTAACGCCAGATCGTTCGCCCGGTCGGTAGCAACGACGTTCCCGACGTAGCTCGATCGGTCCGCCAGCGTGACGTCCACGTGGGTCGCATCGCTGACGACGTGCTGATTTGTGATGACGTGGCCCAGTTGGTCGACGACCACCCCCGATCCCGTTGATTCCGTCCGAACGCGGCGGCCGAGGATGTCGCGGGTTTCCGTCGAATAGGTGATGTTGACGACCGACGGACTGGCGCGCTGGTAGACGTCGATGATGGTCTGGCTGTCGCTTACCGCCGGCGACTGAACCTGCGGACGGCCTTCCTCCAGGATCGCCGCGCGCGCCGGGACGATCCAC
>Ga0070741_10001985_pt1 | contig 57579 bp, 62 predicted proteins | sample Coa_R1_4_FD_66440 | JGI IMG/M metagenome (GOLD analysis project Ga0070741, IMG submission 66440) | Surface soil microbial communities from Centralia Pennsylvania, which are recovering from an underground coalmine fire - Coalmine... | ecosystem: Environmental > Terrestrial > Soil > Unclassified ... | reverse complement strand
CAAGTCGGACTCGACCCCCGTGTGACGATGTGGTGCAGACTCGCACGCAGGCCGAACCCGAAGCCGAAGCCGAAGGTGCGTTGGTGACGTACGCGGAGAAGCTCGCTGCTCGCGGCGTCGCCCGCTTCAACGATCCAGAACGCCGTCAGCGGCAACCCGAGCACGCGGGGGACGACGCCGATCCATTCGACCCTGACCAAAGGACAAGCACTGAGGAGGTGACTGAACATGTCTGGCTTTGACTACGGGGACGCCAACCCCTACGACATCGGCAGCTACTCACCCGCGGGCTCGCCCGCCGCGTACGTCCCCTCCGGCCCGTCGGCTGGCGCGGTGGGCTCTGCGCCTTCGGCTGACATCACCGTCGCTCCTGGCTTCACGCCGGACTACGGCGCGCTCCTACAGGGCGATCCGGGACTCGCCGCGGCGAAGAGCGCCGCAGAGGCTGCGCAGCAGTCGGCCGACGCTGCACGTCGCGCTGCGGTTAGGAGCGCCTACGTGAGCTACGGCGGTGGTCTGCCGTCCGGGTTCACGGACAAGTACGGCGACATCGACCAGGCCGCGCAGGACGCAGCGAAGGGCAATCAGTTCTCGCAGATCGCGAATCTGCACCGCAACTACACGCAGAGCGTCGAGGCGTTCAAGAAGCACCTCGCCGCGATGGGTGCGCTCCAGTCCAGCGAACTCGCTTACGGCATGGACTCGCTCGACCGTGGCCTCGGTCAGCAGGAGTACGACCTGGGCAACTCCTTCACGAATCAGCTTGCTGGTCTGTACGGCAACTACGCGGGCGTGCTCGGTCAGAACGCGCGTGACCTTGCGTCCGCAGTGAGCGGCGCACAGGCGAACGTCTACAACAACCCCGCGAACCGGCCGGTCGCGCCGACGGTGGCTCACTACGACACGAGCCTGTCCGCGAAGTACGGGAAGCCGATCTACACGGACGAATGGGGCACCGTGTATGACCTGTTCGGGAACGTGCTGCAGGCGGGCACGCCCCCGCCCGCTCCGGCTCCCGTTGCTCCCGCCGCGCCTTCGGGTAACAGTGGGTTTGGCGGGTACACGGACGCAAGCTCGGGCGCAGGCTACGAGCCTGCACCGGCCGCGGTCGGCGGTGGCTGGGACGTTCCGGTCGCGAACGTCGGCTCGGCGGCGCAGAACGTCGCGAACGCCGTCGCAAGCAACCCGAACACGACGGCCGACGCGATCAGGGCACTGCAAGGGATCGCCGCCCCGAAGAGGCCGAAGTCCGGCTACTCGCAGGGCTCGGCCGCGAACCTGCACTAGAGAACGCCGCCCGCTCGTGACGTAAGCGCGTGGAGCGCATCACCTGCGCAGGGGCGTGGTCGCGTTGGGGATCGCGCGCGCTCGTCTCGCACGTCACACGTGGACACCGGCAACAGCGCGTATCCCCGGCCACTTCTTCCCCTCCTGGTCGTGGTGGTCGGGGCCGCGCGCACTTCAGCCTGTGAGCCCTGGTCGGATACGCCTCGATGTGGCGATCAAGGCTCGCACCATCAACCCGAGGAGAACGACATGCACGAGATCGACAGAAGTCAGTGGAAGATCGCGCGTGCGCCCGCGTCGCACGACGTTGACCATCGCGTACAGATGACGGAAGCCCAGATCGCGGAGAACTTCCGCAGGGCAAAGCACCCATGCCTGGTCGTAGTTCACTCGGACGGCACGAAGTCGTTCAAGGAAGACCGCGTGCATCACGGCGATGGCATCAGGGACACCGTTGGTGCTGATCGCGGCGAAGGCAGTCGTGAGTCGGAGAAGCTCCTCCGCGCCGAGGGCGACGTGAAGGTAGACGGCCTGCTCCCGAGAGAACCTCTCGGCCCTGCTCGCGGTGAAGACGGGCGGTTCGTCTCGAAGGACGATGCGTGATGCCAGGTCAGTCACGCCCCCTCGACCTTCGTTGAAGGTCAACACCTGACGCACCACCTTTCGCTCGACACGCCCACGTGATCGAGCACGAGCGCCCCCCAACCTCCTCGGGGTGAAGCGCCGCTGATCGGCCCCTGGAACATGGGGCCGGTCGCGGCGTGCGGGAACGCGACGGGCCGGGCGGCGAGCCGAACGCCCGGTGCGCTGCACGCGACCCGGCCCGAGCGCCGACGGTAGAGCGCCGAGCGCCGACGGACAAGATGGCCGTTCGGAACATGTCCGCATCGGCGTAGAGTCGTCGCGCCGCACCGGCATCACTCAGGAACGGGCATCCTGCCGTACACGGACAAGCACATAGAGGACTGGGACTTCCGCGAGAACTGCGATCCGGAGTCACCGAGCTACGACGTTGAGGCCGATGCCTTCCTGAGCCGACACTACACCACCGTCGTCGGCGTTGACCACCTCCGACTTGTCCTGATTCACGGATGGGTCGAGCGGGGGCTCGTCGTGATGGACGAGGACATGCAGCATGTCCGATTCGCAGAGCCGTGGCACCAACCGGATGCCTACCTCAGCGGGGCAAGGGCTGCGTACAGCAGGTTCACTCGGGATGATCGGCTGATGCGCCGGATCATTCAGTCGATGCGCCGTGAGTACAAGAAGTACGGCCGGTTACGGGTGACCATTCTCCCGGTCGCACAAGCGGCCGACGAGGCTCCAGAAGACGAGGAACCTTGAGCCTCACAGCAGCGCCCTGAGCGCCGCGAGGGCCGTGGCATGACGTGGGCCACCCAACGACGAGAGGCAACTCGCCACCAAGGCTGCATCCTGAAGCGTCGGAGCCCTCTCCTCGTCGAGCCACCGTTGTAACCACCGCACCGCGTACCGCCCCCCGCGCTCCCGGTCACGCAGAGCGGTCAGCGCCGTGAGTTCGAGCGCCTCGCCCAAGTCGAGCCCGCCCAACTCGCGCGCGGTCACCTCCGCAACGACGACGTTCCCTCGCTCGATTGCCCGTCGGAAGATCGCTCTCGGATGCCCCTGGGAAGTCGTACGCGCTCCTCTCCTGGGGCCGGAGTAGCCTGAGTTTAGCCAGTCGGACGATTGTCTTCTGGTATCGAGCCGGAGTAGGGTCGGAGCGTGCGGCGGGCTCTTCTCGTGTTGACGGCCTCCACGGCGTTTGCTGTGCCGGGGACGGCTGCGGCGGCGCGTGTCGCGAGCCCGTCGGCGAAGTGCCGGGACGGCACCTACAGCTACTCACACCATCGTCGAGGCACCTGCTCATGGCATCACGGCGTCGCGAAGTGGCTTCGGAGTCTCCCGGCGTGACCCGCGCGCGGGTTGTTGTGATCGTCGTCCTTCTTGCGCTGGCGATCACACTGCCGGTCGCAGCAGCGGCGTCATCGGTGGGTGATGAATCGTTGTCGTGGCCGCGCTTCTACAGCCCGAGCGGCAACATCGAGTGCCAGGTTCTGACGGTCGTTGCTGGTACTCCGAGCATCGACTGTCTCGCGTGGAACAACGGGCGGGTTGCCGAAGTGAGCGCGAATGGGCGCACCAACGACTTCCACAAGGACAGCTTCTCTTGGGTGAAATGGCAGCACGGAAATGTGCCAGTGCTCGGCTACGGCAAGGTCTGGGCCCGTGGCAGGTTCCTCTGCCAAAGCAAGACAGCTGGCATGTCTTGCCATGTGGTTGGAGAGACAGCGAGGGGCTTCACGATCAACCGAGATGGCATCAGATGGTTCGGCCAAGCGCCAACGCCTGCGCCTGCGCCTGCACCGGCACGCTCGACATGGCCCCCGGCTGGCTTTGCCCTCTGGAACGCGAACATCGCAATCAAGTTCGGGCGCGGTGCGTGCAAGAGCTATGAAGACTCCTGTTACCACGTGATCCTGATCGCTCGGTATGGCTGCGCAAACGACCTTTTAGTCACGCTGAACGAGTATCGAGGCAACACCATCGTCGGTGACACGAACGGCTCGCTGAGCACACTTCCTCCCGGCCAGCAGGTAGACCTAGACATCCCGTCACTTGCGAGCAGCGCGCAATCGGCGCGAATCGCGTCTGTGGACTGCCTCTGATCAAGTCGCGCGTTTGTCACGCAACCTCGTGGCGTGTTTGAACGACAAGGCCACGGCAGATCGCCGGGGCCTCTCGTCGTCGTCTTTGCGTCAGAAAGGGCGAGGGCTCCCCGGCGAACCGACGAGCCCTTTGCCTGACGGGGAGAAGTCACAGCGAACCGTGGCTCCTCCAAGCCCTGCAGGTCTCACTCTGCGCAGAGATCGAGCGCGGCGTCAAGGAGCACTTGCGGGTGGCAGTCGCCAGGATCCTAGAATGCACGCCCATGGGGATGCTTGATGAGCACCTCCTTAGCGAGGGCGCGCGGGTCTCTGACCGCTGCCCGCACTGCAAGCGCGACACGAGCCTCGAAGTTTTGGCGAACCATCGGATCGCTCCTGAATGGCAAGCGAGGCCGATAGGTATCGAGAGGATCACGTTCTTCCCCCAACATGATGCGTTCACGCTCTTGCGCGTCTTCAAGTGCATGTTCTGTGCGCAAACCACGCTCGTCCGCCTGCGGTGGGAAGAGGGCGACGTGCTCGAATCACGATCGATGCAACGCCCCGCTGTTGAGGCCGAGATCATCTGGCCGTCTCGCGCACCGCGCGAGTTGCCACCAGAAGCTCCTGCGGCAGTGGGTGACATCTTCCGTGAGGCGTCTGTCTGTGACGCGGCGGGGGCGCTTCGGGGTGCCGCGGGATTGCTACGAGCGTGCGTCGAGGAGATCACCGCCGACCAAGGGGCCGCGGGGAGGAACCTCCAGGACAAGATCGACGACCTAGGCGCGAGGGTTCCGGCGCTCGGTACTGACATGATCCGAGACCTGCACGACGCGAGACTTACGGGGAACTGGAGTCTCCACGACCGGGTGACATTCGCCGCTGATGAGGTGGCCGACGTTGCCTCGCTCATCGAAGAGGCCGTCGATGTGATCTACGTGCAACCCGCGAGGCGCGCCGCGATCGCGGCGGCGAGAACGGCAAGACGCCAAGGAGAGGCTCCTTAGCCCCGTGGCGCAGGACGATGTGCGCGTGCGGCGAGTGCTTCGAGCCTCGCAGCGCGTCAGAGAGGCCGAGGAGCGGTTGGAGGCTCGCCGGGCCGAGTACTACGAGGCGCTCGATGAAGCGCGTGCTGCCGGGCTCTCGGTCTCAGCCATCGCTCGCGCGCTCGGCGTTAGCCGACAGCGTGCGCAGCAGCTACTCCGACGGCAGCCCTGAGCCGCATCACCTTTGTCGGCATCGCGATTCGTCAGAACAACCGCGATTGCGTCGGCTGAAAGTGCTCCATCCGCAGGAACGGCCTCATGTATGGGTCGCTAAACCGAAAGACGTAGTGACCGCGCGGGCCGCGCCGCGACAGGACAGCGCCCCGCTCCGGCTTCACAAGCTCCCCGAGCGCAGCGTGCAGGAATCCGGGGTCGTGCGGGCGCTCGTAGATCTTCGAGTACTCCTCTACGACATCACCGCTACGCCACTCTCGCTTCGAGGAGAGACACATGGTTTGGAGGATCCGCTTGCGCGGCTGCACCTCACCGCCCCGCTCGAACGCCTGCGCGATTCGGTTCGGGAAGGACGCCTCGACCTGTTTCGCGACTCCCGCGAGTGCTGCCTCTAGCGTGTGCCGCGCGACGACGTTCGCGCCCTTCCTCCGTGCGTCTCGCGCGACCGCAAGTCCGAGCATGTGCGCGAAGTAGGGGAAGCCGTCGCAGTAGAAGATCAGATCTCGGAGTGCGTTCGCCTCGCATTCGAGTCCCAGCAGCCGAAAGCCGGACGCGAGGATGCTGGAGATCTCGTCGTCCGGCATACGCGGCACACCAACCTCCGTTGTGCGCCGACGTACAGAGCCAGAGCCGCCGACAAGAGAATCCGCGTCATCCGCGATCCCGATCAAGACCATCTTGACATCACCTGTCTCCTCAGCCATGTCGGACATCACCTCCAACGCCTGGGCGAACATCGCACGCTCTCCCGACCTGACGTTGTGGAAGTTGTCGAAGGCGAGGATGCGGTAGCCCTCGGTGGCGAGCGTGTCGGCGAGCGCGAGTAGCGGCTCACGTTCGATGATCTCGACCCGCACCTGCTGGCCCTTCTCGTTCTTGAGGTGCCCCTTGATCGTGACGTGCGACGTGATGCCGATCTCACCACCTGCACCCGTCGATCCCGTCCGGACGATCTCGACATCGCGCTCCATCGTCACCTCGCGGATCGCCGTATCGATCAGGTTCTCGAAGGTCTTCGACTGCGCCTTGATCGACAGCACCCTCATGTTCTCGTCCTCGGCCGCGTACTTGAGCAGCGTGCTCTTGCCGACGCCTGTGTCGCCGAACAGGATCACCTGCCCGCCGCGCTCGCGCAGCGCATCTCGCACCCTGTCCTGGAGCCCCGGATTCCCGTACAGGTCGGCCTCGTTGCGGCGCGTGAACATCTCGCGTGTCGGCGGCTGGCGAGGGGTGAACACGTCTTCGGGGAGCAAGGGTGACTCCGCGTTCGGGTCGCGCTCGACGTAGGCGCTGTCCATGGGGTGCGAACGTTACTCGCGCCAGCGGGATGGCCTGCGAGTCGGCCACAGGGGCCGTCGCGAGCCAGCCGTAACATCTCGTCCGTGTTCCCCGAGCTTGAGCCAACGGCAGCCGACACCATCAACCGCTGGCGCACGCTTCGGAAGCTCAAGAAGCAACTGAATCCGTTGGAGTACGCCTACGTCAAAGACCTGAGCCATGATGGACTGCGGCTCTATGTCGTCCATCGCCTAGACGGCCTCGACCACAAGAACGCCCTCTACAACGCTCAGCGACGGATCACCTAGAGCGGCGGCAGCCGACTCTGCGCTCGATGGCGATGTTCGAGCAGCAGTTCGGCGAGCCATGGGACGGATCTCGACTCACCAATCGACTCACCAATCGGCTCCCGCGCTCGACGCGGAGGGCGCGTTTCTGGCTCTGTTCCTAGTGGGCGGTGACGGGCTCGAACCGCCGACCCCCTGGGTGTAAACCAGGCGCTCTCCCAGCTGAGCTAACCGCCCGAGTGACTCAGCGTAGCCAGCTGCGTGGCGTTCCTCGACCCCCACACGGAGCATCGCGGCGTCCGGTCTGCGGTTAAGGTGGTCGGCCTGCGGCAGCGGGGGCGGTGTGACTGGCATTTCGCGTTACAGCGGTAGTTCCGCGCTCGTCACGGGCGCCTCGTCGGGGATCGGCGAAGCGTTCGCGCGTGCACTCGCCGAGGCCGGAGCGGACGTCCTGCTGACCGCGCTCCCCGACGAGCGCGACCGGCTCGAGCGGATCGCGGGCGAGCTCTCGACTCGTCACAGCGTCCGGGCGGAGATCATCCCCATGGATCTCGCCGACCCCGGTGGTGCCGAGGGCCTCGTGGAGGCAGCTGACAGGATCGGCTTCCAGCCGAACGTCCTGATCAACAGCGCGGGGCTCGGGATCGGCGGCGCGTTCGCCGAGGCCTCGCTCGAGCGCCAGCTCGCGATGATCCGCGTGAACGTCCTCGCGCTCGTGGCGCTGACAGGCGCGTACATGCCGCGGATGATCGAGGCGGGCGGCGGCGTCGTCGTCAACATCGCGTCGACGGCCGCATTCACGCCGCTGCCCTACTTCGCCGCGTACTCCGCCAGCAAGGCTTTCGTGCTGTCGTTCGGGGAGGCGCTCTGGGCGGAAGCGCGGGGCGCAGGCGTTCGGATCGTCACCGTGTGCAGCGGACCGGTTTCGACGCCGTTCCACGAACGTGCGGGTGACACGAGCGGCGAAGGAACCGGCGTCAAGCGTGAGATCAAGCGGCGGTATCTGACGCCGGAAGCGGTCGTCCGCGCTGCGTTCGAGGCGGTCGAGGCGGATCGGCCGCGGACCGTCCTCCGCCTGCCCGGGGGCCGCGCTCTGTACGGCGCGACCGCGACCGCCGCCTTCTTCCTTCCGCGACGCTGGGAGATGCTCGTGAACGAGCGCTTCAGCCGATGGCTGTTTCCCGGGAGCTGAAGCGTTCGACGAGCTGCTCGCTCACGGCCCAGAGTCGCGCGCAAGCTCGCGGGTCGCGCGACTCGGCCGAGGACTCGGACACGCGATCGCCCTCGAAGTACGCCCCTGTCACCCCGTCGAGCTCAGGCGAGCACGACACGTGCGCGAGCGCGCGCCCGGCCGTCTCCGGCTCCGCGAGCACGCTCCTGTAACGCAGTTGCGTCAGCGTCCAGCCGAAACCCGCCAGCGCGCCCGCCTTCGCGCCGATCCGCGTTCGCACGAGACCGGGATCGACCGCATTCGCCGTCACGCCGGCGTCCGCCAATCGCCGGGCGAGCTCGTACGTGAACATCACGTTCGCGAGCTTGGTTCGTCCGTATGCCCGGAAGGGCCGGTACCCATTGGCGAGCTGCAGGTCGCCGAAGTCGAGGTGTTGCATCGAATGCGAGACTGACGCGACGTTGACGATCCGCGCACGCGTAGCCGCGACGAGCGTGTCGAGCAGGCCGGTTGTCAGCAGGAACGGCGCCAGATAGTTGACGACGAAGGTGAGCTCCAGCCCGTCGGCGGTCAGCTGCCGCCGCTGGAAGACGGCACCGGCGTTGTTCACGAGGACGTCGAGCTTGCTGTGGCGGCCCTTGAACTCGTCCACGAGGCGGGCGACCTGCGACAGGTCTGTGAAGTCCGCGACGAGCCAGTCCGCCGCACGCACGTCCGCAGCCGCGCGCGCGCAACGCTCCGGATCTCGACCGGTGATGATCACCGACGCACCGCCCTCCGCGAGCGCGCGCGCAGTCGCCAGGCCGAGCCCGGAGGTAGCGCCGGTCACGAGGATCGTCTTCCCTTCGTACATCGCGGGCGTGAACACGAATCTACCGTCGAAAGTCGACGCGCGCTCGCACGCCGTTCGAACAGCGCGCCTCGTCCCGAACTCTGCTGACTCGTCTAGACGTACGAGATCTCGACGAAGCAGAGGCCCGCGTGCGTCCCCTTTGCATCGGCCACGCCCTCCCAGAAGGTCGGGAGGATGCCGTTGCGCACGAGCTGGTCGGGCCAGAGCGCCGTCAACGTTTCGGACAGCTGCGGCGAGGAGGCGTGCAACTGCCAGCGGAGCGGCCAGGTATGGCCGGCCGCGGTGAACACTTGGTCGTCGTGGCTCGCGTCGAAATCGTCGATCGGAGCGGCCTGGCCGTCCGCGCCGACGAACGTCCCGTTCGCGAGCCATGGCAGCGGCCGTCCTGTGCGATCGTGGAACTGGTAACCCATCAGCTCCGTGTGGTCGTCGAACCGGCAGGAGAACCAGTTCCAGTTGAGCGCCAGAGGGTTGAGCGCGAAATTGCCCCACTGGTGGTCGAACCAGCTCTCGCCCGTCAGCGCGACCGTCCTGTCGCCGACGCGAAGCGTGCCGACTGCGCGCATCCGGGTCGCGGAGTAGTAGTGCGAGATGCTTCCGATCGATTGCCGGATCACCCCCGTGCCGCCGCCGTGGAGCGCGTACGGCTTCTCAGGCTGCTGGCTGAGTGAGACGTCCAGGTCGCTTCCGGCGACGGCGAAGCTCCAGGTGTCCGTCCCGGGGTCATAGCCGAGGTGCGACCCGGCTGCGTCGACCTCGAGCGCCGACGACCCCGGCACCCCGAGGGCGATGCCTTCGGTGTGCCCGACGAGCGCGCCCGTGTCGAGGTTCACGACCTGCGCAACAGGCACGAGGACGAACCCAAGGCCGGAGAACAGCGTGAAGAACACCGAGTAACGGGTGCCCGACGCATCGTCGACGACCGCGCTGAAGTACCACCACTCGATCAGCGAGCCGGGATGGGCGTAGTGATCCTGCGGCAGGACGACCGGCGGCACCCCGGCCGGAGGCGGCAACTCGGCGGACGCGAGCGGCGCGCACAGGAGGCACCAAGCGGCTGCGAGGAGCGCGACGGCCCGTCTCGTCACCTGAATACCTTCAGGAGCGCGCCGAGCCATGAGACCAAGCTTCGCCGCCTGAAGACGGCTGTGATCGTCACGGCGTTATTCGGCATCTCGAAGTCGATGAAGTTGCGCGAGCGGCGGCTGGGACGCGAGATCGCCCTGTCCGTCGTCGTAGATGCCGGCGTTGCCGACCGCCCCGTTCGCGTTCTCGACCCAGAACGTGATTGCGTTCACGCCGCCGCCCGCTTGGGTGTAGAGCCTCGACGCGTAGATGTGATGTCCCGACTCAGCAGCGTCCACGCTCATGCCGGGCGCGCTTGTGTCAAAGCCGAGGACGTAGGTCATGTTCCCGCGCGGAGCCTCCCAGAGCGCGACGACCTGTGCAACTGCGACGGAATACCCCCAGCGGGATTCGAACCCGCGCTACCGGCGTGAAAGGCCGGCGTCCTAGGCCACTAGACGATGGGGGCGCTCAACGGAGCCTAGCGAGGGCGCGCGTCGCCGACGCCGCTCGCGCGGCATGATCGGACCGTGCGCGACAGCGAGTACGTCGAAGTCTTGCCGGACGGAGCCCTGGCGCTCGCCGCCGTGGACGACGACGCCGCCGACGCACTCCTCGAGGAGGCCCGCCGCCGGGCGCGCGAGCTCGGGCTGGGAACGCTCGAGTTTCGGCCGAGCCCCGGCGACCTCGTGCACCAACGGCTTTTGGTTCGCCACGACTTCCGTCTCCGGGACGAGGTGCTGGCGCTGCGAAGGCAGCTTCACGAGCCCGAGCCGGCGCCGGTGTGGCCGGAAGGGGTGGGCGTGCGCCCGTTCGTCGCGGCGGACGCGCCGGCCGTGCATGCGCTGCTCGACGAGGCGTATGGTGGCTGGGACACCGCCTACGTGCCGCTCGCGCACGAGGAGTGGAAACGCTCGATGATGGGTGATCCCGAGTTCGATCCGACGGTGTGGTGGCTCGCCGAACGCGACGGCGCGCCCGTCGGCTGCTCGTTGTGGTGGTCGAGCGGATGGTTGAAGGACGTCGCCGTCCGCGAGGGCGAGCGCGGTCACGGCGTCGGGACGGCGCTCGTTCGGCACGGTCTCGCCGAGTTCGCGCGGCGCGGCCTCGGACACGTCGGCCTCAAGGTCGACGGAAGGAACCCGACGGGAGCGCAGCGGCTCTACGAGCGACTCGGGTTCGTCGTCGAGCGGAGGGACCAGGTCTGGGCCCTGAGCCTGTAAGCCGCGCGGCCAAGGTCAGTCTCCTCCGCTGGCTGCGCCGCCAGCTGCGGCAGCCGGATCCCCTGCGCGAGCGCCTCGAGGCGTCGATCGAGAACGGCGACCCGGTCGAGGCACGGCGGATCGTCCGCCGCTACGCCTTCACGGAGTCGCAGCGACGCCACGTCGAGCGGCTGATCGACGAATGGGAGCGCGATCTGGCCTAGCTCGGGCGGTGGACGACCTGGATGCCCCAGGCGCGTCCCGATGCGAACAGCTCGTCGGCGTCGACCTCGTCCGCCCACCCGATGAAGTGCCGCTCCGGCTGCTCCTCCGTCGAGCCGTACACGGCCCCGCGGCCGGGGTCGATGCCGGCGTCGGGATCGTCACCGCGCTCGAGCGCCGCCTGGCGCTCCTCGACTGCCGACCCCTCTGCGTACCCTTTCCCCACGCCCTCCAGTATGCGGCTTGGCGTGGGCCGGTAGCTCAGTTGGTAGAGCAGGGGACTTTTAATCCCAAGGTCGCAGGTTCGATCCCTGCCCGGCCCACTCGGAAGGAAGCCGATTTTCGCATGCTCGATCTCGGCCGCGCGCGGCGCGATCCGCTCGCGGGCGAGCGAGCGCACGAGCTAGCGGATCTGGAGCGCCTCGCTCTCGAGGACGTTGAAGCTCATTCCGCGGATGCGAAACCAGCAACGCGCTTCTCGACGAAAGCCGCGAGTCCCTCGCGAGCCTCCGCCTCAGGAAGCACCTTTGCGAGCGCCTGCTCCTCGTCGCGCAGGTTCTGTACGTGATCGCCCTGCAGCGCGCGGTTGAGCAGCGCCTTCGCGGCTGCGAGCGCCTCGGGCCCCTTCGCGGTCGTCAGGCGCGCTGTTTCGTACGCCTTGTCGAGCACCGGGTCGTGGACTCCTTCGACGAGGCCGCGCCGATAGGCCTCGTCGGCGTCAACCAGCCGACCGGTGAGGACGAGCTCTTTTGCGAACCCGATCGTGGTCGCTCGCGCGAGACGCTGCGTCCCGCCCCAACCCGGAACGAGGCCGTAGTTGACCTCCGGCTGGCCGAACCTCGCGTTCGAGCTCGCGTAGCGGATGTCGCAGGCGAGCGCCACTTCACAGCCGCCGCCGAGGGCATAGCCGTTGACAGCCGCGATCGTCGGCTTCGGCATCGTCTCGAGCAGCCGCCCCACCTCGTGCCCGAGCTCGGCGAACTCGCGCGCCTCGTCGCTGCTCACCTGCGCCATGTACTTGATGTCGGCGCCGCCGATGAAGGCCCGGTCGCCGGCGCCGGTGACGATGACGCACCGGACGCCCCTGTTCGCTGCCAGCTCGGCCAGACGGTCGCGCAGCTCGCGCGCCGTCGGCACGTCGAGCGCGTTCATCGCCTCCTGGCGATCGACCGTGACCAGAGCGATCGCGCCGTCCACCGACACGACGACGGTCATCGAGGCGCGTACTCGTAGAAGCCGCGGCCACTCTTGCGGCCGAGGCGGCCGGCCTTCAGCATCCGCACGAGCCTGGGCGGAGGTGCGAAGCGCTGCTCACGGAATGACTCCCAGAGCGCCTCGCACACGTGTACGTATGTATCGATCCCGATCAGATCGATCAGAGCGAGCGGCCCGACCGGCCAGTTGGTGCCAAGGCGCATCCCCTTATCGATGTCCTCCGCGGAGGCGACGCCCTCGTCGAGCACACGAACGGCGTCGTTCAGGACGGGGATCAAGATCCGGTTGACGACGAAGCCGGGCGTGTCGATGCACGCGATCGGCTCCTTGCCCAGCCGCTGCGCGAACGCGAAGGCGGCGTCGAACGCCTCTTCGGTCGTTGCGTCAGCACGCACGACCTCGACGAGCGGGAGCACCGGCGCCGGGTTGAAGAAGTGCATGCCGACGACGCGCTCGGGATGCGCGAGCGGCGCGGCGATCTCGGTCACCGACAGCGCCGACGTGTTCGTCGCGAGCACCGTCTCGGGCCGTACCACGGCCTCGATCTGCGCGAACACGTCGTGCTTCAGCTCGAGGCTTTCGAAGACGGCTTCGATTACGAGATCACAGCCGTCGAGCGCCCCGATGTCGGACGCGGGCTCGAGCAGCGCCAGCGCCCCCTCTCGCTGCTCGGGACTGAGCGTGCCCTTATCGGCGAGCCTGCCCAGCGCCGAGGCGATCCGGTCGCGGCCGCGCTCGACGAGAGCATCGCTCGTCTCGACTGCGACGGTTGGGATACCCGCCTGGACGCAGAGTTGCGCGATCCCAGCGCCCATCGTTCCAAGCCCGACGACGCCGGCCCTCTGGACGTTGCGGACCTCCATCAGAAGGTGGGGCTCTCGCGCCAGATACCCCAGACCTCGCGGAAGGCGTCACACATCTCGCCCATGGTTACATCGGCGCGCGCAGCATCGACGATCGGCGGCATCAGGTTGACGTCGTCGCGCGCCGCGGCCCGCTTCAGCTCGGCGATCGCCGCGTCGACGCCGGTGCGGTTCCGCCGTGCGCGCAGCGACCGCACGCGCGCGATCTGCTTCGTCTCGACCGAAGCGTCGATCTTCAGAGTCGCCGGGGGCTTCTCGTCCCCGTTCACGAAACGGTTCACGCCCACGATGACACGCCGTCCGCTCTCGACCTCCCGTTGGAAGCGGAAGGCCGCGTCGGCGATCTCCTGCTGGAAGAAGTTGAGCTTGATCGCCTCGACGACCCCGCCCAGCTCCTCGATCCGGTCGAAGTAGTCGTACGCCTGCCGCTCGAGTTCGTTCGTCAGATGCTCGAGGAAGTACGAGCCGCCGAGCGGGTCGGCCGTTTTGACGACGCCTGACTCGTGCGCGATCACCTGCTGCGTTCGGAGCGCGAGCCGCACCGCATCCTCCGTCGGCAGCGCCAACGCCTCGTCGAAGCTGTTGGTGTGCAGCGACTGCGTGCCTCCGAGCACGGCGGCCAGCGCCTCGATCGCGGTCCGCACGATGTTCACCTCGGGCTGCTGCGCCGTCAGCGACACGCCCGCCGTCTGAGCATGCGTGCGCATCAGCAACGAGCGGGGGTTCTGCGCGCCGTAGCGGTGGCGCAGCTCACGCGCCCAGATGCGCCGCGCCGCACGGTACTTCGCGATCTCCTCGAAGAAATCCATGTGCGCGTTGAAGAAGAAGGACAGCCGTGCGGCGAACTCGTCCACGTCGAGACCGCGCTCGACTGCCCAATCGACGTAGGTGAACCCGTTCGCGAGCGTGAAGGCGAGCTCTTGCGCCGCCGTCGAGCCGGCCTCGCGGATGTGGTAGCCGGAAATCGAGATCGGGTGCCAGAGCGGCATCTCCCTCGCGCACCACTCGACCATGTCTGTGACGAGCCGCATCGACGGCTCGGGCGGAAAGATGTACTCCTTCTGCGCGATGTACTCCTTGAGGATGTCCGTCTGGATCGTGCCGCGGAGCTGGTCGCGGCCGACACCCTGACGCTCGCCCACGCACACGTAGAACGCGAGCAGAATCGCCGCCGGCGAGTTGATCGTCATCGAGGTCGAGACCTCGCCGAGCGGGATCCCTGCGAAGAGCGTCTCCATGTCCTCGAGCGAGTCGACCGCAACGCCCTCGCGCCCGACCTCGCCCAGGGAGCGCGGGTGATCCGAGTCGTAGCCCATCAGCGTCGGCATGTCGAACGCAGTCGAGAGGCCCGTCTGCCCGTGCGCGAGCAGGTACCTGAACCGCTCGTTCGTCTCCTCGGCGCTGCCGAAACCGGCGAACTGCCGCATCGTCCACAGCCGGCCTCGGTACATCGACTCGTACACGCCGCGCGTGTACGGATACGAGCCCGGGGTCCCGAGGTCGCGGTCGTAGTCGACCTCGACGTCGGCCGACGAATAGAGCGGCTCGACCTCGATGCCGGACATGGTCGTGTACCCGTCGCCGGCCTCTTGGTGCGACGTCGGTTGCTCGCGCAGGCTCACGTGGCGGACTCTACGCGGGCGTTCCTGCTCGACTCCGCGAGCCCGGCTACCACGTTGCGAGCAGGCCGCCGTCCACTGCCAGGGTCACGCCCGTCACATAGTCCGACGCCCGTGACGCGAGAAAGACGACCGCGCCTTTGAGATCGTCCGGTCCCCCCAGCCGGCCGAGCGGGATCCGGCTCGTGAACGCGTCCTGCGAGCGCTCCAGGAGCACATGGGACATCTCCGTCGGAAACCAACCCGGTGCTATCGCGTTGACGCAGATCCCGTGCCGCGCCCACTTGACGGCCAGGTCGACGGTGAGCGCGACGACGCCGCCCTTGCTCGCGTTGTACGGGAGCGAGTCCATCTCGGCGGGGTCGAGCCCGCGGAACGCCGCGATCGAAGAGAGGTTGACGATCTTTCCACCCTCCCCCCGCGCGATCATCGCCCGTCCGACGGCCTGCGAGACGAGGAACGTGCCCGTCAGGTTGACCTCGAGCACCTTGCGCCACGCGTCGAGCGGGACGTCCTCGGGCGTCGCAGCCCAGGAGGTGCCCGCGTTGTTCAGCACCACGTCGACCTGCCCGAATTCTCTGAGCGTTCGGTCGACGACTCCCTGCACCTGCGCCGGCTCGCGTACGTCGCAGCGAAGGCCCACCGCGCGCATCCCGCGTTCCGAGAGCCGCCGGGCCGCCTCGACGCAGCGCTCCTCGTTGCGAGCGCAGAGCACGAGCTGGGCGCCGGCCTCGCCGAGCGCCTCGGCGAGCTGGAGCCCGAGCCCGACCGCCCCGCCCGTGACGATCGCAGTCCTGCCGGTGAGGTCGAAGAGCTCCCTGGCGTGCATCGGTGTCAGCTCCTACGACGCCAGCTCGACGCGGCCGTCTTTGATGACCACGCGATCCTCGCCACACGTCGCCTCGTATCCGTAGATGCCGGGCTCGATCTCCCACACGTGAGTCGTCAACGAGTCGCCCGGGAACACCGGCGAAGAGAATCGCGCCGCGATTCGTCGCAGGGCGGACGGATCGGCGATACCCGCTGACTCGCAGACGGAACGCGCAGTGAACGCCAGCGTGCAGAGGCCGTGGAGGATGCGACCGGGCAGTCCCACCCGCCGCGCCGCCTCGTCGTCGAGATGTATCTCGAAGTGGTCGCCCGACGCATTCGCGTACCGGTCCGCCTGGTCTTCGGCGACCGAAAGGGTGATCTCGGCGAGCGGAATCTGGGCCTTCACGTCGTCCGGGAGGCGATGATCAGGCGGCGCGTCACCCTGGCTCTCGCCGGCGTCGATCCCGCGGAAGAACTCTGTGATGAATTGCTCGTTCACGAGCGACCCGTTCTCGGTGGTCGTTTCGGTGTGGATGACGAGCGAGGTTCCGCTCGAGCGCTGAAGAAGGGCGACCGGCGTCGCGCGCGAGACGAGCTTCATCCCGCTCTCGATGGGGCGGTGCAGGATGAGGTCCTGCGCGTAGTGAACGACCTTCGTGCAGGCCTCGTCGTCCGCGACGGCTCGCGACGCGGGGTCGATCGCCTCCCATACCGGGACGATCGCGAACACGGGGGTGGCAGTGCGCCCGGCCAGGGCGGCGGGAGACGGGTCGTCCGTCGCTTCCGCGTAGGCGCGGATCGCCTTGTCCGCAACCGAGTAGGCGACGTCGGGACCCCGTGTCCCGAGTCGGCTGAGCGCGAGGTGTGCCACGGTGACACCCGTAACGTTAGCTTCGCGAGCGTGGAAACTGAACCGGCGTAGAACGCGCCCCCCCGCATTGGCACAAGATCCGGTGCCCGTTCCTGACCTCAACTCAGTTTGCGCGAGCACGCCGGTCCTGACATCCTGAGTCCATGGCGGCCGACAATGGAACCACCCCCTCGTGGCTCGACACGGTGCGCAAGTGGGAGCGCAAGATCGGCGAGCCGATCGAGCAGATCGTCACGAGCGAGAGCTTCTTCGACGCCGTGACGCAGATGAAGCGCATGCAGGCTGAGATCGGCAAGCGGTTCGAGTCGGCAACGGAGGACTGGTACCGGATGTTCAACATTCCGGCAGCGAGTGAGATCCGTCGCCTGCGCGAGCAACTCGGCCGGATGGAGCGCACGCTCGAGCGGATGGTCAACGACCTCGCCGACGCGGACGCCGAAGGAGACGCCTCCCCGCCGCCGCCCCGCGCGACCGAGGGGTGACACGCGGCGCCGGTGCTCGACTCGGATCTCGTAGCGCGCGTCGGCAAGGACGTCGAACGCTCGATCCTGCGTGCGCGGAACGGAGTGCGATACGCAGCGGCGATGGCGAAGCCGCGCGAGGGCGCGACGCCGAAGGACGTTGTCTGGCACCGCGGCCGCGCAGCGCTCTGGCGGTACCGCGGCGGCGCGATCAGGTACGACCCGCCGATCGTGATCGTGCACAGCCTCGTCAGCCGGAGCTACATCCTCGATCTTCGCCCCGGCGCGAGCAGCGTCGGCTTTCTCGTCAACCGCGGGTTCGACGTGTTCATGCTCGATTGGGGCGTCCCGGATTCGCGCGATGCCGAGCACGGCTTCGAGACGTACGTCGACGAGTACATGCCTCGTGCGCTCGCGGCGGCGCGGAAGGTGACGGGGGCGGAGGAGTTGACGCTCGCCGGCTACTGCCTTGGGGGCATCGTCGCCGCACTCTACGCCGCCGCCTACGAGGACGCCCGGATTCGCAACCTCGTGCTGCTCGCGACCCCGGTCGACTTCGCGGCGATGGGCGCGATGGTCGCGGCCGTCCGCGAAGGCCGCCTCGACACCGACGACCTCCTGGACGAGACCGGGAACGTCCCGGCCGCAGCGCTCTACTCGGGCTTCTACATGCAGGCGCCGACGAAGGAGATCGCGGGGTACGCGACGCTGCTCGAGAACCTCTGGAACGACCAGTTCGTCGACGCCTATCAGGCGATGGCGCAGTGGTCCCGGGATCACGTCCCGATGCCGGGCGCCGCGACGCGGCAGATCGTCGACGACCTGATCCGCGGAAACGTCTTGATGACCGGGAAGTGGACGCTCGGCGGCCGCGAGATCGACCTCTCCCGCGTCCGCGCGAACGTTCTCAGCGCGGTCGCGGAGAAGGACAACGTCGTCCCGCTCGCCGCCGTTCGCCCGGTGACGGAGCTGATCGGCGCGCCAGGGAAGCGGGAGGAGATGCTGCTCACAGGCGGGCACGTCACCTTCGGAGCGGGCCGCCACGCCTTCAAGCGGACGCTGCCCGCGCTCTCGGCCTGGATCGCCGCGCACAGCGACGAACTCGACCCACCGAAGGAGCGCTGAATGGAGATTCGCGACCTCGAGCACCGCGACGCGGCCGCGGTCGAGCGTTTCCTCTCCCGCATCCCGGAAGGCGATCGAACGTTCTTCAAGGAGGACGTCGACGACCCGGCGGTCGTCGCGGCATGGACGCAGCCGGGGGCGGCGCGCGCGCTCGCCGTCGAGGGCGACGACGTGATCGGGTACGTGGCAGTCGTGCCGCTTCAGGGCTGGTCGCGCCATGTCGGGGAGGTACGGGTGATCGTCGATCCGGCCGCGCGCGGGCGCGGGGTCGGCCGTGCGCTCGCGAGACATGCGGTCCTGACGGCACTCGAGCTCGGACTGTCGAAGATGATCGTCGAGGTCGTCGCGGACCAGGAGGCAACGGTCGCGCTGTTTCGTTCACTCGGGTTCGAGCCCGAAGCACTCCTCGCCGACCACGTCCGCGACCAGAACGGCGATTTGCGCGATCTGATGCTCATGGCCCATTCGGTCGAAGAGTCGTGGGCGTCCCTGAACACCACCGGGATCGCGGAGAGCGTTTGAACGGGAAGGCGCCGACGCGCGACGGGCGCGCGGAGCTGCACTGGGACAGCGAGGGCACGGGCGTTCCGATCCTGTTGATCGCGGGGCTCGCGCTCGGGGCGTCGTCGTGGTGGCGGACGGTGCCCGTCCTCGCCACGCGCTTCCGCGTGCTGACGTATGACCACCGCGGCGTCGGACGCTCGGTGTCGAAGACGCAGACACACTCGACGGCCGAGATGGCCGACGACGCGGTTGCCGTCCTCGACGCTGCCGGCGTCGACGCGGCACACGTCTATGGCTTTTCGCTCGGGGGGATGGTTGCGCAGCAGGTCGCGCTGCGCGCGCCCGGCCGCGTCCGGTCGCTCGTGATCGGCGCGACGCACCCGGGCGGGCCTCGCGCGACGATCCCGGGCCCGGAGGTCCTCTCGTTCTTCCGTCGCCGGCCGAACCTCCCGCAGGAGGAGGCAGCGTGGGCGTCGGTTCCGTTCAACTACGGCGCGCGCTGCCGGCGGGAGCACGTCGACCGGATCGCACAGGACATCGCGGGACGTCTGTCGATGCCGTTCGCCGCGGCAGCGTACCGAGCTCAGCTCGTGGCGGGATCGATCCACAATTGCGGCGCCCGCCTCCGGGAGATCTCGGCACCGACGCTCGTCGTCCACGGACGCGAGGACCGGATGATCCCGGTGCAGAACGCCGAGGCGCTCGCCGACGGCATCCCCGGCGCCCGACTCCGGGTCCTCGACGAAGCGGGCCACCTGTACACCACCGATGAGCCCGAGATCGACGCCGAAATCGGCGCCTTCCTGGCGGCCGCGTCCTGAGGCCGATGCGGACGGGCGCCGAGCTCCGCGTTGCCGACGTGATTCGCGAGCACGCCGAGCTCCGCCCGGAACACGTGGCGTTGCGCCACGGGGGGCGTTCGCTGACCTACGCCGAGCTGCACGCGCGCTCCAACCGTCTGGCGCAGGCGTTGCTCGATGCCGGAGTGCAGCCGGGCGGACGTGTCGCCTACATCGACCGGAGTGCGCCCGAGGTGATCGAGCTCCTGTTCGCGGCCGCGAAGATCGGCGCCGTCGCCGTCCCCCTCAACTGGCGACTCGCGGTGCCGGAGCTGACGGCGATCCTCGAGGACGCGCGTCCGGCGCTCCTGATCGCGGGGCACGCCTACGAGTCGACGGCGGAGAAGGTGCTCTCCAACCTCGAGGCCCCGCCGCGACTCATTCGCGTGGCGACCGACTACGAGCCCTGGCTCGCCGGGTTTCACGCAGTCGATCCAGGGCGGCGCGGCGAGTCGGGCGATCCGATCGTGCAGATGTACACGTCCGGGACGACCGGGGTCCCCAAGGGCGTCCTCACGACCCATCGCAACCTTGCCGCCGCTGCCGAGACCTCGCCCCACTGGGAGTTCGACGCCGACTCGGTCAGCCTGACGCCGCTGCCGACGTTCCACATCGGCGGAATCGGGTGGGCTTTCCTGGGGCTGTGGAACGGCGCGACGACGATCCTCGTCGGCGAGTTCGACGCAGCCGGCGTGCTCGACACGTTCGAGCAGCAGGCGGTGACGAACGCCGTGCTCGTGCCGACGATGATCCAGATGATGTGCGCCGTCCCGCACGCGGCCGAGCGCGACTACTCGGCCCTTCGCGCGATCGCCTACGGGGCGTCACCGATTACGACGCCGGTCCTCAAGAAGGCACTCGCGACCTTCCGGTGCTCCTTCTACGGCATCTACGGGTTGACCGAGACGACGGGCGGCGTCATGCAACTCGCGCCGGGGGACCACCAGCCGGACGGGCCGCGCGAGCACCTGCTGCGGTCCGCCGGGAAGCCGTTCCCGTGGATCGAGCTGCGCGTCGTCGATCCGGTAACCCGCGAGGACGTCGCCGCGGGCGCCGTCGGGGAGGTCTGGCTCCGAGGGCCGAACGTGATGGCCGGCTATTACGACCTTCCGGCCGAGACGTCGGATGCGATCACGCCCGACGGATGGCTGCGCACGGGCGACGGCGGCTATGTCGACGGCGAGGGATATCTCTTCCTCACGGATCGAATCAAGGACATGATCGTCAGCGGCGGCGAGAACGTCTATCCGATCGAGGTCGAGGAAGCGCTCGAGCAGCATCCCGGCGTGGCGGAGGCGGCGGTGGTCGGCGTGCCGGACGAACGGTGGGGCGAGGCGGTCAAGGCGTTCGTCGTCCCGAGCAGGGGAGCGACCGTCACCGAGCCGGAGCTGGAAGCCTTCTGCCGCGAACGCCTCGCGGGCTACAAGGTGCCCCGGCAGTTCGAATTCATCCCCGAGCTGCCGCGGACTCCGACCGGCAAGGTGCTGAAGCGCGCGCTCCGCGAGCGCGCCACGATCGCACCGCTCGCGCTGTAACTACTGACTTGCGAGGAACCGCAGGACTTCCCGATCGGCCCGCGGCTCGTCGGTGGGATAGAGGTGGCCGGCGCCGGCGAGCTCCTCGAAGCGCGAGCCGGCGATCGCTGCGGCCAGCCGGCGGCCGTTCTCCACCGGGACGATCCGATCTTCGTCGCCATGCAGCACGAGCGCCGGGACCCGCAGCTCGGGCAGGCGCTGGGTCGCGTCCCACCCCCACGCCGCCGCGAGCTGAGCCCTGTACCCCGTGGCGTTGGGCGGGTAGCGCAGCCGCTGGGCGATATCGGCGCCGAGGCGGGCCGCGAACGTCGTGCGGGTCGCGTAGCCGTAGTTGTACGGAACCGACGCCCATACGCCTTCCTCGAAATCCATCGTCGCGCGCCGGTTGAGGAACTCGAGCGTCTCCCGATCCGGCAACACGTGACCGGCTCCGCCGGGCGTCGAGGCGCCGAGGACGAGCGACCGCACCCGCTGCGGCTCGGCGAGGGCGAGCTCCTGGGCGATCATGCCGCCCAGCGAGATCCCGTAGACGTGGGCGCTCTCCTCCCCCGCGGCATCGAGCACGGCGGCCGCGTCCGCGGCGAGCCCGGCGATCGAGTACGGGCCGTTTGGAGCATCGCTGCGCCCCGACCCGCGGTTGTCGAACGCGATCACGCGGAACTCCTCGGCGAGCACCTCGACCGTCCGCCACCAGCCGGTCGCGGCCATCCCGAGGCCCATGACGAGGAGCACCGGCTCTCCCGAGCCGTTGCTCTCGTAGTACAGGTCGGCGCCGTCGGCCGGGGCGATCACTTCGGCGTGTAGGCGCCGCCGACGCGCTCCAGCATCTCCGCCATCCCGACGGGTGCCGCGCCGTCCGGCAGCCGCGCCAGGAGCTCGGTGAGGATCGCTTCGGCGTCCCAGCCGTCAGGCGCGTCGAAAAGCTCCCCCGGCGACCACGGCCTCAGCATGTTCACCGCCCCACCGAAGATGTGGAACACCTGCCCGGTGATGTGCTGCGCCGCGTCGGCGCAGAGCGCGACGACGATCGGGGTGTTGTTCGCCGGGGCCAGCGGGTCGAAGCCCTCGTAGTCGGGCAGCTCGAACGCAGACTCCGTCATGCGCGTGCGCGCGTTCGGAGCGATGCAGTTGACGGTCACGCCGTAGCGGCCGAGCTCGGACGCGGCGATGATCGTCAGGTTGGCGATCCCCGCCTTCGCGGCGCCGTAGTTGGCCTGGCCGGCGTTGCCGAACACGCCGGTCGGGCTCGTCGTGTTGATCACGCGCGCGCGGAGATCCTCACCTGTCTTCGAGCGCTCGCGCCAGTGGGCCGCGGCGTGCCGCGTCGGCGCCCAGTGGCCTTTCAGGTGCACGTGGATAACCGAGTCCCACTCGGCCTCGTCCATGTTCACGAGCATTCGGTCGCGGAGGATGCCCGCGTTGTTGACGAGGATGTCGAGCCGGCCGTACTCCTCGACCGCGTGCGCGACGAGCCGCCCCGCGCCGGCGAAATCCGCGACGTCCTCGTTGTCGGCGACGGCGGAGGAGCCGAGCTCCTCGATCTCTGCCACCACCGACTGCGCAGCGGAGGCGTCGCGTCCCTCGCCGGCGAGGGACGCGCCGAGATCGTTGACGATCACACGCGCCCCCGTGCGGGCGAGTGCGAGTGCGTGCTCGCGCCCGATGCCGCGCCCGGCGCCCGTGACGATTGCGACCTTGCCGTCGAGCAGCCCCATCAGATCCGCTCGATCAGCGTCGCCGTTCCGAGCCCGCCGCCACAGCACATGGTCACGAGCCCCCGCTCCCCGCCGCTGCGCTCGAGCTCGTGGAGGAGCGTCGTCAGGAGGCGCGCTCCCGTCGATCCCAGCGGATGGCCGAGCGCGATCGCGCCGCCGTTGACGTTCACCTTCTCGACGTCGGGCTCGAGCTCGCGCTCCCACGCCGCGATGACCGACGCGAACGCTTCGTTGATCTCGATCAGGTCGAGGTCGGCGATCGTCATCCCGTTCCGTTCGAGGATCTTGCGCGTCGCCGGGATCGGCCCCGTCAGCATCAGCACGGGGTCGACGCCCACCGTCGTCTGGTCGACGATGCGTGCGCGCGCCCTCACACCGAGTCGATCGGCCTTCGCGCGCGACATCAGCAGCACCGCCGAGGCGCCGTCGGAGACCTGCGACGCGTTGCCCGCGGTGATCGTTCCATCCTCCTTGAACGATGGCTTGAGCGCCGCGAGCGCCTCCATCGTCGTCTCGGGGCGTATTCCCTGGTCGATCGTGTGGACGTCTCCGTTCACGCGGTACGGGACGATCTCACGCTCGAACCGGCCCTCCTGTGTCGCCCGAGCGGCGCGCTGCTGGGAGCGCAGAGCGATCCGGTCGCTCTCCTCACGAGAGACGCCCCAGGTCTCGGCGATCAGCTCGGCGCTGAGGCCCTGGTGGACGAGCGGATGGCGGTCGAGCAGCTCGTGGGGAAACGGCGACCCGAGCTCCGCGTGCAGCTTCGCGTTGACGGAGAGGGGGATATGGCCCATGTGCTCGACGCCGCCGCCGAGCGCGACGTCGTGCACGCCGGCTGCGATCAGAGCCGCTGCGAAGTTGACGGCCTGCTGCGCCGAACCGCATTGCCGGTCGATCGTCGTCGCAGGGGTCTCGATCGGGAGGCCGGCCTGAAGCCAGGCGTTGCGCCCGATGTTGTACGACTGCTCGCCGTACTGCTGGACGCAGCCGGTGACGACGTCCTCGACCTCGCCCGGATCGACGCCGGCCCGCGCCAGCACCTCCAGGAAGACCGTTCCGAGCAGCTCGTTCGGGTGAACGTCCTTGTAGTACCCCTTCTCCGGGTGGCCGCGGCCGACCGGCGTCCGTACGGCTTCGACGATCACGACCTCGTGTCCGTCCATCTCGACTGCTCCCTTCCCTAGGTGGTGACGATGCCGCCGTTCGGGCTGAGCGTCTCGCCGATGAAGAAACCGCCGTCGTCGCCCGCGAGGAACGCGACCGTCCCTGCGATCTCCTCGCTCCGGCCGAAGCGCCCGAGGGGTGTGCGGAGGCGCAGCGAGTCGCGGACGGCCGAGCCCTGCATGTCGGCGGTCGGCGTCTCGATGAAGCCGGGAGCGACGGCATTGACGCGGACGCCCTGCACCGCGAGCTCCTTCGCCACCGAGCGGGTGAAGGCGAGGATGCCGCCCTTCGCGGCCGAGTAGTGCGGATACCCGGCGCAGCCCTCGATCCCGCAGACGGATGCGATGTTGACGATCACGCCGCTCCGACGCTCGACCATCGACCGCGCAGCGGCGCGAGTCCCGTAGAACGTCCCGTCGAGGTGGACGGCGAGCATCAGACGCCACTCGTCGTCGGGCAGGCGGATCAGGCCGTCGATCGCAGTCGAGATCCGCCCCTCCGCGGCTTCGGCGAGCTGCTGCTCAACGCGAGGAGTCACGCGTGCGGCCTGCGCGGTCGCGGCGATGCCTGCGTTGTTCACCCAGATGTCGACCGGCCCGAGCGCCGCCTCGGCCTCCGCGAGCGCACGATCGACGTCCGCGCCGTCGCTGACGTCCGCGCGGACGGCGGCGCCCCCGCAGAGCTCTGCGGTCAGCTGCGCGGCAGCGTTGTTCACGTCGAGCACGGCGACCTTTGCGCCCTCACGCGCAAGGCGAAGGCTGATCGCCTCGCCGAGACCGGATCCGCCCCCGGTCACCACGGCCATCTTGCCCTCGAGCGTCACGGGACGACCACGGCGCGGCCGGCGATCGCGCCGTCGTGGAGACGCCGATAGCCCTCGACCGCATCGTCGAGCCGAAGCTCCTCGACATCCAGCGTGATCGCGCCCGCGCGGGCAAGCGCGACGACCTCGTGCAGCTCCGGGAGCGAGCCCCAGGTCGGCCTGCTGGCAGACGCGCCGAGCGGCACCTTGCCGAAGGCGAGCGGGAAGCTTCCGCCGCCGACTCCGACGATGCTCGCGTGAGCGCCCGTTCCGAGCAGCGAGGCGGCGAGGTCGACGGTCTCCTGGACGCCGACGAAGTCAAACACGCATGCGGCTTTTTCTCTGCCGAGCTCGCCCGCGAGATCGTCGCCCGACGCGACGGCCACGGCGGCGCCGGCCTCGAGCGCGCGGTCGCGGGAGAGCGGGCGCGGGTCGGCGACGAGGATCCGCGCGGCGGTCAGCGCACTCAGGATCTGCACCGCGACCTGGCCGAGCCCACCCGCGCCGATCACCACCACCTGCGCGCCGGGACCGAGGCGCCACAGCTCGGCCTTGATCGCGCTGTACGGCGTCAGCGCCGCGTCCCCGAGCGGAGCTGCCCGCGACGGATCGAGCCCGTCGATGCGCACCAGCAGCCGTGCGGACGGCACGACGACGTACTCGGCGAGCCCACCGTCGAAGCCGAGACCACACCCTCGGCCCGGAAGGTCTGCGGCGCGTGTGCAGAGATTCTCGGCGCCGCGCACGCACTGGCTGCACGTTCCGCAGCCCCACGGCCCGTAGACCAGGACCGGGTCGCCCACCTCGAAGCCGCGGACTCCGGCGCCGAGCGCCGCGACCGAGCCCGCGTTCTCGTGGCCGAGCGTGAACGGCAGCCGCCAGGGAAGGGTGCCCTCGGGAAACTCCATCACGTGGAGGTCGGAATGGCACAGACCGGCGCCTTCGACGCGGACGAGGACCTCGCCGGGGCCGGGCTCGGGCTCGTCGACCTCGCGTAACTCCGGCTCTGCCTGCCAGCGGACGAGCTGGACGGCTCTCATTCGACCGAGACTGCGTCGAGGATCTCCTTGAACTTCTGCTCGGCCGCCGCCCTGCGCGTCGGCACGTGCTCGCTCGGGATCTGGTCCTCGGGTGCTGCATAGGTTTTCAGGATCTGGCGGGCGACGGTCTCGCGATGGACCTCGTCGGCGCCGTCGACGAAACGCGCGTGACGCGCGTACCGGTAGAGCATCTCGAGCGGCATGTCGGTCGAGTAGCCGAGGCCGCCGTGGAGCTGGAGCGCGCGATCCACCACGTCGTGCATCACCTTCGCGCCGAAGAACTTGATCATCGACACGTCCCGGCGCGCCGCGCTCGAGCCGAACTGATCGATCTTCCACGCTGCGTGAAGCGTCATCAGCCGCGCCGCCTGCATCTCGGCGGCAGAATCGGCGATCCAGTTCTGCACGGTCTGCTTGTCGCGAAGCAGGCCGCCCCTCACCTCGCGGTAGAGCGACCGTTCGCACAGCATGTCGAACGCACGCCGGGCGACTCCGAGCCAGCGCATGCAGTGATGGATCCGGCCGGGTACGAGGCGATGCTGCGCAATCAGGAACCCGTCCCCCTCGGCGCCGAGGAGCGCGTCGGCCGGCAGTCGGACGTCTTCGTAGAGGATCTCGGTGTGGCCGCCGAGCATCCCGTAGTGCGGGTACGGGTGCTCCATGTTCGGCACGTCGCGCACGAGGGTGACGCCGGGAGTGTCGACCGGGACGATGAACATCGAGGCGCGGCGGTGCGGGTCCGCTTCCGGGTCCGTCACCGCCATCACGATCAGGAAATCGGCGATCGAGCCGTTCGAGGTGAACCACTTGTGGCCGTTCAGCACGTATCCGTCGCCGTTGTGGACCGCGCGCGTCCGGAGCCGTGTCGGGTCGGAGCCGGCGGTTTCCGGCTCGGTCATCGAGAACGCCGACTTGAGCTCGCCGGCCAGGAGCGGATACAGCCACCGCTCTTTCTGCGCCGGCGTCCCCGCAAGCGCGAGGATCTCGCTGTTACCTGAGTCCGGCGCCTGGCAACCGAACGCGTTCGGCGCATAGATCGACGTCCCGAGGATCTCGTGCATCAGGCCGAGCTTCACTTGGCCGAAGCCCTGCCCGCCGAGCTCGGGCGAAAGGTGGGCGGCCCAGAGGCCGCGCCGGCGGACCTCCTCCTGGAGCGGCCGGTAGATCCGCTCGAGCTCAGCCTGGCCGATGTCGTGCTGGATCGTCTCGATCGGCCAGATCTCGGCCCGGACGAACTCGCGCATCCACGCGAGGCGCTCTTCGAACTCCGGCTCGGTTGAGAAGTCCCACGCCATCGGCGATCTCCTTTACCTGAAGTCAGTTCAGTATACGGACGAGCGTCTTTCCGACCGTGTCGCCGCGCATCAGCCGCGCGAGCGCGTCGGGAGCGTTCTCGAGCCCGTCGATCACCGTCTCCCGGTGGACGATGCGGCCATCCGCGAGCCAGGCGCCGACCTCGCGCGTGAACTCGGGGAAGAGGTGCACGTAGCCGCTTCCCCGGAAGCCGCGGATCGTCAGGTCCTTCGCGACGAGCAGGAACAGGTTGCTCGGCCCGGGCGGCGGGGTCGCTGCGTCGTACTCCGAGATCGTGCCGCAGACCGCCACGCGGCCGTGCCGTCGCAGCGCTGCGATCGCGGCCTCGAGGTGGTCGCCGCCGACGTTGTCGAAGTAGACGTCGATGCCGTCCGGTGCCGCCTCGCGCAGGAGCCTGTCGAGCGGCCCGGACTTGTAGTCGAACGCTGCGTCGAGGCCGAGCTCGTCGAGCAGCCAGGCCACCTTCGCCGCCGATCCGGCGCTGCCGATCACCCGATGACCTCGGAGCTTCGCGAACTGGGCGGCGAGGCTCCCGACGGCGCCGGCGGCTGCTGAGACCCAGACGACGTCGCCGTCGCGCATGCCGGAGGCGTAGAAGAGCCCGGCGTACGCGGTGAGACCGTTCCCGCCGAGGACGCCGAGGTACGCCTGCGGCGGCGCGAGCGACGTGTCGAGCTTCGTCAGCGTTCCGATCCCCGCGAGCTCCTCTCGGCCCGCTTCGACGACGGAGAAGTCGCGCCAACCTGCGGCGTGCCAGACCGTGTCGCCCGGTGCGAAGCCTTCGGCCCGCGACTCGACCACCTCCCCCACGGTCATGATCCCCGCCATCGGCGCATTCAGCGGGAAGGCCGCGAAGTAACCCTCGGGGCCGGACTCTCGCAGTCGAAGGCGGAGCCCGGCGTCGACGGACGTCCAGGTGTTCCGAACGAGGACCTCGCCGTCGTTCGGGCGCCGCACGTCGACCTCCACGACGCGGAAGTCGGACGGGCGAACGCCGCCGTCGGGATACGAGACCAGGTGCACCTCACGGCCGGTCACCGGAGGAGCGGCAGGACCTCGCGGCCGATGCGGTGGGCGTTGCGCTCCGCCAGGTCGACGCCGACCGCACGCGTCCCGATGTGGATGCGGGCGAAGCCGAGCGCGACGATCTCGCGCAACCGGCCGGCGCAGTACTCGGGCGGCCCGGCGATCGCGAACTGGTCGATCAGCTCGCCGGCGCCGGCTTCGAGCGGATAGAAGTCGATCTCCCCCGGGACGCCGCCCTCGGTCCGGGCCACTCCGCCCCGTTCGGCGTGGTAGACGTCCTCCATCACCGTCACGGCGTGCCGGTACCGCTCGTGGCGCGCGTCGTCGACCGCGCCCGCGGGCTTCGCCTCGAAGCCGGAGAAGCGCGCGTGCGTGACGACGAGGCCGCGGATCGCCTCCCGCGCGCTCGTGTCGCCGGCGTCGGTGACGGCGACCTGCACGAAGCAGCCGAGCTCGAGGCCGTCGGGATCTCTGCCGGCGCCTTCGCAGACTGCACGCGCGGAGCGCACCGCATCCTCGAGCCGCCCGAGATCTGCGCCGACCGAGAAGCTGATGCCGTCCGCCCACCTTGCCGCGGTCTCGATCGTCTTCGGTCCCGTGGCGGCGACGTCGACCCGCGGCCGCTCGACCTGAAGAGACGGGTCGATGTCGTCGATTCGCGCCATCGACACCGGTGTGCCGTCGAGGTCGACGACCTCTCTGCCGAGGAACCCCTGGAGCCGCTGCAGGTACTGCTCGAATTCCGCGACGCGCATCGGCTTCTGCCGGAGCACCTTGACGGCGCCGTCACCGCGGCCGAGACAGAAGCGTGCCCTCCCGTCCGAGATCCCCTGCAGCGACGCCATCGCGCCGGCCGCGAGCAGCGGGTGGCGTAGCGGCACCGCCACAGCGGTCCCGAGCTTCAGCTTCTCCGTCGCAGCTGCAGCGACGGCGAGCGTCGCGTAGGGGTCCGGGAGCAGGCCGTGGGCCTCGCCCACCGCCAGGCCGTCCCAGCCGTCGTCCTCGAACTCCCGCGCGAACCGTCCGATCTCCGAGACCGGGACCGGAGTCGCGCCCATCCGCCAGAACTCGGTCATCGGGCGAGGACGGTGCAGGCGCTGACCCCGGGCGCCCCGTAGACGTGCGTAAAGCCGAGGCGCGGCTCTCCGGGCACCTGCCGCTCGCCGGCCTCGCCGCGCAGCTGCGCGACGATCTCGTAGACCTGCCGCAAGCCCGACGCCCCGACCGGCTCGCCGTTGGCGAGGCAGCCGCCGTCGGTGTTGACCGGGAGGCGGCCGTCGATGCGGGTCGCCCCTGTCGCGTACAGCTCGGCCTGCTCGCCGTGCTCGCAGAGGCCGCACTCCGCGAGGTGGATCAGCTCCGCGCCCGACTCGGTGTCCTGTACCTCCACGACGTCGAGGTCGGCCGGCGCGACGCCGGCGAGCTCGAATGCCTCGCGCGCCGCGTCGACCGTAGGCGACGGCGCGATCTCGAGCTCGAGAGACGGGCTGAAGACCTCGAACGAGCCCGGGCGCCGGGTGCGGAATGAGGCCGCCCGAAGCCAGATCGGACGCGCGTCCGGCAGCCGCTCGAGCACCTCGCCGCGGCAGACGACGACCGCGGCTGCGCCCTCGCCCGGTGAGCAGAGCATGTACTGGGTGAGCGGATGCGCGAGCATCGGCGAGCCGAGGATCTGCTCGATCGTCAGCGGCGTGCGCCGCCAGGCGTGTGGCGTCAGCGCTCCGTTCTGGAACGCCTTCTCCGCGACCTGGGCCAGCGTCGTCGCGGTGAGCCCGTGGTCGTGCATGTAGCGCTGGAGCTTCATCCCGAAGAACTGCGTCGTCACCATCAGGCCGTCCTCGCCGTACCACGCCGGCAGCGACCAGTCGGCGGGATCGTTTTCGAACGCGCCGCGCGCATGCTTGTCGAAGCCGACCACGACGCCGACCTCGTACGCCCCCGACTGCAGCGCGCGGACGGCGGCGACGAGCGACGAGCCACCCGTCGCGCAGCCGTTCTTGACATTCGTGAACGGCAGGCCCGTCGGGCCCAGTTCGGACACCAGCGTGTCTGCGTTGCCGCCGTCTTCGCTGCCGCCGTAGGCGAATTCGATCTCGTCCCATCGCAGCCCGGCGTCGGCCAGAGCAGCGCGGACCGCGTGGGCGCCCATCGCCAGGGCGGTCGTGCCCTCGTGCCGCCCGAACGGGTGGACACCCGCGCCGATGATCGCGATGTCGGTCACACCGGCGCGAAGGCGTAGGTGACGCAGGTCGGGCGCTTCAGCGTCACGACCTCGACGTCCATGCCGATCCGCAGCCGCTCCGGATCGGACTCCGTGAGCCGGCCCTCGACGCGCAGGTAGCCCGGGAACTCGACGTAGCCGACGGCGAACGGGGAGAACGCGCCGTCCGGCACGTAGGGAGGCTTGGGCTCGAACCCCTGCGTCGTCCACGTCCAGAGCGTGCCCCGCCGTGGCAGAAGCTCTCGCACCATCGCTCCGCCGCAGGCCGTGCAGCGATCCCGCAGCGGGAAGGCGACCCGTTCGCAGTCGACGCAGCGGCCGGCGACGAGCCGGGGCCCGTCAGACCCGAGCTCGAGCGGACTCAGCTCAAGACTTCCCGTTTGAGCTTGATGCCCGCCTTCTGTCTGTCCCACGTGCCTGCTGTGATCCCCGCCTCGCGGAGGTCCGCCTTCTTCAGCTTGTGGGACTCCGTCCGGGGCAGCTCGTCGAGGTACTCGATGAAGCGCGGCACCCAGTACGCCGGCATGCGCGCCGCGAGGTACTCCGTCAGCTCGGCCGGGTCGAGCGTCGCCCCCGGCTCGAGAACGACGACGACCTTGACTTCCTCGTCCCCGGCCGACTCCTCGAGTTCCGGTGTCTGGACCGCGACGGCCGCCGCATCCCTGACGAGCGGGTGGCTCATCACCTCGGTCTCGACCTCGAACGACGAGATGTTCTCGCCGCGTCGCCGGATCACGTCCTTGATCCGGTCGAGGAAGTAGAAGTTGCCGTCCTCGTCCTGCGTGAACTGGTCGCCCGTATGGAACCAGCCGTTCCGCCACGCCTCGGCGGTCGCCGCCGGCATGTTCTTGTAGCCGGAGTTGATCGTCCACGGGAGCAGGTGCCGCGCGATCAGCTCGCCCGGCGCGTTGGGCGGGACGGGAATGTCGTTCTCGTCGACGAGGCGGAGCTCGTACTGATCGGGGGCCGCGTTGACGCCGCAGCTTCGCTCGTCGTCCGGGTTCAGCGCCGACGCGATCGGCACCGGCACCTCGGTCATGCCGTACGCCGTGTAGATCTCGACGCCGAACCGCTGCGCGAATTCCTTGTGGCGCGACAGGGGCCCCATGTACACCGTCTTAAGGGGGTTGTCCGCGTCGTCAGGCTTCGGCGGCTGATCGAGCATGAACGTGACCATGCCGTGGATCGCGATCGTGATCGTCGCCTCGAAGCGGCGCACGTCGTCCCAGAACCGGCTTGCGCTGAACCCCTTGCTGAGGGCGACCGAGCCGCCTGCGCGCAGCATCGAATAGGTGATCCCGGTGCCGGCGGTGTGGAACATCGGCAGCGCGTTGAGATAACGGTCGCTCTCGTCGACGTACGGCAGGATGAAGCAGTTCGCGTAGTTCCAGAACGCGGCGTGCGCGGCGCGGACGCCCTTCGAGGGCCCGGTCGTCCCGGATGTGTAGATCAGGCTCAGGTCGTCCCACGGCTCGACCGGACGCGGCAGCGGCGGCCGCTCCTCCGACGCGCCGTCGAGCAACTCGTCGAACGCGACGGTGGGCCACGCGAGACCGGCCGGCGCCTCGCCGCCGACGACCACCACCTGCTCGAGGCTCGGCGCGTCGATCCCGACCAGCCGCTCCGCCAACTGGTGATGCGCGACGAGCACCTTCGCGTCCGCGACCTTCAACGTGTGCTCCAGGTAGCTGCCCTTCGCTGCGAGGTTGAGCGGCGCGTAGACGGCGCCGGTCGCGTTCGCGCCGAACCATGCGCGAACGACGTCGGGGCCGGTCGGAATCCAGACGGAGACGTAGTCGCCCATCCCGACACCGACCTTCTGCAGCGCGTTCCCCGTCCGCCACGCCTGGCGCGCCGCCTCGGCGTACGTCCAGGTTTCGTCCTCGAAGAGGATGTAGGGCTTGTCGGGAGTCTGCGCCGCCCGCGCGGCAAGGAGCTCCGGCAGGACGGATTCCTCGCGCGTGGGGAAGTTGAGCGACGGCGTCACTGGCATGGACAAACTGAACTGAAGTCGCTTAAGCTAATCGCGTCGGGTTAAGGTGTCAATCCTCGCCGTGGCCGATGCCGTCCAGATCCCGATCCCCGTGCCGTATCTCGGCTTCGTGAATCTCTGGCTGCTCGAGGGGGATCCGCTCACGCTTGTCGACGCAGGGCCGGCCAATGCCGAGGCGTCGGAGGCGCTCGAGGCGGGGCTCGCAGCGCACGGTCACACGGTCGACCGGATCGAGCTGATCCTGATCACGCACCATCACCTCGATCACGCGGGCCTGGCGCAGTCGATCAAGGACCGTTCCGGCGCGACGATCGCGGCGCACCGGACCACCGCGCAGTGGGGATCGGCGTACCACGCGCGGGCGCGGCAAGAGCATCGCTTCAGCGAGGCGCTGATGCTCGCGCACGGCGTGCCGGAGGAGATCGTCGCCGGGACGAAGCCGTTCTTCGACCACATTATCGCCGACAGCCGGGACTTCGCGACCGATCGCGTCCTCTCGGACGGCGACAGGATCGAGGCAGGCGGACGGAACCTCCGCGTCGTGTACCGCCCCGGCCACAGCACGACCGACACGCTCTTCGTCGACGACGACAGCGGCGACGCGTTCGTCGGCGACCATCTGCTTGCCAATGTCAGCTCCGGTGCCGAGATCATGCCGACGGAGCTTCCGGGTGACGAGCGGCGCCGCGCTCTGCTCGAGTACCTGAGCAACCTCCGGAAGACCGAGGTGATGCAGCTCGCGCGCTGCTATCCGGGCCACGGCCCTACCATCGACGACCATCGGGCACTGATCGAGGAGCGGCTTGCCTTCCACAGCGAGCGCCTGGACCGGATCGCCGGCCTCGTCGCCGGCGGCTGCTCCACGGCGTTCTCGGTCGCGCGCTGCCTCTGGTCGGACGAGGTCGCCGAGACGCAGCCCGTCCTCGTCGTCTGGGAGGTGCTCGGGCATCTCGACATCCTCGTCAACCGCGGCACGATCAGGGAAGACGCCGACGAACGCGGCCACCGCCATTTCAGGCCCAAGGAGGCGGTTGGATTTGCTCGACGATAAGGCTCCGGCACGTTCTCCTGCCGAGCTCTTCGACCTGACCGGGCGGGTGGCCCTGGTCACGGGCGGGACGCGCGGCCTCGGGCGGGCGATCCTGCGCACGCTCGCGCTCGCCGGGGCGGACGTCGTCGTGTCGAGCCGGAAGCAGCACTCGTGCGACGAAGCGGCGGAAGAGGTGCGCGCGCTCGGCCGGCGCGCGCTCGCCCATTGCTGTCACGTCGGCCACTGGGACGAGATCCAGGCGCTGGTCGACGCCGCGTATGCCGAGTTCGGCCGGGTCGACGTCCTCGTCAACAACGCCGGGCTCGCGCCGACCTACCCGAACCCTCAGGGCGTCACCGAGGAGCTGTGGGACAAGACGCTCGGGGTCAACTTGAAGGGGCCGTACCGTTTGATGGCGCTCGTCGGCGAGCAGATGCTGGCCCGCGACGGAGGCTCGATCGTCAACATCTCCTCGATCGGCGGCGTCCGCCCGACCAACGACATCCTTCCGTACGCGGCCGCGAAGGCGGGCCTGAACGCCCTCACGATCGGGTTCGCGGACGCGCTCGGCCCGAAAGTGCGCGTCAACGCGGTCATGCCCGGACCGTTCCTGACCGACATCTCGAAGAACTGGGATCACGCGCGCTTCGCGGAGCGCGCCCGAACGTTCCCGCTGCGCCGCGCCGGCGACCCCGACGAGGTCTCGAGCGCCGTGCTCTATTTCGCGAGCGACGCGTCGAGCTTCACCACGGGCGCCCTGCTCGCCGTCGACGGCGGCGCGCAGTGGAGCCTTGCCGGCGGCGGCGAGCAGGCGGAGTACGGCCACAGCCTCTACGACGGGAACCGCGACTGGACCTGACGCGGCACTCGCTGCCGGCGCTCAACTGGCTGTCCTACCCGCGCAGAGCCGCTCCCGGCCCCGGCCGAGCGTCGCCGGTCCCGACGGTGTCGCTCGAAACGTTCCTCGACGGGGCTGCTGCGGCCGGCTGGCGGTCGATCGGCCTCGACGCCTTGTCGGTCGGCGAGCGCCGCGTCGACGACCTCGCCGAGCAGCTCGACCGGCGCGGCCTCACCTGCAGCGACGTCGGTGTGCTGCTCCTCGGGACACCCGATCTCAGCAGCGCCGCCCGGCGCATCGCCTCGATCGGCCAGGCGGCTGCCGCGCCGCTCTGCATCGCCGCGTTCTCCGCGCGGCTCGACCACGATCGGGCGGTGGGCGACCTGCGCGAGTGCGCCGAGATCCTCGGCGCCTCGGGCATCCGCCTCGCACTCGAATTCGCGTGCTACGGCGGGCTGACGCGGCTCGACGACGCGATCGAACTCTGCGCAGCGGTCGGCTGGGAGCGCTGCGGCGTCCTCGTCGACACATGGCACTTCTTCCGCACGGGCGAACCGTGGGCGGCGCTGCAACGGCTGAGCGCTGATCAGATCGCGCTCGTCCACGTCAACGACGGGCCGGTCGCCGCGGCGGAGGATCTCGTCTACGAGGGCCGGTTCGGCCGCCTGCCGGTCGGAGCGGGCGCGTTTCCGCTGGCGGAGTTCGTCGCCGCGGTCGGCGGCTACTCCGGTGTGTTCAGCAGCGAGGTGCTGTCCGACGCGATCCGATTGCGGCCGGTCGCCGAGGGTGCGCGGACGCTGCTCGCGGCGATCGAGCGGAGCTGGCCCGACTGACGGCTCAGGTGCCGGTCCAGACCGGGTCGCGCTTCTCGAGGAAGGCCGCGACGCCCTCTGCCGCGTCGTTCGAGTTAAGGGTGACGCCGACCGCGAGCCGCTCGACGAGCATCATCGTCTCCGTATCGGCGTCGAGCCCGCGGTTGAGCGTCATCTTCGTGATCGCCATCTGGAAGGGGCTCTTGTCCGTCAGCTGGGCGACGAAGTTGTCAACGCACTCGTCCAGCTCTTCCGCGGGGGCGACCTCGTTCACGAGGCCCCACTCGTACGCCTGACGGCCCGTGAGCAGCTTGCCGGTGAGCATCAGCTCCTTCGCGCGGCGCTCGCCGAGGATGCGCGGCACGCGGTAGATCGGGCCGGCGCCGCCGAACAGCGCGCGGCGGATGTGGAAGTCGCCGATCTTCGCGTCTTCCGATGCGATCGAGAAATCGCAGTTGATCATGATCTCGAAGCCGCCGGCAGTCGTATAGCCCTCGTGGACCGTCACCGAGGGCTTGGGCGACCGGAAGAACGCGTCGCAGACGCGGGCCGACCACTGCGCAACCTCGTATGCCTTGGTCGTTCCGACGAAGTCTCCCTGCAGCTCGTCCAGGTCGAAGCCGGAGCAGAACGTCCCTTCCCGGCCGCGGATCACCATCACGCGTACCTGCGGATCGTTTTCCGCGCGGATCCGCGCCTGATCGAGCTCCGCGAGCAGCTGTTGGCTGACGGAGTTCCGCTTGTGCGGACGGTTCAGCCAGATCCGAGCCACGTGCCCATCGACTTCGTACTGGATCGGCTCTGCTTCGACGGCGACTGGCATACGGAACCTCCAGTTGTTGAACTGAACTTGATGAACGTAACACGCGTGATGTCCGCATGTCCACAATCACCTTGACCGCCACTGCTCGGCTGTATTGACTTCACCTCAATGACCGAACTCCTCCGGGATCGGGTCGCGGTCGTCACGGGTGCCTCGAGCGGGTTGGGCGCGCGATTCGCGGTCGTTCTCGCCGAGGCCGGAGCCGAGGTCGTGGCGGCTGCGCGCCGGCTCGACCGCCTCGAGGAGCTCGCGGCGGCAAACCCGGCGATCCATCCCGTCCAGGCGGATGTGACCGACGAGGGCGATCGCCGCAGGCTGCTCGCCACGGCCGCCGACCGTTTCGGCCGCCTCGACGTGCTAGTCAACAACGCGGGTGGCGGCTCCGGCGGACAGGGCGAGCAGGCAAGCCTCGACGTCTTCCGTTCCGTCCTCAGGCTGAATCTCGAATCGGCGTTCGCGCTGTCGCAGCTGGCGGCGGCACCGATGCGCCGGCAGCGGCGCGGGTCGATCGTGAACATCAGCTCGATGTTCGGCCTCGTCGCGTCGGTCCCGGTGCCCGACGCCGGCTACGTCGCCTCGAAGAGCGGGCTGAACGGCCTCACCCGCGAGCTTGCCGCCCAGTGGGGCGGGGACGGAATTCGCGTGAACGCCATCGCCCCGGGCTGGTTCCTGACAGAGTTGACCACAGAGCTGTTCGAGGACGAAAAGACCCAGCGGTGGCTCGCGCGCCAGATCCCGCTCGGCCGGCCGGGGAAGCTCGAGGAGCTCGACGGCGTGCTGCTCTTCCTCGCCTCCGATGCGTCGTCGTACTGCACGGGGCAAGTGATCGCCGTCGACGGCGGGTACACGATCAGATGACGCAGCCGCCGGGCATCGACGTCGACCGCGTCAGCACCTGGCTCGCAGAGCACACGTCGCTCGAGGGGCGGCTCAGCTTCACCCGCATCGGCGAGGGCCAGTCGAATCTGACCTTCCGCGTGGCCGACGCCGACGGGCGCCGGCTCGTTCTGCGGCGGCCGCCGCTCGGTGCGATCCTTGCGTCGGCACACGACGTCGCCCGGGAGTACCGCATCCTCGAGGCGCTGGCCTCGGCGGGCGCGCGCGCGCCGCGACCGGTCGCGCTCTGCGAGGACGTGGATGTGACCGGAGCTCCGTTCTACGCGATGGAGTATGTCGAGGGCGAGCCGCTCCTCACCGTCGCCGCCGCCGAGCGGCTCTCCCCGGAGGCCCGCGCCGACGTCGGCCGGACGCTCGCCCGGACGCTCGCGGAGTTCCACGCGCTCGACATCGACGAGATCGGACTGACGGACTTCCGCCGACCCGAGAGCCTCGCCTCGCGACAACTCCGCCGATGGCAGCGTCAGTGGGAGAACTCGAAGACGCGCGATCTCCCGCCGATCGACCGGCTGGCGCAGCACTTCGCTTCACACCTGCCGGACGAGCACGAGACAGTCCTCGTCCACGGCGACTACCACCTCGGCAATGCGTTGATCGGGAGCAGCGGGTCGATCCGCGCCGTGCTCGACTGGGAGCTGTGCAGTACCGGCGACCCGCTCGCCGACGTCGGCCTGATGGTCGCGTACTGGGGCGAGTTCGGCGCCGGTGCAAGCGGCGACGACGGACTGTTCCGCGAGCCGGTGACTTCATTGCCAGGGTTTTCCGAGGCGAGCGAGCTCGCGGTCGTCTACGCGCAGGCATCGCGGCGACCGATTGCGAATCTCGGCTTCTGGGTGTCGTTCGCCTACTGGAAGGTCGCGATCATCGTCGAGGGCGTATACCGCCGGTGGCTGAACGATCCGGCGAACGGGGACGGCGCCGGCAGTCTCAGGCCGGCGGTGGACCGCCTCGCCGGTCTGGCCGAAACCTCCCTGGAGTCCCGGTGGCCCGCGACCGGTCAGTAAAGTAATCGGTCCGCTCTGTCGACAACGCGACCAAGCGAACGAGTCCGTGGCCCAGGCAAACCCCTCCATTCGACCGTCCGCACGACCCACCCGCCAGAAACCGGGGGTCAAGAGAGAGCAGATCATCGAGGTGGCCACCGAGCACTTCGCGCGCCTCGGCTACGAGGACACGAAGTGGGCCGACGTGGCGGCCGCGGTCGAAATCGGCTCGACCGCCCTGTACCACTACTTCGAGTCGAAGCAGCACTGTCTCTTCGAGATCATGGGTCGCGCCGTGCGCGAGTTCCGCGAGCGGTTCGACCGGATCGTCGCCTCGCACGAGGTCTGGGAAGACGCGCTCGTCGCCGTGCTCGTCTCCGGGTTCACGCTCAGCGATGCCGACGTGCGCAAGCTGCGCGTGCTGACGTTGGAGCACGGTCGCGTCGCGGTTCCGCGACCGCTTCCGCGCGAGGAAGCGGCCCGCGCCGACGTCCGCACGCTGAAGCGGGACCTCGAGTTCGCGTACGGCACGTTCTTCGCCCGCGGCATGCAGCAGGGATTGATCCCCGAGAGCGACCCGCAATTGCTCGCGCGGGCGGTGATCGGTCTGTACAACAGCGTCTGGCAGTGGTTCCGCCCGGGTGGGACGCTCGACCTCGCGGACGTCGGACGGTTCTACGTCGGCCGTGAGCTCGCCATCCTCGGCGCCGATCCGGCACTCGCCGACGGCCGCTTCGCGGCAGCGTCGTAACCGGCGGAACGCGGCTCACGCCGCCGCTCGTGGCGTTCCTTGCATTGCGGAAAAGGATGCGTTATGAATCCACACCTGAACTCAGTTCAAGCCATCTCCCTGCGTGCGGCACGCCGCATGAAGAGGTCGACGAAAGGAGAGGATCCATGGGAAGCATCGTGACCTCGCGGGCCCGCTGGCTGACAGCCGTGTTGGCGGTCGGGGTGGTCGCAGCAGTAGCGGCGACGGCCTCGTGGGGTACGGGTACCTCCTCCTCGTACGTCTGGCCCCCGGCGCCGTCGGCGAAGGCGTGGAACCAGGTGATCGCGAAGGCCAAGCAGGAAGGCTCGGTGACGATCTACTCCTCGCAGGCGCCGTCGTCGCTTGCTGATTTCGCGCAGAAGTTCAAGGACAAGTACGGGATCAGCGTGACGGTGAACAGGCAGGTCGACTCGGTCATGGTGCAGCAGATCACGGCCGAGCAGGGGACCGGGAAGCCGGTCGCGGACGTGTGGGTGCAGGCGAGCAAGAACTACACGCTCGGCGCCGTCAAGAACAAGTGGGTGACGGCGCCGATCGGGCCCGACTTCTACGCCAAGATCTACAACCGCAAGGCGCTCCTCGGCCCGGGGCCGACCGCGATCGTGGCGGCCGCGGTTCTCGGTATGGGATGGAACACGGGCCTCTACTCGCAGGGGATCAAGGACATCCCCGACTTTCTCAATCCGGCCTTGAGCGGCAAGATCGGGATGCCGCAACCCACCTCGCCGTCGTTCATCGACTGGTACTACTGGCTCCAGGACACGTACGGCAAAGACATTCTGACGAAGCTCGCTGCGCAGAAGCCGAAGATCTACCTCTCGTCCTTGACGATGATGCAGGCCGTCATCTCGGGCGAGATCACGGCATCGCCCTTCGTCCCCGGGATAGCACTGGATTCGAAGAAGCAGGGCGCGCCGATCGACTTCAAGCTCGCCAACAACGGCAAGACCTGGAACGCGCCGTTCTGGGGGATGATCCTCAAGAACGCACCGCACCCGAATGCAGCGCAGCTCCTGCTCGACTACATGGTCACCCAGGAGGGTCAGGCCACAGTGCAGCACCTCGCCGGGGCGGTCGTCCCCGGCGCGCCGGACACACTCTACGTGGCCCCCCGCGTCCAGAAGCTCAGTGACTTCACGCCCGCGAAGATCGCGGCATTCCAGGCCTACTGGAAGTCCCTCTTCCAGCCGTAGGCGAGTCGGGGGCGGGCGCCCGCGGCGCCCGCCCGCATTCCCCGAGGCGAGGTGGTGCACAGGTGTCCAACGTACGTGTCCGCGGCCTGACGAAGCGCTTCGCAGGAAAGCCGCCGATGACGGCGATCGACAACCTGGATCTCGAGATCGAACAGGGCGAGTTCCTCGTTCTGCTGGGCCCGAGCGGCTGCGGCAAGACGACGACCCTGCGCTGCATCGCCGGCCTCGAGACGGCGGAGGAAGGGAGCATCTCGTTCGGCGACCGCGTCGTCTTCGACGCAGACCGCGGCGTCAACGTGCCGCCCAACAAGCGGAACCTCGGCATGGTCTTCCAGTCCTACGCCCTGTGGCCGCACATGAAGGTGCGGAAGAACATCGGGTACCCGCTGAGTACGCGTGGGATCAAGGGCGACCAGGCGACTCAATGGATCGAGGAGGTCGCCGCACTCGTCGACACGACCACGCTGCTCGACCGGTATCCCGCTCAGCTCTCCGGGGGTCAGCAGCAGCGCGTCGCGCTGTCGCGCGGCCTCGTCGCGCGTCCCGACCTCGTGCTCTTCGACGAGCCGCTCTCCAACCTCGACGCACGCCTGCGCGACCTCGTCCGGACAGAGATCCACGAGCTCCATGCGCGCCTCAAGTTCACGGCCGTGTACGTCACCCACGACCAAGTCGAGGCGCTCGCGCTCGGCGACCGGCTCGCGATCATGCGCGCAGGCGCCCTCGAGCAGCTGGCGACGCCGGAGACGATCTTCGAGGAGCCGGCCACCGACTACGTCGCGGGCTTCATCGGGATGGGCAACCGGATGGAGCTCCAGCGCAACGACGGCCGCTGGGCGTACGCCGGGCAATCGGTCGACGACCTCGCGGTCGACACGCCGAGCGACGTGATCGGGATCCGGACGCGCGCGGAGGACGTGCGCGTGCTGCCGGCCGGGAGCGAGGCGCCGGCCGGGTCGATCGCGCTGAACGGAACCATCGTCGACTCGGAGTTCGGCGGCCGGCACATCGACGTAGCGCTGACGATCGGAGAGGTGCGTCTGCTGAGCCGCATCCCGGCCGGCGAGCGCGGCAGCTGGGCGCGGACGCTCGAGCCGGGTCAGCCCGTGCTTGCGGCGATCGACAAGCGCGAGATGAAGGTGTTCGACGAGTCCGGCCGACTCGTTCAGCTGGCCGAACGAGCAACCGTGGTCGGCTGAGATGGAAGCCCGGGCGGTCGATACGCTGCACAGGCGCACGCGACCGCTGAAGCTGGACAAGCTCGCGACACGCGTCTCGCTGCTCGGCTTCGTCGCCGTGCTCGCGTACCTGTCCGTCTTTCCGCTCGTGCGCCTGCAGATCTCGGCGTTCGAGCACGGCGGCCGGGCCTACCGCGAAGCGTTCACCCGCGCCGGCGAGTGGACGACGGTCCGGTACACGACCGAGCTGGGGCTCGGATCGCTGGTGATCGCGCTCGTCCTCGGCACGTACCTCGCGTGGGCCGCCAGCGTCCTCCCGCCGAAGCTCCGCTTCCTGAAGGTCTTCCCGATCTTCCCGATCGTGCTTCCTGCCGTTTCCGCCATCGTCGGATGGGTGTTCCTGCTCTCGCCCGTGCCCGGCTACGCGAACGAGGCGCTGCGCCATCTGCCGTGGTGGAGCGACAGGACCCAAGGCCCGTTCAACATCTACACCCTGCCGTTCATCATGATCATCACCGGGATCTCGCTCGCGTCGTTCGTCTTCCTCTTCGTCAGCTCCGGCTTCGAGAACATCAACGGCGAGCTGATCGAAGCCGCGCACGTGGCGGGCTCGGGCCGAGCGGGTGTCTTTTTCAAGGTGATCCTGCCGCTACTGAGGCCGTCCCTGGTCTACGGCGGTGGCGTCGCGCTGCTGCTCGGCCTCGGTCAGTTCACGGCGCCGCTACTGCTCGGAAGGACACAGGGCGTGAGCGTACTCACGACCGACATGTACTTCGCGACGACGAACACGCCGCCCGACTACGCCCTGGCCTCTGCCATCGGCTCCCCGCTCCTCGTGTTCGGCGTCATCGTCCTGTACGTCAACCGCGTGCTGCTCGGCAATTCGTCTCGGTTCGTCACGCACGGCGGCAAGGGTGGCTTCCGTCAGGGATCGCCGGGGTCGAAGCTCGCCGCAGCGTCGATCGTCGTGTTCGCGCTGATCTCGTCGATCATCCCGATCCTCGCCCTCGCAGCCGTCTCACTCACCCGCTTCTGGACCGGCAAGATCGACCCGCACACCTGGACGCTGGCGGCGTACCGCCAGATGATCCACGAGCCGGGGATAACGAGCGCGATCACGAACAGCGTGGTGCTCGCCCTCGGGGCGGTGGCGATCGCGCTGCCGGTCGGCTACATCGGGGCGTCGCTCCTGCGCCGCGGAAGAGAACACCGGCTGATCGCGCCGATCCTCGACTTCATCATCGCGATGCCGCTGAGCATCCCGGCGGTCGTCTTCGGCGTTGGGTTCCTGCTGGTGTACACCACGAGGCCGCTCGTCCTCTACGGAACGCGCTGGGTGCTCCTGGTCGTCTACGTGACGCTGATGATCCCGTTCTCGACGAGGATGCAGCTCGCGGGAATGGCCGCACTCGGCGACGCGTACAACGAAGCGTCCCGGGTCTCCGGGGCGGGGCTCCTCAAGACGCAGTGGTCGATCATGGTGCCGCTGATGCGCGGCACGTTCGGCGGCGCCGCTGCGCTGATGTTCGTCCTCCTCACCCACGAGTTCGCCGCCTCCCTGCTCGTCCGCGGCTCGCAGATCCAGGTGATGGGCACGATCCTCTACGACTACTACGAGAACGGCGGATACCCCCTCGTCGCGTGCATCTCGCTCGTGATGGTGGGCGTCACCACCCTGGGCGTTGCCGTCGCCGTGTTGCTCAGCGGCTCCGAGTCGTTCAAGCGCCTGTGAGGCTCGCCCTCGACGCGGCCGAGCGCCAGGCGCAGGAGGAAGCCCGGTCGTTCCTGGTCGAGCACTGCCCCGATCCAGCCGACCTGCCGCACCGACTCGATGAGCGCATCGCCTATCTGCGCGCGTGGCAGCGGCGCTGCTTCGACGCCGGCCTTGTCGGCCGCGCGTGGCCCGCGGCGTACGGCGGCGGTGGGCGGCCGACATCCGAGCAGGTGGTCGTCGACCAGGAGATGGCTGCGGCCGGGGCTCCCGAGCTCGTCGCGATCGTCGGACTCGACGTGCTGGGGCCGGCACTCCTCGCGTTCGGCACAGAGGCGCAGAAGGCACGCTTCATTCGACCGATCCTCTCCGCCGAGGAGATCTGGTGCCAGGGCTTCTCGGAGCCCGAGGCGGGGTCGGACCTGGCGTCGCTCCGCACGACCGCAGTGGAGACCGACGCGGGTTACACGCTGAACGGGCAGAAGACGTGGGTCTCCTGGGCGCAGTTCGCACGCTGGTGCGGCGTCCTCGCACGCACGGACGCGGCGGTCGCGCCGCACAAGGGGATCTCCCTCCTGGTCGTCGACATGCAGGCGGCGGGAGTCGACGTGAGGCCGATGACTCAGATCACCGGGCACGCCGAGTTCAGCGAGGTCTTCTTCGAGGACGTCTTCGTGCCGCGCGAGAACCTGCTCGGCGCGCCGGGTCAGGGCTGGGCGATCGCCATGCAGGTCGTCGGTCACGAACGCGGCACGGCAGCCCTCCCACGCCAGGTCACGTTGCGCACATGGCTGGATCGGCTTGCATCCGACGCGGGGCCGCTGCTCGCGGATGATTCGAACCGGGCTGCGCTCGGCCGGGCCCTCGTCGAGATCGACGTCCTTCGGCACCATGCAACCCGGACGATGTCGAGCTTTCTCGACGGCGGCGCTGTCGGCCCCGAGAGCTCGACCGTCAAGCTGCTCCTGGCGCAGGCCGAGCAGACGCTGGGAGAGGCAGCGATCGACGTGCTCGGCGACGAGGGCGCAGGCGCGTTCTGGCACGAGCGCTATCTGTATTCGCGTGCCGCGAGCGTCTACGGGGGCACGCAGCAGATCCAACGCAACATCGTCGCCGACCGCATCCTTTCCCTTCCGAAGGAGTGACGTCGTGGACCTGGAGCTCAGCGAAGAGCAGCGCATGCTCGTCGACGCGATCGACGAGTTGCTCCTGCGAGCGCCCGCCGAGCTCTGGCAAGAGCTCGTCGACTTCGGTGCGCTCGACACGGATTCGCTCGGCGCAGTCGAGCTCGCGCTGATCGCGCGGAGCATCGGCCGCGTCCTGGCGTCCGTGCCCTTCGTCGACAGCGCGACCGCGCACTACGCGTTGTCGCTGCCAGACGGCGCGTCGGTCGGGATCTGCGACCCCGAGAGCGGGGTCGTCTCATTCGGGCGAACCGTCGAACTGCTGATCCAGCGCGGCGACGACGCAACCGTCATTGCGCAAGGCGCCGAGGGACTCGACTTCGAGGACGTCGTCACCCTCGACCCGAGCCTTCACCCAGTGGTGGTCCACGTCGACGCAGTGACCGCGACCGCTCCCGCCGACGGATCGCCGGCCGCCCTGGCTGCGGCCGGCGCGGTGCTCGCGACCGCCGAAGCCGTGGGGGCGGCCGGCGCCGTGCTCGCGCTCGCGCGCGACTACGCAGCCGAGCGGCGACAGTTCGGGCACACGATCGGCAGCTTCCAGGCGATCAGGCACCTCCTCGCGGACATGCACGTGAAGGTCGAGAGCTCGTGGTCGAGCGTGCTGTACGCGGCCGCCGCGCTCGACGAGGGACACGGCGACTCTCGCCGGACGGCGTCGGTCGCGAAGGCATACGGTGCGCGGGCGACCCGGTGGGTGGCGCACGCGGCCTTGCAGGTGTTCGGAGGCATCGCGTTCACCGACGAGCATCCCGCGCACAGGTACCTGCGGAGGATCGTCGTGCGGGGCGGGCAATTCGGGACCGCGCTCGAGCACGAGCTGGAGCTCGGTCGTACCCTCGCCCGAGTTGAGGCCCGGACATAGGCGCCGCGACGTTTCTGCCGGTGTACTTCGAGCGGCTCGACGCCGGCGACGACATCCTCCCGATGTTTGCCGCCGACTTCACCTTCTCGCTCCTCTGGGCAACCGGCGGCGAAGCGCGTGAGTTCGCGGGGTCGTTCGAGGAGTTCGCCGGATACATGGCGCAGCGCGAGCCCGACGGCCAGCTGCATCACATCAACCTCTCGCTCCGGCACGGCAACACCGAGCTCGTGACCGGCTGGACGACGAAGTTCGACGCGCCGCTCGGGAGCTTCACCTTCGCCGTGGAGCTCGACGAGGACGAGCGCGCGCGCCGGTTGTTCGCGGCGCGCACCGACAGCTTCCGCGGGGCCACGTTCTGATCGACGCGTTCGAGGGCAAGACCGCGGTCGTCACAGGCGCGGCCGGTGGTATCGGACTCGCCCTCGTCCACCGCTTCGCAGCGCACGGAATGAACGTCGTCCTCGCCGACGTCGACGCAGTCCGGCTTTCGGCGGCGGCGGGCCAGGTGGACGCCGACACGCTGGCCGTTCCGACGGACGTCGGGAGCTGGGAGTCGGTCGCAGCACTCGCCCGAGCCACTGCCGAGCGATTCGGAAACGTTCATCTCCTCTGCAACAACGCCGCCGTCACGGTACCGGGCCTCGCGTGGGAGCTCACACCGGAGGAGTGGAGCTGGGTGGTGCGGGTGAACCTCCTCGGCGTCGCATACGGTCTGCGAGCGTTCGTGCCAGGGATGATCGCCCACGGTCAGTGGGCTCACGTCGTCAACACGGCGTCGATCGGCGGCCTCGTCGCGTTCCCGGGGCTCGGGCTCTACGCAGCGACGAAGTATGGAGTCGTCGGGCTGTCCGAGTCGCTCGCAGGCGACCTGGCCGGAGCGGGTGCTCGAGTGGGCGTCTCCGTTCTGTGCCCCGGCCCGACCGACACCGAGTTCCGCTCGCACAGCAGCGCCCTTCATCCGCATGGTGGCGAACACGATGCGGCTGCGTACGACGCTGTCGTGCGTGTCTCACCCGAGAGCGTCGCCGATCAGGTTGTCGCCGCGGTTCGCGACGGCCGCTTCTGGATCCTGACGCATCCCGAGTACAACGGCACCGTCGCCCGTCGCACCGCCGCGATCGTGGGCGGTGGCGAGGTCGTCACGGCACAGATCCTCTAGGCCGTGCTCACGAGCGTCAGGTCGATCACCGAGACGGCTCCCACGAGGATCGCCGCCGCACCGACATACCCGCGGCGGCCTGCGATCACGTGCCCGGCAAGGCGGCGCGATGCTGAGCTGTACCGACGGAACGACAAGAGCCAGACGACCGCGCCGACGGCGATGACCACAGCGCCGGCGACGATGACGGCAATCATGCGGCGCTCGACGCCTGCTCGAGCGATCAGCGCGCCGTTCGCCGCGATCGCCAGCGCAGAGCGGTTCCACGAGAGCACCGACCGTTCGAGCTGGGCGGCGTCGTTGTAGTCCTGCTGCATCAGCGACCGACGATGACGAGAGCAAGGCCGACGGCGGATAGCACGACCATCCCCCCGGCGAGGATCGCCGGCAGCCGGACCGGCGGCAGCGGCGCATCCAGCCGCATCGCCAACTCCGTCTGCTGCCACCGCTGGAACCCGAGCCCGGCCACGAGGCCACCGAGCACGATCACGGCCACCGAGAGGGAAAGCCGCACGCCCGCCGACCCGTCGACGAACTGATCGACGGCCAGTCCCGCGGCATCGAGCCCGAGCGCGGTGCGCACGTACGCGAGGAACGTTCGCTCGTTCGCGAGCGTGAACCGGTAGTCGGGCTCTTTCCCGACCGGCTGCGATGCGCCCCTGCTCAACGGTGCGCGTCCCGCTTCACCGGCGGCGGCACCCAGGCGCCGTCGAGAACCTCAGGGCGAGGCATGTAGAGCCGCATCATCAGGTGGAACGGGCCGGCGGGGGCAGGCAGCCAGTTGGCCCGCCCCTCCCCGGCCGGCTCCTCGTGGCTGATGTGGATCGTCAGCGACCCGTCCTCCCCGCGGACGAGCGAGGGCGTCCGGTCGCCGATCGCATAGCGGTTCAACGCGTTCGCGACGAGCGGATATGCGTCTCGCCGGTACATCGTCAGCGACCAAAATGCATCGACGGGTGGCAATGCGTCCCCGTGAAACACGAGGCGGTACGTGTTCGCGCCGGTGAGCGGAACTCCGTCCGCGTCCGTCTTCGCCACCGGGTACAGCGCCTCCTCGGGCACCGTGACGTACACCAGATCCTCTGCGACCGCGGCCCGGAGGAGGTAGTCGTCGCCGAACCGCGGCCCGTCGTAGTTGATCGTCCAGCCGTTGACGTGCCGGCCGAGGTCGTACGTCTTGCGCTCCACGAGCGCCTTCCCCTCGATGACCGCGCGCGCTGCCTCGGCCGCCGCGGGAGCGCTCAGCGACGCAGCGCTGAAACCGTGGCTGCAGGTGAGGCCGATCCCCGCGAACGAGCCGACGAGGCGGCGCTCCGACGGGTCGACGACCCAGTCGCGCATGATGTTTCCGAGCTCGAGCAGAGGCGTGAGGTCGCTCGGCACCGAGCCCGCGCCCTCGCAGAGGCGGCGCTGCTCGGGAACCGGGTTCGGCCCCTCCTCGCCTCGCGCGTACCGGGAGAGCGATCGGAGCGTGATCCGGGACTGGAGGTCGTAGACCGCGGCGTAGTCCGACGGCTCGTCGGGCCGGACGAGAATCCGTCCGGCGATCAGGAGGTAGCGGGTGGCGCTCCGAACGTGCAGCATCCCCTGCGGTACCGGAGTCGGATCGTGAGGGCCGGTGACGAAGACCGGCGGCAGCCGACCACCATGCGTGCGGGCTCCGAGCGACACCTCGGTCGCGGTGTCCGCACGGCCGAACTGGAACGTGTAGTACCGGGATCCGAACTCGGGAGCCTCGAGGACGAACGGCTCCTCGGCGAGATCGAGCCAGGCGAGGCTGTAGAGCGTGTCGACGTTCGGGGCGACGCCTGGCATCCCCGCATCCGACAACCGGCGCTGGTGGCCGATGTTGTTGAGCGGTGCACCCGGCGAGGTCGCCGGTCGCTGTGCGAACGGGTCGGCGGGGTTCGTGATCTGCTCCCGCAGCCGCGCAGCGAGGAGGGGCGCGTACCCCCAGACGTACGCGCGCAGGGCGAGCAGGTGCGGGTCGTCGGAGTCGCCGGCGAAGAGCTCGCTGCTCGTGGGCGTCGCCATCAACGGGCGTCGACCGGCGTGACCGCGCCCGGCCGCCAGGTGCCGCTGCGAACCTCCTCCCCGGGCCCCCACGTGCGGATGTCGAGGTAGAACTCCCCCGCGGGCGCCGGCAGCCAGTTCGCGATGTCGGCCGGCCGCTCGTGCTGGATGAGCACCGTGAGCGAGCCGTCGTCCCCGTAGTGCAGGCCGGGCGTCGTCGCCGCGATCGCGTAGCGGTCGATCTCGTTGGCGTACAGAAGTCCGGTCGCGCTCGGGTAGAGCGTCAGCGACCAGTGTCCGTCAACCGGCGGCGGCGGGTCGAGCGTGACCGTATAGCTCGTCCGCGAGGCGTCGAGACGCTCACCGTCGGGGGTGGTGTGGGCGGCGAAGAACACCTTCTCGGCCCGCAGGTTCCCCGCCGTTCCGATGAAGTTGCGGATCGCGCGACGGAGGAAGTTGAAGCCGTCCTCGCCTCCGGTGCCGCTGATCCACCCCGTGTCCCCCACCGGCGTTGCATATTGAGACCGCATCGAGCGGATCGTCTCCATCGCCTCGGTGAACCCGGCTTCGAGGCCCCGGCGCACCGCGTCGTCGAGCGTATCGGCGTCGAACGGCACGGCGCCGCCGAGCCCGACGCTACGGAAGCGGTAGACATAGGCGTCCTCGTGGACGGGCTGCCCGTTCGCCCTCAACGAGAAGTCGAGCGCCGCGAAGAAGCTCCTGAAGTCCGTCTCCACCTCGTGCGGCTGCGTGATCACGAAGTCGCCCCGGCCGACGTCTCCCAGGGGGGTGATCTCGACCGCCTGCTGGAGCGCGCGAACCTGGGTCACGTCGTCCGGCGCCTCCCCGACCAGGATCCGCATCAGGATCCACATGTACGGGCTCGCCACCCGGAACTGCGTCGCCTCCGCGGGAACCGTGCCCTCCCACCGTGGCGGCGTCACGAGGAACAGCCCGCCCTCGGGCCCGACCGTTCTCGAGCTCAGGTTCGTCGAGTTCGAGAACGCGTCGAGGAAGTGGAGGGTGTAGTAGCGCCCGCGGATCGGCGGCACGCGGATCAGCGCCGGCGCGTCCGTCAGGTCGAGCCAGGCGTTCGAGTACAGCGTGTCGACGTTCGGCGTCTTGAACGCGTCGAAGGCCGGCGTCGCGACGTCGCGCTGGTGATCCCAGACGTCGAAGCCGGTGTACGTCGGGCTCGACGTGTCGAGCGCCTGGACGACCATCTGCGCGTACTGGTAGACGCTCCCCAGGCCGTAGATCGTCGCTTCGGCGGCGAGCCCCGCCGCGTACCGTTCGCGGATGGCGGGATCGGCCGGAACGGCGTCGGGCTCGGCCTCCGCCTGGAGCTGATCGACGTCCGTCAGCTCGTAGCCACGTGTGATCTGGCCGGTCCCTGGCGCCTCGGTGACCGCGGACGGGCGCATCACAGTAACGCTGACACGTTCCTGAACCGACGTCAAATCAGAGCTAGGAGAGGGCTGTCGCCGCCGTCCCGAGCCGGCCCGCATCGAAGCGCGCGATCGCGAGGACGGCGTCGAAGGCCGCGTGGTTCAGGCGGCGCGGAGCCGACGCGTCGCCGACCGTCGCGAGCGCAGGACCCGCCCCCTCGAGCTCGCGCACCAAGCCGTCGTTCGCCCGCAGGCTGGTGCGAACGACGACGAGCTCCGCCGTCGTCTCGGACGGCGTGCCCCCGAAGCCCTCCGCAAACGAGACAGTCGGGCCGTCCACACGCGTGACCCGAGCGAGCACACGAGCCCGGACGCCGCCGGCTGCAAGGCGGCGGCCGACGTTCGCCATGCTCTCGTGCGGGATCGTGAGAGCGACGCCGCGCGCCGGGGTGAGGATCTCCACTGCAGCGCCGTGCTCGGCCAGGTACTCGGCCGCGCTGATCCCGTGCCAGAAGCCGCTCCCGTCGTCGACGACCACCGCGGTCGCTGGCACGTCCGGGACGAGCCCACCGAGCAGATCCCACACCGACACGACGCGCGCCCCGCCCGAGACCGGGAACGGCGGCGGCTCCGGGATCGCCCCCGCTGCGCAGACGACGAGGTCCGGCTCGTCGGCCAGCACGATCTCCCTCGTCGCCTCCGTCCCGCGTCGCACCTCGACGCCGAGCCGCCGAAGCTCGCGCTCCAGATACGAGACGAAGTCGAGCAGCTCCCCTCGCGTCGGCCCGGCGGCGGCGATCCGCAACTGCCCGCCGAGCTCCTGCCGCGACTCGTAGACGACGACGCGATGGCCGGACTCGGCCGCGGCCCGGGCGGCTTCGAGGCCGCCGGGTCCGCCGCCGGCGATCACGACGCTCCGGGGCGTCTCCGCCCGGCGGACCGGCCCCCATTCCTCCTCACGCCCCGTCCGGGCGTTGATCGTGCAGGCGACGATTCCCTCCGGCCGCCGGCAGTCCTGGACCACCCCGATGCACGGCCGGATCTCGTCCGCACGTCCCTCCTGCGCCTTCGCAACCCACTCGGGATCCACGAGCAGCGCTCGACCGAGACCGACGAAGTCGGTTTGCTGCTGCGCGAGCGCCCGCTCGGCCAGCTCGGGGTCACGGATCCGGCCGGCGACGATCAGCGGGACGTCGATCTCCTGCTTCAGCGTCGCCCCCATCGCGAGCGCGAACCCTTCCGGGAAGGTCGTGTCCTTCACGTAGTAGCTGCGCATTCCGGTCGTCAACGAGAGGTAGTCGACCGGAGCACGTTGCTGGAGTGCGGCGACGAGGCGCCGAGTCCGGTCGATCGTCAGTCCGCCTTCGAGGTAGTCGTCGCCGCTGACGCGCGCTCCGACCGGGTAGCCGCGCCCGCATCGTTGCCTGATCTCGTCGACGATCTCGACGAGCAGGCGCATCCGGCCCTCCAGCGTGTCGCCGCGGTACGCGTCGCGGCGGCGGTTCGACTCCTCCGAGAGGAACTGCGAGACGAGGTAGCCGTGCGCAGCGTGGATCTCGACGCCGTCGTATCCGGCCGCCTTGAAATTCTCGGCGGACGTCCCGAAGCCGTCGACGATCATGCGGATGTCGGCGACGCTCATCTCGTGCGGCACGCCGGGGTCGCGGTCATGCGGCCGCGCAGAGGGGCCCATCGGCACGAAGTCGGTCTGGCCACCGGGCGATTCGCGTCCGAGGTGGATGAGCTGGCCGAAGATGCGCGCTCCGTGGCGGTGCACGGCGTCGGTGCGCAGCCGAAGCGCGCCAATGCCGTCCGGATCCCACGCTTCGACGATGATCCGCGCGGGGAAACGCGACGTCGGGTGCACGACGGCGGCGCCCGTGATCATCAGTCCGACACCGCCGCGCGCCCGCTCCTCCTGGAACGCGACCTCGCGCGTCGTCACCTTGCCCATGTCGATCAGGCCGGTGCCCATCGGCGTCTGGACGACGCGGTTCTTCAGCTCGATGCCGGCGATGACGCCGGGCACGAAGAGATGGGGGTAGGCGTTCAGAGCGCCGTCTGCCCGCCGTCGGGAGCGAACACCGAACCGGTGTAGAAGCTGGAGTCGTCGGCGAGCAGGAAGCACGCCGTCGCCGCGATCTCCTCGGGTTCGGCAACGCGTCCGAGAATCGACGTCGGGCGGCCGTGGTCGCTGTGGACAGGGGCAGTCAGCGGCGTCCGCACGCTTCCGGGGGCGACGACGTTGACGCGGATCCCGTCGGCGGCGACGTCGAGGGCCAGCTGCCGCGAGAACGCGATCACTCCGCCCTTCGCCGCCGCATACGCCGCCAGCTTCGGACGCGCGCGAAGCCCGGCGGTCGACGCGACGTTCACGATCGTGCCCCCTCCGACGGCGCGAAGGGCGGGGAGCGCGGCTCTGCACACGAGAAACGTGCCGGTGAGATGGACGGCGAGCATCCTGTTCCAGTCCGCGAGCGTCAGCTCGTCGATCGGGGCGAGCGTCACGTGCCCGGCCGAGTTGAACACGCCGTCGATGCGCCCGAGTGCGTGCGACGCTGTCTCGACGGCAACCTGCACGGCCGCTTCGTCGGCGACGTCGCACGCGATCGCGATCGAGCCGGCGAGCTCGTCGGCGACCAGCGCCGCCCGCTCCTGCGTGAGGTCGGCGACTGCGACCCGGCCGCCTTCGGCGGCGTACGCGCGGGCGACCGCCGCGCCGATGCCGGATCCGCCCCCGGTCGCAAGCAGCACCTTCCCCTCGAAGCGGTGCCCTGACATGACTTCAGTTGCGTACGATACGGCGCCGAGGCCGAAGAGGGCGACCACAGCCGATGCGTGAAAACGGACGCAGGGAGTCGATGATCTCGGTCCAGGGACTGAGGCTCTTCGTGCGCGAGCAGGGCGACGGCTATCCGCTCCTCCTGATCAACGGGCTGGGCGCCGACTCGAGCATGTGGGAGCACGCGGAGCAGATCCTCGCCGGTCGCTCACGGACGATCGTCTTCGACTCGCCGGGCACCGGACGGTCCGAGACGCCGGTCCTCCCTCGGTCGCTGCCGGCACTCGCGGGCATCGTCACCGGCTTGCTCGACGCGCTCGGTCACCAGCAGGTCGACGTCCTCGGCTTCTCCTTCGGCGGCGCACTCGCCCAGCAAGTTGCGAAGGACGCGCCGGCCCGGATCCGGCGACTCGCCCTCGTCTCGACCTTCTGCGGGTGGGGAGCGACGGCCGGCGAGCCCGAGGCGCTCCGCCGCGTGGCGGCGCACGGGAGTACCGTCTCCAATCCGCTCGGCTACGCGTACCAGCTGTGGGCGCTGGCCGCGTGGACGAGCCTGCCGTGGCTGCGATCGATCGTCGCGCCGACGCTCGTCCTGGCCGGCACCGAGGACGCGCTCGTCCCGCCCTCGAACGCCGTGCAGCTCGCGCGTGCGCTCCCGCACGCGCGCCTGCATCTCCTGCCGGGCGCCGAGCACCTCCACCTCTTCAGCGCGCAGGGCGCGGGTGCAAGCCTCCTGGCGGAGTTCTTCTCGACCGAGCTGCTCGAATCGTCCACGGCGTGGACGACCGGGCTCCCCGCGCGCGACGGTCCCTGGGACGCGGCCGCCTGAGCTTGTTTTTCTGTGCAGTTGCGTGATATAGTACGCAACAGCAAGCTCCCCAACCGAAAGGAGTCGTCATGACGACGACAACCACCCAGGACCAGGTCAAGGCCGCCCAGGAACAGACCCTGAAGACGATCCGCGAGACCCAGCAGGGCGTCGTCGAGGCAGTGCGCACGTGGGCGGAGTCCGTCGCGAAGATGGTCCCCGCGCTCCCCGCCGCCTCGCTGCCGTACGCCGAGGAGATCCCGACCCCGCAGGAGATCGTGCAGACGAGCTTCGAGTTCGCCGAGCAGCTGCTGAAGGTTCAGCGCGAGTTCGCCGAGAATGTCCTCGCGGCCGCCTCGCCGGTGACCAAGAAGAAGGCGTAGGCATCCAGTGACCCCGGAGACCTTTGGACACAGCAGATCGAGGCCTTCGGCTGGTTCTCCACCGCGCAGCGCAAGCTCGCGAAGCGCCGGCTTCGCGAGCTTGCCGCCCGCACCGCCCAGCATGCCGCTGAGCAGTAGGCAGCCGTAGCCGTGGCAGACAATCCGTGGAAGCAGCAGTTCGAGGCGTTCGGCCAGTTCATCCACACCCAGCGCAAGCTCGCCAATCTCTCTCTGCGCGACCTCTCGGCGCGTACCGAGGTCTCGAACGCCTACCTCAGCCAGCTCGAGCGGGGGATGCATGCACCTTCGGTCCGCGTTCTGAAATCGCTCGCCGAGGCATTCAACATGTCCGCCGAGACGATGCTCGAGCGCGCGGGCCTGCTCGACGAGGCCGACTCCAACGGCGGCCGCACCGCAGACACCGAGGCGGCGATCAAGGCCGACCCCCGTCTCTCCCCGTCCCAGAAGGAGGCGCTGCTGGCCGTCTACCGCGGGTTCGTCGGACCCGCCGAATGACGCTCGCCTCCGGGCGTGGAGACAGCGGGTCTCGTCCGCTCGACATCCTGATCCTGGGGCCGCAAGGCGCGGGGAACCGAGCCGATCGTCGGCCTCTACCTCGGCACGCTCGCCCGAATCGACGCAAATCGCAGCGTCGCCGAAGTTCCGAACGCGGTGGTTCGAACGGCCCAACGTGCGACTGCGTGAAATCAGTCGCCGGTTTCGAACTTGAAGGAGATGTCGAGCCGCACGCGGTAGCTCGTCACCTTCCCGTCGTCAATCGTGAGGTCGAACCGTGTCGCCTCCGCGATGCGCAGGTCGCGGACGCTGCGCGCCGCGGTTTCGACCGCGTTGCGCGCCGCGGCCTCCCACGAGTCAGGACTCGTGCCGACCACTTCGGTGACCCGATAGACGCTGCTACTCATCGCTCGCTCCTCTCAGCCGGGGATGTGCGGCGGATCATCCCACCGCCGGCCCTACGGGTTGAAGCCCACCATCCGCAGAGCGAGATCGCCGTAGAGTCGACCGATCTCCTCGGGAGAGCGGTCGCGACGTGGCGAGTACCAGCGCGCAACGTCGATACAGAGGGAGAAGAGAGCGGTGGCAGTGCCCGGGACATCGTCGACGGAGAAGAGACCATCGTCGTTGCCGCGTTCGATCTCGGCGTTCAGCAGCGTCTCGAACTGAGTACGCAGCGCGCCTATGGCTCGGCGATCCTGACGTGGAAGTGCGTCGAGCTCATACTGGACCACCCGAGCGAGCCGTGTGTTCGAGGCGTTCCAGATGGTGAAGTCGCAAACCGCGCCGGCCACGCGGTCGCTCGGACTGTCGGGGCCTTCCAACGCCCGCCCGAATGCAGCGAGGGCTGACTGATGACCAAGCTTGACGATCTCGGTCAGGAGACTGGTCTTGGAGCGGTAATGGACGTACAAAGCGGCGGGACTCATGCCCGCGCGGGCTGCGATGTCTCGCGTCGTCGTCGCGTGGAACCCTCGCGATGAGAATTCTTCTATTCCGGCAACAAGCAAGAGCCGCGCCGACTCTGGTGCGACCGCATCGAACAAGCACTTGAACGTCTTGCTCGATGCCACCGAACGAGTATATGGGCGTCTCCTCCTTTCATCGGCGCCCGGTGATCCGATAGGGTTCTGACTAAGCGCTTGCTTACGAATCTGGAGGAGTCGACAAGCTCGGCCGTGTCCCCTTTGGCAACGGATTCGGTCGTTGGCCCTGGCCCGAGGGCCGGGTTCAGGTGGACGCGCGAGACGATCGCGTACGCCATCGACCTCTGGCATCGCCAGTACCTCTGGGCGCCGACGCAGGACGAATGGGAGCGCGCTGGGCCGAACAACCCCTGCCGCGTGACGGTGATTCGTACATTCGGGACGTGGAACGCCGCAGTCCGGGCGGCGGGACTGCAACCCCGACCGCGCGGTCGGAACCGGAACTGGTACAGGAACCGCTGCCCCGTGATGGGCCGATTTTGCTCGTGTGCAGAACCGGCCTGCACGGGTGAGTTGGGCCATGCGCCCGTCACGCGCGCGACCTTCGCCGAAAGCCCTGCTCGAGATCCCGTGTCGTCCTGAGCGACTGCTTCACCGCGGCGGGCGCTCCGTCGCAACCGCGACCTCACTCGCGGTGCCGGTCTACACCAACGTCGCCTCTGCGGGCCGCTCAGTAGTCGAGCAGCAGCGGCAGGTCGTGCGCGTAGTCGGCGGGGCGGAATCCCTGCGCGTAGACGACGTGTGCGCGCCCGTCAGGGCTGAACGGGAGCACGAGGCTCGAGTGCTGCGTGTAGACGCCGCGCACGTATGGGATCCCGGCTGCGCGCTCGGCGTGCTCGATCTGCGCCTCGGTGCCGGTGAGACCGACGAACGAGCGCGAGAAGTGGTCGAGCCACGTGCGCAGCCTCCGCTTCGTGTCGTGGTGCGGGTCGACGGTGACGAACACGACCTCGACGCGGCGGCCCACCGCCGGCGGTTGGCGGCGGAGCGCGTAGAGGATCTCGTCCATCGTCGCCGGGCACGCGTCTCGACAGTGCGTGTAGCCGAAATAGAGGTACGCGAGCCGGCCACGCGTGCGCGCAGCGAAGCTGAACGGACGGCCGGCCGTGTCGGTGAGCGTGAAATGCGGCACGCGCGGCAGCGGCTGCGGCACGAGCCCGCGCAGAGACGAGCTCTTTGCGGGCGGCGCGCTCCCCGGTTGGGTGTCGCCGCCGCCGCACCCCGCGACGGTAAGAAGCGCGGCGGCGGCGAGCGCCGCCGCCGCGAATCTGCTAGCCGACGTCGACCTCACCGGTCATGTCGTCGTGCACGGTGCAGAGGTACTTGTACTTGCCCGCGTGCGTGAACGTGATCGTGTAGCCCTCGATCAAGGGCGGCCCGAACGAGTTGGTGAACACGCCGGTGTTCAGGAACCCCTTTCCGTTCCAGGTCTTGTGTGCGACCACGCGGAACTTCGGCGGTCCGCTCGGCGAGCCGCCGGCGTTGCCCTTCGGCGGCGGTTCGCCGGGTGCGTTCGCCGGAGCGACCGCCTTCGGGTTGAGGTGCACCGTGCCGTCGGGAGCAACCGAGCGGATGTCGTCATCGGTCTTGTTCGAGTTGAACGTCAGCGAATGCGGGCCGATCACGAACCAGGTCACCGAGCCGCCGACGGGAATGTGGATCTTGCGCGGCCCGAACTGCGTGATCTCCGCTTCCTGCACGTTGTTGGACCCCGACCCGGCGAGCGCCGGGTGCTTCGCCGGCAGCGTGACGGGGAGTGGCGGCTTGCCCTTCGCAAGCGCCGCCGCGGCGGGCGCCAGCTTGGCCTCGACCGACGCGAGCGTCTTCTGGCCCGCCGCGAACTGCGCGCTCGGGCTCGGCACAGACGACGAGGGCGGCTCGACCACGACCTTGCCCGTCATCCCCTCGCGGTGCAACAGGCACATGAAGCGGTACGTGCCGGGCGCGATCGCCGAGGACAGGTGCACGGTGAACTTTGCGTTCGAGCCGAGCCAACCGCTGTTGTAGTAGCTCTCCTTGCCCGTGAACCGCGGTTGGGCGACCTTCGGGCACGCGGCCTTCGCCGGTGGCGCGCCGCTCCGCAGGAAGCACGGGTTGGCGCCCGATTGGACCGCGTCGCCCGGCCCCTGCGGTAGGAGCTGCGGCACCTTCGCGTCCAGCCTCAGCGCCGACTTCGGCGGCTGACCCTGCTGCTGCTTCGGCGTCAGCTTCTCGAACGCTGCGACGACGTTGTTCGTCAGTGAGCCGAGCGTCACGGTGTGTGGCTCCCCGTTGCCCACCTCGTGGAAAACGACGGTATCGCCTGGGTGAACGCGCACGGTGCTCGGGTGGTACGCGAGAAACGCCTCGTTGACCTTCGGGTTCTTGCCGTCGACGTCGACCGTGAACGTCTGCGCCGCGTTTCGCGACCCGCCGGCGAACGCCGACCCCGTGACGAGCACCACGCCGCCGAGCAACACAAGGGCGGCGGCGATCGCCGTTCGCAGTCGCTGCATGTCTCCCCTCCCCACCTGATGCCCGCCTCTGCGATCGCAGCAAGGTCTAGTGAGTCGCCCGCCGACTCTCAAGAGGGGGCCCGGTTAAGCGAGCGTTAACCGCAGCCCGAGCAAGACGTCAGTGGATCAGCCACCCCGCGCCTCGCACTGACACGCAGGTCGTACTGACCGAGGCTGTTAGCTGTAAGGCGCAGTTCGTTCGCAGCTCGTTCCGTGCGGACTCTCTAATCCCAGGGTCGCAGGTTCGATCCCTGCCCGGACCATTGAGAACTTGCCTGTGTACAAGAGGCTTTTGAGCTCGAGGCGGTGTCCGTTTAGCTAACGAGGGTCAGCAACCGGGACCGATAGGGCTGCGCGGCAAGCGACCCTGAAGAGGTGAGACGCTTGACACG